>Ga0123335_1000514_pt1 | contig 65838 bp, 55 predicted proteins | sample BiotimSIPDNA_2_FD_89707 | JGI IMG/M metagenome (GOLD analysis project Ga0123335, IMG submission 89707) | Anaerobic biogas reactor microbial communites from Washington, USA - Biogas_R2 time_0 SIP DNA | ecosystem: Engineered > Bioreactor > Anaerobic > Unclassified | place: Washington, USA... | reverse complement strand
CCTCCCAGCACCACCATGTTAAGAAGCTCAATGGACTTGGTAAAATTGAAGACCTGGGGGTCTATATAGAACATATAATGGGCATACAGTCCACCACCTAAACCGCCCAGAAATGAGCCCAGTACAAAGGCAGTGACCTTAAGCCTGGTAGTATTCACTCCACACGACTCAGCTGCTATCTCATCCTCCCGGATGGCATAGAAGGCACGTCCCGTTCGTGAGCTTAGCAGGCGGGCATTCAGAAAAACCGCCACAGCTACCAGCCCCCATACAGTTAAGAAGGTAGTTTCCTGGGGAATGCCTGATAAACCTACTGCTTTACCGCCTGGTTCGAAATTAAGGAAAAACACTCGGATGATCTCGGCAAATCCAATGGTAACCATAGCCAAATAATCTCCCTGTAAGCGCAGGGTGGGCAAGCCTATAAAAAAGCCGAACAAAGCTGCGACCAGTGAGCCGCCCAGTAGTGCAGTCGGGAAGGCTACCCCGTAGTTCATGGTAAGGATAGCTGAAGTGTAGGCGCCCAGGCTCATGAATCCCGCATGTCCCATAGATAATTGACCAGTGACACCAGTGATCAGGTTAAGCCCCAGGGCCAGTATGATGTTAATCCCGATTATCAAGATGATCCTTAGAAAATAGGGATCGATATACTGAGATAAAACCGCGTCCAAAAGTTATTCACCTACACCTTTTTAACAATCTTTTGCCCCAACAGACCCTGCGGGCGAATGATCAAAACCAGTATCAGGATAGCAAAGGCAATGGCATCTTTATAAGATGATGACAGATAAGCCACTCCCATGATTTCCATAATCCCCAGGCTGATACCACCGACCATGGCCCCCGGTATGGAGCCGATGCCGCCCAGCACCGCCGCGCAGAAGGCCTTCATGCCAGCCATGGTTCCCATATACGGCCATAGGGCATTGTAGTATATAGCAACCATCACGCCACCAGCTGCCGCCAGGGCCGAACCGACTGCAAAGGTAAAGGAGATGACCCGGTTGACGTTGATCCCCATCAGGGCAGCGGCTTCAATATCCTGTGAGCAGGCCCGCATGGCTTTGCCGATGCGGCTGCGCCGAACCATAAGTTCCAGCCCTATCATCAAAATAGCGGATATGATCAGGATAATGATCTGCAGTGAGGAGAACTGAACCGCTCCCAGCTGGTAGTTGCTTATCTTAATAATGTCAGGGTAATTGCGGGGATTGGTCCCGGCGATGATCACCATCAGGGTGGACAGGAATATGGAGACACCAATAGCGCTGATCAGGGCGGAAAGGCGGGAGGATTTACCGCGAAGCGGCCGGTAAGCCACCCGCTCCACCACCACGCCCAGCAGCATGCAGAAGGCCATAGCTCCCAGCAGTGCCCAGCCGATAGGCAGTCCCACTACCGTCACCAGGAACAGCCCGGCAAAGGCACCGAACATATAAATCTCACCATGGGCAAAGTTTATTAGCTGCACTATGCCGTACACCATGGTGTAACCTAACGCTATCAGGGCATAACTGCTGCCCAGAGTGATACCGTTGAGTAATTGCTGCCAAAACATAGCATACCTCTATCATTTTAATTAACCAGGGACAGTCCCGCTTCCGGAAACATCCCTGAGTAATCAATAATACTTCTGGCACCCGCCTTAAAGGCAGGTGCCAGAAGATAGTACTTATTTTACGGTAACCGGGATTAGTTCCATCAGTGAGCGGAAATTGCCATCCTTAACCGTCAGGAGGCAGACCGGATTCTTGATGGGTTCACGGTCAGCGCCGATAGTGGTTTTTCCCGATACACCCGGATAATCCTTCAGAGTAGCCAGGTATCCCTTGAATACGCTGGGATCAGTACTCTTGGTGCTTTCCATGGCCTGAGCCAGGATCATAACCGCATCATAATATTGAGCAGAGAACATATCCGGCTCCTCGTTATAGAGAGCTTTGTAGTCCTGGATGAACTTGGCGGTTTCCGCACTGGCGCCGTCACTGGTAAAGCCGGCATAGTACATTACCTTTTGTTCTACCGCAGTGCCGCCCAATTTCATCAGATCCTCACCGTACAGTCCGTCGCCGCCGATCATCTTGAGATCGAGCCCTTGTTTTTGAGCCTCTTTCATGATCAGGGCCGCTTCCTTGTAGTAACCGGTAAACACCAGCACATCAGGTTTCACCTTTTTCAGTTTGGTGATCTGGGCGCTGAAATCGGTCTCCCCGTCATTGATGGTGTCTTCGGCGATGATTTTAGCCTTGTTAGCTGTCAGAGCCTCCTGAAATACCGGGGTCAAAGCCGTGCTGTAGCCATTGTTCATCGAGGTGATGATCGCGACATTTTTCCAGCCCTGTTTGTTTACCATCCAGTTAACAACTGCCGGTACGGCGTTCTTGTCCACCAGGGTATTGCGGAAGATGTAATCGCCCAGATCGACTACGCCGGTACCGGTAGCACCGCCAGAGAACAGGACGATCTTGTTCGTCTGGGCGATCTTGGCCGCCACCTTGGTCAGTCCGGTGCAGGGGTCGCCTACCATGGCCACGACTTTATCACGGGTAACATATTTTTGTGCTATGTTGGCGATTTCCGCATTATCACCCTTGTTATCCTCATAGATGCCTTCTACCTTTTTGCCGAGGATGCCGCCCTGGGCATTCAATTCATCGATAGCCATCTTCATGCCCTTTTCCGCCGGGCGTCCATAACAAGCCACCTCGCCGGTGGTAGCACCGAGGAAGCCTAATTTGATCACGTTGGTATCGGCCGCTTTATCTACTTCGCTGGCATCCTTTTTGGCCGCACAACCGGTTGCCACCAGAGACAGCGCCAGAACCAAACACAATAAGATCGCAGTTTTACGGTTTACTCTCATCTTCAAAAACTTTCCCCTCCTAAAACAACTTTTTTTGAGACGATTTAAGCTAATTCGTCACCCCCTGCCGGAAATTTTACAATCCTATAAGTATTCCTCTTCGGGATCAAAAATCCTGCTAAAGTCATAAATTGCTTGGTTTTCCCATTATCTATCAATAATAGTTATTTTGTGGTTCGCGTTATCAGGGGAGAAATGGCTGGAGCGGGATATCGCTATATTCAACCGCTTGCAGAAAGAGCTGGATGCGGGGGTCGTCCTGGTATTCATCCAGGAGTTTTTTAAACAGGAGGTCAAAGCTGCTGTAGCCTCCTGCGCCTGCTGCCGGCAGGATTCCGCGTTCACGAGCAAACACGATGGTAGCGGCAGCACCAGTCCAGGATAGGTCATAGATAAGCTGTTCAGTGTCTCCGGTCAATCCGGTACAAATATAGAAACGGCAGATCAGCGAACGAACCGGATATACGGTGCAGATACCGTTCTGTAATAGGATGCAGGGATTGGGCTGCAGACGGGGTATACCCAACTCGGCCTTAGCGGCGTGGAAATACTCGGCAATGAATTCGGGGTAATCACAATTAAGGGCCAGGGCCATTTTCCGAAAAGCTATCAGGTCAGGTATTACATAGGCTGTATTGCAGCAGTTGGCGACACAAGCCCGGCAATCCGCATGGTTGTCCGCGGCATAGAGTTTGTAGATGCTGGTATCATCACAAAGTGGCTGCCAGGCTGCCAGCAGATCGGCCAGGGTGGCAGCAGAGTCCAGCACCTCGACTCCAAGCAATTGTTCATTATTACCCTGTTCCTGATAGATCTTTACTTTGTCCATTGCAACATACCTTGTGTCTGTGTCACTCCCATACCACGTCTTCTTTGATCACCCGGGCGGGATTACCTCCCACCAGACAGCGGGGCGGAACATCCTTGGTGACAACCGCGTTATTCGCGATCACGGCGCCTTCACCCACGGTGACCCCCTTAAGGATGACTGCCCGGCAGCCGATCCATACGTGATCTTCGATCTTGATTGGCTCAATCAACGTACGGGGTACCTCGCCCTGGATGCCGTAAGGATGGGAAGAGGTGTCCATAAACAGCACGTGCCAGCTGATGGCACATCCCCTGCCGATTCTGATCTCTTGCACCGCCAGGACGTTGCTGCCGTCGCCAAGATAGGTGTTATCCCCTATGTAAATACGGGCATTTTCCCCGGTAGAAAACAAAACGTCACGTTCCAGCAATACATGGTTACCCACATGCACTTCCGAACCCTTACCCAAATTGAAGCAACCCGGATTACGTGCCCGCAGATTAGTCCCGTAACTGGTCAGGTATTGCTTGGCTCTCCAGGTGGTATACGCGTCTTTGATATCCTGCCACATTTACTATACCTCCCCGTCTATTCCCCCTGTACTTTCTTGACAGCGGCCCGGGCCAATTCATCGCAGCGCTCGTTCCAGCGGTCTCCGGCATGGCCCTTCACCTTTTCGATCTTAACCTGGTTCTTTTTCATTAATTGGATTAATTCTTTCCATAGGTCTTGATTGGCTACCGCTTCCTTCTTGCTATTCCTCCAGCCGTTGCTCTGCCAGTTGTCAATCCAATTCTGCCGGAAGGCATTGACGATATAAGCGCTGTCGGTATGTACAGTAACTTGCCAACCGGTCACCTTTAAGGCCCGCAAGGCTTCGATCACCGCCGTGAGTTCCATGCGCTGGTTGGTGGTATTCTCCTCACCACCAGATAACTCACGGGTATGCTCTCCATAAAAAAGAACAGCTCCCCATCCGCCTGGTCCCGGATTACCGGAGCATGCTCCATCAGTATATATATTTATCTGTTTCATCTTTCACTCCCATTAGTGAAATTGTTTTCGAAACCTTGATAAGGTCCTGACCCTTTCGCGCTCTTATTCGTGCCGGGGACGTGAAGTAACCAATTCAACGGCCTCAGCCAGTGCCACCAGCACAGCTGTGCGCACCCTATGGTCCAAGCCTCCGGCCCGGGCAATGGTTTCGCCCATTTCAGTAACCACGTACTTGGGCGGCAAATGATTCAAAGCAGAGGCCACTATATCAGCCTGGCATTTATCACATTTACAGGCATCCGGTTTAGTGTCCAGAACCCTTTCCAGGGATTCCCACACCAGACCCTCCACGATATTCTTTACCTTCATCTTTTCACAACCTAACTGTTATCCATACCAATTATGATACACGACAGGCGAAAATTTCTCGCTCAGCAGCCAAATCATTTGCGGGTTATATATCAAGTATACTGCACTGATTCTAAAAATCCTTTTTTATCTAAAACCGGAACAACTCACAGCTGGGCATTAAGCCTCGGAAACCTTTTTGGAGGTCTCCTCCGATTGCTTGATAAAGCCGCCTACATCTCCATCCAGGATAGCCTGGTTGTCTTTCTGGCGTTCCTTGTTGAGCGCCCGAGCCTTGTCCTTGACGGCCTGGGAATCATTTTTGTAAAAACCGGAGCCTTTCAATACTACTCCCACATTGCGGCTGATCAGCCTTTCCGCCCTGCTGCCGCATTCCGGGCATTGTTCCAGGATGGGATCGGAGAACTTCTGCATCTTCTCGAATTTGCCGCATTTTTCACATCTGTACTCATAGATCGGCACTATATTACACCTCTTTGTTTAATGATAAGCATCAATGATAACCTAACCGGTATCATTATACCACCTTAATTACACTGAAATAAATAATCAGGGCCATGATCCCGTTCCAAGTACCGTGGGCCACCATGGTCACTAGTATGCTACCGGTCTTTTCATAAATGTAGCAGAACAGCATTCCTCCTACTGCCAGCGGAATAGTACGCCACAGGTCCCAGTGAACCAGGCCGAAAATCAGGCCGGCGATAACCGCTCCGCCGGCAGGCCCCAGATACCGGCGCACCGCCGGGTAAAGCATTCCCCTGAACAACACTTCCTCGTAAAAAGGAGCCAAGACCGCTCCCAGCAAAAGCATTACCAAGAATCCCTGGGTACTCCCGGCCGATTTTAACATCTGTTCGAAATCCTGTGGTTTTATGTCGGGCTGCAACTGATAGATCAGAGCGCTGAGTATCATGACCAGTCCCAAAATGCCCACTCCGCCCATAAAGCCATAGGTTAAAAAATCTCCCGCCGGAACCGCTTTAAACCCCAGGTCACTCCAGCTGGCGCGGTTTATGACTATCGTGAACAGCCACACCAGCAGGATAGTAACTGAAAATTGGAATAAAAAGGCCAGCACGAAGTTGTTGAACTGCGTGTTGGCCAGGCCCAGCAGGTTGGCTGTCCCTCCAGTTTTTTGATTCATAGCGGCATAAAGCTGGCCCATGACAAAGACTCCCCCAAAGGTCAGGGCGAATTCCAACAGACCCCAGCTTATGTTTTTTTTATCTTTTACCAGTTTACTTCCCCCTCGCCTGAAACGCATAAAGGAATGCCAACAATATGATAATAACAATAATGCAGGTACTGCGTACAGTAATAGTAGATATTTCTCCGTCAGATTTAGTTGAATAGGAGGCAATACCATGATACAACAATTATTGTTTATTAGTCTGCTTGCCATAGCCCTTATTATTCTCACCCTGCTGACCATCAACTGGACCCAGCCCTTAAACCCAAATATACGGCCAGATCGCCGACGCTTTGCTTTCGAATCAGCACCTGAATTATTTCGCTATGTGGAACCGGAACTCTACCTGTCCGCCAACAGCATCAAGCTTACCCGCACGTCTCCTACTCAGGTCACGGCATTTTGGAGGCTGAGCCGGGAACATTGGCGCGATAGGGGGAAAAATACGGCTGAACTGATCAAGGAAGGAAGGGTATTCCTGCGGCTCTACCGCAGCGCAGACTTGCTGGAAATCAAAGATATTCACATAAACAGCCCCAAAGGCAGCCTATCTGTGGAGCTTGGCGAGATGGAATCCTGCTGTGCCAGTCTGGGGGTAAAAGAAGACGGCCGCTTTACGCCCTGGTTGTTTTCGAACACCATTGCGGGCAGTAAGAGCATGGAATACCGTGAGTATAGGCAGATATAACGCGGATCATATGAAGAACAATAAGGTTACCAGAACCAGCATGGAATGCGTGTAGAAGAGGATGGCACTGAAACGCTCGGCCTTCCACTTGAAGATATCCTTGAGCTTCAGCTGACCTTGAAAAAATCGAGAAAGCCCTACGGAAATGACAAAAAGATGGATCACCTCGTAAGCAGCGAACAGAACCGTGAACCAGACCATAAAGTTGTTCACAATAATGCTGAAAACCAGGATAAAGTAAAAAATCTCGAGCACAAATGATATCAACACCAGCAGCCATAGTCGGCCCTTGGCGGCGCTGCCCCGGGATACCATCCAGGCGGCCAGTGATTTCATGATCTCCAATTCGAACTCTTCGGGTTGCCCTCGAACTATCTGGAGAAAGTAAACAGCGTATAACAAAAAGATAACCCCGGCAAACACGCCTAACATCCAAGTCACTCGCTACTCATCCTTTCTCCGGGCTGATGACAAGAGCGAATAGCTGCGTCATCGCCCTGCCGCTTTGTCCGCCATAGACTAATATAGCATAAAGCCTGGCAAGTTCCAAAGGCCTCAGCCCTGAGCAGCCTGTGCCGATTCCGCCTTTTGCCAGGCCAGGCGGATGGAGTCCAGCATATATTCCCGGTCAATGGCGCGGTGTACGTAATCGAGCTTGTCCACGGGTATAATCAATAGTTCTGCCCCCTGGCTATAATCCTGGTAATTCGTCTGATAAAAGCGATTAAGTGTGTCCCAGTATTCCCGTTCAACTTCGACCTCATCCGGTCGCCCCCGCCGGTTGATGCGGCTTATAGCCTCATCGGTATCTACCTGCAGATAAACCAGCAGTTTGGGAGGCACTACGTGTTGGAGCAGGGTCTCCAGGAGGTTGTTGTAAACAGAAAACTCTTCAGGGCTGAGATATCCATATTCCAGATACATGCGGGCAAATATTCGGTCCGAATATATGGAACGGTCCATCACGGCCCGTCCCACGCCCATGGCGTGCCGGTACTGCTTGAAACGATTGGTCAGAAAATTAGTCTGCATGGGGAAGGCCCATTTTTCGCGATCATAAAAAAACTTGTGCAAAAGCCGGTTCTCGTCTTCGAACATCTCATTAAAAGGCTGCAGATTAAAGGCCTCACAAATAATCCGAACCAGGCTGGATTTACCTACACCGGTCACCCCGTCCACAACTATCTCAACCCTCTTGGCTTCCTTCACTGTATAAACCCCTTTCAGCTAAAGAACAGTAGATATAGAAAGATATTCGAGATAGTAGGCCAAAATCCTGTTTTGGGAAGAACAATAGACGCAGATAACGCTGATTTTTATGAAGGACGCAGAATTGTTTGCAGAGGTGAAGAGTGAGGGGTTACTGTCATTGCGAGCGCAGCGCGGCAATCTTCTTCATGAGATTTATAAAGTGTTTGGCGAGCAGCTGTGAAAGTGCAACAATATGAGGACGAGGTATGTCTGATTACTCAGTTCTGAGGTGAGACTGGTTTTATGTAGGGGCGGAGATTTTAGATTGCTTCGCTGCGCTCGCAATGACAATTAGTTGTTTCGTTAAAATCATTTTCTGCGTTAATCATAAAAATCAGCGTCCTTCTGCGTCTATTGCGTTCCTCTTCCCCTCTACTCCCCGTCGGTCTCGAGGATCTGGAAGGTGTTGCGGACCATGGTGCGCAAACGCACCCGCGCTCCCCACAAACGGGCGATATACTTGATAGTCTGGTGCGCATAGTCCAGGAGCAGTTCGCGGCCATCCCACTCCTGCTCCAAGAGCAGGGTTCGCTCCCGGCCGCGCACCTCACTTACCTTTATATTAGGTATACTCCTGATGCCGCTGCTGCCAGCCAGGGTATCCCGGATATACTTCCAGCCATCTTCATCAGCCACCTCACTGACAAAATAGTCCCGGCCCTTTTTCAGGTAGGAAAAAAGGTTGAGCTCGCGGCAAAGCTCCTGGTCAAGGTAGCAGCGCAGGAAAGAAGCATCGCGTTCTGATTCGCGGACCTGCATGAGAAAACCTCGGCCATGTTCCCGTTCCAGCTTCTCAAATACCTTGAAGCCCAGGTGGTAGGGATTGATAGAACCTTCATGCGGAGAGAGCACCTGGTTATGCCGCTTGAGGAACTCCAACTGCATCTCCTGCGGCAGGTCCAGTTCATGAAGAATGCGATAATGCCAGAAGCTCGCCCAACCCTCGTTCATGATCTTGGTCTCAATCTGGGGGAGAAAGTACAGGCTTTCTTCCCGGATCATACCAATAACATCACGTTCCCATTCCTCCAACTGTCCATGACGATAAATAAAGAGTAATATATCCTCTTCCGGTTCCAGGGGAATGCGATTCAGGTCAGGTGGCTCGCGTTTTATACGGGGTTCTAACAATGGATGCTCAAGTGCGCCCGGCTCAAACTGCTGTATGAGACTTTGTTTCTGCTCATCGGGGGTCAGGTGCCGCTCTCCAACGGTACGATATACCTGAAAACGCAGGGCGTGCGCCGCGTCTAGTATCCTTTCCACCCGCTGATATCCAATACTGGGATCCATGATATAATCGCCGATCCGCCGGGCGTGGGCCTTAAACATCTCCAGGCAGTTTTCCGCTCGAGTCCCCGCAGTAAACATCCGGTTGTTCTTAAAAAAATCATTGTGCCCATACACATGAGCCATGGTCAGCACCTGCAAAGGCAACGTGTTATCCTTCATCAGGTAGGCCAGACAGGGGTTGGAGTTTATGACCATCTCATAGGGAAGTCCGGTCAGGTTATAATGGTAGAAAGTCTTCTTGCGTTCATAGGATTTACCGAAGCTCCAGTGGCGGTAACGTACCGGCATGCCCATATAGGCCTCGCAAGCCAGCATATCTTCATAGGTGATGATCTCAAACTCCTGAGGATAACAGTTTAAGCCCATTTGGGCCGCAATCTCTTCGATCCGCTCGTTATAGGCCTGGAGTTCGCGAAGGGTGTAATCGCTTCCCAACTCTACCCCTCCCTTTCCGCTACCTTGAGCAGTTGTTTGAAAGCCGGCCAGATGTCTTCTTTACCATCAATGGCAACAGAAACGAAATTATCTGCCTCGATTGCATCATCGAATTCATCGGACATGCTGCGGTCCGGGCGCCAGTTGGAACGGATCTCACCATAACCGAAGAGATTGCACACCTTGCATAATTCATCTGCTTTGTTCAAAGCCGCTTCGATATCCTCCGGCCAGTTGTCCCCGTCACTAACGTGGAAGGCATAGACATTCCAAATCACCGGGCTGTAGCGTGCCCCGATGATCTGGAGGGCCAGGTCATAGCCGCTGCTGATCATGGTCCCGCCTGATTCGGCCCGGTGAAAGAAGTCATCCTCACTCACTTCCTTGGCGGTGGTGGTATGGTTAATAAAGACCAGATCGACATTTACGTAGCGATATACCACAAATTGATAGATCAGAAAAAAGAAGCTGCGGGCCAAGTATTTCTTGTTGAGATACATAGACCCGGAATTATCCATAATACATATGACCACGGCATTAGACTCCGCCCGGCGTTCTTCTTTGGTGCGCTGGTAGCGCAGATCCTCCTCGCAGAAGGGGAACCGGGCATCCTCATCATCCTCCTGCCCAAGTTCGCCCAAAGCACGCTGCATCCCTTTTCGGCGTTTTATGCGTTCCATCATGGAGCGTTTCCGGGCCAGGCGCGGTGGGATGCCCTTCTTCTGGATACCCCATCGTTTGGCATGGTGCTCACTCTCCAGCCAGGAATAGCGTTTGCGCTCCAGATAGGGCAGTTCCAGGTCTTCAAACAGATAATTGACCAGGTCTTCCAGGGTGATTTCAGTCTCGTAGATCTCGTCGCCCGGGCTGCTGCCGGCTCCATCCCCGCTGCCGGGACTGTTATGGCCCGGCACCGATGCTACCTTTTGCCCTCGTTTTTCATCACCCTGCCCGGTTGCAACACCCTCCTTGTTTTCCCCGTAAATAAACTGGTATTCCTTCAGGCCGCGGACCGGGATCTTGATGATCTTGTCCTTGTTCTGCCCTATAATGCTCTCCTCGGCGATAATGCTGCCCAGGTTCTCCTTGATGCTCCGCTCCAGCAGCTGGCGGTGCCGACGCCGGTCTTCCGCACTCCGGTCCCGCCCACCATTATCTGTCTCCCGAAAAATGGCCACAACCCGACACCTCCTCTTAAAGAAGCTGGTGGAAGGGGAACGAAATGGACGCAGATTACGCTGATCTTTTATGAATTACGCAGTTTTTATAAGTGGTTTATATATTCGCAGTATGAACGCAGCTCCAAGCCCGTCATTGCGAGCGCAGCGCGGCAATCTTAATCCTCCGTCTGTATCAGGGGAAGATTGCTTCGCTGCGCTCGCAAAGACAGGTACGCTAGTTTTCATAACCATGCCATACCAGCGATTTTGCCTGTATTCTTGTAGACAATAAAAAAATTCTGCGTCAATCATACTTAGTCTGCGTTAATCTGCGTCCATTCCGTTCCCCCGTCTCCTTCTGCGTCTATTCGCTCGCCTTAGTCCTTCCACAAATTGTTGGCGGCATATTTCAGCACCACGTTGCAGCAGTGGTCGCAGTAGCCGTTGGCTTTCATTTCCTCTACCATGGCGTTATATTTCTCGCTCTGCTCGCTGTCGCGGACCCGGGCCTGAGTGATGACTCTGGAGAGTTCACGCACCGAGGCCATCAGTTTTTTCTCGATGGCTTCCTTGAGCGGTTCATAACTCCCGTATTCTATTTTCTTTTGGCTACGCAGCAGTGAGAACATGTAGGCGGTTACATCGTGCCGAAAGCCCCGGGCAGCACTGCCGGAAAGGCCTATTCCGGTCTCGATCGATTCCATAAATGCCTCGTCCGGGTCCAGTTCCTCGCCGGTATTGCGATCCTTAAGCCGCACCTTATTCACATAGGCTTCAGCATGGTCCAGATAGTTGTTGAATAAGGTTTCCGCTTGCTCCCGGTAGCCGTAGATAAAGGCCCGGGTAATCTCCTTTTCCAGCAGGCGGTGATACTCCTTTTTAATGGTGTCCTGCAGATAGCCGAGCAGTCGTTTCTTCTCATCATCGCTGATATCTGCCGCCCTAACCGATCTGATCAGGGACTCCAATACCATGATGGGATTAATACAGTTATGCTCGGATTCAGACAGGGCATTATCGATGGCCTTCATTATAAACCGGGTGGATATGCCGGAAAAACCTTCCCGTCCCGCCTCATCCCGCAGTTCTCCGATGTCTACCCGGCGAGTTGAATCCTTCTGTACGATTTCTTCTCCGTTATAAATGCGCATCTTGGTAACTATGTCCACCTTATTGGAGGGGGATAGTCGGCTGACTACAGCAAACATAGAACCTACGTCGATGGTATGGGGAGCGATGTGAGCGGAAAATTTGCTCCGTTTCAATATCTTCTGATAGATCTTGATCTCCTGGTCCAGCTCCAAACAATAGGGTACTTCTATCTTAACGATTCGATCCAGGATGGCCTCATTGGTGTAATCCGATTTAAACTTATTCCATTCCGCTTCGTTGGAGTGAGCCAGTATTATACCATCAAAATAGATCATTGACCCTTTTCCGGGCGAGGGTATTGATTTTTCCTGGGTAGCGGTAAGGATGGTATGGAGGTATTCAACGTCATTCTTGAAGATCTCGATAAATTCGACGATACCACGATTGCCCGCATTAAAAGCCCCATTGAGCGAAAAGACCCGTGGATCATCTTCCGGGTATAGATCCATCTTGGAGATATCTACCGAACCCACCAGTACCGAGGCATCCTGGTTGTTGGGATCGACCGGCGGTACCACGGCTATGCCCTGGCGGGCACGGATGGAGAAGCCCCGCTGGATGACCGGGAAGCGTTCATACTCACCGGCAAATTCATGTTCCAAGCGGTAGCTGCAAACCGGGCAGAGTTCTCCCTCGATACGGACTCCCAGCAGTTCTTCGAAGGCTGGCCTCAAAGCAACCGGCACCAGATGCAGGGGGTCTTCCCGCATGGGGCACCCCTCCAGGGCATATATGGAAGGGCCATTTTCCAGGGCCTGCTTTAAACTCTCCATCAGTGATGATTTACCGGAGCCTACCGGGCCTACCAGGTACAGAACCTGGCGCGATTCCTCACCCCGCATGGCCGCTGAGTAAAAATATCGGACTATCTCCATGATGGTCTTATCTATCCCGTAGAAATCCTGATTAAAGAAACGGTATTTGCGTATGGTATCATTGCCGTATATCCGGCGCAGGCGCGGGTGATCCTCAGTTTTTATCACCTCAGCTCCTGGTTCCATGATGATACGATACATCCGTTCATGGGCCAATACTGAACATTCCGGATGCTGGCGCAGGATCTCCAGGTATTCCATAAAACTGCCCATAAAACGGGTCGGCGTTCGCTGGGCTCTATCTTCATTGATCAATTGACGGATCATCTGCTCCATAGTTTCACTCCTCCCGCATAATCGCTGCAGAGTCATATTAGATTCTATGGCAGTCTTTATAATATATGCTCACAAACACCGCGAGAATATCGTAAGCAAAGAGGGAAAAGTCAAACGATATTGCGGCAAATTTCACAAAAAAAGGTATTTTCGATATTTATAGCGAAAATATGCTGTAATAAAAACTTGAGGCGGTGAGATTCGCGATGTCAGATCAGAACGGCACCACCTGCTCAGAACCGGGAACCTCAATACCGGAAAACATTCAGTATGAGCTGCTACTCAGGTCAGCCCTGGCTCAGCTCTACGAACCTCTGGTACAGCCTGATGCCAGCATAGAAGTAATCTCCCATCTTATTCTGCACTGCTGTAAGATAATAAGCGGAAGCCAGAACGGAATGATCGCCACCATCAACCCGAACGGCTGTATAGTAGCTCAGGCTCAGGACCTCAACAATTCCATCCCCTTGGCAACCCTGATTGACGGGGATAAACTTACTATCTGCCCTAACCACGACAAGGATGTTTATGATGGTTTGCTGGGTTATTCGGTTAAATTCAACGCACCGCTGCTATCAAATGATCCGGATAAACACCCGGTTTGGCGAGAGCTGCCCGCTGATTATGTACCCATATGCAACATCGTCTCCGTTCCCGTGGTTATCGGCGCGGAGATAGCCGGACTTGTTTTATTAGCCAATTCCAGACGCGCTTACTCCGATCTGGATGTGGACGGAGCCGAGAGAATTGCTAAGTTCTTTTCCCTGGCCATACAACGCCGACGCTGGGAGTCAGCTCTACGCGAATCACAGGCTAATCTGCAGGCTTTGATAAACAACACTAGCGACCTGATTTGGGCCTTGGACAAGAACCTGCGGATCATCGCGGCCAACCAGAGTATAAAGACTTTCTTTAAGGATTTCTATCAGGTGAACCTGGAGGTGGGCCAGCGTATCCTGGAATTGCTGCCGCCCCCCGATCGCAGGACCTGGGAAGACCTGTATCAGAGGGCCTTAGCAGGAAATATGGTAAATGAAGAACAAGCATATCAGGCGGGCCACCGACACTTATACCTGGATATTACCCTGCAGTCCATCACTAATCAGGGACAAATTACTGGAATCAGCGGCTTCGCTCGTGATATTACCCATCATAAACTGGCGGAAGAACAACTGAGGCTCTATGCCGCCACCGATGTCATGACCGGGGTTTTAAACCGACGTACAGGTCTGGCTGTATTGGAGACCCAATTGCAGCTATGCAAGCGCAACAATGCCCAGCTCACGGTATGCTTCGTCGACCTGAATGATTTAAAGGGGGTTAATGACCACTTCGGTCATGCCGAAGGCGATGCCTATATCATGCTGGTCACTCAGGCCATGAAAGCGAATATACGTGATATGGATACGGTCTGCCGCATGGGCGGCGACGAGTTCCTTATCATCTTCCCCCAGTGCGGACGAGCCGATGCCGAAGCCATCTACGGGCGTATCGACGAAGAACTCCAGGAATATAACCGGCAAAATAGAAAGCCTTATATAGTTTCCATCAGCCACGGCACTGCTCAGATCGAAACCGATAACCCAGTCACAGCAGAGGACTTGGTGAGCCTGGCCGATAGCCGAATGTACGAAGAAAAACGTATATATAAAGAGAACCTGGCCAAACAGAAGCAGTAGTCCCGTTACGTAGGTGCAGCACACAGACAAGGCATAGGGCCGGTCCCTATGCCTTGCTTGAATATTCTTCATGTGTTTTATTTTCCTCTTTTGGTTGATCTGGTTTTTCCCATAAGAAAACCCGGGGCTTGGCCCCGGGTTCTGGATGCAATTTTTATAGATTTTACAGGCTGGAGTTCATCTCCTTGATCACATCATGCATATCTGCGGTCAGGATGTAATCGGCCATGCCGTTGATGGTAGCGTTCTCGTCACTGTTGACGGCTACGATCACTTTGGCGTCGCGGATACCCACGGTGAACTGGACCTGACCGGAGATGCCCAGTATGATAGCCAGTTCCGGTTTGCATTTCTTGCCGGAGAGGCCGACGATGCGCTCCTCGGACAGCCATTTCTTATCGGTGGCTACCGGCTTGGAACAAGCTACTTCACCGCCAAGTTTCTTCGCCAGGGCTTCTACCGCCGGCAGGTCATCCTTGCTGTTCAGACCCTGTCCTACCACCACCAGGGCTTCAGCGGCTTCGATGTCTACGGAATCGCCGCCCCGGGTCTTGGTTTCAATAAGCTTGACCGCAGAAGCCTTGACATCTACTGTCATGGCATTCACACTGCCGGAACCTGCTCCGGGAGCATCAAAGGTCTTGGGCCGAATGGCGATTATCTTCTTATCAGAAGCGATGTATTGGGTGGCCACGGTGGCACCGCCCAATGCATTGCGCTGGCATTCGATCTTGTCTCCGTTAGCCTTGATGGCGCTGATGTCGGTGAGACATCCGGCATCCAGTATAGCGGCCAGGCGACCGGCTGCTTCCTTGCCCCGACGGTCGGAAGATAACAGAATAGTGTCGGCTCCCAGTTGGGCTGCTACCTGTCCCAGAGCCGAAGCCACTGCGGCCACATCAGCCAGGGAGATAGCATCATTATTTATCAGTAAAACCTCGGCGCCGGCTGCTGCCAGGGCGTTGGCCTGGGCCTCGTCATTGATGCAAACTGCCTTTACGGCTGCCGCGCCGACAGATTTAGCCGCAGTGATCAGTTCCAGGGCTTGCTTTTCTTTACTGCTGTATATCATGAATGTTGCCATCGTTTTCACCTACCTCCCTATTACGCCTTCAGTGGTCAGAGACTGTATCAGTTCCGCCACGGATTTGACGACGATGCGTTTGCGCTCGGTCTCCGGAGCCAGATTGGATACGGTTACCACCGATGCTGCTGGCGGGATCTTCACCCCTACTTCATCCAGTTCCAGGACCTCTTTCGGCTTCTTGCCGGCTTTGAGGATCTGGGTTACCGAAGGAATGCGGGCTTCATTTATATCAGATAATACCGTTACTACGGCGGGAAGGGTCACTTCCACGATTTCTGTGCAATCCTCCAGGGAACGGGTGACTAGCGCCTTGTCTCCCTTAAGTTAAAGAGCACTGGCATAGGCAACCTGGGGCAGACCCAGTAATTCAGCTACGCGGGAACCTACCTGCCCTGAATAGTTGTCGCCGGAGCCCTCACCAAACAGGATCAGACCGACATCATCGATCTTCTTTACGGCTGCAGCCAGGACTTGGGCAACGACCCCGCTCTCGGCTCCATTCAGTTTATCATCCAGGACCAGGAAAGCCTCGTCGGCGCCTGCCGCCAGAGCTTCCTTGATTGTGTCCTCTACATCCTCATTACCTGCGGACAGCGCTATTACATTAGCGTCCCCACTCTCCTTGATGGCTACTGCTGCTTCCAGGGCATTCTTATCGATATTACCCAGCACCAGTGGCACATCGGTGAAAACCGGTTCGCGATTCCGGATGCGAACCTGCTGCAGATCCGGTACCTGCTTCATCGCTACCACAATATTCATCCACTATACCCCCCTCGGTTGAAATTTTTAATTCTTAATTTTTAAATTTTAATTTATGCCATACCATTATTAAAAATAATCGGTGTTCATCCGTGTCTGCCACAAGGCATCTGTGTGTATCTGTGGTTAATTAATCCCTCGTCCTAACCGAAACGGAACTGCACTCCGGCGCCGCCGGTGGGATAGTTCCAGTCCAGTACCTCAACTCCGCAGGCGATCCGGCAGGTGCCGCATTCCAGGCAGCCATCGATAGTCAGCTCAACCTCACCTTCAGCATTGAGTGAATAGAGTCCAGCCGGACAAACCAGTACAGCCCTCTTCAGACGGGGATCACGCTCCATACCCGGTTTGATTTTAATATGCGGCTCGTTATCGTGCTTGAAAACATCCAATCCCAGCTTGGCCTTCAGGCCCATGATATCGCTCATATCTTTTTCACCTTCCTAAAGTCGCCAAACATCTTCAAGAGATCATTAAACTTCATGTATTTCATGACCGTGGGATACAGGCGGTCTTTGGGACCGGCCGGCATATGGTACATATCCCGCATGACATTGCCTAAGAGCTCGGGATAATGGGTGAACAAACGCGGGTTCTCCAAGGCTTCCGGAGCGTTCCTGAAACTGTTGAAGTCCTTCATGACAAAACTGTCCTTCAACAACTGCTCGTAGACGGCCAGGCTGCCTGCGCTGTAGTCTTCCGCTTCCCTAGCCTTGAGAACGGCCTGGGCGGCATAATAACCGCTGGCCAGCGCGTATTCCATGCCCCTGACCGTTACGCCTATATTCATCGAAAAACCAGCTGCGTCTCCGGCGACCACTATACCGTTGCCGGTCAGCTTGGTCAAGGCATTAAGCCCGCCCTCCGGTATGACATGGGCCGAGTATTCTACCGTCTCCCCGCCGCGGATTAAGGCAGCGATCTCTGGTCTTTGCTTAAATTCATCCAGCAGCACCGGGGCTTCTATAGCCGGCTGATCCTCCATGAGGTCCTTGATGCCTACCACAATGCCCAGGCTGAGACTTTCCTTGTTGGTATAGAGGAAGCCGCCGCCAAACTTGCCCCGGGTCACCTCACCCATGAACATGTGAGCAGCACCTTCATTATCAGTCAGATTGAAGCGATTCTCAATGGTCTCCGCCGGCAATTCGATGACTTCTTTGAAGCCTACGGCAAAATCGTGAGGATTGCCCGGTTTGCGCAGACCAGCTTTTTCAGCGGTCAGGGAAAGAACTCCGTCACAGGCGATGACCACATCAGCCCGAAGTTCGTCACCTCCGGCCCAGACACCACACACCTTGCCGTCTTCTATGATAACCTCATCTACTCGACTCTTGGTGACCAGCATGGCCCCTTTGCGTTCGGCCTGTTTTGCAAACCAGCGGTCAAATTTGGCCCGAAGAATGCTGTAACTCTGATAAGGCTCTTCCAGCAGTTCCTGCCCGTGATAGGCAATAGACACTGAGCGTTCTTTGGCCATCATGGTGACCCCTTCATGGGCGATAAAGCGCTCCAACGGAGCCTTGGCCCAAAGATCGGGGAACAAGTCGCGCACCGGGCTGACATAGATCCTGCCGCCGGTCACATTCTTGGCTCCGGGATAGTCTCCCTTTTCCAGAACCAGCACTTCCAGCTCCTGCTGAGCCAGGGTATAGGCGGCTGCTAATCCAGCCAGCCCTCCACCCACTATGATTACATCGAACTTTTCCACCAGCTGAACACCTCGTTTCTACAAAAAAGGGGAACCACAGGGGTTCCCCGTATTGATTAAATGATTACTTCCTCTCGGCCAGGTTAACTCCAGCCACGATCATCTTTTGCATATCAGCCACACCCTCGATCTGGGGACCGATAATGGAATCTTTCCAAATTCTCGATATCTTGTAATCGTTCATCAGGCCATAGGAGCCGTGAACATCCATGGCGATGCGGGCACAGTCCACCATGTTATCGCAGACAAAGGTCTTGGTCAGTGCGGCGTCTCTGGCAAAGGCCCGCGGGTCCTTGACATTGTTAGCCAGCCAGCCCAGCCGGTAAGTCATCCAGCGGGCAGTCTCATATTTAATGGCCAGGTCAGCCAATCTGAGCTGCATAGCCTGGAACTTGGCAATGGGGGCATCACGGTGCATCTTTTCAGTGGCATACTTCATCGCTTCTTCGTAGGCTGCCAGTGTACCGCCGAGTGCCGTGGAGCTTACGCCCACCTTGCCGAAAGAGATGCCGCACTGCAGAATGGGATAACCCATGGAGGGACCGCCCAGCATGTTTTCTAGCGGCACCTTGACATCGTTCAAATATACATCCAGCAGCATTCCGCCGTGCATGCCAATCTTGTCCCAGGGTTCTGATATGGAATATCCTTCACAGAGTTTATCTATCAGGAAAGCAGAAGGCTTATTGGTCTGGTCGTCAATCGCAAAGACTACGATCACGCCGGGCCAGTTCGCATTGGAGATAAAACGCTTAGTTCCGTTGATGACATATTCATTGCCTACCTTTTTGGCAGTGGTGGTCAGCGATTTGGGGTCTGATCCGGTGGCTGGTTCGGTGAAAGCAAAAGAGGCAATGTGCTCACCTTTACAGCTAGGAGTCATATACTTTTTCTTTAGCTCTTCGGTACCGAAGAAGGAAATAGCACTCAGGGCAAGACTGTGTGCCGAGATGGTCATAGCCACTCCACCTGATGCCTTGCCGATCTGTTCCATGGCCAGTACATAGCCGTCATAGCCGCCGTCGGCTCCGCCGTAAGCCTCATCATATGGGATACCGAACAGGTCCAATTCGGCCAAACCTTTCAGAATATTATCCGGTATCTTGTTCTCCCGATCGATCTGTTCCGCTACCGGTTCAATGTACTTCTCCGCAAATTCTTTGGCCATTCCCTGGATCATAAGTTGCTCTTTGCTTAACGAAAAATCCATTAACCCTTTCCTCCCCTTTAATTACTCCGTACCTAAACTTTAAGTGAAAGTAATAAATCTATTTCTATTATATTTCTATTTCATAAGTTACGCAAATAAAATAATTATATGTGAAAAGTTTCACTTAGTCTAACTCGACCCGGTTGCGCCCTTTGTTTTTAGCCTGATACAAAGCATGATCCGCTCGCTTGAGGATGTCATCTACGGTTATATCTTCCGGCCTTATCTCAGCTACGCCAATACTTACGGTAATGAAGAAAACTGCGTTATCGGTTTCCATGATGCTCTTTTCTATCACTTGGCGCAGCCTTTCCGCCACCAACATGGCTTCCTGTCCCGAGGTATGGGGCAAAATGACAGAAAACTCTTCTCCCCCTACCCGGCCTAATATGTCAATAGCACGCAGGATACTCATGCAATTAGCCACCAGGGTGGAAAGGGTGATATCCCCAACATTATGCCCATAATTGTCATTGACCAGTTTAAAATGGTCTATGTCCATCATCAAAACAGATAGTGCATTTTCATAGCGCTTGGACCTATTGAATTCGATCCCGCCCATTTCGAAAAAGGTACGCCGGTTATATGCACCGGTCAGCGGGTCAGTCGTTGCCAAGATGCGCAGCTGGTTCTCCAGCATTTTTCTCTCGCTTATATCCATGACCGAAGCGATGCTGCGCTTGGACCCCGGGACCATACCGATGGTATTTATGCAGGTAAATACCTGACCGCTGCGGTTGAGGAAACGAAATTCATACTTGATAGGCACTCCCAGCTGATCAACCCGTCTTTCCCGGTGGTATTTGAGCATGCGTTCCAGGTCCTCGGGGACAACAAAGCTGGTCCAACTCATCTTATGCTCGATCTCCTCCCGGCTGTAGCCGGAGAGCTTCTGGAATTCATTATTGGCTAGCAATATGGTGGTATCTTCATCAATAATCATAGAGGCAGTACCAGTAGCCTCAAAAATGGTCCGATACAGATTCTCTGAATATTTCAACGCCTCTTGGGCCTGTTTGCGTTTAGTTATATCGTGGATAATGGCAAACAGGTAGCGCTTGTTTTCGAAATCAATTGGGCTGCTGAAGATCTCCACATGGCATATCTCACCGCTGGCCAGTTTGTGGCGGGTCTCAAAATGATTCTGCTCATTTTCGGCCTTTCGAATAACGTCCATAACCTCCTCGAAAGGATCCTGACTAATAGTTGTAATCCTCATGGTGGTCAGACGGCGGTAGGAATAACCGTAGAAAACACAGGCAGCCTCGTTAGCGTCCATGATCTTGCCGTTTTGGGGATCGATCATCAGCATGATGGACTTGGAGCTTTGGAAGAACTGAAAATATCTGATCTCCTTTTCGCGTATCTCCCGCCGCGAAGCATCATGCTGGCGCTCCAGAACGATATCGGCCAGTACCCGGTTAATAGCTGCCGGCAGCTCCTGCAGGAAGTTGTCATGCTTTATCAGGTAGTCACGGGCTCCCCGTTTCATCATATTGACCGCCAGTATCTCGTCGCCATACCCGGTGGTCACAATGAAGGGAGGGGTCTGTCCATTCTCCCGCTCAATGGCCTCCAACAATTCCATTGCGGTACAATTGGAGAGATTATAATCCAATAATATAAGGTCGGCGCTATTATACCGCAGCCAATCTAAAGCCTCCGCACAAGTGAAAACCTGATGGCAGGTCAGCCCGCATTCGCGAGCAAGGATGCGACAGACCAATAAGCCTTGATCAGCAGCATCTTCCACCAGCAAAACCTGCATGCCATTATTCTTTTCGTCATAAGATCCACTTCTCATCTGTTCAACACCCCACATAATAATGTGTTATGGCTCTGAATCTAACTGGAAATGAAGGTCTTAAATATCAGTCTTATTAAACGGGATTTACAAATCACTTTGTGTGCCCTGCGGTCTATACAATCCTGAATCGTTGGCTACGATACATACTGTGATATCTTAGGGCCTCAGAAGACAACCTTTTTCGGTCGAGTAGGTAAGCTAAAACCGATTTGGCGGTTTACTTGATATAGTATGAATATAGCATATTGAAAAAGAAATGAACATTTTTTTGTAGAATAAGCGGATATTTGGAGACTATTTGGTATTAAAAAGTGTATGGCAAAATACACTTCTAAGTATTTTTACTGTACCCACACCTTTATATGGCCTGGACTGCCTGCTTGGTCTTAAGTCCCTTTATGGCTTGTTCCAGACCATCAATGGTCATCTCATGCATGGGGAAAACCGAGGCTATGGTCTTCAGAGTATATGAACCCTCCATCCAGTCCCAGTAATCCCGCCGCACCGGGTTCAGCCATACCGAGTACTCGAAATGCTGGCGGATCTGGCGGAGCCAATCTATACCGGGCTTGTCGTTATAGAGATCCCAGTCGATTACCCCACCGACCTTGAGCAGCTCATAGGGAGCCATACTAGCGTCCCCCACCAGCAGTACCCGGTAATCCGGGCTGTAGGTTCTGAGTACATATTCGGTATCGGTATAATCGTTCTGCACACAGGCTGAGCTGTGATAGAGCCAATCATAGATGCAATTATGAAAATAGAAAACCTTGAGATCTTTAAAATGATTGGAACGATTAACCGCGGTAAATAGCTGGTTACAGAGACGACTGTAAGAGAGCATGGATCCTCCGGCGTCCATGAGCAGCAGCACCTTGATGCCGTTTTCTCGCGGGCGTTCCCAGATAAGCTCAAGTCTTCCCGCGTTATCACAGGTCTTATTGACGGTGGCATCCAGGTCCAACTCAGTACGGGCTCCGTCCAGGCGGGTGGTAAACTGCCGCAGCTTGCGCAAGGCAACCTGGAACTGCCGCACTCCCAGTGTCTCATCGGTGCGAAACTCCTGGAAGCGTCTCATGCCAGCCACTTTCACCGCCGATTGATTGCGGGACTGACCGCCCACACGGATACCTCCCGGGTGATAACCGGAATGTCCGAAGGGTGATGTGCCGCCGGTTCCTACCCAGCGATTGCCGCCGTGATGCTCTTCCATCTGTTCAGCCAGACGCTCGGCCAGCATGCGTTTCATCTCTTCCAGATCCAATTGGTGATGATTCCGCCGCATCTCATCCGTTATCTCAATCTGGGGCAACTCCTTATCAAGCCACTCCCATATCTTGTCAGGCAGGCCTTCCGGAGTCTCGATACCACCAAAGTAATTGGCAAAAGCCATATCAAAACGGTCATAATGAGCTTCTGTCTTGATGAGTAAGGCCCGGGACAGATAGTAAAAGCCGGTAAGACTCGAACCGGCCATTCCTGCCTCCAAAGCATCCAGCAGGGTCTGCCATTCATTAAAGGTGACCGGCACCCCGAAGTTTTTCAATGTATAAAAAAAGTCAGTAAACATATAAGCTCCCTTTGGTCGAATTTTAAATTTCTAATTTTTAATTATGAATTACTCAGCGTTTCTCCGCATAACCACAAATCCGCCTGCAGGTTTAGGCCTTTTAGCCAAGGAAGGAAAGCTATAGCTTTCCACCCTTAATTAAAAATTCAAAATTGTGAATTCAAAATTAGTTTATCTGTAATAACGGTTCAGGTTGTTGACCTGCTGACCGCCACGGTTCTGGGCCTTGCCATGCAGCTGGTTCAAGAGTGTATCCAGGTCCTCGTTCTTCTTCAGCAGCACACCCAGGAAAGGCATTTCCTGTTTGATGCGATTGGGATTGATGCCCCCGACCACCAAGGCCTGCAGCCAGTCGATCAATTCACTGGTGCTGGGCTTCTTCTGAATATTAGGAACATTGCGCAGGGTGTAAAAGGTTTCCATGGCCTGCTCCATCAGGCGCTTATCCAGGCTGGGATGATGCACCTTAACGATCTGCTCCATGCCTTCCGGGTCAGGAAAAGCGATGTAGTGGAAAATACAGCGGCGCAGGAAAGCATCGGGGAGTTCTTTCTCCGCGTTGCTGGTTATAATTACTATCGGCCGTTTCTTAGCCTTGATCGTCTCCTTGGTCTCAGGGATATAAAAACTCATCTGGTCCAATTCCCATAAGAGGTCGTTGGGGAACTCCAGGTCAGCCTTGTCGATCTCGTCGATGAGCAGAACCACCTGCTCATCCGCCAGGAATGATTCCCCCAGCTTGCCCAGCTTGATGTACTGCTTGATATCAGACACATTCGCTTCGCCAAACTGGCTATCATACAGTCTTTGTACGGTATCATAGACATACAAGCCTTCCTGGGCTTTGGTAGTGGACTTGATGTTCCATATAATCAGATCCATATCCAGAGAATCTGCTATGCTCTGCGCCAGCATAGTTTTACCCGTTCCCGGTTCGCCCTTGATCAGCAGAGGTTTCTGCAGGGCGATGGCTATGTTGACAGCATTTCTCAACTCATCAGCCACTATATAGTTGGATGAACCCTTGTATGCTACGGATTTTTTAGACATATCTATTCCTCCCATTTTTTCGGGTCTAATCACCTTATTATCCGCAATAATCTTAGCAGAATTCAGCTACTACGTCAATGTAATAACGGCTCTTCCCATAATAAGTAAACGTAATATCATGGCTTGTTCACTACCATTTTCATTGTTAATCTACTGTGTATCTGTTACAATTCAACATGAATCAGGAATTTGAAATAGTGCAGATGAAATGGAGGTATATTAACTTGAGTTCAGATCTGGCAACCGAAAAGAAAGTCTCCTACGGAGTACCGGCAGTACTCTACTTTCTCATGATAGCCATTCTGGCCGGTATGTATTATTTTGCAGCATTTGTGATGTATGCCAATCCTGAAAAGGTGGTAAACGCCTATTATGACGCATATTTTGCCGGCGATTTTAAGACTGTCAGCGAGCATACCAGTGTTTTCCTGGCCGCGCAGGCATTGCCCCAGTACGGAAACCTGTCCCCGGCAACCCTGGTAGCTGAACGCAGGGAGATCGAGAAGGACATCGCTCTCATTATGGAACAAAATGCTGACACAGCAAATTATGAGGGTTTATCAATAGAAGTTATGCCCGAGTATACACGTAAGGGAGAATCTACTGCAATAGTGGTCTATAAGGTACTCAAGGACGGGAAAGAACTCGGTATGGAAGCGGCCATAATGGATAAAGAAACCAAGCGTTTACGCCTTTTCCAGACTACACCTATCGTCAAGGAAAGCCTGGCAGAAATAAAGCAGCTAGACATGAAGGAAATGGATAAAAATCTGGCCACTATGTTGGCCGAATAAGTGATACTATAAAAGCCCACTGGGTAAAGGTACTGGCGTACTTTTACCCAGTGGGCTTTTTGTTGCTGGTTAAGGTTATCCCTGATCCAACTTCATAACACCATCACGCGAACGGAAGACCCTGGTATTCTTGGCTACCGCTACCCCCTGCTCCAAGTAACATCCACTGGCGATGGCCGACCCAGCTTCAACCCTTACCTGACTTCCCAGATGACAGTCTGAGCCGATCAGGGCATTCTTGATAACGGTGCCGGAGGCGACCTGAACATTCTCCCATAATACCGAGTTTTCAACCCGGATATTCCCCTCCAGTGAACAACCCGGTCCTATCACTACCTGTCCGGAAAATGAGACGTCATCGCCAATGCTCACATCTTCACCTAGCAACACGAGATCGCCGCTGGCAGTACGCAGTACATCGCCGCTGGGCTCTACGCCTAACTTACCACTTAGTATATCCATATGGGCCTGGTGGTAGGTGCCCAAACTGCCGATATCGCACCAGTAGCTATCGATGCATGCACCATAAAAAGGCGCTCCTAGCTTGACCAGTTGAGGAAACACTTGTTTACCAAAATCATAAAACTGTTTAGCGGGTATGTATTTAAAAATCTCCGGCTCAAATACGTAGATACCAGTATTAGCCAGATTACTGAGCGCTTCTTCGGGTCGGGGCTTTTCCTGGAATCTCTCTATTCGCCCCTTTTCATCACAAACTACCACGCCGAATTGTTCTACTTCCCGGACTTCTTTCAGGGCTATAGTAGCCAGGGCGCCTTGGGCGCGATGTTCTGCCACCAGGGCACTTAGATCGATATCGGTCAAAGCGTCTCCGCTAACAATGATAAAGGTGTCATCCAAAAACCATTCGCAAAGCTTTACTCCGCCAGCAGTACCCATCAATTCCTTTTCCGGTGAATAAGACATGGAAACCCCAAATCGCTTGCCATCCCCGAAATAATCCTCAATAGCATCAGCATGATAATGAAGGTTAGCGATCATTTCACTAATTCCATGTTCAGCCAGCAGATCTACTATAATCTCCATCAAGGGACGATTGGCCATGGGCACCATCGGTTTTGGAATATCCAGGGTCAGCGGCATTAATCTCGAACCAACCCCTGCAGCCATAATCATTGCTTTCAACCCACAAACCCCCATTTTCTCAACTGTTTGTATCGCAGTGTCATAAATTCTCCTCTGGGTTGACCTAATTTTTACAGAACTCAACTTATTATAATATACAACAGCAGAATGACCACTTACAATCGATATGTCAGTTTATAATGGGTTCAATAAGAAAGCAAAGCTATTGCCGTTTTTAAGTGTTTATCGCTCTCACCAGCGGGCTGAGGCTATAACCAATACCCCGGCGGTTGCTGATAAGTTCTGGTTTTCTCGGGTCATCACCTAGTTTATCCCGTAAATGGCGTATATGGTGTTTGGGCTCGTAACAAGCGCACCCGTTGCCGCCATCCAGCGCCCATTCTTCAAAGTGGCGATGAGTGACCACTCTGCCCCGGGCTGAGTAAAGCAGGCTCATGATAGCATTTTCTACAGGAGTCAATGGTATCCGGCATCCTTCCCGCAGGATCAAGGCCTGTTCCAGATCCAGCAGAGGAAAGCTATTAGCGTGCGCCGGCTCTTGCACGCACCATGCGGCCTGATCAGATTTCTCCTGGCTATAATCTATATCCTCGGTAGCTGTAACTAGAGTTGGCCGGGAAACCGGGCTGCCTTCCAGCCAATCACAAAACCGTACCAATATTTCATGTCCTGCGACCGGCAGCCAAGCCGAGACTTCTTTCCCCAGGTATTCCCGCACCAGGCGGCCTGTCACGGGATGGGACATGATATCTTCCAGCTGCCTTTCAATAAATTGCTGTCTTTCCTCATCATAATCTTCGAAATTCTCCAATATGTGCTTCATCCGGGGCAAATATGGAAAAATACTACCCATTAAACCACCCCCAGATAAGCAGCACGCCGCCCAAAGGCCTCTCGCCCACCCTCCAGGGTGGTTATGATCTCTTCCCTTACCCTGGCCTCAGAGAGTCCTCCCTGGGCTTCCACCCGGCAGTGGCGTCCGGAGGATTTCATCACGATTACCTGCCCGGCCGATCCGCCAACTACAATGTTTGGATTATGGGTAGCTAAGATAAGCTGCCGGCGGTCACCCATTTTCAAAATACGGGAGATTATCAATTGATTTATACAGGCGTTATCCAGGTTATCTTCGAATTGATCGCCGATCAGGACTTGAGACCTGGCCATCAAGATCATGGGCAGCAACAGAGAACATTGTAATCCCGGAGACAGGCGTCCTGCTTCCAGCGGTTCCATGCCATTAGGTGGTTGATAATAGATTTTTAGATCATCCTTCACCTCGATTTCGGTGAGACGCCCAGCGTCACCTCCGGCCCCCAGGAGCAATAACACCTGCATGGCTTCCTCCTGCCAGCAATGTACCAGGTCCGCCAGCACTTCATAAGCATGGTCCTCTGCCAACTGCCACAGCTGCTCGGGTTTGACCATGGTTGCGATCCGCTCCAGCAAAGCACGTTTGACCGTTCCTTTCAATCGCGAACTCAAAAATTCTATATACTCGTCACGGTTCACCCGGCGCTGATATTGTACCAGCGGATTAGCAGCCAGCGTGAGATTGAGCTGGTCGGCCAGACGGCAGCGACGGCTGGCAATGGCATCCTCAATACTTCTGGCTTCGATCACCATTAGACTTTTGCGCTCCCGCAGCTGCTGGCATAATCGGGCTGCTTCCCGCGACTCCTCCTCACAACCCTGCAATGCCGCCAATTCCTCCAGGAGCCTTCTCTTTTCCACCTGTAGTTGTTCGGCAGCCTGGAATCCATGGCGGCGCAAATTATCCCGCAGTTCCTCTTCCTGTTCTTCATGCCTGGCTTCAAGCCTGGCTCTGGCCTCCATCCACCGTTCCAGCCCTTCCCCCGCCTGAACCGCCGCCTGATGCAGAAGCTGCCCCACCCCTTCACGGTATTGCTCGAACAGAGCATCCATCTCTTCCAACAGCTCGAAGTTCAGGTAAGTGCTCTCTTCGGCCTGACAACGGGGGTTCCAAACAAAGGAGCTTAGCATTTGCATGCGTTGCCTCCATTGTTTTTCCACTGCTTCAACCAGGCCCTTCTCCTGGATCAGTGCCGCCTGTCTTTGCTCGGGTTCACCCAGATCCAGAGTCCGCAGTTCATTCATCAGGATTCTTTTCCGTTCCAGGCGGCTCCGTTGTTCTTCTTGCAAGGCCCGGGCTGACTCGTAACGTGCCTGTATCTGCTGGCGATGCAGCAGGTTTTCCTGCAGGCTTTGTTTTAAATCATCCAGGCCTTCTATCATGCCGTCCAGGAAAATCAGGGCATTGCCCGGCTCCTTGGGGAGCATCCCTTCCAACTCCCCCTGAGTGAAGGCCTCCAGCCGGATAACCAGATCCCGTCCCTCCTGCAGAAGCTGACCTGATTCATCGTACAAGCGGGGAAAGCGCCCCGGGCTGCGGACTATTTTACGGCGATGCCCAAACTCATTGGAGAATTCCAGACTGGTTCGTCCAGAGCCAAGGATGGCCGTGATATCCTTGAGAAACTGCTCCCGCTCCTGAGCTGCTGCTGGCAGGGAGCCCAGGCCAAAACATAATAATTTGAGCAAGGTGCTCTTACCGGTACCCCGCGCGCCGATAATGCAGTTCAGACCCGGTTTAAAATCAGCCCGGCAGCCGTCGAGGATTCCTCCTTCCACCTGCAGACTATGTATTTCCCGGCACAACATATCTCCACCTCATTTCAATTCCTGTTGCCGTTTATGATAGAACATATGTTCGCATAAGACAAGTAAAAATATTGTCGAAACAGAAACATTAATAGGCCTGGGAAATCCCAGGCCTCAGCTTGTCAAATATGTTTAGGCGATGCCTTATCAGCTTTTAAAAGGATTATAAGTGATATTGTTATCGAAGATGTCCATATCTTCTTTTTCTTTGAGTTTGCCGACTATATAATAGGTCAGCGGAGTCAGCAGTATCTCATAACTAACCTTCCAGAGGTATTGAGCCAGCATCATCTGCCCCAGTACCGGCAGCGGAAGCATGCCCCCGAAAGCGATACCGATAAATATCACGGTATCCAGGCCCTCTCCCACTATGGTAGAAGATATGGTGCGGGTCCACAGCCATCGGCCTTCCGTTACCAGCTTCATGCGGGATAGTATTGCTGCGTTACTCCATTCGCCCAAGAAATAGCCCAGAAGGGAAGCAGCTACGATCCTGGGGGTCATACCCAGTACGCTGGCATAGGCATTCTGTCCTGTCCAAAAAGCAGGACCAGGCAAAGCAATGACGGCCAGGAATACTAACGCCATGAGCAGGTTACAGGCAAAACCTATCCAGATGACCAGCCGGGCTCTTTTGAAGCCGTAGACTTCAGTCATGACATCACCAAAGATATAGGTAATCGGAAAAAGTATAACCGCCGCCGGCAGAATCAAACCGTGAACGTTGATCAGCTTGCCGGCAATGATGTTGGAAATCAAGAGACAAGTGACAAACAAACAAGCAATGATCAAGAAGAGAGTTGAGTATTCACCCTTCCTATTGCGCAAAGAAAACAAGCATATACCCCCAAAAAGTACTTGCAGCCTGGACCTGAATTATTCAACAGTTTATATAATATTATAAACCATCAGCTTGTCAAACCCCGGCATGCTTTATTTTTTCAGCCACTCCAATATCATTTTTATAGCCTGAATAACCCTTTCCTCCTCATCAACCGGCGGCGTCAGCAGTATAGTCAAGCGTCGTGCCGCCTCCAGGTTCAGGCGGGCGCCAGCCAGGGTAGAGACTAGTTCCAAAACGCGGCCATTCTGCAGGCTGATACAAGGTGTATTCTCTCTGGTACTGATATCTACCAACTGATCCTGACGGACATATCCATAACAATAGTCACCAGACGCCAGTGCTCTGCGCATCTTAAAAGGAACGTATATCATCCCCTTATCCAGATAAAAGGGCAGCACCCCGCCGCGGCCCAGCATCCGCGCAACCGTAGCGCTCTGCGCCTTGAGGTCCAGGCTATGGGCGCGAGCCAGGGCTTTCTTAACTGATTTAATACTTCGCCTATCATAATAGCTCTCACCATGGTCAGTTATGATTTCACACCCATCGCCGTTTTCCGAATATACCGGTCTTATCACGGCTATGGGCTTATGTATGCTTTCGACCTTACAACTCATCATTTCCACCTCCTGTTTTACCCTAGCAAGAGAAAGTGGATATAGAGTGGAAAATAAGTAGACACCAAGAATAATTTCGGTAACAGCACAAACCACAATAAATATGAGTCCGGGTAACTTAGGACGACACCATAGCAAGTTATGCTACTGAATCCCTATGTTGTGCTTGGCCCGGCGCTGGGGTTAAAATAACCATAACGATATATGCCTGCATGATTTTGATAATTCTCGGCAGAAAGGGGGTAGTATCAGAACCCGTGTTGTTCCGATGATTATTAAAGGAGGAATTGTCCGTGAAAAAAACCGTCGCGATTCTGACCAGTGTATTTTTGATGCTTGCTTTATTCAGCTTAGCCGGTTGTTCCAAAGATAAGACCAGTGAATCCTCCGGCGCGGATAAATCACAGGTTAGTGAGAAAGCCAGCAGCGATGATACCAACGAACTACAAAAGCTTTTTAAATCAGCCAGCGCTATCGAAGGGGTCTCTTATGATATGAACACCTCTAGCACCGGTCCGCAAGGCAACATGAAGACTGTATCCAAATGTTATATGAGCAACCAGAAATTCAGAATGGAAATAGACACCCAGGGTATGAAATCTATCATCCTGTATAACGGCAGCGATACATATATGTACAATCCCGCTACCAACACCGCCATGAAATCTCCCCAGCCTAAAGAAAAGGCGGCTAACCAGTGGGCGGAATCTGCCGAGGACCTGGCCAACTTCAAGATAGTCGGCCACGAAAAAATGGATGGTTACGATTGCGTAGTAGTTACTACCACTACTCCGGAAGGTGATACCAAAATGTGGCTCGCCAAAGATATCGGTATGCCCGTGCGGATGGAAGCTGAGCAGGAACAGAACAAGCTGGTTATGGAGTATAAAAACATAAAAGTCGGTGCACAGGATGCTGCGCTGTTCCAGCTGCCCGCCGGTGTCCAGGTCATGGATATGAGCCAGCTGCAGAGCGGACAGGCGCCGCCGATGCCTCAGGGAGTAAACATGCCGAATATCCCGCAAATGCCGCAGGGAGCCCAGTAAAGATTATATTCAGAGGGGTGGTCCGCCCGGATCACCCCTCTGCTTTTAATATTATTATGCGAATCTTCAAAACCTTTTGGCTATTATAGTGCCATGTTATGTTATAGTATAAAAAAGGGTATTATAATATACCATACCTTTCTCGGCAGGTTTTTCATGTCTTTGAATTCATATAAAAATGACCGGCATTTTTTGCAGCAAATAACACAGCTAGTTCAGGAATGAAACGCGCCGCACTATCCCGATGCTAACCAAATAACCAGCACAATTATTTTATGGTGGCTTATCTGCTTGCAATCATCATCACGCTTGGGAAAGGAGCTCGTTGGTATGCAGAACCATGCTGATAGCTATTTGTTTCGCTCGGAAAATGAATCGTCATCCCCGCCCTCCCCGGAAGAATCAGATCTTCCCCCTGCCTGGAAGATCCTGATAGTTGACGATGATGAGGAAGTACACCGGGTGACCCGGTGGGTCCTGCGCCGCTTTTCTTTCGAAGATCGCCCGGTAAATCTTATAAGTACTTATTCCGCCCGGGAAGCCAAGAACGTTCTGGAGGAAAACCTGGATATAGCGGTAGTGCTGTTGGATGTAGTGATGGAAGAAGATAATGCCGGTCTGGAACTAGCCCGTTTCATCCGCCGGGAGCTAGGCAACAGCATGGTACGGATCATCCTGCGAACCGGACATCCTGGGCAAGCCCCCGAACAAACAATCATGTCCGATTATGATATCAACGATTACAAGGAAAAAACCGAACTCACTGCCCAAAAATTAATGACCTCCATTCTGGCTTCACTACGGGCATACCGCGATCTCAGCATTATTGACTCTAACCGCCGTGGTCTGCATCAGGTAATTGAATCGCTTTCTACCCTGTATGAACTCCACTCTATGGGGAAGCTGGCTGCCGGAATCCTATCTCAGCTGACCTCCCTCCTGCGTTTTACACCGAATTCCTTTTATGGGCAGGCCCATGGTTTTGCCGTTGCCAAAGAACACCATAATAGTTTTAGGATACTGGCGGCTACCGGCTGCTACGAATCCTTGATGCAGGGCGGCAGCATCGACCATCTTCCGCCAAGTCTCCGCGACTCGGTGCTAACCACCTTTATCCAGAAGAAGAGCGTCTACCTGCCCAACTCCATGATTATTTATTTCAGCAGTAAATTAGGCTCGGAGAATATCATCTATTTGGAGGGGACCCACCCCCTTGATGAATGGAGCCAAATCCTTGTCGAGATATTTTTTGCCAATATCTCGACGGCCTTTGACAATATCCATCTCAATCAGGAGATCGAAGATACCCAGAAGGAGATCATATATACTCTGGGTGAGATAGCCGAGGCGCGTTCACTGGAGACTGGCCAACACGTTAAACGGGTGTCCAAATATGCCCGTCTGCTGGCCCAAAAGTCCGGCTTTTCCTACGATCAAAGCAATCTGCTGCGGATGGCTGCGCCTATCCATGACATTGGAAAAATAGCCATTCCCGATACTATTCTGAACAAACCCGGCATACTGGACCCCGTGGAATTCGAGATAATTAAGACCCATACCCAACTGGGCTATGAGATGCTGAAGAACTCAGTACGACCCATCCTCAAAGCAGCTGCTTTGATCGCCCTGCAGCACCACGAGCACTGGGATGGTAACGGTTATCCCAACGGTCTACAGGCTGATGAGATCCATCCCTTTGGCCGGATAGTAGCCCTGGCCGATGTATTTGATGCCCTGGGTACCCGCCGGGTATACAAGGATGCCTGGCCACTGACCGATATCTTTGAATATGTGAGCAGTCAGAGCGGTAAACAATTTGAACCGGCTCTGGTAAAAATAATGCTGGAACACCAGGATGCATTCATCCAGATCAGACGAGACAATCCCGACGCCGCTTTATAACCTTTCTCTTTGTACTTCGTTCTGGCAGCTCAGCATGGGCCGCTGCCATCGTTTCAGATAATTGGGACGGGGGTGCTAAAATGCAGAGATCACCTGGGCTCCCAGGTAACGAACAACCGGGCAGTCAACACTTACTACGGGCGGAGCTTAATGGCCAGCCGATGACTACCCGGCGATTTTTATTACTGGCCCGTAATATCACCGCTGCGCTGAAGAACTATCACCAGACCTATGGAGTTCATGGCTCCATGAACCCTGAACATATTATCATCAACGAAGTTAGTGACCTGGTAATACTAGCCAACCCTAACCTTTTACCAGACCTCAGTTCAGGGAATTATCACCCGCTGGCCTATGTTTCACCAGAACAAACCGGGCGCCTTAACCAGGCACTCGATTATCGCAGTGATCTATATTCGCTCGGCATCACCCTCTATATCATGCTAACCGGCAGGCTCCCCTTTGATGCCTGCGAACCCCTGGAATGGATCCACAGCCATATCGCCCGATATCCGAAATCTCCGGCAGAAGTTGACCCGGCTATCCCGGTGTCCCTTTCGTCAATAGTAATGAAACTTATCGCAAAATCGCCACAGGAAAGATATCAGACTTCTCAGGGATTACTGTATGATCTGGAATTTTGCTTGGAACAATGGATGGTTAATGGCGAGTTCGGCGATATCCAGATCGCCAGTCAAGATATATCCGATACCCTGCTCATACCCCAATGCCTGTACGGGCGCGAAACTGCTTTTGAAAAATTGCTCCACGCTTTTAACGTCGTCACTGACAGACAGATACCACAGGTAGTTATGATATCTGGTTATTCCGGCATTGGCAAAACTGCTCTGGTCCGCGAGCTATATACGGCGGTAGCCGGACGATACGGGTACTTCATTTCAGGCAAATTCGGCCAATATAGCACTGAAGTTCCCTATTCCACGATAACCGAGTCCTTCTCCGAACTAGTCCAACAGCTATTGGGCGAAAGCGATGATGTCCTGGCTGAATGGCGGGAGAGAATCCTGGGTACGCTGGGAGCTAACATTCAATTAATAATCGACCTGATCCCACAGTTGGAGATCATCACCGGCAAGCAAAAGCCGGTGATGCAGATGCCCCCGGCTCAGGCGCAAAACCGTTTCCATATGGCCTTTGGCCAGTTTATAAGTATCTTTGGCAGCAGTGACCGACCACTGGTCTGGTTCCTGGATGATATGCAGTGGATAGACACGGCCAGCCTTCAACTCTTGATGTACCTGACCGGCAAACCAGAAGTTCCGCCTTTGTTATTCATCGGTTCATATCGGGATAACGAAATGACTCCGGACCATCCGCTGTGGACCGCCATAGACAACCTCAGGAGTATTTCCCATCAGCTGCTTCATTCCATTGAACTCAGATCATTGTACATTACTGATATAAGGAATTTCCTGAACGATGCCTTGCCTCATGCCAAAGGTGATTTGGCAGACCTGAGTGCGGTCTTTTTTGAGAAAACTGCAGGAAATCCATTTTTCATGATCCAACTGCTCAAATCACTACATTCAGAAAACCTCATATTCTTTGACAAAGCGGCAAGCGGATGGAACTGGAATATCGGTGATATTAAGAAAATAGGTTATACCGACAATGTGGTTGACTTTATGCTGATCAGGCTGCGTACCCTGAGTAAAGATACCCAACAAATACTTCATATCGGAGCCTGTATTGGCAGTATTTTCGATCTGCGCACCCTTATGCTGGCCAGCAGCAGCGGATATGAACAGATACAGCAGGCCCTGCAGGAGGCAATCCGGGAAGGGCTAGTACTACAGTATGGAGATAATGTCTACCGTTTTCAGCATGATCGTATCCAACAGGCCGCCTATAACCTGCTCCCGGCGGAACTCAGCCAACGTATTCACCTGCAGATCGGCAATATGCTGGTGAAGAATACCTCCCCTGATAACCTTGAGCTGGATATCTTCGCCATTGTCAATCAATTGAATCTAGCTGCGGATCTCATTAACGAGCAGGAAGACCAGGTACGCCTAGCCCACTTTAACCTGCTAGCCGGGCAAAAGGCCAAGGCTGCAACTGCTTATGGACCAGCTTATAAATATCTGCAGACTGGTATCGCATTGCTTGTTCAGGATAGTTGGGCCACTCAATACGAGCTAACCCTGAACCTATATGAAGAGGCCGCCGAAACCGCTTACCTCCTGGGATTATATGTTGAAACCAACTCCCTGGTCGATAGCGTGCTCGGGAACGCTCATAACGAATTGGACAAAGTCATGGCTTATATGATCAGGATCGATTATTATATTGCCCAAGGCCGTATAAACAAGGCCGTAAAAACCGGCCTGGAAATCCTGGGGCTGTTGGGTTTGAAAATGCCCAAGAAACCGCGCCGCCTAAATATCAACATCCATGTGCTTAGAACTAAATGGATCTTTGCCGGACGCTGGCGCGGCAAGCTGGTAGAAGACCTGCTTGATCTGCCGGAGATGACTGACCCGGTTAGTATCGCTCAGATAGAGATCATGAATGCCATATTCTCAGCTCTCTACATTATGAACGATCTGCTGACGCCACTGGACGCCAGCGCCATGGTAGAACTATCCCTCCGCTACGGCAACCATAGCGTATCGCCTTACGCCTTTGCTACCTACGGCTTTATCTTATGTGCTCGTTATGGAGATATAGATACAGGGTATCGTTTCGGCCAATTAGCATTAAAATTGCTGGAAGAAAGGAGCACCGACCGCAGAGCAGCAGCTAAAACGATCTATGCGGTGCACGGTTTTTCAACACACTCCAAACAGCATCTGCGTGACTGCCTGCCCGGCTTATTGGAAGCCTCGCGTATAGGTATAGAAAACGGTGATTTTGAATACGCCGGCCGTGCTCTGACTCTCCATCCGCGCTATATGTTCTTGCTGGGAGAGCCCCTGTCGCAAGTAAACAAATTGATCGAACATAATATTCAAACCATCGCCCAATTAAAACAACAGGGCAGCCTGATTTATATAGCCATAACCCGGCAGGCTATCAATAATTTGCTGCATGACACTCCAGAACCCGCCAAGCTTAATGGGCCTTATTACGAAGAGGAAAAAATGCTGCCGCTGCATGCGGCGAACAATGATACCTACGGCATATTCCAGGTATATTTTCATAAACTTTTCCTCGCCTATATCTTTAATGACTATGCCCGGGCCCGGGAATATGCTGATCAGGTACGGGAACGTGTATTCAGTGCCACCGCCCAGTATTTTCATTACTACTCTTACGCCTATGACTCGCTGGCTATGCTGGCATACTATGATAATGCTCCTCCCGATGAACGGACCGGTATTATCCGGAGGGTTGTGCGCAATCAGGCCAAGCTAAAAAAATGGGCCCATCATGCCCCAATGAACCATCTGCACCGCTGGCACATGGTCGAGGGCGAATTGGCCCGGATTAAATCACAAGATTGGTCAGCCCACCAGCATTTCCTCCAAGCCGTAGAACTGGCCAACCAAAACGGATATGCTTACGAGGAAGCGTTGGCCCTGGAACTATTGGGAAGGCTGCACTATAAGAGCGGCAACCTAGTCTTGAGCGCGACCTTCCTGAAGGAAGCCCGCAACTGCTATTCACGATGGGGAGCCATTACCAAAGTCAAGGACATGGATAAATATGATCAGATCCCAGCCACAGTCACCAGCTACCCGACCGGCATCCTGGAACTGCCCCAGGCCATACACCCGATCAGCCTATCACCCCTGGATCTGGCAGCGGTTTTGAAGTCCTCTCACGCGATTTCCGAGGAGATGATGCTGGAACCCTTATTAGATAAACTGATGCATATCGTTATCGAAAATGCCGGGGCGCAGCGAGGAATACTCCTGACCAACCAGGATAATCTTCTGAGAATAGCTGCACAGGCCGCAGTCCATGAAGGCCGGGTCGAATTGATGGAAAAGCGTGAGCATCTAATCAATGAAATGCCCTGGTCAATCCTTAATTACGTAAAAAACACCCGAGAGTCACTAATAATTAACGATCCCCATGAAAAAAGCCTGTATGCCAACGATTCATATATTAGGCGCAACCAGCCCCATTCTCTGTTATGCCTGCCCGTGGTAAAACAAAACCGCTTGATCGCCGTACTTTACCTGGAGAACAACCTGCTAGCCGGAGCCTTTACGCCAGAAAAACTAAGTGTTCTGGAACTCATGGCCAGTCAGATAGCCATATCTATCGAAAACGCCTCATTGTATTCCGCATTGAGCTCTTCAGAGGAAAGATACCGGACCATATTCCAAAACACCGGCACTGGTATGATGTTTATTGAGGAAGACATGACCATATCACTCACTAACAAGGAGTTCAGCAAGCTCACCGGTTACACCAGTGAAGAGATCAACGGGAAAATGAAATGGACTGACTTCGTCTCAGATGAAGAGGAATTGCAGCGCATGGAGGAATATCACCGCCTGCGCCGTACCAATCCAGAAGCGGTCCCTTCCAGTTATGAATTCAAACTGAAAGATCGCTATGGCGGGGTACGGGATATAGTAACATCAGTCGTAAAAATGCCAGATTCCACCAAGATTTTGGCTGCTCTCCTGGACATCACCAAACGCAAGAAGGCCGAAGAGGCCTTACGTCAATCAGAAATAACCTACCGGACAATATTCGAGAATACCGGTACCGCAACAATAATAGTTGAAGCCGACACCACTATCTCTCTGGCGAATTCAGAATTCTGTTACTGGTCAGGATATAGCAAGGAAGAGCTTGAAGGCAAAATGAGCTGGCTACACTTCGTCCGGGGAGAAGATGGAGAAATAGCCCTGAAACATCACCATGAGCGGCGTGCCAGTAAAGCCCTGGCTCCCGGTAAATATGAACTGAGCGTCTTTGACCGCAAAGGCACTCTCAAAAATATTCTATTGACGGTAGCCATGCTTAACGATAACCAGAGCGTAATCGGCATGGTAGACATCACCGAACGCCTGCATGCTGAAGAAGAAGTGCGTCGATTAAACGCGGACCTGGAATTGAAGGTTGAACTCCGCACCCAGGATCTGACCGCAGCCAATCAGGAGCTTATCTCAATGAATCAAGAACTGCAGGCATTGAATAGCGAATTAGAAGCAGCCAATGATGCCCTCTTCCGCGAGATAAACGAGAGGAAAAAGATAGAAGAAGAATTGGCCGCAGCCAATTCGGAGTTGTCCAATACTATCAGCCAGTTGCAGGCCGCCCAGACGAGCCTGATCTGGGCGGAGAAGATGGCTTCTCTGGGTCGCCTGGTGGCGGGAGTTGCACATGAGATCAATACGCCGGTGGGAGTAGGTGTAACTGCCGCTACCAACCTGCAGCAGATAACAAATGAATTTGCCCAAATCTTTGCCCAGGATCAGCTAACTCGCCAGCATCTTCAGGATTATCTGGATGATTGTCAAACCGCGCTATCGATCATCACCCCCAATCTTTACCGGGCTTCACAGCTGATCAGGAGCTTCAAGGAGGTATCGGTAGATCAAACCAGTGAGACGCGACGCAAATTCGTGGTAAAAAGCTATCTGGATGAAATTCTCTTGAGCCTCCATCCCAAGCTCAAGAAAACCAGCCACGTCATCAGCATAGATTGTGATGAAACGCTGGAAATCGACAGCTACCCGGGCGCCTTTGCTCAGATCCTCACTAATCTGATTATGAACTCCCTTATCCATGCTTATAATCCAGAAGATATGGGACAACTGCATATCAAAGTCAGAAAAAACCAAGACTCTCTGCAACTCGATTATAGTGATGACGGCAAGGGTATCGAGCCCGAGAGCCTTTCCAAGATATTTGACCCCTTTTTCACTACCGACCGCGAGCACGGCGGCACCGGCCTGGGGCTCAGCATTGTCTATAATATCGTTACCATGCAACTGAGCGGCACTATTGAATGCTCCAGCCAGCCAGGTCAGGGAACCACCTTCCGTATAAGCGTCCCTCTATCCGACCATAAAGAAACCTATTAAGAGTCTGAATCAAGTCTTTTCTTCATTAAAAGGTAGTTGACACTATCGACCAGGGCCTGCCAGGAGGCTTCGATAATATTCTCCGATACCCCGACCGTACTCCAGGTCCCGGTGCAATCAGCAGAATCAATCAAAACCCGGACCCGGGCAGCAGTAGCGTTTTCTCCATCCAGCACCCTTACCTTGTAGTCACTCAGATGCATATCGGCTATTTCCGGATAGACCTGGGTCAATGCCTTGCGCAGCGAATTATCCAGCGCATTCACCGGGCCGTCACCCTCCGCCACCGTATGATAGGTGGTTTCACCTACCTCTATTTTGATCATGGCCTCGGAGGTGATGATTTCATCCTCGTTCTTCTCCAGGATGATCTTCATATTCTTCAGGCTGAAGAAGTCATCGGTCTGGCCAAAGGCTTTGCGCAGGAACAATTCCAGGGACGCCTCGGCTCCTTCGAATTGAAAACCTTCGTTCTCCAACTCTTTTATTTGCCGGATAACCTTGCGGGTATCCGCGTCATATTTATCTACATCCAGCCCAAACTCCCTGGCCTTGTATAAGAGATTGGACAGACCTGAAAGCTCTGATACCAATACCCGGCGGTGATTACCCACTGTTTCCGGATTTATATGTTCATAGGTCAAGGCATCCTTGAGCAGAGCACTGACATGGATGCCAGCCTTATGAGTGAAGGCACCTGATCCCACAAAAGGCTGGTTGCTATGGTGCGGCATATTGGCAATCTCACTGACATAGTGAGACACCTCGCTGATGCGCGTGAGGTGGTCCGGGGGAAGAGCCCTTAAGCCCAGCTTCAATTCCAGGTTGGGGACTATCTCACAAAGGTCAGCATTGCCGCAACGTTCACCGTAACCGTTGACGGTTCCCTGAACCTGGCAGCATCCCCGGCGTACAGCAATAATGGAGTTGGCAGTAGCAGTGCCACTGTCATTATGGGCATGAATACCTAGCCTGCTACTGGTGTTCTGCATGACCTGAGCGATTATCTCGTCGATTTCCCAGGGCAGGGCCCCACCGTTGGTGTCACACAAAACCAATAGATCAGCTCCAGCCTGTTCGGCCGCCTTCAATACCCGGAGAGCATATGCCTGATTGTTCTTGTAACCGTCGAAAAAATGCTCGGCATCAAAAATAACCTCCAGGCCCTTGGCTTTCAGATAGGCAATCGTGTCTTCCACCATAGCCAGGTTTTCCTCCAGGGTAGTCTCTAAGGCCCGGATCACGTGAAAATCCCAGCTCTTGCCGAAAATCGTGACGGTTTTTACCCCAGCATCCAGCAGGGCCTGGATATTGCTGTCCTTCTGCGCTTTACTATCCGCTTTGCGGGTCGAACTGAAGGCAACGATCTTGGCGTGTTTGAATTCGATATCCTGGACCATCTTGAAGAAGTCCATATCCTTAGGATTGCTGCCGGGCCAGCCGCCTTCTATATAGCTTACGCCCAGATAATCCAGCTTGCGGGCGATCTTGAGCTTATCCTCCAGTGAGAGTGACATACCCTCCCCCTGTGATCCGTCCCGCAGAGTAGTATCATAGATCTCTACATCCAATTTGTAATCCCCAAGACAAAACTCCTCCAGTCATGAAAATAATTAACCACAGATTAAAGTCATTAGACGCAGATTTACGCATATTATTATGATTTATTAAGAAAATAGCCACAGATTAACACCGATTAACACAGCTTTATTATGTCCAACGGTCATCCGTAGATTTACAATTCAACTATTAAAGTCAATAGCTGCTGAATTGTCATAATGTGCTACAGCCCCTTGTTCTGTCATTGCGAGCGCAGCGCGGCAATCTACTCTTTCTATATGCAGTTCCCGATTATTTACAGATTGCTTCGCTATCGCTCGCAAAGACACACCGGAGAGTACACCAGTCTTTGCTGCGTATAACTGGTTCAACTGCAAAATTTGAGTTCACAATTAAACTAACATAGCTATTCCATGTTGGTTTGAACCCCAAACATCTTTTGAGTCCATATCCCCAGGTAGAGTTACTGAAACAGTCTTATGTTAATAATTATAGTCTAAAATCCGTGTTAATCTGTGGCTAAAAAACTGTATGCTATTCGTTGCTTTACTTCAATATCGCTTCGACTACTTTGTCGCCCATTTCTACCGTGCTAACCGGGGTCCCGCCCTGTTCCATCAGATCGGGGGTGCGATATCCGGCCGCCAGTACTGTGCGTACGGCATTCTCGATCGCCTGAGCCTCGTTTTCCAGTTTACAGGTATAGCGGAGCATCATGGCCACCGAGAGGATTGTGGCCAGCGGATTAGCCTTCTTCTGGCCGGCAATATCCGGCGCACTGCCGTGTGAAGGCTCATACAGGCTGACCTGACCGCCGATAGAAGCACTGGGCAGCATACCGATCGAACCGGTGAGCATGGAGGCTTCATCAGTCAGGATGTCGCCGAACATATTCTCGGTAACGATAACGTCAAACTGACGAGGGTTGCGAATCAATTGCATGGAGCAGTTGTCCACATACATATGAGTAAGTTCGACCTGCGGATACTCTTTCGCCAGTTCAGTGACGGTCTCCCGCCACAGCCGCGAGGTTTCAATAACATTAGCCTTGTCAACCGAACAGAGTTTTCCCCGGCGCGCCCCGGCCGCTTCAAAGGCAAAGCGGGCAATACGCTCTATCTCATAGGTAGAATAGCTGAGGATATCGGTGGCCTTCTGCCCCCCGTCCGGCGTAGCCTCCCGGAAGCGGTCACCGAAGTAAAGACCGCCGGTAAGTTCACGTACCACCAGTATATCAACACCGCTGATGACTTCCTCTTTCAAGGTCGAGGCAGCCAGGAGACCCGGGAAGAGTATGCAGGGGCGCAGATTGGCAAAGAGCTGCAGTTCCTTGCGCAGAGGCAGCAGGGCCCCTACTTCCGGGCGCAGATGGACCGGCAGCGTATCATACTTAGGCGCGCCGATAGCCCCCAGCAATACCGCGTCTGATGCCTTGCACAGATCCAGGGTCTCAACCGGCAGCGGGGTGCCGGTGGTATCATAAGCTGCCCCTCCTACCAGAGCCTCGGTAAACTGAAATTCATGACCATACTTCTGAGCAATAGCCTCAAGAGCCTTGATGGCTTCCGGCACAATCTCCACACCGATTCCGTCACCGGGCAGAACCGCAATCTTAAACATATACTACATCCTCCTAATCCAGATTAGACGAAAGGGCAAATAGACGCAGATTTTCGCAGATTTTTATGATTTACGCAGATTAGTAACACATGTCCAGCCCCCAATATAACCTTTTCTTATCCAACCCCGATTACAAAATTAATTCATCAAGTCCGCGGTGGATCTCTGAAAATAATCTGTGTCAATCTGTGTTAATCTGTGGCTAAAAATCCCGTGCAGCCTCAGCCGCCCGCGTCCATTAGTTCTTTTTATTCTTGATATAGTTGATCAGGCCGCCTTCATTCATGATGCCCTGCATGAACTCGGGAAAGGGCACTGCCTGGTATACCTGACCGGATTTCAGGTTCTTTATCTCTCCATTGTCCAGGTTGACCTCGACCTCATCCCCGGCGTCAACAGCTTCAGCTGCCGCATCGCATTCCAGGATAGGCAAGCCAATATTGATGGCATTACGATAAAAGATGCGTGCGAAGCTAGGTGCTATCACACAGGATACCCCGGCGGCTTTGATGGCGAGAGGAGCATGTTCACGTGAGCTTCCACAGCCAAAGTTCTTGCCGGCTACAATGATGTCTCCTGTGTTGACCTTGCCGGGGAATTCGGCATCCGCATCCTCCATGCAATGTTTGGCTAATTCTGCCGGGTCTGATGTATTAAGATAACGGGCCGGGATGATGGCGTCCGTATCCACATCCGCCCCGAATTTATGAACCCTTCCTGCAAACTTCATAAGGAAAACCTCCTTTTTTATAGACGCATATTTACGCTGATTAATATGATTTACGCAGATTTTTCAGTCTTAATATTTATGATATTGTAGGAGCGGCCATATCCGCCCGCATCTTTTCATGTCGTCGGGCGGATATAGAATCCGCCCCTACGTCAGATACATCTCAAAATATTCTGCGTTAATCCAATAAATCTGTGTGCGGCGCAGCCGCCTGCGTCCATTCGTTACCCAACCTAAACCTCCCAGGGGGGCGTAATGCGGCCCTTTAGAGCGCTGGCGGCGGCTACCGCCGGGCTGGCCAGATAGACCTCGGATTCGGGATGACCCATGCGCCCGACAAAGTTCCGGTTGGTTGTGGCCAGTGATCTCTCACCCTTGGCCAGGATACCCATATGTCCGCCCAAACAGGGACCGCAGGTGGGGGTGCTGACCACCGCTCCCGCTTCGACAAATGCCTCGATATAACCACGGCGCAGGGCTTCCAAATAGATCTGCTGGGTGCCTGGTATAATAATCACTCGCATCTCGGGATGGACCTTCTTGCCCTTGAAAAATCCTGCCGCAATCTCCAGGTCCTCGATACGACCATTGGTACAGGATCCAATGACTACCTGATCCAGGGTCACATCTGTGGCCTGGCTGACCGGCCTGGTATTCTCCGGCAGGTGGGGGAAAGCCACCACTGGCTCCATACCAGTCACATCATATTCCCGCACTTCGACATATTTGGCGTCAGGGTCAGATTCATAAACGGTATAAGGCCGCTTGGCCCGATTCTTCACATACTCCAAAGTCTTCTCATCAACCGCGAAGATCCCGTTCTTCCCCCCTGCTTCGATAGCCATATTAGCCATGGTGAAACGATTATCCATGGATAACCCTGAAATCACCTCACCGGTAAATTCCATAGACATGTAGCGGGCACCATCCACTCCGATGTCCCCAATAGTGTGCAGGATAAGGTCTTTTCCGCTTACCCACTGGGGCAGCTTGCCGTAGAACACAAATTTCATGCTCTCAGGAACCTTGAACCATACCTCACCAGTCGCCATGCCTGCTGCCATGTCGGTAGAGCCAACTCCGGTAGCGAAAGCACCTAATGCACCATAAGTACAGGTATGGGAATCGGCACCGATAATAAGATCTCCCGGTAGCACCAGTCCCTGCTCGGGGAGCAGGCAATGTTCGATACCCATCTGCCCTATTTCAAAATAGTGTTTGATACCATAGCGACGGGCAAATTCCCGTAACGATTTACTCTGTTCAGCTGATTTTATATCTTTATTGGGAGTAAAATGGTCAGGGACCAGAACCACCATTTCCGGATCAGCCACCCGGTCCAGTCCCAGCCGGTCAAACTCGTTAATGGCTACCGGAGTGGTAATGTCATTGCCTAATACCACATCCAGTTTGCAATTCAACAGTTCGCCGGCCTCTACCTGCTGACGACCGGCATGGGCCGCCAGGATCTTCTGGCTTATTGTCATTCCCATGATCAATCACTCCTCCGTCTTTGTACCTGGTTTGCTTATCTCGTAGGCCGCCTTGTTGATGGCATTCATATACGCCTTTACACTGGCGTCCACTATATCAGTAGAAACGCCTCGGCCGCCGACCTTAAGGTCTCCTACCTGTACCTTGAGGGCTACTTCGCCCAGAGCATCCTTACCACCGGTCACCGCGCTGAGTTTATACTCTGCCAGCTTGCCCGGCAAGCCAGTTATCTTATCTATCGCGTTGAAGGCAGCTTCGACTGGTCCGTCGCCGCAGGCGGCTGCTTCTACTTTCCCACGCCCGCCTTCGATGCTGACGGTTGCCGTAGGAACAACTGTGCTTCCGCCGGTGAAATGAAGATAATGCAGTTTAAAGCGCTCGGGGATCAGAATGATTTCGTCATTTACCAGGGCAATGATATCCTCATCGCTGATCTCCTTTTTCTTGTCAGCCAAGTCCTTGAAGCGGGTAAATGCCCGGTCCAGTTCTGTCTCATTGAACTCCAAACCCAATTCTTTCAGCCGGTCACCAAAGGCATGACGGCCAGAGTGTTTGCCCAGTACCAGGCTGCTCTTGGTCACCCCTACGCTCTCGGGACTCATGATCTCGTAGGTGGTGCGGTCTTTTAACATTCCGTCCTGATGGATGCCTGATTCATGGGCAAAGGCATTGGCACCGACAATGGCCTTGTTAGGCTGCACCGAGATGCCGGTGATATGCGTCAACAAGTGGCTGGTGGGTACCAACTGCCGGGTATTTATCATAGTATTCGCCGTTCCGAAGATATCAGCGCGGGTCTTGACTGCCATCACCACTTCTTCCATGGCCGTGTTGCCGGCCCGCTCGCCGATACCGTTGATGGTGCACTCCACCTGACGGGCTCCGGCCTGGATAGCGGCCATAGCGTTGGCGGTAGCCAGCCCCAGGTCATTGTGACAATGGACGGAAATAATGGCCTTATGAATATTAGAGACATGCTCAAACAGATAACGTATCAATTCGTTGAATTCAGACGGTATGGCATAGCCTACCGTGTCCGGGATATTTACTGTTGTAGCACCGGCAGCGATGACTCCCTCCACCATCTGAGCCAGGTAGTCCCAATCGCTGCGGGTAGCATCCATTGGCGAGAATTCCACATTAGAAGTATAAGCAGCTGCATGTTTTACGGCTGTGATCGCCTGTTCCAACACCTGTTCCCTGGTCTTTTTAAACTGATTGTAAATATGAATATCCGAACTGGAGATAAAGGTGTGGATGCGTGGATTTTCAGCACCTTTCAGTGCATTCCAGGCCACATCGATATCCTCAAAATTGGCCCGCGCGAGCCCAGCCACCTGTACTCCTTTGACCCGGGCAGCGATCTTCTTAACTGATTCGAAATCGCCGGGGGATGAACGCGGGAATCCCGCCTCGATTATATCTACATTCAACTTTACCAGTTGGTCGGCAAAATGCAGCTTTTCTGCTATGTTCATGCTAAAGCCAGGCGATTGCTCACCATCTCTCAGCGTAGTATCAAAAATGTATATACGGTCAGACATAAGTCACCTCCAGGATTTTATAATTGACACAGATTTGCGCAGATTTTATATGAATTGGAAGGAAAAATGTGCAAAAAAAGCCATTGATCTATTTGAATACTCCTGATCAGAAGATCAACCCAGACTATTTTCTAGCAATCACTTGAACAGCCATCCTGCTCGGTCATGATTGACGACTGCGGCAGTGGGTTTAAGATATATAGCCTATATCTTATTTCCCCACCGTCGCATTCATACCATATTCATCTTAGTATATCTGCGTTATTCATATAGATCTGCGTGCGAACCGAGTGCTCCTGCGTATATTCGTGCCCCTATTTCGAATCCTTCAGCCAGGGCATCATGCTTCTCAGCTGGGCACCCACCTTCTCAATCAGGTGATCAGCGCCCTCTTTCTTCAGGGCATTATAGACCGGGCGGCCAACCTGATTCTCCAGGAGCCATTCGCGGGCAAAGCTGCCGTTCTGGATCTCGTCCAGGACGTAACGCATTTCCTCTTTGACGTCTTCATTGATCAAGCGCGGTCCAGTGATCAGATCGCCATACTCGGCAGTATCACTGATAGAGAAACGCATCATGGAAATGCCGCCCTCGTACATCAGGTCGACAATAAGCTTAAGCTCATGCAGGCATTCAAAATAGGCAATCTCCGGTTGATATCCTGCCTCTACCAGGGTCTCGAAGCCAGCCCGTACCAACGCGGTAGTTCCGCCGCAGAGTACACACTGCTCACCAAACAGATCGGTCTCAGTCTCTTCTCTGAAGGTAGTCTCAATGACCCCGGCCCGGGTTGCACCGATAGCCTTGGCGAAAGCTAGTGACATTTCCTTGGCCTGGCCGGTATAATCCTGTTCTACCGCTACGATAGCCGGTACGCCGGCGCCCTTCTGGTACATACGCCGCACCAGATGCCCCGGTCCCTTGGGAGCAACCATGAATACATCGATATCAGCCGGGGGAACGATCTGACCAAAATGGATATTGAAACCGTGGGAGAAGCCCAATGCATTACCCGGTTTAAGGTACGGGGCGATCTCTTCTCTGTATATCTTAGCTTGCATGGTATCCGGTGCCAGGATATGCACAATATCTGCGGCCTGAGCGGCTTCAGCCACCGTCATCGGGGTCATCCCCGCTTCTTTGACTGCGTTCCATTCTGCTTCTGTTACAGCATCGACTGGTTTGCGCAGTCCTACGATCACATTACAGCCGCTTTCATGAGCATTGATGGCCTGAGCATGGCCCTGGCTGCCAAAGCCAATTACTGCAATTGTTTTACCCTTAAGTAGATCCAGGTTTGCATCCGCATCATAATACATCTTCGCCATTATAAAATTACCTCCTTAAAATTAAGAAAACTATTTGCCACAGATCCACACAGATTAACACAGATATATTCTACTGTTTAATAAGAAACCTGTATGAACCGTTTGCTTACGAAAACCCGAATGTAGTTTGCCTTAAACCACCGAACAACCGATGAAGCCTCAGTAAATATTAGATCCCTTACAGACGTGCTGACCACCTTGGATAAAATCTGTGTGAATCTGTGTTCATCTGTGGCTAAAAAAACCGTGTCGTCCTTGGCAATCCTCTCGTAAAACCTACTTCCCGCCGCGGACCATGGCTACTTTACCGGTACGCACCAGTTCGATAATCCCGAAGGGAGACAAGGCTTCCTCTATGGCATCGATCTTGCTGGAATCGCCGGTGGCCTCAACTATGAGACTGCTGCGGCCAATATCCACGATACGGCCCCGAAAGATATCCACGATCTGGACGATCTCCCCGCGAACACTGGTATCAGCTTTCACCTTGACCAGCACCAGTTCCCGTTCAACGGAACGCTCCTCCGTGATGTCCACGATCTTAATAACATCTACCAGCTTATAAAGCTGTTTGGTCACCTGTTCTATTATCGGGTCATCGCCAGTCACAACCAGGGTAATCCGCGATATGGATGGGTTCTCGGTCTGACCTACCGTCAGGCTCTCGATATTGTAGCCCCGCCGACGAATCACCGTGGTCACTCTGGCCAGGACGCCGGGCTTATTCTCAACAGTAACTGATAGCGTGTGTTTTTTCATACCCTAATCACCCCCCAGCATATTAGAGAGAGCGGCGCCCGGAGGCACCATCGGATAAACATTGGCCTCCCTCTCCACCCAAAAGTCAATGATAACTGGCCGGTCTTTGACTTCCATGGCCTGTTTCAAAGCGGCTTCCACTTCGCCGGCATCCTTGACCCGGATGCCTACACCGCCGTAGGCTTCGGCCAGCTTCACAAAATCAGGCTGGTGCTCGATATCAGTGAAGGAATATCTTCCGCCGTAGAAAAGCCCCTGCCACTGGCGCACCATCCCGAGAAATTGATTATTGAGTATACAGATTATCACCGGCAGCCGATACTGGGCAGCGGTACCCAGTTCCTGAATATTCATCTGGATGCTGCCATCGCCGGCAATATCGATTACCACTTTGTCAGGACAGGCGATCTTGGCACCGATGGCTGCCGGAAAACCGTAGCCCATAGTACCCAGACCACCAGAGCTGATAAAGCTGCGTGGGTGCTTGCCCCGGTAATACTGCGCAGCCCACATCTGATTCTGGCCTACCTCTGTAGTTATTATGGCCTCACCGCCAGTAAGTTCATATATCATTTCTACCACGTGCTGGGGCATAATGCGTCCTTCCGCAGAAGGTCCGTAACGCATGGGGAATTCTTCTTTCCAGCGATCAATGGTCTTGTGCCATTCACTATATCCCTCAACCGCGTCGAGCCGTTGGTTGATGGCGGCCAGCACCTCTTTTACATCACCGACGATGGGGATATCTACCACAACATTCTTGCCTATCTCCGCCGCATCGATATCAATATGGATCACCTTGGCATGGGGTGCAAAATGATCCAGGTGACCAGTGACGCGATCATCAAACCTGACCCCCACTGCGATCAGGAGATCACTTTCACCTATAGCATAGTTGGCATAGCGGGTGCCGTGCATCCCCAGCATGCCAAGATAGAGATAATTATCAGCCGGGAATGATCCGATTCCCATAAGGGTATTGGTGACCGGGATCTTGCGTTTTTCCGCCAATTCGGTAAGCTCAGCAGCGGCGTTAGCGTTGATTACTCCTCCCCCGCAGTAAATTACCGGGCGCTCCGCCCCTTTGATCATCTCAACTGCAGAAATGACCTGGCCCGCGTTATATCCCTTCATTACCCGGTAGCCTCTGAGGTTGATCTCTATATCACCAGGTTCATAATCAATAACCTTCTCCATAATGTCTCTGGGCAGATCGACCACAACCGGACCCGGCCGGTTGGTACGTGCAATATAGAAAGCTTCCTTCACCACCCGGGGAACATCTTCCAGTTTCTCCACCAGGTAATTATGCTTGGTAATAGGAAGAGTTATTCCGCAAATATCAGCTTCCTGAAAGGCATCGCGCCCGATCATTGAAGTTCCTACCTGACCAGTAAGGCATACCAGGGGGATCGAATCCATATAAGCATTGGCTATGCCGGTCACTAGATTGGTAGCTCCCGGACCAGAGGTGGAGATACAAACCCCAACCTTTCCGGAAGCCCGGGCATAACCCTCAGCCGCATGAACCGCACCCTGCTCATGACGTGCCAGGATGTGCCTAATATCGGAAGAATAGAGCGCGTCATAAACAGGCAGAATCTGACCGCCGGGGTAGCCGAATACGGTATCCACCCCCTCTTCTTTCAGGCAATGTAGTAGAATCTCTGCTCCTCTCATATTCACCTGATCACCTCCACGCTATAATAATTTTCAATTTTAAATTCTTAATTTTGGAGTTGGTAAGGACAGCTATGCTTTCCTGTTTACAGAGGTGTTATCTCTTACTATACAACATCTTTGTTTATCTGTGGTTAATTTATGTTTACTTTCAGTAAATATTTCTGACCGAATTGTGAGAATCAAGGGGTGGGTTCGTTTACTTTTTTAATTTTAAATCAAAAAAGTAAGAATTAAAAATTAATAAAGCGGGCTTGATGGCCCGCTTGAACTGCCTGACCGGCGCTTACTTCCTGAAAACTGCCCCGGTGCTGGCTGATTGTACCATCTCTGCGTAACGTTTCATATATCCGGTTTTAATGTTGGGAAGCGGATTTCTTAGGCGTCCCCTTCTGGTGCTAAGCTCCTCTTCATCGACTAGAAGTCGCAATCGCAAACCAGGTATATCAATGCTTATAATATCTCCTTCTTCTACCAGCGCGATAAGACCGCCAGCAGAAGCTTCGGGAGATACGTGCCCAATAGAAGCTCCCCGGGTAGCTCCCGAGAAGCGCCCATCAGTAATCAGGGCTACCTCTTTATCCAGACCCATGCCAGCAATAGCAGAAGTAGGGGTTAGCATCTCCCGCATACCTGGACCACCGGCTGGCCCTTCATAACGTATTACTATTACATCTCCGGCATTGATCTTTTTGCTTAGGATAGCTTTTACCGCTTCTTCCTCGGAATCGAAGACCCGGGCCGGGCCTTCATGCTGCATCATCTCAGGAGCAACCGCAGATCTCTTGACTACAGCGCCCTCCGGAGCCAGATTCCCAAACAGGATGGCCAAGCCGCCATTCTGGCTATAAGGATCGCTTACCGGGCGGATAACGCTATGGTCCCTGACCGGAGTCCGGGCCGTGTTTTCCCCCACGGTCATAGCGGTCACCGTCATACAATCATTGTTTATCAGGCTAATCTTATTTAGTTCATTGAACATGGCCTGGATACCGCCGGCATAATAGAGATCCTCCATATGGTGTGATCCCGCCGGGCTGAGTTTGACCAGATGCGGAGTAGTGGCGCTAACCTCATTAAAGGTATTCAAATCGATCTTCACCCCTGCTTCACTGGCAATGGCCAGCAAGTGGAGAACTGAATTCGATGAACAGCCAATCGCCATATCCAAACGTATCGCGTTGTTAAAAGCCTTCGGCGTCATGATGTCCAGCGGCCGGATATTCTTCTCCAGCAGTTCCATGACCTTCACCCCAGCCATTTTGGCCAGCCTGATCCGTTCGGAATACACCGCCGGAATAGTCCCGTTGCCTGGCAGACCCATCCCCAGCGCTTCAGTCAGGCAGTTCATGGAATTCGCCGTAAACATGCCTGCACAGGAGCCGCAGGTGGGACAGGCGTTCTCTTCCAGCTCGGCCAGTTGATCGCTGCTCATGTTCCCCGCAGCTACAGCTCCAGTAGCCTCGAATACCTGGGTAACGCTGACCATCCGAGATCCCATCCTGCCGGCCAGCATCGGTCCGCCGCTGACAAATACCGCAGGTATATTGAGCCTAGCAGCTGCCATCAGCATGCCCGGCACCACCTTATCACAATTGGGTATGAAAACCAGGGCATCAAAGGCGTGAGCTGTAGCCATGATTTCAATGGAGTCGGCTATGAGCTCCCGGCTCCCCAGGGAATACTTCATGCCTATATGGTTCATGGCGATACCATCGCAAACTCCAATGGTCTGAAACTCCAGTGGGGTCCCGCCGGCCATGCGTACACCAGCTTTGACCGCCTCGCCGATCTTATCCAGGTTGATATGACCCGGTATTATATCATTAAAAGAATTAACGATGCCGATAAAAGGTCTTTTGACTTCCTCATCGATCAGACCGATAGACTTGAACAATGCCCGATGAGCAGCCTTCTCAACCCCCAGCTTGACTGAATCGCTTTTCATTTATTACCACCTCCAGAAATACAAAAATCCCCTCGTCCGGTTCAGGGACGAGAGGAGTTTCCCGCGGTACCACCCTGCTTGCCGCAGCATTAACGCCACGACCGCTCGAGAGCATATCAATTATGCTGACTTGTTAACGGACTTTTCCGTCCGGCACCACCTACTGATTCCGCAGAACGTTCAGATAGCAACTCCGGAATGAGCACTCCAGGAAATATAAATACCGGCTTCCACCTGCTCCGGTTCTCTGTAATTAAGGGATTTCCCGGCGAAGTTCCATCATGGTTTATAAAGTATGGAGTTATGTCTAAGAAGTATAGGGGAAAACCCCGTTCCTGTCAAGAGGCATTGGACTATAGAATTCGGGTTGACAGATTACTAGGTCTGCCCCTCTTTTTTCTGTTCAAGTTTACGGATGTATTCGTGCAGACGGATCCTGCCACGGCATCCATACAAGTACTGATTGTTTTCCTTTTGCTTAATCTTCTTGAACATGGCCCACAGTAGCCGGGTCCCCTCTTCTGTCTGACTGGCCTCCGAAGGGCTCATGCCGCTCAGGGAAGGCAGGCGGGAATTGCACCATTTATCCAGGTAAATCTCTTTAAGAACTGCCTCCAATTCCGGATGTTCCTTGCACACATCGGTGGTCAGTACCTCGAAGAGCCCCTCATCCTTGATCTCCATCCCCTCGAATTCCAGACAGTCATACATGCGTTCTTCAAATTCCTTGCGGGCTTGATTGATGTCAGTTTCACCGAAGGCAGACAGCGAAAGCCAGCCTGGCCCCAGGATATATTCGACAAAAAGACCGGGACGCGCGGGTTGGTTATCCAGCTGATAATAGACCGTATACTGGTCCTCCAACTGCACCTTGAGGCTCTTGAGGCTTTCCAGGCGGTTCTGTACCGGCTTGAGGTCCTTTATATAATAGCGAGCGGTGAGAAAGCGCATACCGTCTTCACCGAAGAACTCGCCGTCCTCCTGAAGCAGCAGTTCTTCGAAGGAGGGATATTGTCCGCCCAGATAGTTGTAGGCTGTCATCAACCCAACCTCGTATTCGCCGCGTAAAACGATGGGCGAATCATATTCTCCAGCTAACAGGTTATGAAAATCCTCCAAGGTGTCGCGGTCCCTGACTACGACCACAAACTCATCGCCATTGACCACCAGGTCGGCTACCACTCCCGTCAACAGGGCTACCCCATGACTGAAATCATCCTCATAGGAGCTGACCCGCATGTGCATACCATAGGACAATTCTTGGATTTCCCGCATATTTTCCACCCGGTCCAGCAATTCAAATAGACTGTCCAGATCGATGATTTCGTAAACCCTGCAATATACCTGGGCTTTGAGGGGGTGCATCTCAGAGTCGGCTGGTATAAGCTCACGCTCAATCCTTTCAATTTCACCCACCGACCAAATACCTGAGGTAGCCAGCAGGTAAAAACGATATTCACTGCTGTAGAATTCCCCACCTTCCAGGGTGACTGAATATGCCGAGACCCGGGCGGTCTGGCGCGACCCCTGCACTTCACGTACCTGCCCCTCCAGCAAGACCGCCCCCGGCATCAAAATCTCGTTATAATTCACAGCAAACAACGATGTCAGGTCTTCCTTGCTGGTCATAAGGTACTGCATATAAAGATCATCCTTGCTTTTCAGGGCAAAGAAAAAGCTGTTGACCAACTGGCGAGGAGCCAGACGGGGAGTAACCTTCTTCATTACTTCCAGATGATCCTGGGTGGTGAAATCATCTTCCTGCGGCAGGTATTTGTCATAGAGGTAACGCCCCAGCGCAGGCCTGGTCATATGCTGTACATTAAAAGCGTAAACTTGGGCAATAATAGCCCGCGCCTCTTCCAAGGTAACGGGAACGATATCGGATAATGCCCGCCGGTCTTGTTCATACTGCTGCCGGGTCATATCTTCGATAACAAAGAAACTATGGATGCCATCCGGATTGAAGGTCAGATAAAAGCATTCCACCTGTACTCCGGCGCCCCCAACATCCCAGGCTATGTCAAGCGTCATACGCCCGCTGTGGCGTGTGCAGCTGGCAAAGGCTCCGTGAAACTGACCGGAACAGGCGATGGGATTATCCGTGTTCAGCCCGGCCATACGGAACTTTTCCAGGCCTCGGTCCAGGCTGGCCTCTAATTCCTTGCCATATTCCATCTTTAACAAATAAAAAAAGGCTACCATCTCTTTTTCATAAAAAGAAGATAGACCCTCAAGAATGTGCGGTCTTAACTCAATAGGGATATCCTCTACCATTTCCAGCAAGAACATGCGGCCTTCGTTGTTGACCGCCAGTTTTTTGATCTCTTCCGCCAGGTTTTTTAAGACCGGCCGCGGAAAATAGGTTCTCTTCTTTTTCATTCATAATCTCCCGAAACTGACTTTGGATTAGTTCTAATGTAACACGGAAGCCTCCATATGGCAAACATTCAAAGGCAGTTCCGTCTGCAAATCGATCCACCCGAACACATGCTGATGATGGAGCAATCGTTATTAATATAAAAAAATATATGAAAATGCAGGAAGTCTCTTACTCTAAGGCGAAGTGAAAGATGCAGAAACGAAAAGACAATCAGCGGTAAAATGTTCATATCTGAATTCTGTCAAGGGTGATTAATATGAGGCGATTGTTAACCGAAAAGCTTCAGCCTGGCATGATTGTAGCCAGGCCTATATACAGCAGCGACGGTCGGATCCTCTTACATGCGGGTATAGAACTGGATACAGTTTATATCGATCGCCTCTCTGCGATGGGCATCATATCAGTTTATGTAAAAGACGATTTGTTCGACGATGTCGAAGTTCGAGACGTGATATCCGAACAAACCAGACTGGAAACCCTGAAAACAGTCAAAGAGAATTTTCAGAACCTCGAACATAAAAAAAAGCTTAACTTGCGACAGGTCCAGGGGAGCGTCGACCGTATCCTGGACGAAGTCCTGCAGAACTCCAATGTATTAATCAACCTTTCTGACATAAGGGCTTTTGACGACTACACCTTCGGCCATTCGGTAAATGTCTGTATTTTGTCCATCGTTACCGGCATATCCATGGGTTACCATGATCTAAAACTGAAAGAATTAGGCATAGGGGCACTATTACATGATATCGGCAAGACCATGATCGACAACGGTTTGCTGAACAAGCCCGGCGACCTTACCCACCAGGAGTTCCAGGAAGTCAAATGCCATACCGAATACGGCTTTGAAATATTACGTCAATACAACGAGGTTTCTCTCCTGTCAGCCCATATTGCTTTTCAGCATCATGAACGCTGGGATGGTCACGGCTATCCGCGCGGCCTGGCTGCCGAATCCATCCATGAATATGCCCGGATCGTGGCGGCAGTAGATGTATTTGACGCCTTGATGGCTGACCGTCCCTACCGCCCTTCCTATAGTCTCAGCCAAAGCCTGCACATTCTCAAACGCATGTCCGGCATATATCTGGACCCTGGCTGTGTTAATGCACTGCTCACCAATATCGCAGTATATCCTATCGGCACCATATTAGTATTGAATACAGGCGATATTGGCATAGTAATGGATGTAAACCGGGAGCAACCTGCACGCCCCGTAATTAAAGTAGTCTATGATATGGATCATCATCGTCTGGCTGAGCCACACGAGGTAGATCTTTCTAAAACCAGCAGCATAAATGTCACCAGGGTTTTGACCGACGAAGATATCGAACGTTTGCGCCAGGGATTGCGCAAAAACTAAAAGGAGGACTCGAGTATTGTTTTGGGATAAGGCTGGCCCTCAGAATACTGATGATACCATCAAATTGGCCTTGCAGCGGGCAGCAGAACTGAATATAGACCAGGTAGTAATAGCCTCCTGCAGCGGGAATAGCGCTAAACAATTATTATCTTATAACTCGGGACACCAGGTGGTCTGTGTCACACATCACTCGGGTTTTGCTAGCCCTGGAGACAATGAGATGGATCCCGCGGTCCGGGAAGATCTGATCAAGCAAGGGGTCAGCGTGCTGACTACCACCCACTTTTTCGCCGGTGCGGATAGGGCGTTGCGTCTGCAGTTCGGCGGCGTATATCCCGCGGAGATCATGGCCCAGACTCTGCGGATCCTGGGACAAGGCGTCAAGGTAGCGGTGGAGATCTCTATAATGGCTCTGGATGCAGGCCTTATACCCTTTGGCCGTGAAATAATAGCGATAGGCGGAACCGCCGAAGGCGCTGATGCTGCTATAGTAATAGTACCAGCCCATTCCAAAAACTTCTTCGACACCCAGCTAAGGGAGATCATCTGTATGCCGCGGGAGAAGAAGACCAAATAGACGCAGATTTACGCTGATTAGTAAGATAAACACAGAATTTTTTTATGATGATCTTTAACACACTCAATTCTTTCTATTTGCATATCCCATTTTTATAGATTGCTTCGCTACGCTCGCAAGGACATACGAGACATTCTGCGTAAATCATATAAATCTGCGTAGATCTGCGTCTAATTAAAGAGAATAGATTTTTCGAAATCGCCTCATAATGAAATTGAGGTGATTTTTTTGTTTTCGAAAATTGTGAGTCTATTGTTAATATTTTTGATTGGTGGCACATTTATCTATCTGCTGATGGAAAGAGTGCTTCCCTCCTTACGCAGTAAAAACTGAGAAGCTTATCCTCTAATATTTATCATTTATTTCGCTCAAAATAGAATAAAGAGGAGGGATATAAATGACCAGATATAGAGGTGCAGGTAAAGAAGACCTCAAACAGAAATTCAATTATTTTGGCGCAATGGCCATCCCCATTGCCTTCGTTAACGGCTTGTTTTTCGGCGGATACGCCCTACGCAAGATCAGGCAATACTGGGAAGGCGGCCCGATGGACTAGTTCATTCCTCCCTAATTCGCTTAGTGGCTTCACCATTCCGGTGGGCCTCTTTTTTTGCCCCCCGAAATTTAGTTTAATCCCTGTAATATTTGCTTCGATGATGTATAATATTCTTATTGAAAATATAGGGAGGTAACAAAATGGGGGATTTTAAATGGATCGACCTCGAGATTAGAGAGAACGGGATCGCCATACTCACTATGAACCGTCCGGACGCCATGAATGCTTTTAATTGGGATCTATGTCCTGAGATGGTTGAAGCCTACAAGATCGTTGAGGAACGTGACGATATTAAGGTACTCGTTCTCACCGGTGCCGGTAAAGGCTTTTCAGCAGGCGGTGACATCTCATTACTATTTTCCATGCAGACTCCGGCCGAAGCCAAGGTTACTTATGATATATCGACTGCCGTTATCAAGGGCCTGTACGACATTAAGAAACCGGTTATTTGCGCGGTCAACGGTCCAGTTGCGGGAGCCTCGACCGCACTTATGATGGCGTGCGATCTGATTATCGCATCAGAAAATGCGAAATTTGGTTTTACCTTCTCGAAGATCGCCTTCTGTCCCGATAGCGGCTGCTCATACTTCCTGACCCGCAAAGTCGGCTACCACAAGGCAGCGGAAATACTCTGGTATGGCAAACTTCTCAGCTCGCAGGAAGCTCTGGATCTGGGGCTGGTGAATACCCTGGTACCTGAAGGCCAGGCCTTGAGTGAAGCTATTAACTGGGCAGAAAGATTGATCCAAATGCCGTTGATGACTATCGGATACGACAAGAAGCTTTTAAGAGAATCCATGAAAAACGATTTCTACCAGCAGGCCGAGTTGGAAAGTATGTATCAAATACTGATGTGGTCCTCGGATGACTTTAAAGAAGGCTGTATGGCTTTTGCAGAGAAAAGAAAACCCAATTTCAAAGGTAAATAACCCGAATTTATAATAATATCCACCTGAATAAACGGCCATGGTTCTAATAAAACCATGGCCGTTTATTTTTAACTTATGTTTAATTTAGAGAGTAAAGCTGTCAGTTATGTTTTTCAGTTTGTTGGAAATTGCCTCCAGGCCGGTGACCATATCGACTATTTCCTGTACCGAAGCCAATTGATTCTGGGTCATGGCGGTAGCCTCCTCGGCGGAGGCAGCTGATTCTTCTGTTACAGCAGATATATTTTCAACAGCCCGGCTGATCTCATCACTGGAAGCGAGTATCTCCTCGAAGGTGGCAGACATATTCTGGATGGAATTGTCGATCTCTTTGGCCCCGTTTTCTAACTCCTTAAAGGCGCTGATACTCTCTACCAGTGATTGTCCCTGCTCATTTACCAGGGTTCCTACTGACCTGGCTTCATTGACCGCTTTCTCTACCTGATACTGTATCTCACCGATAATGGAAGATATATTTTGCGTAGCATTGCTGGACTCTTCGGCCAGTTTGCGGACTTCTTCCGCCACTACCGCAAAGCCTCGGCCTTGTTCCCCGGCCCGGGCAGCCTCGATAGCAGCATTGAGCGCCAACAGGTTGGTCTGTTCGGCAATACTGTTGATCAGGGTGATAATCTCCCCGATCTCAATGGTGCGCTGGTTGAGGTCATCCATGACCAGCGACACCCGTTCTGTGCTCTGCCGGGTATTATCCATCTTGGCATTCTGAGCGGTCATCAGGTCGGTCACCCGCTCTACTACCAGCTTAAAATTAAGTGACTCCTTGGAAATATTCTCAGTGTCGTGGCCCATGTTCTGCATGGCCTGTACCACCTGCTGGGTCAGCAGGGCTGTCTTCCCTGCATCCTCAGCCTGAGCCTGAGCCGCCCGGGCGATCTCATCCGCACTGGCGCTAACCTGCTCAGAGGCTAAACCAGTTTGTTTGGCACTATCCTTGAACTGCCCGGAAAGCTCGTTCAGCTCTGCCGCATCAGCTGTGAGTTCACTTACGACCTCCTGCCAATTAGTTGTCATTCGCCCAACAGAATTCATCATGATACCAAATTCCGAAGTATAAGTGTTATCAACCTTATGAGTCAAATCTCGGTTGGCAACATGATCAATTGCCTCTACTGCTACTTTAAGCGGGTTGGAAAGCATAGCGGTCAATCGGTAAACGATAACAATTGACACCGCTATTATCACCAGTACCAATATAAACAGCTTTTCCAGCATAGCCCGGGCTGGTCCGGTCACCTCATTACTGGGAACAGTCACCGCCAGCAGCCAGCCGGCATGCTCCACCGGTGCAAAGGCCATTTCTTGACATCATTGTATTCATACTCGAGAATACCACTCTTCCCGGCAGCCACATCGTTGATCGCCATCTGCATGCTTTGCCCCAGATCACCTAAACTCAATTTGCCTACCTGCGCTTCATCCGGATGCACGATACATAAGCCGGAACGGTCAGCCAAAAGAGCATAGCCGCTCTGACCGATCTTAATATCCTTGATCAGTCCCACAGTAATATCATTCTTCAATGTGGCAACCAGTACACCGACCACCTGGTTTTCCTGATAGATAGGCACGGCCAATGGAATAACCGTATTGCCCGTCGTTCTGGATACCAGCGGATCACTTACTACTGCATTCGCTTTAATTGCCTTATGGAAATAGTCCCGATCACCTACGCTCACTTTCTTGCCTTGGTCACTTAGCCCAGAGCCATCAGGCCAGACCAGGACAATACTTTCGTAATAGTCAGACATGAGGTTGGGGAGGGCGGCGACAGCTTGGGTTTGATTCATACTGTTGATGGCGCTGGTCCTGCTGATGGTCTCCAACTGGTCCAAACGGGCTTGCAGGAAGAGTTCTATCTTATCGCTGGCCGCCTCAGCCACCTGCTGACATTCCTTCTCCACTTCACCCGTCAGCATATTACTACTCATCTGATATACCACCAGGTTCTGCGCCACTGCTCCAACCAAATAAAAAGCCACAATAATTGCCACTAATCTAAATCTGACGCTTTGATAGAACTTCACAATAACCCCCCTTATAGTCTTTTCGACTTATTTCGCTAGTGTTCTATGAAATTCCTTCCTTTTAGAAACAAATATTTTGGTATTGTAATATGCTAAAATAAGAAAAATAGTCGCAAGGAGTGAACCTGGCTATGTTGGAAAAGCTGGCTCCTAATGTATGGATGGTGGCTCCTGAGGCCAAACCACGCTACCCCTACAGCAACAGCCTTTATTTGGAGGATGACCAAAGTTTAATCATCGATCTAGGAGCTGGCGCACGCGCCTATGCTGATCTCCCCTGTGCCGACATCGATCTCGCTCTTATATCCCACTTCCACTTCGATCATCTGCATGGAGACAGCCTATTTCCCCGGGCCAACCTGATGGCAGGCCGGCAGGAAGAAGCAGTATATCGTGATCAGGTTGAATATATCCACTTTCACGGTTATGACCTCTGGCAGGAAATCATGGGTATCGAACGCACGGCTTACGGGCAGGTAGTGCCGCTGCCCGATGATGTGATTGCCCAACCAGGTTTTCGGGAAATCACTCTGTCCGGTACCTTTGCCGATGGCGATATCATAGATACCGGCAAAATGTCCTTACGGGCAGTGCATCTTCCTGGGCATACTGCCGGGCATTACGGATTTTATCTGGAAAAGCAGGGTATCCTCTTTTCCGGGGATATCGATCTCGTAGCGACCGGGCCCTGGTATAGCAGCGCCAGTGCTGATGTAGGAGATCTTATCGCATCGGTTGATACCATCAGGATGATTGATCCGCTGATGCTAGTATCCTCGCATCGGCGAGTGCAGACCGATAACATCCAGGAACAATTAAAGATGTATATTAAGGTAGTCCTCGAACGCCAGAATAAAATCATCGAACTTCTCAAACAGCCTCATACCCTTAATGCCCTTGCCGAATACGGCCTGGTGTTCCCGGGGCGCCACAATATGTATGAGATTTTCTGGGAACGGATGACCATCCGCAATCATCTTCGCCACCTTCTCCGCGAAGGTATCATCACCGAGCCCGAACCAGGCCTTTATCAGCGCAAATAATTCTGCTTATTTTTCGCCGCATTTCACCCGATGAAAGTCTGATCTGAGCAGATGATAAGCAGTAGAGTATCAAGCCCCGTCAATGTATTTATGTACACATTGGCAGGGCTTGTTGTGTATCTAGTTTAACATCCGCTGGTTTATTTGAAGCGGTCCAATTGCCGGTCGATCTCCTCGAGGATTTCCCCGGTGCTTTTTTCCACCTCGATCTTTACCAGAGCAGCATGATCCATAGCGGTAGGTCCCTTATTGATGATGATCATGTCCTGATAGAAGGTGGAGAACTCTTTGACGAAACCGGCCAGGGGATAAACGGTGAGCGATGACCCGATCACAACTAATACCCGGGCATCCATGATCTGCTGCCGGGCATCCATATAATTCTGAATGGGTTCCCCAAAAAGCACCACATCGGGCTTTAATGTGCTCCCACATTCCGAACATCGGGGCACTGTCTGCGGGTAATCTCTTACATACTCACTCTCGTAGCAGGCCCGACACCTGCTGCCGGTACAGACGAAGCGATCAGCCGTTCCGTGCACGGCGATCACTTTTTTACTGCCGGCCTTGTCATGCAATCCGTCGATATTCTGAGTAACAACTGCGGAAACCCGGCCCTTCTGCTCCATTCGAGCCAGCATCTTATGCGCATGGCTGGGTTCTACCGGCGGAAAATCAAAATACTTACGATAGAATTCCCAGAATACCTCGGGTTGTCTGCGGAAGGCGTCAATATTGATTATCTGCATGACCCTGTCTTCACCCAGGGTGCGATATATGCCCTTTTCTCCCCGAAAATCAGGAATGCCTGCCTCGGTGCTGATTCCCGCCCCAGTAACCACCACGGTATTGTTCGAATTAGCCAGTACGCTGACTGCGCGTTCAATGGCTGCCTTATTCAACACTATCACCTCCGTCATTACCCACAGATTAGCACAATTTTCAAAAACATAGGCCATTTTTATTTGTCCACCGGGCAAATAGCCTGAAAAAGCTTTTTATGATCTCAGGCAAGCCGCGCAACATTTTCCCGGCAATGCTGCGTTCCCTAATCCACATTCCGCGGCGGGTGCTTAGGCGTGCTATCTTCCTTAGAATGGCTCTAGAAGCCAAACCGGCTTCCAGTTCACATAGAAGGAGGTGAAACAATATGGCTATTTCCTCAACTCCCCTGGGTGCTGATATGATCCTGGTCATGGATAACGGGATCGGAGCTTCCGGACAGCAACTGGTCAAAAACCGGGTTTACTCCGATGTCAGGTCCGATGCGACTGACGACGATCTGTATTCGGTTGCTCAGTCTCTGCTGGGTCTGCAGGAACAGACCGCGCTGGCCGTTCAGCGCAGAAATCTGGTCGAGATCCAGGATGTTTAGTACCAGCAAAAATCTATTAATCGAAAAGAAAGGAGGATTCCCTTATGGAACGCACGCTTGAAATGATCTTCACTACTGATTTGAGCAAGAAACAAACCATCCGGGTAAGCAAGGCCAAGAGCGACCTGACGGCCGCTCAGATCACTGCAGCTATGGATAATATCATAACTAAGAACATCATCAACAGCAGTGCCGGCAGCTTGACCGGCAAGGCCGGTGCCCGCATCGTTACTCGCGACACCAGCGAAATAACTCTGGTCTAAAGATCGATTTTCAGCGGGCGGGACCTTTTCCCGCCCGTGTTTTATGAAAGGATGGTAAAGAATGAACGAACTGCTCAACCTGATCGGCAATGTGGGTTTCCCCATCGCGGTAACGGCTTACCTGTTGATTAGGATCGAGGATAAGCTCTCTGAACTGTCCGGCGCCATTAATGAATTAAGGGAAGCGGTGATAACGCTTCCAGACGCTAATATTAGGGGTTAATCGTCTTTCCCCGCCTCCGGGCAGCGAAGGATTTTCACCCCCGCCATCTTGATAGTCGGATAATCCCCGGAGAGCATGATAAAGCCCGCGACCTGTAAGATTAAAACTCACAGGTTGCGGGCTTCTTGATATTCTTGTCTCTAGTCTCAATTTATATTGCAGAGTTACCAACCCCGGCTGCTGCCGCCGCCTCCGCTGGAACCTCCCCCGCCTCCGAAGCCGCCTCCGCCGCCACGTCCGCCCCAAATCCTGCAATAATTATCCAGCCTCGTTTGGTCATAGCTGTTGCCCTCCCTAGCCTTATTATTACTTGTACTACTTCGGCGTAAACTCTGATACCCTTCATTCGGTCTGTCACCCTCTAATTCATCTTGACAAGAATATATCACCTATTTTGTCCACAAAATAAGAGGATTTTGCAGGTATTGAGAGAAATATTAAAACATCTGGTTATTAATGCTTCTATCATAACTACCGGCCCTCCTGGAAAGTCATTCTCAATATCATATCTGTCCCATAGGCTATTCTCTGGTCGTAATAGCAATGAAAAATTCTCAAAATGTAGATAAACAAAACTACTGACAACGATTTTGAAAGGAAGTGTAATTAATGAGTTCTGCCAACCATCCCCTAAAATCAGACCTGCGGGCAGGCATGAAACGTGGCAAAATGGTTTCCGCCCGCGAGGCTGTCGATATTATCAAGAGCGGCGATGTCGTAGCCCTGGGCGGTTTTATCGGTATCGGAGTCACCGAAGAGATGCTGATCCAATTAGAAAAACGCTTCCTGGAAACCGGCGAGCCGCGAGATTTGACTCTGCTCTATGCCTCTGGATTGGGTGATGCCCGGGAAAGGGGTGTTAACCATTTAGCCCACGAAGGCTTAATCAAACGGGTGGTCTGCGGCCACTGGGGCATGACGCCCAAGATGGCCAGATTGGCCTTTGACAACAAGATCGAGGGCTACAATCTACCGCAGGGAGTGATTTCGGCTATGTTCCGTGACACAGCCGCTCACCGGCCCCGCACCATAACCTCTGTAGGCCTGGGCACTTTTGTAGATCCCCGTAATGGCGGCGGCAAGATCAATGACATAACTACCGAGGATCTGGTGGAGGTCGTAGAATTTGACGGACGCGAATACCTGGCTTACAAACCGCTCCCCATCAATGTTGCGATAATCCGTGCAACTACAGCTGACCTGGATGGCAACCTGACTATGGAAAAAGAAGCATTGACCCTGGATGTACTGGCTATCGCTATGGCAGCGCGTAATTCCGGAGGCTTTGTGCTGGCCCAGGTAGAACGCACCGCTGATCGTGGTGCTCTGCCCATGCGTAATGTGAAGGTCCCCGGCATACTGGTCGACTGTGTCTCTTTAGCCAACCCGGAAAACCATCTGCAAACCTGGGCTACCCCCTATAATCCGGCCTATGCCGGCGAGTTTCGCTTCCCGGTAGAATCCATCCCGCCCATTCCCCTGGACGAGAGAAAGATCATCGCCCGGCGAGCAGCCTTTGAATTACATGCCAATTCGGTGGTCAATCTGGGTTTAGGGGTCCCCGAAGGGATCGCCAGCGTTGCAGGCGAAGAAGGCATCCTGGATTATCTGACCCTGACTGCGGAACCAGGTGTTATCGGTGGACTCCCGGCTGGGGGCATGGATTTCGGAGCCGCTACCAATGTTCACGCTATCGTTGACCAGGCCTACCAGTTCGATTTCTATGATGGCGGTGGGCTGGATGTTGCTTTTCTGGGATTGGCACAGGCCGACAAAGAGGGTAACCTCAATGTCAGCCGGTTCGGACCCAAATTGGCCGGGGCGGGCGGTTTTATCAATATAAGCCAGAACGCCAAAAAGATTGTATTCTGCGGCAGCTTTACCGCGGGCGACCTGCAGATTATTATCGAAAACGAACAATTGCGTATCGTCAAGGAAGGTAAATCCCGCAAATTCGTAGATGCCGTTGAGCAGATCACCTTTGCCGGTAAAGTAGCCCGGGCCAACCAAAAGAATGTTCTCTATATAACCGAACGCTGTGTTTTCGTTTTAGGTCCGGAGGGACTCGTTCTCACCGAGATCGCCCCCGGCGTGGACCTGCAGAAGGACATCCTTGATCTCATGGACTTTAGGCCGCAGATATCCCCCCGGCTCAAGACCATGGAAAGCCGGATATTCCGGGAGGGTTTAATGGATATCAAAGATGATTTACTGGCCATCCCCATCGCCGATCGTATAACCTATAGTAAGGAGGAAAATATTCTCTTCAACAACTTTGAGGGACTGTCCATTCGCACCGCAGAAGATATCGAGGAAATACGCTGCCGCATCGTCAGCCTGCTGGAACCGCTGGGCAAAAAGGTGTACACCGTCGTCAATTACGATAACTTCGATATTCTTCCCGAGCTGGTCGATAAATACATGGAGATGGTTCAATTCGTAGTCAGCAGCTATTACGAGAATGTGACCCGCTACTCCACCGGCGCGTTTATGCGAATGAAGCTAGGTGACACCCTTAAAGAGCGAAATCTGGCTCCTCATATTTATGAGACACCGGAGGAAGCTCAGCAGGCTTTAAAAGAAGTTGATTAGGGCAGGTGATAATAATGCTAGCCAAGATCAAATCATTCATAGTAAATAATAAAGCTGGCGTAGCGGTAGTAATAATGTCCTTGATTATCGGTGGGCTGACGCTTTGGATGTTCTATTCGGTGCTGAACAAGATTTAAAGCCAGCCAAATAAAAAATATCCGTTTTTAACCTTGTGTCGCATCTTATATTAGATGCGCAGCAATAACGGGAAGGGAAACGATTTTAACACAGCGTCATTAATAGCACCCGTTAGGGTGCATGGGTTGCACTCTGGAGTGATGGACACAGATGCCTTCAGCAACACAGATTAACACGGATTTTCTGTACAATGGCATTAATAATATGCCCAGCAATCCTAAAGTGTTATCGCCGCGAAAACTCGCATACTGGTCATTGTTATAAAAAACTACGTATTTGTCTTTGCGAGGACCCGGCACTCAGAGAATCCAAATATAAACCGCTACTTATTATGCATTACTATAATAGACTGAAACTAATTTATTGAGTGCCGGGGACGCGGCAATCTTCCCCGGGGCTTGTATGGCTTAAAGATTGCTTCGCTGCGCTCGCAATGACAGGACGGGGGCCT
>Ga0123335_1000511_pt1 | contig 65924 bp, 47 predicted proteins | sample BiotimSIPDNA_2_FD_89707 | JGI IMG/M metagenome (GOLD analysis project Ga0123335, IMG submission 89707) | Anaerobic biogas reactor microbial communites from Washington, USA - Biogas_R2 time_0 SIP DNA | ecosystem: Engineered > Bioreactor > Anaerobic > Unclassified | place: Washington, USA... | reverse complement strand
GGTCAGCAGAGCCACGCTCAGCGCCGAGTCGATGCCGCCGCTCAGTCCTATCATCACCCGTTTGCTCTGAAAAGTTGCAAAGAAACTTCGGATGGCGTACACCAAGCCCGCCAACAGTTCCTCCCGATCGCGCTCCTCGCTTACCACCGGATTGGGACAAACGGTTTGCTGCGGCACAAACAACTCAGCATGAATGGTTTCTTCAATATAGTCGGTGGCAACCCGTTGCAAACTGCCGTCGGGGTTGTACACCGTAGAATTGCCGTCGAACATGAAAATGGTTTTGCCGTTGTTTTGCGTGCCCACATTGTTGGCATACACAAAAGGCACGGGGTGGTTTTGGATGCGGTTGCGCACCACCGAGTGCCGCTTGTTGTTTTTGCGCCAGGTCCACGGCGAGCACGATAGGTTTATCAAGGCCTCGGCTCCGTTTGCAAGCAATAGGTCGATGGGATTCACGCTGTAATCGTCGCTCCACATGTCCTCGCACAACAGCACGCCCAATTTTCGTTTGACCCCGTCAAATTCAAGTTCGAATGGTTGCAGCAAGGATTCAAGGGAAACGCCTTGGTCGGCCGCATCCTTGCGTAGGGAGTAAAAATGGCGTTCGTCGTCAAACTCGCGATACTTGGGCATCAGTGTTTTGAACACATGTCCATTGCCCGCCCACTCTCCGTTTTGCGCCACAAAGGCCGCGTTGTATTTCCGCACGCGCCCATCTTCGCCCCGCTTTTGAGCATCCACGTACACATTGCCCCAAATGGCCGCAATGCCTTGCGTGGCGTCTTTGATCACCTCGTTGTACGCAAAGCAATCGTTCACAAAAGCCGCATTTTCCCATTCGTCGCCCAGCAAATACCCCGGCACGGCCATTTCGGGAAACACAATCAACGCGCAGCCCTGTGCCCGCGCCTTTTCAATTTCGACGACCATCTTTTGGACGTTCACATCGGGATGCCCGGGCACCACCCCCATTTGCGCTACAGCTATCTTCATGATCAATTTTTTTCAAATATTCTTACTTCGGCATTTCATACAAAAACGAACCGACTACAAACAAATTTCACTCGTTTTTGCAAAACGGATTCCTTGTTGCCGGGCTTGCTCATAAATGGGCGTTCCCAAATGAGCCAACCCCGTTACATCCGACATGCAATCTTCCAAAATTACAAACTTACTGGCCAACTCAGGTGCCTCGTCCATGGCTTGTTTCAAACTATTGGCCACGCAGTGCGATTTGGCTTCACCTGCCAGAAAAACAGTATCGTATTCATTCAACGTATCGATCAACGTACGGTTCAACTGGGTTTCGGGCCGACCGGGAATGGGCACATTGGCCCGGAAAATACCAAAATGTTCGGTCAACGGATTGGTGCCCTTTTCAATCACTTGATAATTTAGGCCTTCGCGGGTCCAATCAAGCAACGCCTCCATCAACACATCGTCGATTGCCGCACCACGAGATCCGGTTAAACAATGGAAAGGCCAAATGAAGTGCGCAAATTCACCTTGCTGCTCCAAGGTTTCGATGTACCGAATGGCTTCTTCGGCATGAAAACGGGGCGTCCATTTTCCAGTACGAATATCATTTAAGCTGATGGCAGTGAATGGTGCCGGCTCGTTTCCTTCTGCATCGGTCCAAAAAGCCGGATGCGAGATGTCGTTCACCGGATGGCTGTCGGTGGTTAAGGCGATGTGCCCCAACTTCGTTTTATTTTTCTGAATCCAACCAGCCAGCCGAACCATATCTTCTTGTGCCCCATCGACGTACAACGCACCTTGTGGATTGCAAAAATCGTACTGAGCATCGATAATCAAAATTGCATAGCTTGTTTCCATTGTTTTCGGTTTTAATTCGTTCTACTTCACCATTTTCAAACACAATTCAATTTCTTCGGGCGCACCGGTATGTTTTCCGTCAACATCCGACAATTTCACGGCCGACACAAAGTTTGATGCTCCCGCCGGACGGACATCGATGAGTTTAATCACCATGTTCAAGGCTTTAACCCCCACATCGTTGGTCAGAAAGGTCCCAATTCCGTAGGCATCGCGCATGCGCCCGTTCACGTAGTTGTGAATTTGTTCAACCCGTTCCAGGTCAAGCGAGTCGCTATAAACCACGGTTTTACTTTTCGGATCAATTCGGTTTTTGGTGTAATGGTTAAGCACCTTGTCGGTAAACTCCAGCGGATCGCCACTGTCCCAACGCACCCCGTCGAACAACTTGGCGTATTTGGTATTGAAACTCTTGAAAAAATTATCGGTTGTATAGGTGTCTGTCAAGGCAATACCCAAATCGCCTTCGTACACATCAACCCAATTTTCCATGGCCACTTCGTTGGCTTTGCGATATCCAAAATGCGCCCCGTGGTACATAAACCATTCGTGCGGATGCGTTCCAATGGGCGTCTGATCGTACTTCATGGCCAGGTACACATTGCTTGTCCCTTGAAATTGCAAGCCCGGATAATCTTTGAATAGCGCCACAACCCGATCCTGTACTTCGAACGAATACCGGCGGCGGGTTCCAAATTCAGAAAGAATCACGCCCAATTCGGCAAAGCGCCGTGCTTTTTCCAAAATAGTCGGTTCAAAATCGTTGGCCGCTTGCTGCGTCAGTTTGAAATAAAGTTCCGAAATAAGCGCCATTAGCGGCACTTCCCACAGCACGGTGCGGTACCAAAGCCCTGCAATTTCAACCGACAATTCGCCCCCGTTCTGTTCAATGCGAACTTCGGCCGGATCGAAACGGTAGCCTTTCAGCAAGTCGATAAAAACCGGATCGAAATAGTAGCATTTCCTGCGGATAAAAGCCTCGGCTTCATCGCTCAGAGTAAGCGACGCCATGGCATCCACCTCTTGGCGCAAAGCCTGGGCAAACCCTTCGGGAAATTGGGTTTTCCCACGGTTTATAAACTGATACACCACTTCCGCTTTCGGAAATTTCTTTTGTATGGCGTTCATTGTGGTGAACTTATACAGATCGTTGTCCGTAAAATCGCGAATGATCATAGGTTTGTCTTTTTATGTAATTGTTTGATTTTATATTTCAAAATTGAAACCCCGTTGGGCCAGCTGTTCATACTTGGCCTTGTCGAAACTGTAATACCGCGCACCTCGGTGCGGAACTCCAGTTACCGACTCGTTTTGATCGATGAGCAAGCCCGTTTGGTTGATTTTCCGGCGGAAATTGCGCCGATCGATCTTCACCTGCAAAATGGCTTCGTACAACGCTTGCAAATCGGGCAAGGTAAAACGCCCGGGCAACAACTCGAACCCAATGGGCTGATAACGAATCTTTCCCCGCAAGCGGTTCATGGCAAAATGCAAGATCCGGTCGTGGTCGAAAGCCAAAGCCGGAAGTTGATCGATGGGAAACCAAGCCGCATTGCGCGCATCGTCGCCCGCTTTTAGCTCGTACTCCGACAACTTCACCAGCGCGTAATACGCCACCGTAATGACATGCCCTCGAGGATCGCGCCCAGGTTCGGTAAACGAAAAAAGCTGCTCCATGAATACATTCTCGAGGCCGGTCTCCTCAAACAGTTCGCGCTTGGCACAAGCCTCAGCACTTTCGTTCTCGCGCAGGAAACCGCCCGGAATAGCCCAATGCCCCTTGAACGGCTCAATACCGCGTTCGATCAGCAATACCTTCAAGGTACCGGCATCGAACCCGAAAATGATGCAGTCGGCCGTTACAGCCGGTCGCGGATATTCATAACAGTAGGTTGATTGTCTCATCTCATCAAAATGTTATTTCGACACAAAGGTAGATTTCTAAAACAAACAACCAAATCTTCTTGGTGTTATTTTGACACAAAGAAGATTTTTAACAATAACTTCAATAATTAATTCATAATAAAGGAATAACAAAAAAGGAAAAACTGTAAGTTTGAAACAGAAACCAAAGATTATTTTTCACTATCACATGAAGACTCGAATCACCAACCGGCTTTTAGTGGCATTGCCATTGATATTCATTTCGTTAGAAGTACTAGCACGAGCAGGCGGTGGTGGAGGAAGCGGGAGCGGCGGCGGCGGAAAAGGAAACCTTATAGCACTGATACTGGTTGGCATATATTCATTTATTGTAACCGTGGCATTATATATTAAAGTTGACCATAGCAGAAGTGTTATTGAAAAGGGGGGGGTAAACGATTCGTTTTGGAATTTTGAACAAATGCGAGACCATGCCAAACGGGTGTTTCTGAAAATGCAGTATGCTTGGATGAACCGCGATGTAAACCGGGTAAAAGAGTTTATCAGCCCTCGTTTGTATGAAGACTTTAAGACACAATTTGATTGTATGACCGAGAGCGGAGAAAAAAACATACTATCGGGTATCGAAATACAAAGTATAAAAATTATTGGCTGCGAAGATTACCTTGATAACAAGCACGACAGCTTCATTGCCCATATTAAGGGAACAATGCTCGACTATACCATAAACGATAAAACTGGTGAAGTAATAAAGAATGCCGACAAGAGAACCGAAACATTTACCGACACCTTCCATTTCATCCGTACCGGCGACCAATGGCTCCTCGACTATATTGATAACCATGTGAGTATATGGGACATTATAAAAACGAGGAACTATTACGAAACCTCGAAAAACTGAAGGCAGAGCATGCTGCCCCTACCCGCCCGGCTCGCGTATCAGCCAGGGCATATACCAAAAGAACTGTAGCCTTTTAGAACAGAATAGCACAAAAACGAGGAGTAGCAGAGCCGTCGGAACAACCCGAAGCAACAGATTACCTTACATTAAAACTTTCACTCATTTTGTAAATAAACAAAACATATCCTAATTTTAAACCAACAAAAAAGATTAGCACCAGACACTCGATCCTCAACATTAAAATAACGTACTAGTAAGCAAAAAAAGGTGCAACTTAGGTGTATTTTCAAAGCAATAAAAAACTGTTAATAACCAACTATGAAACATCTAACTTTATCGATCATATAAAAGTTATAAAGGATTAATTGACAAATATTCAGACAAAATTGATATTATTGGAGTAGAGTATGAGATCAAAGAAAATATTGGTGGATTAATTGTCGATATTAGTGATTCTGTCAATAGCGATTTTTATAAAAACAATAGAAATGCATACAGTAGCTATGATTGCTATTTAATAAATAAGGATAAAAGAGTAATTGATAAGTTTTTAGTTTACGACTTGGAAAAGACAATTGCAAAGCACTTTGATGGTAAAAATTAAAAAATGCTAAATAAATCAAACAATATGAACCCAAAAAAAATTGCTATTCGTCTTGGGCTAGGCTTCCTGAGCATCCTTATTATAATATTTCTAATTCTTTTTACATTTGACGGTGTCATTAGGATTGATAATGTTACAACACTAGATTGGATTCCTATTTTTTCATGTTCTATTGCATATTTAATAGCAGGAATAATCACTAGTAAAGTGCCTATAAAATTTCTCCCCATTCTTATTATTCCTCTTTATCTTTTTGTTTTAATGGGATTTGGCGATATACTTGTCATCCTAATTTTGTTTGCAATTGGATCCGTACTAGTTACCAGAGATAAAATTAAAAAACTATACAAGATACTTATCTTAATACCAATGCTAGCTTGGTTTTTATTCTGTTTAATTTCGGAACCCTTGGTTATTAAGAAATATCACATGATCGAGGTTAAAGGGAAAAAAAATAAAACGCAATATGGGCAAATAGTAGTATGGAATTTCAACGGCAATAAACCCCAAAAAATACCAGATATAAAATTGTTAGACACCAATAATGCTGAAATATCTTTGAATCAGTTCAAAGGAAAGAAAATTTTCATCACTTTTTGGTCTACATCGTGTGGTCCATGCATAGAAGATAAACCCAAATTGGAAGAGATTAAATCAGCATTAAAAGAGCATCCCGAAATAATTTTCATCGACATTTCGATAGATAAAGATTTTGAGCGTTGGAAAGCTTATATTGACGATAAAAATCCACAAGGGATTCAATTAATAATAAATGAGAATGCCAGAAAAATTTCCAAGATATTCAAATGTGGAGGAATACCTTTTGGCGTAATCGTAGATTCTAATGGAAATTTTACAGCCAACTATTTATTTAGACCTCAAGTGATTGATATAATTGGAACAATGAAAGAGTTAAAATAAAAAACACATCTCATTTGCCGTTTAACTCCGCTGATTTTCAATTCTGTGCCGACAACAAACCTGTAGCCCGCAAAGGTTACGGCACAAGGCTCAGCAACTTTTGAAAACAATTTTACATGCCGTATAACGATTGACTGATAGGATGATTGAATATTGGGATTCCAGATTTAAAGAAGAAGGGTCAATGTGGAAATTTGAGCCTTCAGATTCTGCTATAATTGCATTAGATTTATTTAAATCTAATGGGATTAATAAGATTCTTATCCCTGGATTTGGTTACGGTCGTAATGCAAAATTATTTTACGATAATGGGGTTAATGTAACTGGCATTGAGATTTCAAAATCAGCAATTGACCTGGCAAAATCAAACGGGTTAGATTGTTTGATTCATCATGGATCGGTGGTTTTAATGCCTTTTGATAGCGAACAGTACAACGGAATTTTTTGTTACGCATTGCTTCATTTATTGAATAAAACAGAGCGTAGAAATTTTTTGAAATCATGTTTTAATCAACTTAAATCCGGTGGATTAATGATTTTTACGGTGGTATCTAAACAAGCTAATATGTTTGGAAACGGGAAACTCTTAAGCAAGGATAGATTCCAGATTATGAAAGGATTAAACGTGTTTTTCTATGATTCTGAGTCTATTAATAAGGAGTTTGCCGATGTGGGATTATTGGAGTTTAAAGATATTGATGAACCTATAAAACACATGATTGGGCAAGAACCATTAAAATGTAAATTTGTGATTTGCCGGAAGGATTAAATATCGTAAAATCGGTTAGCACTACTGCTGAAAAAATGCATGAAACAACATGTCAATACTGATATAATAGCTTTAGTTTTTTAAATTTGGAATTCTGGAACAAAAACAGATACAAATTATGTGTATTTACAAATTGGCTCAACCTTAAAACTAACGATATGAAAAGTTTACTCCTGCTTTCAACCATGATTATTGCACTTAGTTGCACTACTCAAAGACAAAACGACTTGTCAAATGACCAAACAATTAAAGAGTCGTTTAACTCAACCGAGATTAATGACTTAACAAAAATCCAACGTTTCTTTGACAAAAGTATTGGTTTGACAAAGAGTGATAAACAAGAAGATTTGGAAAGAGTGTACACCGACTTTTTTTTACAAAACGCCTACATTGAAAAAATATCAGACTTTAAACTGTCGATTAATTTCAACGACCAAAAAGAGCTTTATAATCAACTCGACCAAAAGACTTTTAACAATATTTGGACAATTAGCTGGTCGACTAAATGGGGCTCGAATGACACATTGAAACATATTAAATTAAACCATCAAGGCAAATATGTGGAGTTTTTAAAGGCATCTGGGGAACATGACAGTGTAATCAACAATTATTGCAACTCGCTTGAAATAGCGGGAGATATTTCACCAACAATGGTTGCAGACTTAATTAAGAATTATAAAAACTATAAAGTCAATAACCCTAAAATCAGACTATTAATTGCGATTCATTACTTGACACTCAATGACCAATTTGAAAGAAAAGAAAAATATTAAAATTCAGCGATTACGGCACAATTGAGCCAATAAAAAGGGCAGTAAGTTCGCGACTTGCTGCCACAACCTCATACCACCAACGTTGCCAACCATTTATAAACGAACATACAGACAACATGAAACCGATTTTAATGATTTTACTATTAGGACTGATCTCATTAGTAGAAATTTATGCGCAAGATTTTAAAAAGATTTCTTATCAATTGGATTTTGGAACTACCCTGACAATTCCATATAAAAAAACAATTGAGGTTATGCCCGAGTTTGCAGGTCATCCTCAAACTGATTATTGCTCAGATTTTGGATACTTTCTTGAACTATTCATTTCTTATAAGTTGAACAGTAAATATTCGATTAGCACCGGACTGAATTATAATTATACTGTTCTTGACATAAACGATAAAATTGGACTAATTGAGAATAAAGGGAATTTGACAAATTCATACCTAACCTTACCCTTTTTGATAAAATACCGTTTATATGAAAAAATACCAATTACAATTTCCGCCGGGCCATACCTTTCTATGTTAATAAGTGCCAATGAGAAAGGAACTTCGTATACAGATACGTCCAGATTTGTGATTTATGCCCCAGATCCAGTAACAGAGTCAATTGAACCAATACAAAAATACGACACAGATATAAAAAAGGATTATACGTCAATTGATTATGGCGCATCGCTTCAACTTGCCTATGAGGTTAAAATATCGCAAGCAATACACGGAGTAATATTAACCCGGTTTAATTACGGACTCAAAAATGTGCTGACGAATAATTTAATGAATAACAGTTCAGCCAAAGAATGGAAAAATTACAATGTAATGCTTGGATTTGGATTAAAGCTCTAAAAAATGCAACTGGTAACACATTGTTAATCAAAACTCTCATTTGTTACACATAATCAAATCTCGTTATCTGATACACCGGAATATTAACTTATCTTTTATTCTTTTGCCTAAAGAATGACATAAACCTTCTTGAACAAACAGAGTCAAAACATCAATTTCGGTGCTCTTTCATGAGAACACGATGATTTATAAAATTTGCTAATTCATAAAAACTAATATCATGGGAAGAAAAATTTTGTTTACAGTTATTATTGCCTTATTGTCGATTAACGGCATGGCACAAACAGCTGGCGAGTTAAAAGTTGAGGTATTGACTTCGAGTACCGGAGGAAGATATACTCCAAGGAATTCAATGGCTATTTGGGTTGAAGATGAGTCGGGCAAATTTGTAAAAACCCTTGTAGCCCATGCCGAAAAGAGGAAAATATTTCTTACCAATTGGAAAAATTCAACCAGCAAAGCTGGTGCAGAGTTCAACACTGTTGATGCAATCTCATCAGCAACGCGCAACACTCACGACAAAGTATCATGTACTTGGAATGGAAAAGATTTCAACCAAAAGCTTGTAGCCGACGGGAAATACAAAATATGCATCGAACTCACAGAGATCAATGGTACTGGTGTGTATTCTTCTTTTATAATCAATAAAGGCCGTTCGGCAAAAACTGTAAAACCGGCCAATGTTCCAAGCTTTTCAGATATCAGCTTGGTGTGGACCCCATCAAAAGCAGCTAAGAAAAAATAAACAAAAGGTGTCCTAAATTACATATGCCAAACAATTAAAACATTGCAAAATGTCCACCAAAATAGTGTGGAAGTCAGTAAAAGCAAAGAAAGTAGGAAATCTTTCATAAATAAATTCAGCCCGGATATAGAAGTATTCCGGGCTTTTTTTATGCCTTTTCAATAGCTTTTACTATTTCCGAACTAAGTAATTCAATGTTATCGTTATGAAGCAATTGAAAATGGGATGACTGAATATGCACTGTATCAATCTTCCCCTTCACAAACTTTTTCCAGTTATATGTATTCCTCTTGAAAATTGGATCGTTGGTTCGAAACAGTAACATATCACCATAAAATTTACGATGGTGCATTTGCCTGAAAAAACGCAGATGCGCAGCTTCGGCCATTAGTGTGCTCTTCCTCTTTTCGAAACGCTTAACGTTATTCGAAAACGAAAAAAGATAATAGAGACACATAAACATATGCCATGTGTTAACTTTTCGGGCTTCACTGTTTTTTGAACGGGTATTTTTTACAAAAAGGTGTAAATCATTCCATAAAACCCCAAGTATGTTCAGCCGTTTATACTTTGCCGGCGGAATGTCAAGCATGATGATTTTTTGCACTTTGCCGGGATCAAGATGCGTGGCAATTTCATAAGCCAACAATCCGCCCATGCTATACCCCATCAACACAATTCGCTGATTATTAATTTGCTCTAATGCCTCTGCGGCCTGCTCAGCCAGATAACGCAACGAAAGGAATTTTTCGGTTTTCTCGTCGGTAATATTGTAGGAAAGGGAAAAAAGCCCATAGTGCTCGGGAAATGAATTAAGCCCGAATTTATATGTTTCGGCACCCCCTTTAACCGGAGCTACAAATACAATGACTGGAGAATCGAACCTCACAGGTTTTCTCAGCACATCTAACGTGACGGTTTTATTTCCCTGAAGTTTTATGTAGGCCACCAACTTATCGATAGTGCGGTAACGGTAAAGAATAAAATAGGGCAACTCAATGTTCATCTCGTCTTTAATGCGCGATATCACAGTGGTTGCAAGTATTGAATCGCCACCTAAGTCGTTAAAAAAGCAGTTTTGCGGAGAAAGTCGGGGAAGGTGCAACTCATCCATGATTATACCTTTAACTTTCAGGTATATAGGGTCATTTTCGAGCGATGCATCAGGGCGACTCTCTACTATACTATTAAAGCTAAGTGCTTCGTCGGCAAGCTGTTTACGGTCAATTTTTCCTGTATTTGTCTGTGGAAGACAGTCTTTTATCACAAAAAAAGCAGGAACCATGTAGTCAGGGACTTTCGACTTTACGTATTCCCTGAGCATACCATGAGTTATTTCTTTATTTACAACAACATAGGCAACCAACAAAGCCTCAGAAAACGTTTTGCCTTTGTTTACCACAACAGCCTCGCTAACACCGGGGCAATTCAAAAGGCAATTCTCAATATCGAAAATATCGACCCTGTTTCCCCTCACTTTAACCATTGAATCGATCCGCCCAAGTTGATACAATTCTCCATGAGCCGAAATATAACCTAAGTCGCCGGTAAGGTAACACATCTTGCCAATAGCCGGATGAATAATAAACGAATCGTTTGTTGCTTTTGGGTTATTGTAATATCCCGAAGCAAGGTAAGGCGATGAAACCATGATTTGTCCTTCTTCGGTTTTATCCAACAATTGCAAGTCTTCATCAACGATATACACTTGATTCTGCCCGAAGGGATATCCAGCCGAGACTTTTTTTACATCAGTATCAGAATGCTTAAAAATCTTTATTGAGATGGTTCGGGTTTCACTGGCTCCGTAAACATTCAGCAATTCAGCATCCTTCCCAGTAATCGACTTAAAGAGTTCAATATCGGCAGGAACAACCGGCTCACCAACCAAATTAATCATTCGCAATGAAGGCAAATTTGAAATACCGGCAACTTTTACAATCTCGCTGATAGCTTTTATCTTGCTTTTCCGTACCTGTGTAGTGTTCAATTTGTACTTACGGGCATATTTCAATGCCATGAGCACAAGCCGGACGGAAGAAAAACGCCCCGAACCTGCAGTCTGAACTATTCGGCAAACAGCCCTGAACACGGTGGCAGTCATTACGGTTATGCTAATTTTTCGTTCGCGCAAAAATTTCACATATCCATGAATTCCCTGCCTCTTAACATCGAAAAAATGGATTGGGCAACCTCGCTGCAATGCAAGAAAAACATTAATACTAGCAGCAAAAGAAAGGGGAGCAATCATGTCGAAGGAATCGTTTTTACGCACCTTTAAAATATCCAGCGAATCTTTAAGCCCATTAAAAATACTTAGGTGAGTATGAACGGCACATTTGGGAATACCTGTCGATCCCGAGGTGAAAAAAAGCACAGAATGGTCTTCTGGCTGAACATCTCGCACCAATTCGAATGCAACGGGATCGTTTTTGATTAAATCTGAATAAACCAGTATTTTATCCAATGAAAAAAAAGAAGCAGCCCGCTCAACAAATAATTCAGAGGTGATTAAATAATCAAAATCACCGGTATCAGCAATTTGTTTATTTCTATCGCTTGGGGTTTCAGGATCCAATGCGGCATAGGCCACCCCTGCTGTCAACAACGAAACAATCACTGATAATGCCTCGGTTCCATTGGGCAAATAAACAGCTACATGTCTGGTGCTGAATGAATAGCGCGAAAGCAGGGAATAAAAGCGAAGTGCATTATCGAGTAAGGCCCCATAGCTTATTTCACTTGAAGAATCGGTTGCAGCCAAGGCACTGGGCGTTAACCTTGCTTGTTGGAAAAAAGGTTCAAGAAGATTGTTCATACAGTTAACAATGGTTCCGGGTAAAAATAATTATTGCTTGATCTGCAATCAAAAATGAACTCCAAAATACTACTATCTTGGCAAATACCATGTATTCTTATAAAGAAAATTGATCAGCCACAACACATTTCATCATTTAGGCTTCTTTAATTTCTTTTCAAAATCAGGCATTCCTTCGCCAGTTAACCGAGAAAAAATTGCACAAGCTCAATCCACGCTTCATTTCTTTGTCGGGCTACAAGAGCTAAAACTTACCCTGAACATTTTTGATTTTGTGTTGTTTATGCTCAAAATTATTGCAATTGATGACACATTTTTTAATTCTTCTGGTTATGGGTTTTTCATTCTCATCTCATGTTGAAACTGCCATTTTTGGAGGCGGTTGTTTCTGGTGTACCGAAGCCGTCTTCCAACAAGTTAAGGGTGTTAAACAAGTTACCTCAGGTTATTCAGGCGGAGAAACCGCCAACCCCAGTTACAACGAAGTGACCACTGGTGAAACAGGTCATGCCGAAGTGGTAAAAATTGTATTCGACCCCGAAGTGATCTCATTTGAAGAATTGCTTTATATTTTCTTTGAAATCCATGACCCAACGACTCTTAACCGCCAGGGAGCTGATATTGGTACCCAATACCGTTCGGTCATCTTTTATGCCAGCGAAAAACAAAAGGAAACAGCACATGATGTGATCGATAAAATAAACAAGAAATTACCCAAAACAAAACGCGTGGTTACAGAAGTAACTCCATTCACAGCATTTTATGATGCGGAAAAATACCATCAGAATTATTACCAAAGCAACAAGATGCAGCCATATTGCCGGTTCGTAATCAAACCTAAAATGGAAAAATTTGATCTTCATTTCGAAGAGTTTCGCCGCTAAAGCCCCAAAAAAGAACTGCACCCCAAATGCTGTTTAAAACATTTGAAGTGCAGTTCAAATCAAGACAATATTATTAAATCTATGCCTTTTCCAGTTTCAATGTTTCTGAAACGCGGTCACATACATCGCTAGGACCAAAATACTGGATAGGACCAGGATAAACGAAATCGGTCTCAACGGCCCATTTCTCACGTTGTGAAGCGAAGAAACTAAACGGTTTTCCATCCAGTTCAACCAAAGCTTTCTGAATAACCGGTTTCATGTGACCATGGCGACGTTCCATGTTCATCATCATAGTGATTGGAACTCCACCGGCAATCCATTCACTTGCAGGAGCTGTAGTATTCCTAACCGATGACATATAACCAGTTTTACCGTTGGCAATGAGCACTGCTGCATTAAAACCTAAAGAGTAGCAATAGTCAGCATCGAAATTAGAAGGGGCAGCACAACGGCCTTCATATCCAAAGAAGTGATTTTGAGCACCAAATTTACCTTTGTATTTTCCTTCGAGTTTACGCTCGGCCAGTTCTGCTTCAACCATTTCAATCAGCAGCTTTTCGGTTTCAATTTTAGAAACCTGAACGTTTCCATGGGGATCGCGGTCGAGAGTAAGCTGATTAGCAATACCTTCGGGCAACGAACGGAATACAACCGACGACTTTGATGAAAGTTTTTCGGCAGTCCAATCAACCCTATGTGATTTTTTAACATGCTGAAATGCTTGCGCAGTGGCAGTTCCTTCGGCAAGCAAATCGTTCAATTCAGAAATAAGGGTATTCATTTCGGGAATGAATTCAATTACTCCTTCAGGAATGAGAGCAATGCCGAAATTCAAGCCGCTTTCGGCACGTTTTGCAATAACATCTGCAATATAATCAACCACTTCGCCCAATGTTTGCTTTTTGGAAGCCACTTCTTCCGAAATTAAACAAATGTTTGGATGTGTTTGAAGGGCACATTCAAGTGCAATGTGTGAAGCTGAACGCCCCATAAGTTTAATAAAGTGCCAATATTTTTTTGCAGAATTCGCATCGCGCATAATGTTTCCAATCAATTCGGAATACACTTTACAAGCAGTATCGAACCCGAAAGATGTTTCGATCATTTCATTTTTGAGGTCGCCATCGATGGTTTTAGGACAACCGATAACCTGAACGCCAGCATTTATTGAAGCGTAATATTCGGCCAACACACATGCATTGGTATTCGAATCGTCACCACCAATAATAACTACTGCCGAAATATTCAATGCTTTGCAGTTTTCCAGTCCTTTGTCGAACTGAGCCTTTTCTTCGAGTTTGGTACGACCCGAACCAATTATATCGAAACCACCGGTATTGCGGTATTCATCAACAATTTCGGCTGTTAGTTCCATGTATTTATTATCTACATAACCACCAGGGCCGCCAAGAAAACCAAATAATTTATTATCAGGGTTCAATGCTTTTAATCCATCAAAAATTCCTGAAATTACATTGTGTCCGCCAGGAGCCTGACCCCCGGAAAGAATTACCCCAACATTGAAAGCGGGAAACGACGGTTTTGTGTCACTTGCCTGGAAGGTAATCAGCGGCAAACCATAGGTATTTGGGAATAATTTCTTGATTTCAGTCTGGTCAGCAACCGATTCAGTAGCTTTTCCTTCAATCGCTTTAACATTTCCCTGTAATGCTTTGGGAAGCTTGGGCTGATACTTGGCCCTTTCTTGTTGTAGTGCACTAATTGCCATTGTATTGAATTTTATTTTTTTGATATTAATTTTTCGTAAAACGGACTAAAAATAAATCAAATCGACCGATTTACCTACCAATAGGTTTTAAATAACAAGGTGACGACCAATTAAGAAACAATAAGTTAATGTTGAGATTTGCACAAAATATGTAATACCCCAAAAGGGATGTCAGCATATTACATCTCACAGAATATCAACAACCTTTAAGCTAAGGAAATTAACAAAGCCAATATTCACAACTCAACTTTTACCACAACTTTTCTCACTTTCGATGGAGCATCAACCATAATTCCAGGCTGATGGATGTCATGAGGAAAGAAAACCGCAAAATACCCGGTTTTGAACGTAAACTGGTCAGTTTCGAGATTAAAAAACATGATATCATTTTCAGTATTGAATTCTTCCATCGGAGTTTGCCCGTTATAAGGAGTAAATCCTATTTTTTCTTCCCCCGAAACCATAAACTGGATATCGGTATAACGCCTGTGTGCTTCGGGCTTACATTGTTCAGCAGGTTTTGTATCGTATTCATTCACCATGGCAAAAAGTGATTCTCCTTCAAGAATTGTTTTGCCAAGCTGTGCCTCGTCGAAATTTTCAGCTAACATATATCTCAAGCCCTTACCCAGTAAAGAATTAATACTGAAATAAATATGGGCATTTTCAATTTTATCGACAATCATAATAATAGAGTTGCGGATTATAGGCGAAAATTACAATTCTTCCCTCAAAAAATCCCAAAATCACTTAAAATAACCCATTATTCCTGCATGATTTTGCATTGAATCTTACTGTTTACAAGCGGGCTGAACTCAAAAATAAAGTCTAACTCAAGTTATTAAATTGCTCATTTTCAGAAATAATTTCAACAACCCAAGAATGCTGAAATTATGAATGCTTAACCGTCTTTACTTTGAAACCGTAATTTCCACCCAGTTTCCCTCGCAATCTTCTACAACGCTTTCGTAATATCCGTCGCCGGTTGTGCGGGGTTCGCCCACAATGTTGAAGCCGTCGGAACGAAGCCGTTCGGTAAGATTATCCACTTCTTCCTTGCTGTCAAGGGCAATCGAAAAATGGGTAATGCCATGAGTTGCCGACTGCTTTTCGGTTCGTTCGGCAACATCGGGGCGTTGCATGATTTCAATGCGCGTTTCCGATCCTTCAAACGAAAGGAAATATGATGAATAGTGCTTGTTCGGGTTCACATATTTTTCGCCGCAAGCTATGTCAAAATACTTCATGTAGAAATCCTTGAGCCTCTCAAGGTCGCGCGCCCAGATAGCGATGTGGTCAATCTTCATACGGGGTTCACTATTCAACTACAAATGTTTTCGTCAACAAATCGACGGAAGATTTTCCAACCATCACCTCAAAATCGCCGGGTTCAACTACAAAATTCATGTTGATGTCCCAAAAAGCTAATTTCGATGGATCGATGGTGAATTGCACTGTTTTAGTCTCTCCGGCTTCGAGTGTAATGCGCCTGAAATCTTTCAGCTCTTTTACTGGGCGGGTTACCGACGAAACTTTGTCACGAATATACAGTTGCACAATTTCATCGCCCTTCATTTTCCCTGTGTTAGTAACATCGACCGAAACTTGCACTGGCTCGCCATTTTTTATCTTTTCAGCAGAGAGTCTCAGCTTATTGTAAGCAAATGTGGTATAGCTCAATCCAAAGCCAAAAGGATAAAGTGGCTGTACGTCCATCGACACATAATCGACGTACCTTGCCGATGGCTTGTGGTTGTAAAACAACGGAAGTTGACCTACCGATTTTGGAACCGTAATGGTGAGTTTCCCCGATGGGTTTACATCGCCAAAGAGCACGTCGGCAGCGGCGGTACCGGTTTCCTGCCCCATGTACCAGCCGTCGACAATTGCAGGCACGTTTTGATGTATGTAATTGATTGATAAAGGTCGACCATGGGTAAGGTAAACAACTACAGGCTTACCTGTTGCAACCATTGCTTCGACCAGCTCCTGCTGTTCGCCAATTAGATCGAGAGTCATGTTATCGCCACGATGGGCTTTGCTCCATGCTTCGCGGCAAATGAATTCGGTTTCGCCAACGGCAAGAATAATGATGTCGGCCTGCATGGCAACCTTAACTGCCTCGTCAATCAATTTCAGGTTAACCTCACGGGGCGTAAACACAATGTCTTCGTTCCTCCAGTTGAATTGGCTAATGGTCAGGCCTTCGGTAATTCGGCAACCTTGGGCAAATAAAACTTCAGATGAATTTCCAACTTTATTTCTGATGCCCTGCAACAGCGAGACTTTTTCATAAGGTTCGCCCGAGTAACCGCCCATAAAAAGGTCGTTGGCACAAGGCCCAACCACTGCAATCTTTTTGTATTGTCCTTTTTTGATGGGCAAAAGGTTGTTTTCGTTCTTAAGTAATACTATTGATTCTTGTGCTGCTTTCAACGCCAATTGTTTTGAGCCGGGCTCTTTTGTAACTGCAATTGCTTTATCTACATCGATATAAGGATTGTCGAACAAGCCCAATTCAAATTTCAGCTTAAGCAACTCGAAAACAGCCGCATCAACTTCTTCCAATTTTACTTTCCCCTCGTTTACAAGCGCTTCCATGTTTTTATAGTAATCGCGGTTGGGCAGCTCAAACTGAACGCCAGCATTGAAAGCCAACATGGCAGCTTCTTTCTTATCTTTTGCAATAAAGTGCTTGGTGTCCAACTGATCAATAGCGTTCCAATCTGAAACGACCAATCCGTCAAAACCCCATTCATTGCGCAATACGTCTTTCAATAACCATGAATTGGCGTGCGATGGGCGGCCATCAATCTCGTTGTACGAAGGCATGACTGCCAATGGTTTGGCTTGTTCAACAGCCATTTGAAAAGGAAGGAACTGGAACTCGCGCAAGGTACGTTCGGAATAGTTGGACGGAGCCTGGTTCAACCCGCCTTCGGGCTGACCGTGGCCGCAGAAATGCTTTAACGTTGCAGCTACATGGTTGGGGGCAACAGAGCCATTTACTGTTCCTTGAAAACCTTTTACCGCTGCAATGGCGTAAATACCATTCAGATAAGGGTCTTCGCCATAGGTTTCCTCAACACGTCCCCAGCGAGGATCGCGACAAACATCGATAACCGGAGAAAGTGCCCACTGAGCACCACGCGAACGCATTTCGTGTGCAGTAACAGCATAAACCTGCTCAAATAACTCGGGATTCCAAGAGCAAGCCAACCCAATAGCCATAGGGAAAGCAGTGGCTTCGGGCTTCATCAATCCATGTTGACCCTCATCGACAAAAATAGCGGGAATACCCCACTTGGTCTCTTCAATAAGGTATTTCTGTATCTTGTTCCTCGATTCGACAGATGCTTTCAACCCTTCAAAAAAAGGCTGAACAGAGTGGACACCTTTCCCGAACACCCGTTTCATTTCAACGGGATTATTCACAAAGTCGGGATTAAACCGATCGGGCGTGCCATCCAAAACAGACATCATCTGGTATATTTTATCTTCAAGGCTCATGCGGGCAAGTAAATCTTTTGCCCTTTCTGATGACGATATGGTTGGATTTTTATATTTCATAATTTCATTGTTTTGTGCTGAAATAAATGATAAACAAGTAAGTATAATTGTTAATGTTAGTAGACTGATTCTTTTTGATTTTATTCTCATTGTGTGTGATTTTAATAAATCTGAATGTTTAAAAATAGAAAAAACTTTATTTATGCCACTCTATTATGTTGGAGCAATAAAATTTTCTGATTAATAGTAGTATTTCCAATCTGTAGTTAATTCAAAATCAGAAGTATTTGTAGCTAAATTATTTAACAACAACTAATTTCTGCATATATGTTTTATTGGAAGTTTTGACTTTTATAAAATAAACGCCATTACTCATAAAATTTTTATTTTCAATAACATACACACTTTCATCAACGTGTTTCTTTAATATTTGCCTACCAGTAATATCTAAAACAGAAATTTGTACAGCATCTTTAGGAAAAACAATTGTAAGGTCTCCTCCGAATAATGGATTAGGAAACAATTGAAAATCAGATTTTTCATTATTAAGAACATGGCTTACATTATTTGTATCTTTCAAACATGCACCATCAGCGCACCATTTATAGATAATATTTTTCCCTTTGGCATCTTCTTCAATAATTATTATACGTTCGCCACTCGCTAATTTTGAAACTTGTATGCCATATCCCAGGTCGATCATCCCACTTTCTCCATATACTTCCGATCCAGGCAAAATGTACCCCACAGGCTCAAAGGTTTCAGCATCCCAGATATCAACTTCACCAGATGTTGTAGTGTATTTTCCACCAAATCCCACACTTAGATATATGTATTTTTCATCAGCAGTGAAAGTGGTTGCATGCTGCCCAATTGACAATATTCTTGCATTCCGTTCTCCTTTACTCCAGTTCTTATACTGAACAATTTCAGTAAATTGAGGGAATCCTGATCCTGTACCAAAATACATTACATCGGTTTCGTCAACATATTTGATACGTGTCATATCGCCACCAAAAATGGTGTATGGAGCCTCACTTTTACGCATGTTATCTACCGAATAATTCGGAACTCCGTTCGCATCAATTCCATTCATGGGGAAATAGCAAAGTATACGGCCTCCGATATAAACGTTACCATTTTCATCAATGTCCAATCCCTTTAAATAAGGATATCCTAAGTCATAAAGGGTAAATTCTTCTTTTTGAACTTGTCCATCGCCATTATTATCACGCCAAAACCAACGGGTATTTTCATTGCCAGAATATTTGGGGCGCTGGTCTATTTGCCAGTTATATTTCTCCCATTGTCCATCCCAAGCCACCGTGAAAAAAGCGCAGGGTACGGCTATTTCGCCGTCGAAACGGTAAACCATTAGAAATTCGGAGTACATATTAGTTAAAAACATATATTTTTCCCCTTCAATATACCTAATAAATGTAGATTCCAATGAATTGACCAAGCGAGGATCGTCGGGATATTTAAACGGGTCAAGTGTTTGAGCTTTATATTTCCAATGTGCCTGTAAATCGCCTGCAGGAATATTATAATCAATTTCGAGATGTTCTCCCGAACTATAGATTTGTGTTGGGTCATTAGGATCAGCATCCATAGAAACAACAAAATTCAGATCAAGCATTTGGCAATCCATTTGCAATAATGAATCGAAATGCCTCAAATCGGTTCCACCACCAACTTGAGATGGAAAGCCACAATTGGCAACCCATAAATTTCCAACCGAATCGGTACCAATACCGCGGATACCCCAAAATTTTAGCGGTTCTATTATTCCAGGTTTTGTCCCAGCAAGTGTACCGCCTGTTACACCAATTGTATCAACAACGGTTGGGGTAATTAAACCAGAAATGTCAAATATCTTAATATTCTGATCGGGGCCGTTATCGGCAACCATCAATCGACACTTGTGATCCACTGCAATAGCCGATGGATCAGCAATAGCTCTTATTTCGCGACCATCGCTACACAAAATGTAAGGTGCCAAATCGCCGGTAGGAACCGGAGCTACATTTCCAACCGTGAAACGAAGATAAGGATTAATAATAGACCAAGAATTCCCTTTACAGTCAGTAGCAACTAAAGAATTAGGTTTAACATCTAAATTTCCAATTACATCACATACGGTATAAACTCCAAATTCTCTATGTGCTTCATCCCAATAAGAGTTTGTGTATAAAGTTCCATCGGTAGTAACAGATATATTTTCGATAAAGTTCTGCACCCATCTGTCACCTCCGCCAAAACTGTTTCCAATATAAGTACACGTAAGATTGTGTGTGATTTGCTTTTGGGCAAAACCCGAAAAGGAAATAAAATAAAAGAAGCAGATAGAAAATATTAATCCATTTGTGTTGATTGCTTTATGCATAAGAATTTATATACAGAACAAAAAGAAACAATACTAAAAAAATCAGAAGATACAAAAATTTTTCTATGTTTCCCGAAGGCTAATTAAGCTGTAATTATCAATTTAAAAATTGTTCTCAAAACGAAGTTGTTTGAATTGAAATGCAAAAGTATATTTTTTGTCTTTTGGAGCAATCTCCCAGTATAATTCTTTTTCCCTTGCACAATATCGCAAAATTGCGAATGCATTATTTTAGTCAACTAATAACTCTTTGACAATTAATTTTAGATTGTTGATTTCTACTGAAGATAGTTTTCCCAATAAAGCAGTAATTCGTTGTTTGTCGATTGTTCTGATCTGATCCAATACGATCCACCCTTTTTTATTATCATGGATTACTTCAATTCAGGTTGGATAATTTTTGGACTGGGTTGTCATTGGTGCAACAATAACTGTATTGAGATATTTATTCATCTCATCGGGCGAGATAATTACGCATGGTCTTGTTTTCTTAATCTCACTACCCAAAGTAGGATCAAGATTTACCAGAACGATGTGATATTGTGCTAAATCCATTCTTCAATATTTTCATCGTCAAAAACATCCGGAATCAGGGCTTTATCATCACCTGCAGCGTGCATCGCCTTGAATGCAGCTTCCCATCCTTTGCGTGGAACCGATTTTGGCCTAATGATAATTTGACCCTTTTCCAAAATCATTTCCACTGTATCTTTGATATTGTACCTTTCCAAAAGTGTTTTACTAAATCGTATTCCTTTTGAATTTCCTATTTGTATTACTGAAACTTCCATATTTGAAAAATTTGTAATTACAAAGTTATTACACTCTGGCAAGATATCCAACTTTTCTTTTTGATTTCCAAAAAAAATAAGTTCTTCTCATTCACTATTTTATTCCTCAAGCAACATTCCCAAATGCCTGCCCGTATGCGACCGTTCGCATTTTACCAAATCTTCGGGTAAGCCTTCGAACAGCAGTTCCCCGCCAGCCTTGCCGCCCTCGGGCCCCATGTCGATAACCCAGTCGGCATACTTGATGATGTCGAGGTTGTGTTCGATAATGATTACCGTGTTGTTCTTGTCGACCAGCCGTTTCACGATACGATAAAAGTTGTCGATGTCGGATAGGTGCAAGCCTGTGGTGGGCTCGTCCATAATGTAGATGTTGCCTTCGTTTTTCAGTTCGGTGGCAATTTTTAGGCGTTGCGCCTCGCCGCCCGACAGCGAACTTAACGACTGCCCCAACTTCAAATAACCCAAACCCACTTCTTGCAACAGCTTCAAATGCTTGTCTATTTTAGGTACCTTGAAAAACTCGGAAGCTTGGTTTATCGTCATGTTCAGCACATCGGCAATGCTTTGGCCATGGTAATGCAGTTCAAGCACATCGGCATGGTAACGCTTGCCCTCGCACTCGTCGCACACGGTTTTTACGGCATCGAGGAAGTGCAGTTCGAAACTGAGCGTTCCTTGTCCGTTGCACTTGGGGCAAGCTCCTTTCGAGTTGAAGCTGAACAGCGATGCCTCGCTTTTTGTGGCCGCAGCAAACTCTTTCCGAATTAGGTCGAAAACGCCCATAAAAGTAGCTGGGTTGGCGCGCGACGATTTGCCAATGGGCGACTGGTCAACTACAATGGCTTCGGGGTGCTGTTTCACAAAGCATTGATGAATGAGGCTGCTTTTGCCGCTGCCCGCCACGCCCGTAACGCAGGTGAGCACACCCTTTGGAATCTTAACCGACACATTTTTAAGGTTGTTGGCCGTTGCATTTTTGATTTCGAAGAACGATGTGGCCGCTTTTCGCTTATACGTTGGGCGATTGGTTTCAAACAGATACTTTCCGGTAATACTTTCGGCATGTTGCAGCCCGGCAGGTTCGCCGTTATAAACTACGTTTCCGCCCAATTTTCCGGCTTTGGGACCAATGTCAACAATCCACTCGGCAGCACGAATAATGTCGGGATCGTGTTCCACCACAAACACGCTGTTCCCTTTTTCTTTTAGCCTGAAAAGAATAGAGAGCAACTTTTCGGTGTCGCGTGGGTGAAGGCCAATGGAAGGTTCGTCGAGCACATACAACATGTCAACCAAGTTGCAGTCGAGCTGTTTCGACATTTTTACCCGTTGGGATTCACCGCCCGAAAGTGTGGAAACCGGACGTTCGAGCGAAAGGTAGCCCACGCCTATTTCGACCAATTGTTCGAGCAGGAATTTGGCCTTTCGAAGGATGGGCCGCGAAATTTCGTCGTCAACATCGCTCAAAAATTCAAGCACATCAGCAAGTTCCATATTGCAAAGTTGGTCGATTGACAGTCCTTTGATTTTCGAATGCCGCGCCCTGTCGTTCAACCTCGAGCCGTTGCAATGCTCGCAAACGGTGTAGATAAAATAGCGGGCATAGGCGTTCTTTTCCTCGTCGGGGGCTTCGTCTTCGGCTTTTCCGGCCACCGAGTTTTCGAGCTTACGCGCAATGCCTTCGAAATTTTTGATGTAGCTCAGCTTTTCTTTCGAGTTGGCAATGGGGATTGGTTCGGAGTAAAGCAAGGTTTGCAGCTCGTCGTCGGTATAATCCTTCAACTTTTTGTCAACGTCGAACATTCCAATTCCCATAAATTCTTTCCAGTAGAAACCGCCAATTTTGTAGAACGGGTGCGTGATTCCCCCTTCGCGAATCGATTTTTCTTTGTCGAGAAACTGGTCGAGGTCGATTTTCACCCTTTTGCCCAATCCGTGACAATGCGGACACATGCCCTCGGGGTGGTTGAACGAAAAATAAAACGACGGTCCGATGAAGGGCTGGGCAATGCGCGAATACAGCAAACGCAGGTAGGTGTTGATTTCGGTGGCCGTACCCACGGTGCTGCGCAGGTTGTTGCCCATGCGCTTTTGGTCGATTACGATGGCGGTTGAAAGGTTCAGAATGTCATCAACATCGGGGCGCGAGAGCTTGGGCATGCGCGTGCGGGCAAAGGTCGAAAAGGTCTCGACCAATTGCCGTTGTGCTTCGGTGTAAATGGTGTCGAACAGCAACGACGATTTGCCCGAGCCCGAAACCCCAGTAAAAACCACCAGTTTGTGTTTCGGAATTTCAACGTCGATGTTTTTCAGGTTGTTGGTGTGTGCATTTTGCACGTAGATATGATCTCTGTTCATGGCTATTTTTTAATTGAAAATGGACAATTGAAAATTGATAATTGAATTTTAAGGTTGCAAAAGAATGGGTTTAGGTTGGTGTGGAATTGTAAAAAAACGACAAAATTTCGTTTGCCCGTTGGGTTACGAAAGGATTGGGTCGGTTTTCGGAACCAACACCTGCGACCATGTTGGCAATCTGTTTCTCAAGAAGCCAAGTTCCATCGGGTTGTTGTTTCGATTGCAACAATTTCAGTGCTTCATCAACATTTCTGGAATAAACACCTTCGCGTTTCAGCAGCCAAAGGATTTCCAAATAGTTGCTTTTGTACATGCACGGAAAGCCCAGTTTTTCGATGTTGTTGGACAATGGTTTTTGGGGGTTTCGAGAGCTGAAACAAACATGGTGATGCAATACAAACGCAATGCAACGTTCTAAAAGCGATTTTGCTTCCGGAGTTCGTTCTTTTTCAGAAACAAACGATAAGCCTTTCAGTAATTTAACTACGCCCCAATAGCAGGTATGTTTTCCGTAGCAACTGGTGTTTTTGCAGTACGCATTTTTTGGTTCGATGTAATTCCCGTCGTCGAAACGCTGGTTTATGCTGAAAAAATTGATGGCCGACAAACTTTGTTCAGAAAGCGATGGGTTGAAGTAGGCATCGAGATAAATCAAATTCCCATTGAGGCAAGGAATGGGAAAGTGATCGTTCCCAAGCGAATAAATGCCTTGTTTCGAATCGGAAAAGTGGTTTTTGATGGTTTCGAGCGGACGTTTCACGCGTTCGTCGGACGGGTCAAGCTCTAAATCGGCCAGTAAGATCAGTGTCCACAACGTTGCCTTAAAATTGGGAACGTAGTGCTGATAAACAGGATAATACTTGTGCCCAACATCCAACATTTTCCAGCATCCGTTGCTGCCCTGTTGTTCAAATATTTTCGAGATGATTGCTTCTTTTTCTTTCATAACCAATCGTTTCTTCAAAAATATCAAATGATTTTGACAACAGTATGTCAGTAGTTTAAATTTTGATCCGCTTGGCACTTCTCAATGCGAAAACAACGGAAGCAATTGATGTAACGGCCGTTATCAACAATCCGAAATAGAAGAATTCAGCCGGCGATGTTCCTGCCAGCAAGTAGCGGTTTCCTTCTAAAATATAGGTTACCGGGTTTGCCCACGACACAGCCAGCAGCCATTCGGAAGTAATCAATTCGCGCGGCAGAAAAGTGGTGCTTAAAAAGAGCAGCGGGAAAACGGCGTTGGTAACAATAGCTGCACTTTGATGTTGGCCGGTGCGTAGCATAATGCCCGCCGAAAAACCGCAAAGCGTTAGCGACCAAAGCAATGAAAGCAACAAAATTCCAAACACCGACAGCATTCCAAATTGAAAAGTCACCCCAAAAAGAGCTGCAATGGCAAGCAGCAACATGGTGAAAAACAACGACGAAAGCGTGTCGGCCAACATGGGTGCAACAACCAAAATCCAACGAGGCGCCGGGCTCAGGTACAGTCGCCGAAAGTACCCCGACTGCATGTCGGCATTGAGGGTTTGCCCGGCCCCGGCCGACGAGCCCATGGCCAACGAAATGATGGCAATGGGAAACACAAACGGCAGGTAACCTCCGGTTCCAAACGCTTCGAGATTGCCAACGCCACCAATTCCGGCATTATAAACCAGTAGGAAAAACAAACTCATGGCAAAGCCCATGATGGGCGCCGATGGTTGTTTTACCAGCTTCATTATTCCCCTGTTAATAAAAATTGCATTTGCTGTTTTCATGGCTATTCTTCGTTGTTATTTGATATTGAATTGTTGTTCAAACTTTTGATATACTTCAGGTAACTATCGTCGAGCGAAAGATCGCCGTCGGGGTTTACCATTTTTTTGAAGCTCGCTATGCTGCCCGCAAAATGGATTTCGCCACCGACGATGAGTGCCATTTCGGAGGCGTGCTTGTCGGCCTCGTCGAGGTACTGCGTTGTAAGGAAAACGGTTACGCCCTGCGAGCGGTTGAGCATGGTAATGATGTCCCAAAAGTTGGCGCGCGCCAATGGATCCATGCCAACGGTCGGCTCGTCGAGAAACAGGATTTGCGGACGGTGTACCAAGGCCAATGCACAATGCAAGCGGCGTTTGTTGCCGCCCGAAAGTGCCGAGGCTTTTTTGTTTCGCTCGCTGCTTAACTGGAAAAGCTCGATCAGCTCATTGGCCCGCTTGGTGGCTTCGGCTTTCGACAAACCAAACAAGCGTCCCTGGAAAACAAGCAGGTTCTCTACTTTTTCTGTGGGGTCGATTTCGTTTTCCTGTGAAGCTACACCAATAAAATGCTGAATTTTTGCAGGATTCGATTCGGGATTCATGCCTGAAATGCTGAAACTCCCCGAATCTTTGGAGATTAGCGTGGTCATGACTTTCACGAGGGTCGATTTGCCTGCTCCGTTGGGACCAAGCAGGGTAAAAAATTGTCCGCGGCCAATGTCGAGACTCACCCCTTTCAGTGCTTCGGTGCCGTTGGGGTACTTTTTGAAAAGGTTTCGAATTTCGATTTCTACTGTCATAATTGCTTCAATTTGAATGATGCAGCAAAATTAGACAGAAGCAGTGCAGCGAAAATTGTAAAAAAACGACAAAAAGAAAATCTACTCAACACTAAAATCGGGATATTTCTCAACAAATTCTTTGGGCGTGTAGCCCGAGAAACTTTTGAAATCGCGTATAAAATGCGCTTGATCGAAGTACCCGTTGCGGTATGCATATTCGGTTAAGTGAATATTTTTGTGCCTGCTGAAATCGCTCAGTGTTTCCTGAAACCGCACCAGTTTGATGTACTGTTTCGGGGTTTTGCCCAGATGATTCGAGAATTTTCGTTCAACACTTTTGGATGTGGTCGTTAGTTTTTCGGCTAAGCTATTGGCCGAAATTTGCCCGCGGCTTTGTTTTATCACTTGAATTCCTTTGTCGAGAAATAGTTGATCGTATTGTGGAATAGGCGAAAACTTGCTCATCAGGAAGCTTTCAATCAGGAAAACCCTTTCCTGAATAGTCTTCGATTCAAATAGTTTTTCTTCAATCTGTTTGATTTCGGCATTGAAAATATCGGACAAGTCGAAGCTTTGATTTTCGATTTCAGAAAGAGGAAATTTGAAAAAATGGCATGCGCCAGCGGGTTGAAATTGCACAAAAGCCACACCCGCCTGTCCGAAAGTCGAAACGTCGGAGTAAGAATTGCTCAGTCCGCTAATGATGGTACGGGGCTGATATTTAGCAATGATTTCGCCCTCAACAACCACAAACGGATTACGGTAGTGAAACATCAATTGCACATTTTCGGTTGGGATAACCCGCTCAACAATATTGCCTTCGCTCGCCTCGGTTTCCATAAAGCAGTATTGCTTTATATAATTCCGAAGAAAAATATTGGGCTGAACTATTTGGAAGTGCATGTTGTGAGATTTCCTGCAAAAATAAACAGTTCTTATTAAAAATCAGCTTTAAAAAAAGACAGGCAAAAAGCACTTAATTCGTTCTTTGCCTGTCGAGAAAAAATATCTTTTGTCTTAGAATTTTTCCAAGTTAATATAGATTATTCAACCAAGACGAATGTGGCCCTCAGTAAAATATCTTTTGATGATGAACCAATTAACACATCGAACTTGCCGGGCTCAGCTATCCAAGAGCTGCTTTCTTCGCTATAAAAAGAGAGATCCTGTTGATCGATTTCAAACTCAACAAGTACTTTCTCACCCGCTTCAAGAGGAACTTTAATAAAATCCTTAAGCTCTTTTACAGGCCTTTCAACCGAAGCGGTCTGATCGTGAATGTATAACTGGGCTATTTCTAATCCTGCTTTGTTACCTGAATTTTCAAGCACAAACTGAACCTTTAATGTTTCGCCTTTCTTGATATTATCGGCCGACAATTTTAATGATGAATAATTGTAATTGGTATACGATAATCCAAATCCAAAAGGATACAAAGTTTCAATTTTTTTGGTGTCATACCAGCGATAGCCAACAAAGACGCCTTCATCGTAAACAATATCATATATTGGAAAATCCAATCTCGAATCTAAGTCCCACCCCGTGTATAAATCTTCACCTTGAGGCAGATATGGATAACCGGGAGAGTCTTCAAACTTCTTTTCAATAGAAATAGGTAATTTCCCTGATGGGTTTACATCGCCGGCCAGGATCTCGGCAAGTGCCTTATTACCAAGTTGCCCTGGATACCAACTATATACAATGGCAGGCACCAGATCATTCCATTCGGTCATATTAACACCACCTCCGGAATTCACAACCACCACAACGTTTTTATTCAATGCCGCAATTGATTTCACTTGCTGATTCATCGAGTCGGGAAGATTAAAATCTTTATCCCAGCCTTCAGAATCTTTTGTTCCCACACTGAGAATGACAATATCGGCTTGCTTTATTTCATCATCTGTTGGATTCTCGCTAAAGACAACCTGCTCGCCAAAACGGTTACGCAAACCATCAAGAATCGAAAGCCAATTATATCCTTCCACGTCGGCCGAACCTCCGCCACTCATACGTTCCTTGATAAAGTCACCTGTAGCAAGAATTTTAATATCAGTTCCTTTTATAGGTAGAATATTTCCTTCATTTTTCAGCAACACAATACCTTCACGGGCAGCCTGCAAGGCCACTTCCTCGTGTTGGCTATAATTAGCCAAATAAGAATTATCCTTCACTGGCCGCTTATCGAGTTCCATAGCTAACTCGGTTGCAATAATATTGCGAGCCATACGGTTAATATCGTCTTCCGAGACTTTCCCTTCCTTCAATAAGCGTTTGGCATTAGAGCGAACAAAAGAATCTCCGAACTTTTTTAACAGAATCCAATTCAAATCCCCTTCGCCGGGCATATCAAGATCGAGCCCCGACTTCATCGCTTTTTCAGGGTGCCAAACAGACCACCAATCGGACATAACCAACCACTTGAAACCAAGCTTTTCGCGAAGAATCCCGGAAACAATATCTTTGCTTTCGGCCGCCCATTCACCATTAATTTGGTTATATGAAGTCATTACAGCCATGGCTCCAGCATCGATACCAGCTTTAAAGGCCGGAAGATATATTTCGTGCATAGTGCGTTCAGAAACTACAGAATTTGATGTACGCCTGCGAAAATCGGTATTGTTAAGCATAAAATGTTTAAGTGTGGCGATCGTTCCAGTGCTCTGAAGCCCTACAACATAGTTTTCAATCATTCGGGCTGCCAAATATGGGTCTTCTCCAAAATACTCAAAGTTTCTTCCGTTCTGGGCAATTCGGTAAATGTTCATTCCCGGGCCAAGAAGAACAGCAATTTCTCCTGCACGGCATTCTTCGCCAATAGACTTAGCATAAATATGAGCAAGATCCCTGTTCCAAGTAGACGTTAGAGTAATAGGACAAGGCATGGCTGTCGATTTTTCGAGCTGAGAATCAAGATCCTTGCGCAAATGAACCCCTTGAGTTGCGTCACTAAGGTAAAGTCTGGGCAAATTGGCTTTGGGAACCCCCTGAACAAAAAACATGTTGTGACCACCAATCATATCAATGCGTTCATCGATAGTCATCGACATCACAATAGAATCAGCTTTTTTTTGTGCTTCGCTATACGATACCGGAGGTGCAAACGGCACAAGAGCCTTGTTCTTTACTACCCTTAGGTTTTCGTTCTGGTTAGAACACGAAAAGAACAGAAACAAACTTAGACTTAACATAAATAATCTTCTCATATTTCTGGTATTTAATTGTATTTGCCCGACAACTTCATGACTGGAAATTAATCACCAGAAAAATAGCAAAAAGAACAATAGAAAAAAAGTCAGGAAATCAATTCGGCTTCAATCTCTACCAGCAAATTATCACGACAAATATCGGCAACAACATACATAGCAGGAACTTGACCATAAAAATCGGTACAAATATTACGAACCTTACCGAAATCTTTTTTGTGCTTTACATATACCCTTATGTAACTGTAGCGGCTTGGAACAGCTCCAAGTTGAGGAAACTGACGTTTGAGATTTTCGGGGCTTGCCAAGGCTTCAATATTTTCGATAGTAATGCGCGTTTGTTCTTCAACATCGCCAAGGCCTACTGTTTCTTGCCCTTTTATTGAGGCTGTTCCTGAAATAATAAGCCTCGATTGGTCACCAAGCGAAATCAATTTTGCCCTTTCAAATTGCGGGGGTTGGTTTTGTTTCAACGAACAACCCGGTGCCCCAACAAGTACTGTTTGTCCATATTTATATGATTCGCTCTGTACAGGGTTGCTGATCGGAATAATATTCAGGTGCTGGTTTCCGGCAACAGAAAAACTATCGATGGATACGCCCCCATGCAACATGCCTATTCCTGTAGCAGCAGGGAAATCGGTACAGGTACGATATTCCTTGTAGTATTTGCTCCGCACCTCATTAAACATCTGATAATGTTGACGCTCACGACCATCAATCTGTTCAACATTGAGAATTTCTCCTACATAATTCCACTGACGAACAGTATTGTTAAAACTGATACCCAGATGGTTGTACAAGCCATTCAATGCTGAAAATGCAATTTCAGACGACTCCGAAATATCAGCATCACGACTAACCTTTTGCGAACCCACTGTCCAATATTCTTGATAATTATCAGATTTTACAATACAATATGGTTGTTGTTGAAATTGCCCGTATTCGATTGTCGCCACTTGTTTTTCAACAAACCCTACTTCAAGAGTAACCAGATACGGATCGTCGGGTTCCTGCATCACTACCCCAAATGGAGGACATTGTGCCCCAAATTCCCTTTTCATGCCAGCTTCAACAAGTGCCATCTGTGCATTATAATCCTCGTAGCCTGATGATTTTACAAACACATTTACCCGAAAAGGGTTTAATGCATCCCGAGCAGAAATATTGATCAATTGTTGCAAACAACTTGTCCACTGGTTCTCGAAACTACTACTATTTTCTGGTGTAATTATTTTATAAACAGGCGTTATAAGTCCCATCATCTAATTGTTCTCCAATTTTTTTGACAAATTCTTTTCATTTTTACTCAGAAGAAACAAGCAAACTCCAAATAAAGTTATCGCAATTTTGCCCCTAATTCTTTTTCGAACATGGCAATAAGGCGGTTCATGGTACGCTCTATGGTTTGTTCATTCAGGGTTTTTTCATCGTCGCGAAGAACAAAGCTCAATGCATACGATTTTTTACCAGCCGGAATCTTATCACCTTTATATACATCGAAAATATCGACTTCGCGCAAGAGGGATTTTTCTGTTCGTTTAGCCACATCTTTCAATTGTGCAAAGGTTACATTCTCATCGACAAGCAAGGCCAAGTCGCGACGTACCGAAGGAAATTTAGGAAGCTCGGAAACTGCAGTTTTGGTGTTAGTTACCTGTTGAACAACAATATCCCAATTAAAATCGGCATAATATACTTCATTGTCGATACCGGAAGCACGAAGCAGTTTTGAATTAACGAAGCCCATTTCAACAAAGGTTTTCCCATCGCCACGACGATATGCAATCCCGTCTTCGATTATATCGTTTGAGATAGCTTCAGTTTTAAGTTTTTCGACATTCACTCCCAGCCTTTTAAGAATATTCAGCACGTGGCTCTTAAGTAAAAAGAACGAGGATTTTTCGGCACGTGTAACCCAGTTCTCGGGTTGTTTTTGCCCAGTAACAAACAAGGCAAGGTGCATTTCCTCGTAATACTTATCGGCAGGCGATTTAAGGTTTTCACCACCTTTGTAAAAATAGGTATTACCAAATTCGAATAACTTAAGGTCGGGATGCTGGAAATTGGTATTTCTAACAATTGCCTCGAGACCACCAAATAGCAACGACTGACGCATGCCATTCAAATCCTGGCTCAACGGATTGTATATCTTCACAGTTGCCTCAGGGGCGAAGGTCTGCAAGCTATCGTAATACGATGCTTTTGTGAGAGAATTTGACCAAAGTTCGAAGAATCCTGCAGAAACCAGCATATCCGAAACAAGGTTTTTAATTTTTTCTTTATCGGGCGAGGGCGAATATTGCAACGTTGAGTTAACCTTCACTCCGGGAGCAACATTATTGTACCCATAAATTCTTAGAATTTCTTCAATTACATCGGCTTCTCGCTGAACATCAACCCTGTATGGAGGCACTTTTAAGGTGAGGCTTTCTGTAGTCTCGGCAACTATTTCGATTTCAAGGGCTAAAAGGATATTCTTTATTGTTTCAACTGAAATATCGAGACCAATTAGTCGGGAAACATTAGCAAATGTAAGTGTTACTTCAAAATGGCTGGCAGGGCTGGGATAAATGTCGACAATCTCGGAAGAAATGGTTCCTCCGGCTACTTCTTTTATAAGTAATGCAGCGCGTTTAAGGGCGTATATAACACCATTAGGATCGGTACCGCGCTCAAAACGAAACGAAGCATCGGTATTCAACCCATGCCTCCGGGCTGTTTTTCTAATATAAACAGGGTTGAACCAAGCGCTTTCAAGAAAAATTGAATTTGTAGAATTTTTCACCCCTGATTTTTCGCCTCCGAAAACCCCTCCAATACACATTGGAACACGTTTCCCATTACAAATCATAAGGTCATCGGCATGCAAGGTACGTTCAACACCATCAAGGGTAACAAATTTTGTCCCCGAAGGTAAAGTGCTTACAATTACTTTTCCCCCTTCAATCTCAGCGGCATCGAAAGCGTGAAGTGGCTGACCTGTTTCCATTAACACATAATTAGTTACGTCAACTACATTATTAATAGGATTCAGACCGATAAGCCTAAGACGGTTTTTAAGCCAATCGGGGGATTCTTTAATTTCAACCCCTTGAATAGTGACTCCTGCATATCGGTGACATGCTTCGGGAGATGCAATCTCAACCGGAATTTCAAGATTTTTATTATCGATATGAAATGAATCAACAGATTTCCGTGAGTAAGTCATCAACGGATTTGATTGTTTCAGAAATGCTGCCAAATCGCGAGCCACACCAATATGAGACCCGGCATCGATTCGGTTTGGAGTAAGGTCAACCTCAATAACGTAATCACTTTTAATATTGAAATAATCGGCAGCAGGGGTACCGGGAACTGCACTCGGATCGAGAACAATAATCCCTTCGTGACTTGTTCCAAGGCCGATTTCATCTTCGGCACAAATCATCCCTTCAGATGCTTCGCCGCGAATTTTTGATTTCTTTATGGTAAAATCTTTATCGCCATCGTAGAGTACTGTACCAACGGTAGCTACCACAACTTTCTGACCTGAAGCCACATTGGGCGCTCCACATATAATGGGAAGCACTTGGCCACCACCAACGTTAACTGTGGTTTTACTAAGGTGGTCTGAATCGGGATGCGGAGCACAGGTGAGCACTTCTCCTATTACAAGCCCTTTTAGGCCTCCTTTTACCGTTTCAACCTCTTCGATACTTCCTACTTCTAACCCAAGCTGTGTTAATATTTCACCTAATTTTTCAGGTGAAAGATCAGTATCGATATAATCTTTTAACCAAGAATATGCGATATTCATTGCGATAAGTATTTATTAAAAATGAGTGACAAAAGTAAAAAAAACCCATTGAAGGCAAATATTCTTTTAAAACAAAATAGCTGAAGCAAAAGAAAGTTAATCTGTGAGGCCACCAGAAGTCAGAAAAGTTCAAAATGATTTCCTTTGCTGAAGAACAAGAAATAGAAAAGAATTGTCAATTCGCCAACACCCTTGTTTTTGATGAAAAATGAAACAGAAATAAGTTCTACAAAAAACTATATGCATATTCTCAAAAATACATCAATCACTATTTTTATCATAAATATAAACAAAATCAAAAAATTCTTTATATTCTGTATAACTGAATTTTACAATGCAAAAAATGTTTACATTTCGATTGGTTAAAATAAAAAAACACCACTACAACAATATGGTTTCAATATTTTAATTGAGATTGAAAAATGAAAGGCTTAGATTTGTTGTTATAAAATGCAAAAAAGGAATTTTGCATAAAAAAACCAAAACGTTCTTTTTTTACAGAAACTGCTGGATTTTCTGACTATTGGGACAAAGTTGAGACTGTATTGCATCTACTTTTTTTTGATTGCTGATAATTTACATCTAACTGATTTAATTACACATACAAGAAATTGAGTGAAAAAACATCTACATTTTTAACACCACCAGAAAAACAAAAGAAAAGCAGCACATAATTTTGACAAATAAAGAGTTCACAAACCTTTTAATATAATAATTAACTAATATCTAGATTCTATGAAAATTCGCGAAAACGGAAAAACAGAAGCATTCAAACTCAAGAATCTTCTTTTCCTGTTGATGGGACTTTTTCTGTCGGTAAACTTGTTCGCTCAGACCTCACAGGTTGGCGGCAAGGTAGTTGACGAAACAGGAAGTGCACTGATTGGCGTAACAGTTGTTGTAAAAGGCACCACAAACGGAACGGTAACTAACATCGACGGAAATTATACGCTTGCCAAAGTACCTGAAAATGCCACGTTGGTTTTTTCTTTTATAGGTATGACTTCTCAGGAAATTTCCCGTACTGGAAAATCAACAATCGATGTTACAATGAAAGCTACAACACACGACATTGATGAGTTGGTTGTTGTGGGGTACGGAACACAAAAGAAGAGCCTTGTTACTGGATCTATTGCCAAAGTTGATGGCAGCGACCTCCAAAAAACAGGGGCGCTTAGGGTGAACCAAGCCCTGCAAGGAAAAACTGCAGGTGTTGTAATTACAAACAGCTCAGGGCAACCTGGCGACTTTGTTTCTATTCGTATTAGAGGGGTTGGCACAAATGGAGACAACGAACCCCTTTATATTGTTGATGGTTTGCCTACCAACGGATATGGTATTGATTATCTAAACTCAACCGACATCGAATCAGTTGAAGTTCTGAAAGATGCAGCTTCTGCTGCAATTTACGGTGCCCGTGGAGGAAACGGGGTTGTACTTATTACTACTAAAAAAGGTAAAAAAGGCGATAAATTCAATGTAAGTTACGATGGCTATTATGGATATCAAAACCCATGGCATACTGTTGACGTGCTGAACGCCGCAGAATATATGGATGCCATGAACGAAGCCGCCGCCAACAGCAACGTGAAACCCGATAAACTTCCATTTACCGACGCTCGTCGCGATACTATGCGTTGGGACACCGACTGGCAAGAGGAAATGCTTAACCGCAATGCCATGAAACAAAATCATGTGATAACTATGACCGGTGGTTCAGAAAATTCTACTTATGCTTCATCAATTTCGTACTTCAAACAAGACGGGATTGTTGCCAAAGGGAAATCTGGTTTCGAACGATTGACTTATCGCCTCAATACCACCCGACAATTTGGAATGATGACTTTCGGTTCAAACATCAACCTTGTTCAGATCGACACCAAATCGGTAGGAGCCAACGACATGTACGACGGAAGTGCACTATCACAAGCCTTGAACCTTCCTCCTGTTGTTCCGGTTATGTTCGACAATGGAAAATGGGCCACACCAACAGATTTCGGGCTTGGAATGCAAGAAATAACCAACCCTATAGCCATGCTAAGCTACCGTAACTCGGGAACAAAAACACGCAAAGCTGTAGCCAATGTTTGGGCCGACTTTGATTTTGGATACCTCATTGCTCCACTTTCAGGACTGAAATTCAAAACTTCGTATAACTACGAGTATGCCAACACACATTACAGAAGCTACTCGCCTATTTACGACCTCGACCCAACCCATAAAAGCACAGTAAACGGGGTTAGCACTACTGATAACCATTACGTAAGCTGGAACATCGATAACACACTGACCTATGTAAAATCTTTGGGAGATCATAATTTCACATTGCTTGCCGGCCACTCAGCTTTCCGCTCGTACCACGAAAGCTTGTCTGGATCGAAAAGCGATGTCATTTTCGACGATTTTGAACATGCATATCTCGACAACGCCACCGACCCGCTTAGCGCCATAACCGGTGGAACCTACGACGAGCATACGATCTTATCGTATTTCGGAAGAATAGATTACGACTATGCTAACAAGTATATGCTCACTGCCACGTTGCGACGCGACGGTTCTTCACGCTTCGGGACTGCTAAAAAATATGGATACTTTCCTTCGCTTTCAGCAGGTTGGGTCATTTCGCGCGAAAGCTTTTTCCCAGAAACCGATGCTTTTAATTTCTTGAAAATACGTGCAAGTTGGGGACAAAACGGGAACGAAAACATTGGTGATTTCCAATACATTTCAACAATGAATTCAAATCTTATCTATTATTTTGGTCTAAACCAGGATCAGGTAAATGGTATGCAACCCGCTAAAATTGCCAATCCAAGTTTGAAATGGGAAACTTCGGAACAAGCTAACGTTGCTTTTGATTTCGGGTTTTTCAATAACAAACTTACTGCTACTGTTGATTTGTACAGTAAAACAACAAAAGACTGGCTAATAACAGCTCCTGTTCCTATGCTCGTTGGAAACTCAGCGCCAACAATTAATGGCGGTTCAGTGAACAACAAAGGGTTAGAACTTGAAATGGGATACAAAGCAAGAGCCGGAAATGTTAATATTGATGTAAAGGTAACTGGCGCATTCAACCGGAATGAAGTTATTGACATTCCTAACACAGAAAAAGTTATAGTAGGTGGTTCTGGCGGTTTTGGTCAGGGAAATATCGTTCGCTTCGAAGTGGGGCAACCCGCAGCATTCTTCTGGGGCTACAAAACCGATGGTCTCTTTCAAACAGCCGATGATGTTGCCAACCACACCACAACTGATAGCTTGGGCCGCACTTTCAAACTTCAGCCAAATGCTAAACCTGGTGACGTTCGTTTTGTTGACACTAACAAAGATGGCTTGCTTACCGACCTTGACCGGGTGAACCTTGGGAATGCCATGCCGGAATTTACCGGAGGCTTAAACCTTTCACTCGACTGGAAAGGCATCGACTTTAACATGTTCTGGTATGTTGCTTTAGGACAGGAAACATGGATGGTACTGCGCCGCTACGACCAATGGTCAACCAACTACACCAAAGAAATGTACGACGGAAGATGGACAGGTGAAGGGACCTCGAACAAATACCCGCGTTTAGCAAAAAACGATTTGAATTTCAATGGCAACTGGAAAACACCTAGCGACTTGCTTGTTTACGACTCAAGTTTTGGCCGTTTAAGGAGCCTTACTGTGGGTTATACTTTCCCGAAATCATTGACACAGAAAGCAAAAATCGAAAATCTAAGGTTCTACGTGATGGGAGAAAACCTCATTACCTTAACAAATTACCCAGGGTTCGATCCTGAAATTGGTAGCAACAATACTTTTGGTGCCGGAGTCGACCGCGGGGTATACCCTCAACCAAAAACAATCACTTTTGGTATGAATATTACTTTCTAACTTTTACTTAAAGATTATGAAAATGAAAAAGTTAATTATAGCATTGAGCCTGATCGCAATCTTTCAGGCCTGCACCACAGATTTTATCGAACTTACTCCTAAAGTATCGAAGTTAGAATCGAATGCCTACATAACCGAAAATGATGCATTTTTGGCCATCACTGCCGTATATGATGCCCTATCGGTTCAAAACTGGAGTTTTGTTCCAATTATGTCTGATATAAAATCAGACGATGCCTATACCGGAGGAGATGCCAGCGGTAGCGACATGGAGTATTGGCAAGAACAAGAGCGTTTCAATATCAGTCTTGAGAGCGATGCTCCTAAAAACCTGTGGAATAGGTGTTATTCAGGTATATACCGTGCAAATCTTTTTATCGAACGTGCCGAAGGCATTCAATGGAAAACCAATGGTCTTAAAGATCGTATGATTGGTGAAGCCAAATTTCTTAGAGCATACTTCTACTGGGATTTAGTGCGTCATTACGGATGGGCACCAATTATTAACAAGAACCTTGAAAGTGTTGATGCCTATAAAAACCTGACACAATCGACACCTGAAGAAGTGTATAGTCAAATTGCTGACGACTTGCTCGAAGCTGAAGCCAAATGTCCAACATCGGTTTCATCAGATGAACTCGGGAGAGCAACAAAATATGCAGCTCAAAGCTTAATGGCCCGCATATATCTTTATTACCAAGGATTTGCCAAACCAGTATTTGGCATCACCAATGAGTGGAAATCGACCGACGGAAAAACCATCGATAAAGCTTACGTGCAAAATGCATTGAAATCGTTCATCAACAGCAATGCACACGACCTTATGCCAACCTATGCCGAGGTGTTCGATTGGGTGAACGACCATAACACCAAAGAAAGCGTGTTTACATGGCAATATGCCGAGAAATCGAAAGTAGGCGACTGGGGCAATATCTGGAATGTTAACGGGAACTTCTCTGTTATATTCTATGGACCTCGCTCGGCATATCTCGCTTCTGATGGATCTGTAATGTCTGAAGGATGGAGCTTTGGTATTCCTACCTGGAGTTTGTACAACGAGTTTGAAGAAGGCGACGTTCGCCGTGATGTTTCGCTTTTCGACGATGACCTGCTAAGCAAATATACTATCGGATTCCAGAACACTGGATATTTCAATGCCAAGTTTATGCCTCAAAAGATCTATGAATCAACAGGTGGCGGATCACCTCAGTTAAACTGGTTGTTGAATTACCCCGATATTCGTTATGCTGATGTTCTGCTGATGGCCGCTGAATTGTTCCTTACCGACGATGCTGGTTTTGCACTGCAATGTTACAACAGGGTTCGCACCCGTGCCATGGGAGAACTGGCCGCTAAAGGCTCGATAACCCTTGATGACATTTTTCATGAAAGACGAGTTGAACTTTCGGGCGAAGGACACCGGTACTGGGACTTGCTGCGCCGCGGGTTAAATGTTGCTGAACAAAAAATCAACGGCAGCTTTCAGAACCTGCCTGCAGGTATTTCTAACGAAGCCGATTTTGAACCACGCAATTTCGATGCTCAATCGTATGGAATGTTCCCAATTCCTGCTTCTGAAATCAGAAACATGAATGCAAACACCCTAAAGCAATTTATTCCTGCTTATCAATAGATAAAACAGAAGAGGAAGTCTTAAAATAGGTAACGTGGCCAGTAAAAAATGACTGGCCACTTAACTTCCTTTTGCTTGAAAATAGACTTCGGCCTGATGCCGAAAACACAATTATACAGTAAATTACAACCGTTTATACTTATGAAAGCAGTACTATTCGCGTTAACCACAGTCGCTCTATTATCAGGCTGTAGCGGACAAAAAGCCGAATCTCCCCCAGAAAAATCATTTTCTCCCGAAGGAAAATCGGTAGCAGTTTATACAACCGCTCAAAATAGCAATTACAAGCTTTCACTGGCTGGCCTTACTGAATTTAAGAATGCAGATCAAACTATTGAAACAGAAACTTTTGTATTCGTAAACCCTGAAAATACATTTCAAACCTTTATGGGCATAGGAGGTGCAATAACTGATGCTTCAGCCGAAGTTTTTGCCAAGTTGCCAGAGTCAAAACAGCAAGAATTTCTTAGCGCTTATTATGATCTTGAAAAAGGAATCGGCTATACCTTGGCCAGGACCAATATTAACAGCTGCGATTTTGGAAGTGAAAGCTATACATATATTGAAGAAGGCGACAAAGAGTTGAAAACATTCGATATTGCGCCCGATAAGCAATTTAAAATCCCGATGATCAAAAAAGCCACAGAAGCAGCCGGTGGAAAACTACCCCTGTATGCTAGCCCGTGGAGTCCGCCCTCATTCATGAAAACAAACAATTCTATGCTGAAAGGTGGCAAACTGCTTCCCGAGTATGCGGATTCATGGGCTAAATATTACACAAAATTCATAAAAGCCTACGAGGCAGAAGGCTTGCCCATATGGGGTATTTCAGTACAAAACGAACCTCTGGCTGTACAAACATGGGAATCATGCATATATACAGCCGAAGAAGAACGTGACTTTCTGAAAAATCACCTAGGGCCTGTGATGCAAAAAGAAGGACTTGCCGACAAAAAAATAATTGTTTGGGACCACAATCGCGATATGATTAACGAGCGAGCCAACACCATTTTATCAGACCCCGAAGCGGCAAAATACGTTTGGGGCGTTGGCTTTCACTGGTACGAGACTTGGGCCGGGGGCAAGCCAATGTTCGAAAATGTTGGCAACGTTCACAAATCATTTCCTAATGTTAACCTTATTTTCACTGAAGGTTGTGCCGAACGTTTTGTAACAGGCGATTATAATAACTGGAACAACGGCGAACGATATGGCGAAAGTATGATTAACGATTTTAACAACGGAACTGTGGCTTGGACCGATTGGAACATACTTCTCGACCAAAACGGAGGACCAAACCATAAAGGAAATTTCTGCTATGCACCAATTCATGCCGACACACAGACCGGGGAAATCTTTCTCACCCCATCGTATTATTACATTGGCCATTTTTCAAAATTCATCAGGCCAGGGGCAAAACGGGTTAGCACAAGTTGCAGCCGTAGTAATCTTAAATCAACTTCGTTTATAAATACCGACGGCAAAATTGCAACCATAGTAATGAACAACAGCGAAGTGCAAGTAAATTACCGTTTAAAAATCAAATTGCAGGAGATCAAACTGAGCATTCTGCCCCATGCTATTCAAACACTTGTATATTAAGAGAGATCATACTATAGAAAAACTACTGCTGATTTAGGAAAAGCAGGATCACTACATGAGAATAGTTTATTTAGATTTATTAGTTAGAACCGGGGCTTTTCCCGGTTTTTTAATTTTATGTAGCCTTCCAAATTTACGATGCAAGGAGAAGAGTTCATTGCAAAATTATTACATTTGAAGCAGTATAAACGACAATAACTATATTACCTGAATGATTATTAAAATAGCCCTGATACTTTCGGTTGTAATCCAGTTTGTCGCGGCTGTACTTGCCATTAGCTTAATTAAACGGACAAAAACACACATTGCTTGGTGGCTCATTTCTATAGGCTTTCTAGCAATGGCCGTAAGGCTCTTTCTGGAAGTAATCACCATTTTCAATCCAGAACGAGAAGCACTCACCAGCATGCTCTATAGTTGGCTCGGGGTGATTATTTCCTTGCTTACATTAATCAGTTTGATGTTTATACGGCGCTTATTTAATGCCCAAAATAAATACGAAGAATTCCGTACCGAACGCGAAAGTGAGGTTCTCTCGGCAATAATCAAAACCGAAGAAAACGAACGCTCCCGATTTGCAAAAGAATTACACGATGGACTTGGCCCCCTGCTTTCCTCGATAAAGATGTCGGTTTCGGCAATAAAAAAGCAGATGGATGGAAAAAATGACGGCTCAATTATTGAAAACACCGAGAAACTTATCGACGAATCGATTTTCACCATCAAAGAGATATCGAATAATATCAGCCCACACATTCTCAATAACTTTGGTCTTTATAAAGCCCTTCAATCGTTCATTACAAAAATTCAGGTAAGCAACAACATCGACATCATGCTTAATAGCAACATTGGGCAAAAGAGGTTTAACTACAATGTAGAGGTGGTTTTTTACCGCATAATTTGCGAGCTGATTACCAACACATTAAAACACGCCTCTGCCCGAAGGATAACCATTGACCTGTTCGAAACCGACAATGAACTCATCCTGGAATATATTGACGACGGGAAAGGATTTTCTCCCGAAAAGGCAGAACAGACAGGAACAGGAATGGGTTTATCGAACATGCGTTCACGGGTAAATTCACTAAACGGAAGGTATGAAGCTAAAAGCAAAAAAGGCATGGGGGTTTGTTTCAACATAAGTGTAAAAGTCAACCAATGAAAAAGATATCAGTACTTATAGTCGATGACCACCAATTATTTCGCGAAGGCCTTAAGTTGCTTCTCGGCGTTAGCTCAATTGTTGGCGAAGTGTATCAGGCCTCCGACGGAAATGAATTTCTTGACTTTATCGAAAATATGAGCCCAGATATCGTACTGATGGATATTAACATGCCAATTATGGACGGGATTGAAGCAACAACAAAAGCACTGAAAGAACATCCCGAAATGAAAATAATTGCCTTGTCGATGTTCGGCGACGATGAGTATTACATAAAAATGATTGAAGCCGGGGCAAAAGGATTCATTGTAAAAAATTCTGACATTGAAGTAGTTGAAACGGCAATTCAGCAAGTAATGGAAGGCAAAACCTATTTTGCATCCGATGTAATGGCGACGTTGGTAATGCACCTCAACCAACGAAAAAACGAAGAAACGAAAAATGAACTTTCGGAACGCGAATCTGAAATTCTTTACATGATTTGCAAAGGGCTATCAAATCAAGAAATTGCCGATGCCCTCTTTCTGAGCAAACGAACCGTTGACAAACACCGTGAAAACATTCTGGCAAAAACACAAGCTAAAAACACGGCTGGATTGGTACTTTATGCCATCAAACACAACATAATACAAGTATAGCCCCGATACGTTTTTTCACCTATTCTTTTTACGTTTTTTGCCTGTTTCATGTATCCTTAAATGCAATTAGTTTTGTATTGACCTTGAAAAACAATGCATTTAGTGCGTATATGCAACCCACACACTTCATGCATAAGTTACTGAAGGACAAAAGCAATTAGCAATCGACAATTAACCAAAAGATTACGAAATGAAAAAATCACCAATCTACTTTTTACTGATCCTGTTAGTAAGCATCGTATCGTGCAAATCATCGACTAAAAAAGGAAACGAAACCGGTGAACAAGAATTAAAAGGATACATCAGCCTTTCGGGGGCATTTGCCCTTTACCCAATTACAGTTCAATGGGCCGATGAATTCAGGAAAATATACCCCAATGTAAGAATTGACATTTCAGCCGGAGGAGCAGGCAAAGGAATAGCCGATGCGTTGTCACAAATGGTTGACCTTGGTATGGTTTCGCGAGAAATATCGCCAGCCGAAATTGAACAAGGCGCTTGGTACATTGCCCTGACCAAAGATGCCGTACTCCCAACCATAAACCTTGCCAATCCGTTTTTAAAGGAACTTGCTGAAAAAGGCGTCAAAAGCGACGATCTGATAAAAGTATTCCTCACAGGAGAAATTAAAACATGGGAAGCACTGCTTGGTCGCGAAGGTAATACCCCGATACACCTTTTTACCCGCTCCGACGCTTGTGGAGCAGCAGCCATGTGGGCTCAATTTCTTGGAAAAACACAAGAAGAATTACTTGGAACTGGCGTTTTTGGCGACCCGGGAGCTGCCGATGCAGTTAAAAGCGACATCTACGCACTGGCATACAATAATGTAAATTACGTGTACGACATAAACTCAAGGAAAAAATTCGAAAAACTTGAAGTACTGCCTATCGACTTTAACAACAATAATACATTAGACGACAACGAGAACATCTATGAAACGCTTGACAAAATAAATGAAGCGATCATTAAAGGCGATTATCCTTCGCCCCCGGCACGCGACCTTTACTTTGTATCGAAAGGCCAGCCTCAGAAAAAAGAAGTTAAAGCTTTCATAGAATGGATTTTAACTGATGGACAACAATTTGTTAGCCAAGCAGGTTATGTTCCTCTCTCGAAAGAAAAGATTGAAACTGAAATGGCTAAAATTAAAAACTGAAACAATTGAATTGGAATCGTATTCGGGATAACATCAGTCCCACGCGCCTACAAATCAACAAATTCAACGAGGTGTGGATGCTCGTTTGGACACTTTTTTTGGTAGTAGTACCTTTATTTATCGTTTCAGGGCTACTGTGGAAATCGTCACTGTTGCTTGAAAATCATACCCTAAAGGAAATTATTTTTTCGAGTGAATGGAAACCGATGTCCGGAAAATTCGGATTTTTGCCATTCATAATGAGCTCATTGTGGGTAACCCTGCTTTCATTGCTCATTGCTGCTCCAATTTGCCTTTTCTCAGCAATACACCTTACTCAGTATGCCAACCGTTATGTTTTGCGGTTCATGCAACCTGTAATCGACATTCTTGCCGGGATTCCTTCAGTTATTTACGGTGTATGGGGCATTATAGCTGTGGTACCTTTTGTAGCCGAAAAAATTGCGCCCATGTTTGGTGTACAAACCACCGGGTATAATATACTTTCGGCTTCAATAGTATTGGCGGTAATGGTTATCCCATTCATTTTGAATATACTAATAGATATTATCAACACGATTCCAAAAGAACTTACCGAAGCATCGCTGTCGTTAGGAGCGGGAAAATGGTACACGATAAAACATGTGATTTTACGGAAAGCACTACCAGGAATAATTTCGGCAATGGGGCTTGGCCTCTCCCGCTCATTTGGCGAAACCATTGCAGTATTGATGGTTGTGGGAAATGTTGCCGCAATTCCAAGCGGAATATTTCAGCCGGGCTATCCGCTGCCTGCACTAATTGCCAACAACTATGGAGAAATGATGTCAATTCCCCAATACGACTCGGCGCTCATGTTTTCGGCTCTTTTGTTAATGATAATTGTGCTGTTTTTCAATATTGGTTCACGTTTTCTCATTATGAGCTATGAAAAAAGATTCAAATAAAAAAACAAGCTTCAAAAAACAGCGCTTGAAATATGAAGAGTATTTCTTTCGTGGGGTCATGCTGCTCTCAAGTTGTTTGATCGCCTTTATTCTTGGACTCATCATATACAGCATTTTAGTAAAAGGGGTTCCTTCGTTGTCGTGGGAAATGATAACCCAAACCCCTAAAGGAGGGTTCTACTTCGGAAAAGAAGGCGGAATATTAAATGCCATTATCGGATCAATTTACCTGGCATTTGGAGCTACGTTCATTGCCTTTATCATCGGGCTTCCAATATCGCTTTATATGAACGTTTGGCTCAGCCATAAAGAAAAATGGGTTAATATGCTACGGTTTATACTCGATCTTTTATGGGGAATTCCATCAATTGTGTATGGCGCATTTGGCTTTACAATAATGATTTTGCTTGGGATAAAAGCCTCGTTGCTAGCTGGGATTATTGTTACTGCCTTGCTAATTTTACCCATTATGATTAGGGCAATTGACGAAGGGCTGAAAACTGTACCCAAAGGGTTGAAAGAATCGAGCTATTCGTTAGGATCGACAAAATCGGAACTGGCCTTTAAGATTATGTTACGCCAATGTATTCCGGGCATAGTCACGGCAGTTTTGTTATCGTTCGGACGAGCCATTGGTGATGCAGCAGCGGTCTTGTTCACAACAGGCTTTACCGATAACATTCCCACCGCACTGAACCAACCCACTGCAACTTTACCTCTGGCAATCTTTTTTCAGCTTTCATCGCCAATTCCCGAGGTGAAAGAAAGAGCGTACGCCGCAGCGGTAATTCTCACATCAATAATACTCATTATTAGCGTATTATCACGAGTGCTAACTCAGAAATACAATAAACACACGATTAAATTCTGACATGGAAAACCAAACAAAAATAAAAGTGGAGAGCCTCAACCTTTCGATAGGTAACAAGGTAATATTAAACGACATAAACATCTCCATCCCGAAGAATAAAATTACGGTAATCCTCGGTCCTTCAGGGTGCGGAAAGAGTACACTCATGAAAAGCATGAACAGGCTAACCGACCTGTACCCCGAAATGAAAGTATCGGGTAATATTTTCATCGACGACGAAGACATCCTTCACACAAAAAATGATGTAACCGAGATTCGGAAACGCATGGGACTACTGTCACAACGCCCCTACCCGCTTCCAATGAGCATTTATAAAAACGTTGCTTATGGACTGAAAATCAGCGGCAGGGTAAACAAGCAACTACTCAACAAACGGGTTGAACACTATTTGCAACAAGCCAGCCTTTGGAACGAGGTAAAAGACCGGCTTAAAGATCCTGCCTCGAGCCTTTCTATTGGGCAACAACAGCGACTTTGCCTCGCTCGTGGGTTGGCTGTAGATCCCGACATTATCCTTGCCGACGAACCCACATCAGCCCTCGACCCGATTTCGAGCCAGGAAATAGAGAAAAAATTCCTCGAATTGAAAGGAAATTATACCATTATATTGGTGACTCATATTCTTCGGCAAGCCGCACGAATTGCCGACTACGTGGTGTTCATGTATTTAGGCGAGGTTATAGAACAAGGGCCGGCAAAAGAATTCTTTAGTAATCCCCAAACCGAAATAACCAAGGCTTATCTCAGAGGAAGCATCAACTGATACGCTACCATCACAGAATTAAAATAAACAACCACTAAAAACCATAGAATAGAAATGAAAACATTCAAGTTATCAATTGCTTGCATACTTGCAGTTGTATCATTATCAACTTCGGCCCAAGTCATACTTGATGGTGAGTTCAGACCAAGAATGATCATCGATGGCGGCTACAAAACAATTAAACTAGAAAGCGACCCTGTATTTGTATACATTTCTCAACGCTCGAGGGTTAATTTAAGTTACAAAAAGAACAAACTCGAAACCTACTTTTCAATTCAAGATGTACATGTGTGGGGCGACGACGATATGTATAGTTCATCAGGTGTGTCGGGCAACTCAAAAGGGATAAACCTTTATCAGGCATGGTTTACATTGAAGCCTAGTTCGCACATTTCCATCAAAACCGGACGGCAACAATTCAACTACGATGACCAGCGCCTGCTTGCCTCACGAAACTGGAACGAGTACCAAGTAACCTACGATGCAATCCTTCTTAATTGGAGCAAAGAAAATAACAAACTCGATCTGGCCACTTCGTGGAACTCGAGTGGATCTTCAAGCCCACTTTACCCAAAAGGAAAAATTAAGACCATGTCGTTTGCACGCTACGAAAAAACTTCAGGCCCATTCAACCTCAGTGGCATTGCCCTTTTTACAGGTTATACCAAAGCCGACACCCTTACAGACATTGCATTTACCGGGACTTATGGGATAAATCTATTGTTTCAAAAGAATGATATTAATGCAAGAATCACTGGATATTACCAACACAACATCAACGAACTTAATGGAAAGATAAGTGCCTATTGCCTTTCTTTGCTTGCTCAAAAATCATTTCTCGAAAAGAAAGCGTCCTTAGCACTTGCGGCTGATTTTGTTTCAGGCAACGACGGAACAAATACTGCTAATGAGTATTTAAAAGTGCAACACCGGTTTAGCCAATTTTATGGCAACAGACATGGCTTATTGGGATATATGGACTATTTTACCTCGGTACCAAATCAGGGCTTGCAAGATTATATGCTTAAAGCCGAATATAAATTCTCAAAATCGACCTTATTTCAAGCCGATTACCATTACTTCAGACTCAACAACAACGGGTACGACCCTGTGAATCCATCAATTGAAATTAACAAGGAATTAGGTTCTGAACTCGATCTCACGTTGCAATGGAAAATTATGAGCGAAGTATCGTTACAAGCAGGCTACTCGATGTTTGTTGCCACCGAAACCCTCGAAAAACTGAAGAATGTATACAACAAAGAAACAAAGTTCCCACAATTTGCATACATAATGATCAGTGTTAAACCAACTTTTTTCAAAGCAGAGTAACACAGAAACGGGTAATGATGGGCTGATCCCGTTCATTACCCGTTTCTATTCTGATAAACTTCACCTGCGTAAATGCAGCAAAGCAATAAATAGATCAATCAATACAACTTATTTACCATCGCGCCCCGAAACATTAATCATCGACTTTAAAGTATTCGTAAATTCTTCGTCTTTTAACAGCTCTTCAAGGGGCAAAATCATTCGGTAACGCCATTTGTTCTTTTCATCGCTTGGCACATTAATACGTTCCCTATGTGTTTCACTCCACCGCAACACTCCATCGATAGCGAGCAAATCCTGAATTGGGAAAATTGTAAGCATGGCCGGTGAATATAAATGCTGTTGAATGATTTCATTACAAATCCAAGGTTCGGCAAAATATGGCGCATCGCCCAAATGCCCCAGCACGTGATTATAAAAGCGCTGAGTTTTATCCCGGGCTTCTTCCCACCAACCGCGAATTGTAGACATATCGTGCGTAGATGTTGTGCATACACTCAAGTAGGGTGCATCTGCCGGATGGGCAAACTCAATGTCTGGATTCTTTGGCATACGCTGAATTTCGAGACTAAGAATGTTCAGGTTCTTCATTACCTCGGTAACACAATCGGGCACCATACCCAAGTCTTCACCACAAACCAACATATCAGAAGACTCAAGCAACGATGGTAATTTCCGGTATGCTAACTCTTTCCAGAAATCTTCGTGACGGTGAAAAAAGAAGTCGATATATATCTCGTTAAGTTTCATCTTCGTATGCGGGTCGAGATCGGCATACGAATACGAATAGTGCATAGAAATTCTCGGATGGTAAGCCTCGGAAGCACTATATGGGTCACGGATAAATAATACTTCATCGAGCAGAGAAATGAGACCGTCCCGAATTACAGCATCTTTCTCACTAATGTTTTCTTCCGACTTTTGATCAGGTGAGAAATGGTTGTAAACTTTTTTTTGCGTATCATACTCAGACAGTATCGAATAATTTTCTTTCTTCTTCACTAAATATTTACTCTTTACCTCATCGGTATATTCTCCAAATATTTCGTTTAGGAAATGATCCTTAATATAAGGTTTGGTAAACCGTTTTTCGTCGAAAACAATTCCCCAATTTTGAATTTCATCAATTTCCATTGGCAAACCCGGTCTAAAATATCCCAACAAACCGTGCATAGCTTGCTGCGGAATTTCCCAAATACGGAAGAACCCAAGAATATGATCGATCCGGTACGCATCGAAATATTTCGACAGTGCAGTGAGTCGTTTTTTCCACCATTGGAAGTTATCTTTTTCCATCACTTCCCAATTGTAAGTTGGGAAACCCCAATTTTGACCCAACACGGCAAAACCGTCGGGCGGAGCACCGGCTTGACCATTCAAATTAAAAAGCGTAGGTTGTGTCCATGCTTCAATACTGTTTGGGCTAATGCCGATAGGGATATCGCCCTTGAATGCAACACCCTGTTTATGACCAAAATCAATAGCCTCTTGAAGCTGTTTATCTAAGTGATATTGAATAAAATAATGTACAGCTATATGTTCGAAATGCGGGGCTTTGGGATCAACAAGTTTCTTGATTTTATTAGCATCGTACACAGCCCATTCGTCCCATTGCCGAAAATTTGCCGTTTTGTAACGGTCGCGAAGGAAACAAAAGGCTGCATAATCTTCGAGCCAGTAACTGTTGGCTTTGAAAAAGGCCTTATATGGAGCACTCTCTTTAACATCATTCCATGTTTGATCGAAAATAAGTTTGTAATATCTTGACTTTGCCCGCATTACTTCAACATAATCAACATCGGTATTGCTGTTCAAGATATTTTTCACCATCTCAAACTCGTCCAAAAGTTTCTCATCGTCGAGTTTGCCCATTAAATCAAGATTAAGGTAAATGGGGTGAAGGGCAAATACCGAAATAGCTTTGTAAGGGTACGAGTCGAGCCAGGAGTGGGTGGCAATTGTTTCGTTAATTGGCAGGATTTGAATTACTTTTAACCCAGCTTCTCGGGCCCAGAGGGACAGTTTCTTTAAATCGTTAAATTCACCCGTTCCAAAACCCTCATCAGATCGAAGTGAGAAAACAGGCACTGCAACTCCTGCACCTCTCCATTTTCCTGCAGGAAATCGAAAATGTTGATCATTCTGAATATGCAAAACAAGCTCTCCGTCAACATTATCTAAAAGCAGCATCCGCTCCTCTCCCTCTTCCCATGTTCCTATTTCTCCACTCTTCTTATCAATGATTACATATTTATAATGGATCGGCAGATGATACTCTTTAAAGTCGACGTCGACTGACCAAAACGGGAAGTGTTCATCGCTCATTTGTATCGGTTTCGCCCATATTCCAAGCGCCTTGTTGTTACCTACCAATCCAACAACCTGATTGGCATTTACCCGGGGAACGCTTACCCTAAAACGAACCCTGTTAAAAGGTTTAGCCTTACTTTTTATCGGCGACTTCCCTTCTCGTTTGAATAAAACCTGAGTGAAAAGTTTGGTAAACAGTACACTTTCCTCATCAATTTGCAATTGCCAGTTATCATTGATTACAACAAAAGGAAAACCTACCGGTAAAAAACTCCTATTTTTCCCGCCTTCCCAAGTAATTTCATAGACATTTTGACGCACAAAGTATTTATAGACAAAACCTTGTTCTTCAGGGAAATATATTTCAGATTCCCAGTTACCATTACCGACATAGGTCATTGGAACAGCTTTCGATTCATCCCAATTGCCTAAGACCTCATTAGAACCGGAAATCCACATGTCCTGTCCCCACTCGGTCACGTAATTGATTCGGAATAAAATTTTCATGATCATTTGTTTTTATATAGTCGCTGTTTTATTTATTCAAGTTCGTTGTATTTTTCAATAAAAAAAAGACAAAACGATTATTTTTATTTTAAATCGAAGATAATACAAGCAATGCCTGCAACACATAAAAAATAAAACAACTATTGCTGAATTAATTAAATACAGCTAATAGTTGACACAAAAAAGACTGGTATTCTTTGAAAACTCCGAAGCATAATTCATACTGGTTCACCCCGGAATACCCGGTATTCACAAACAAACATCAGAAAATCAATCCTTCCCCTCGAAAAACAGTTGTTCCTTAATAGTAACCATGCGGCTGGCAGCATACATAGCTTCGGGCGATGACCTATTGGGACATTTATCTAAAAACTGTTGATAATAGCTCAATGCAGTTTTTCGGTTTAGGTTGAATTCTTCGTGGGTAATGGCAATATCATACAAAACCATGTAGTTATCCGGAGCAATTTCGCGCACTTTTTCAAAGGCCTTAAACGCTTCTGTGAACATTCGTTTGGCAGAATACGCCCTTCCCAAATGGTGATAAATATCGGCAACATGAGCTGGTACGGCAAGAAATGCCGATCGTTCGAGAAACTGTAATGCAAGGTCGGGTTTCCCTTGCCGTTTGTACGAGAGTCCAGCATAAAAAGGGATCATGGCATCTGTGGGCAGAACATCGGAAAGCGAATCAAGCAAATATGCTGCAACTTCTGTATCTCCGGCAAAAAACTCACAAATACCCAAATTAGTGAGGTGAGTAATATCGCTATTATTTTCCATTTCGTTCAGTTGCTTGTAATAAACTAATGCCTCATCATATTCTTGTAACTTAGTGAAATACAAAAAAGCGAGTTTCGAGATTGCGGTAAGGTTTGTAGTATCAACAGCCAATAAACGGTTCAGCTCATCAATGGCATACAAGGTGCTGTCTGCTTTCTGGTAAGCAGTAATTAGCACCAAACGCATTTCAACATCTAGCGGCTGAAGAGATATCATTTTTTGAGTAAGAGGCACAAGCTCCTGAAATTCTTCTTGTTTATAATATGAGGTAATCAGTTTCCGAAGAAAATAGATGCTATTGGTATCGGCAGCATAGAGCCGTTGATAAATCTCTTGGGCATGTTTGTACGCCCCAACGTCCATAAAAAGTGAGGCATACTTTCCTGCAATTCGTATATTGGCAGAATCGGCGTTGAACAACCCGGAATAAATATCCAATGCTTCTTTTTTCAAACCAAGCTGAACATTCGCATCGGCCAATCCTTCAAGGGTTTGAACATTCGCTGAATCAAAAGTTAAAGCCTTCTGGTAACAATTTGCAGCCGAAACAAAATCAAATTGTTGCTCGTAGCATTTTGCAGCAATCAGATAATCGGAGATATCAGCCTTATGGTTTTCTGTCTGTTTTTTGAAAAGTTCAATAACCTCGGCATACTCGCCCTTGAAAAAATGCTTTTCAAGTTTCGTTTGTGCCAACAAATTTGTTAATGTGGCACTTAGAAGCAAGGCTGTAAGTAAAATAGGTTTATACATAAAAGGAACAATTAAAGAATACACGAAGGCACAAAAACACAAAAATTCATTCTTTGTGACTTCGTGCCTTCGAGTTTATAATTTATTGAAGTTGGAAATTTACAGGCATTGTATATTGTACATTTACTGGTTCGCCTTTGTTCTTTCCGGGAATCCAGTTCGGCATGGTTGAAACAACACGGATGGCTTCGTTATCCAAGGCCGGTGAAACGCTTCGCACTATTCTGACCTTTTCTACTGCCCCATCTTTAGCAACTATAAAAGTGACATAAACTTTACCCACTTCGCCATATTTCAGGGCTTCTTTGGGATATCGAATGTTGTTGGCAATAAATTTGCGTACTTCAGTTTCGCCACCAGGAAATACAGGCATCACTTCGCAAGTCTGAAAAATGCTGTCCTTAGAGGTTGCTTCTTGTTTGTAAGAAGTCACCACAACCCCGTCAATTTTTTTTCCATTTTCTCCATTATCAAGAGCGAAATTAATTGGCACAGTGTACGAAACAGGTACGGCTTTTCCTCCTTGATAACCGGGTTTCCATTTAGGCGATGCATTAACTACCCGTAACGCTTCTGCATCAAGCGAAGGGTCAACGCCACGGACTACTTTTGCACGGCTAACACTGCCATCAGCTTCAACCACAAATTGCACATATACTTTACCATGAATGCCATTTTCAGCAGCAGGAGCTGGATATTTTACATTTTCACCAATCCATTTCCGAAGGGCATCTTCGCCTCCTGGAAATAGAGGCATGTCTTCTACAATTTGGAAAACTTCATCATTATTAATTGAATCTTTTATTGGCTTTACTGATTTCTGGGCTTGTTGAACGGCGTTATTTTTCTGTTCTACACTCTCACTGTGTACTATTAAAACACCTTCTGCTATGTCTTCAGGTAGTTTACCTTTCAACCCTTCAATTTCTGCTTTCGCTAATGCCCGGTCAGTGATTGCACCATTTCTTTCATTTTGAGCATCAAGTGAAGAGATTTCACCTATTACAACAACTTTTTCAATTTCTTTGGATGATGTATTTGATACAGCAAAACACATGGTGATTGACAATGCCGCCAAAACTCCCAATGCATATTTTAGGAAACTAAATTTCCCGGTTTTATTTTTTGTAATCATTTTAAATCGTTTTTGAATTGTTTTCACATTAATAAAATTACTTGTCATTACTGGTCGTCCACCAATAACCTGGCTCAACAGCAGGGCTTTGTAGTTGCCTGTGCTAATGCTGCCACGCTGAATTACGGCACGATCGGCCAAAAACTCGTGGTTTTCGCGCACCAGACGACGGATGATCCAGTAAAACGGGTTAAACCACTGAAAAACCATCATAAAATCAACAAACAGCACATCGAACGAGTGCCCTTGCCGCACGTGCTCCAGCTCGTGGTGCACCATAGCTTTCCAGTTTTCCTGTTCCGGAAGTTCACGACTAATGAAAATGTAATTAAAGAATGAGTATGGTGAAATAGCCTTGCTACTGATAATTAAGCGAGTCATTTTCAAGCGGAAACGCTTGTTGTTCGAAATCATCGTGAACAACTGTGCTATTCCGGTTATCAAAAAAAATAGTACAAACATAGCACCTACCGTGTAAAACCATACCGATGGTTTTATAGAAACAATGGCCTGCCCAATTTTTGCAGTAAACCCTGAAGCTGTAACAGTAATGGTTTCCAGCAAATTGGTTTCCAGCACAATTTCACGGGTAGCTGGTACAATGGGTTCAGGCTTATTCCAACTACTCAAATCGATCGACAGGAAAGGAAGCAGCGTAGAAAACAGCACCGCTAACAGCAAGTACACCCGGCTGGCTTTCAGCAACACCTCTTTACGCAACAGCAGCCAATAGATCATGGTAAAAATACCCAGACTAATTCCCGACTCGATAATGTAGTTGAAATAGGTTTCCATGACTATTTTTCTTTTTCTAGTTCTTTCTTTACATCTTCCATAAGGGTCTCTATTTCGCTCACCGACATATTATCGTGTTTGGCAAAAAAAGAGACCATCTCGCGGAACGAATTTCCAAAGTAGCTGCCCATAAAGCTTTTCATAAACGAACGCGTGTATTCGGTTTTCGATATCAACGGATAATACTGGTGCGTTTTCCCGTAAGCATTATGGTCGACAAATCCTTTTTTCTCAAGAATCCGTACTATGGTTGAAACAGTATTATAGGCAGGCTTCGGTTCAGGCATTTTATCGACAATATCGTTTACAAAGGCCTCTTCCAACTGCCATAAAATTTGCATTATCTGTTCTTCTGCTTTGGTTAATTCTTTCATCTTATTATTTTTAAACACAAAGACACTAAGGCACGGAGAAAAATGTAGTGTACTCATGAATGTCTTCAAGTTAATTTTCAATTGCTTTTCAAAGCTACAACTATTTAGTTAGTTTTACAACTAATTTATTAGTTATGTCATGCAAAAAAAAATCATGGAGGATGGCCATTGCTCTTATTTAGATTTCTTAAACTATTCATTCTTTCAGTTTTTAAGTTTTAGGAAAAATGTTGAGTGTTAACACAAATCAAAGATATAACTAATTTTTTAGTTATACAACTAATCTGTTAGTTATTTATTGGGAAGAATTTACTGTCATTAAAACACGAACTCAATACACTGTTTTAATGATGGTTAAAACAGTGGGAAACGAATGAATTATCGATCCTGATCTAACAAAAAAGGCGAACTCATTGAGCCGCCTTTTGTTTTTATATTGCAATTAATATTGCATCTGAAATTTTTACATCAAAAAGATGCTATTTGATTCGCATTCTTTTATCATCTCATCAGGCCATATTGACGATTGTACTTCTCCAATATGTGCTTTTTGAAGGAAGTACATACAAATACGCGACTGCCCAATCCCACCACCAATCGACAATGGAATCTGATCGTTGAGCAACATTTTGTGAAAAAGCAAACTTTTTCGTTGTTCAGCACCAGCAATCTCGAGCTGTTTGTTTAACGCGACCTTGTCTACCCTAATCCCCATTGACGAAATCTCGAAAGCACGTTCAAGAATTGGATTCCAAATAATTATGTCTCCATTCAGCCCTTTATATCCATTAGTTGTTTCAGTGGTCCAATCGTCGTAATCAGGAGCACGTCCGTCGTGTTTCTCCCCATTTGCGAGTACCCCGCCAATCCCAATAACGAAAATTGCACCATATTTTTTGGCCATTTCGGTTTCGCGCTCAAAGGGCGTTTTGTCGGGATACATGGCCAGAAGTTCTTCTGTATGCACGAAAGTGATTTCATCGGGCAACATTGGGCTTATTTGTGGAAATTCTTCACAGACCTGAAACTCGGTACGTTTCAATACGAGGTACAATCGGCGCACAAAATCTTTCAAAAAGTCTATATTACGTTGTGAGGCATCAACCGTAACTTCCCAGTCCCATTGATCCACATAAAGTGAATGAATATTATCGAGTTCTTCGTCGGCACGAATAGCATTCATATCGGTATAAATACCATAGCCTACAGGAATACCAAGTTTCCCGAGGGTCATCCGTTTCCATTTGGCAAGCGAATGCACAACTTCAGCAACCTGATTATCAAGATCTTTTATAGGAAAGTTAACCGCACGTTCTATACCGTTCAAATCGTCGTTGATCCCAGTTCCCCTAAGCACGAATAACGGAGCGGTAACCCTGCGTAACCTTAGTTCTGAAGACAGGTTTGCCTGAAAAAAATCCTTTACTAATTTGATGGCTTTCTCGGTTTGAACCGGATTTAACAATGGTTTATACCCTGCTGGAATATGCAATTTCATTTTTATTCGTTGTTTTATATTGCTTTAATTTTGCCCCAATTTTAGCAAAATATTTATCGAAAATCTAATTTTTGTAGAAATTTGATTTAAATATGACTTTTTTTTACGCAAAACACCTAAGAAAACAAAAAAACACAAACCTTTCGACTTCTTTTCCTTCTATTTAATAGGTACCTGTCGTTCAAATTCTACGGCAAGCGACATGAAAGTTTCGGTACGGGCTATTCCTTCAATTTTCTGAAACTCTTCATCGATAAGCCGTTTTAGGTGTTTATTGGTTTTGGTCTGTATCTTCAAGAATATAGCGTACTGACCAGTAGTGTAGTGACATTCTATTATTTCAGGAATTTTCATTAACTGAGCAACCACTTCTTTATGAAAACTTGCTTTTTCAAGATAAATGCCCATAAAAGCACAGGTATTGTATCCAAGTTTATCGGGATTTACAATAAATTCAGAACCAGACACAACGCCCATATTCAAAAGACGCTGTACACGTTGGTGAATTGCAGCTCCCGACACGCCGCATTCGCGGGCAACTTCCAGGAATGGGATCCTGGCATTACGGGTTATCAGTCGCAATATCTTTTGGTCAAGCTCATCTATATTAGTAGGTTGGTTCAATAATTCATCATCCATAACAATATTTTTTGAATTAAAAATTAAAAGATAAAAGTAGGAAAAATTTACAAATTATAGATATAAGGAACCAAATCACTTCAAATCTTTCATCCACTTTACGCTAATTCTTCAGTTCACCAAACAAAAACAAAAAAAAGAAGCATTTTGTTTTTGTTTCACAGATTTGATGACCTTCTATTTAATTTTGAAAAAAGAAATAATATCTTCCAAGCTTTCGGCTTGAGCTGCCAATTCTTCAGCATTTGCGGCCATCTCTTCCGAGGCAGAAGCATTTTGCTGTGTTACTACATTCATTTGTTGAAGGGCAGAATTTACCTGGTTGATCCCATTTACCTGTTCGGTTGTGGCCTGCACTATGTCTTGCACCGATGAGGTAGATTCCTCAAGCTTTGGCAACAACGCCCCAATGTTTTTCTCTGCATTAACTGCGTCGTTTTTGTTAATTCTCGAAAGCTCGCCAACACTGTTTGCCAACTTTTTACTGTCGTCGGCCAGTTTTCTCACCTCATCGGCCACCACAGCAAACCCCAGCCCCTGTTCACCGGCTCGAGCTGCCTCAACCGCAGCATTTAGTGCTAAAATATTGGTTTGAAATGAGATACTATTTACTCCTTCTATCTTATGATTTATTTCATCGTAGCTCGACATAGCAAATTGCAACCCTTTCACCATTCCCATCACGCCAGCTTTCACCTCAAGGGTAACTTCTCCGGTCGACTTGGCTTTCGACAGGCTTTCATTAAGGGTAGCTGTCATTTCCTCGAATGTTGCAGAAACTTCTTCAAGGTTCGAAGCTTGTTCTGAAGCCCCCTGTGAAAGTTCTTCTGATATTGAACTTAAATGCTGGCTGCTACTGGCCAAGTTCTTCGAGTTAGCCTGAACTTCGCTGATAACCCTCTTTAGATTTTGGTTCAATTCATAAATTGAATTGGTGAGTACACCCAATTCGCTCTGGTTCTGAGTTGGAATAACCTCGGAATTCAGTTCTCCCTTCGACATTTTTTTTACTTGATTAATCGATTCACTGAGCGGAACAGTGAGTTGTTTTCTGATTTGAACAAAAATTAACGCACCTGCTGCAAAATTCAACGGAATAGCCCACAAAGTATGAATGGTTCCTAAACGTCCTACCAATGTCATATCGAAACTCACAAGCAATACCAGAATTACTAGTGCCTGCGATATTTTAAACATAATCGATTTTTTGAAAATCAATCGCAATACAAAAATAGCTGCAGGATAACATGCCAAAACTAACCCTACTGTAATAAGCATACGACTCATAATCTAATAGCTTTAAGTGAACAAAATAAAAAATAATGGGGACAATAAATAACATGAAAAGAGATGCAAATTTACCGTTTTTTTAAAAGAAAGAAATCGTCAATCTCTCAATCATACAAATCTAGAATTAAAAAAAATAAGTTTTATCTGGATTAGAGTAGTATTATACTGTGAATATGACAGATAGTAAAAAACGAAAGTGGCTCATCTGTTCACCACTGAAAGCATTACTTTTATAACTGTTTGATTTAATATAAAGGTCAAAAAAACATATAACTTAATTATGTACTCAATTTGCATCAAATATACCTGCATTTGCAACGAATAAGCATGCTGAAATATGTTAATTTTCAGTATTTTTAATACAATTTGACAAGATGAAAGTGCATAACGAATCAATCAAAAACTAATAAATACATTTTAAGATGAAGCAAATCAAATCATTAACTACATTTTTCCTCGTGGTTATTTCGATTTTTCTGTCTATTGGATGCGAGAAAACCGAAAAGTGGAAGAATCCTAACCTTCCGGTTGAAAAACGTGTAAACGACCTTGTATCAAGAATGACCCTTGAAGAAAAGATTTCGCAAATGATGGACGTGGCTGCCCCCATTGAACGATTGGGAATTCCGGCATACAACTGGTGGAATGAAGGGCTTCACGGAGTTGCCCGAGCTGGTATTGCAACGGTATTCCCGCAAGCCATTGGTGTTGCTGCCACCTTTAACGATAGCCTTTTACTTGTTGAAGCACAGGTAATTTCAGATGAATTCAGGGCAAGATATAACAATTATATCAAGAAAAATGAACGCGACCGCTACAAAGGGTTAACTATCTGGTCTCCAAATATTAACATCTTCAGAGACCCACGTTGGGGACGCGGGCAAGAAACCTATGGAGAAGATCCATACCTCACATCACGACTGGGTGTAGCCTTTGTGAAAGGCCTGCAGGGCAACAACCCCAACTATCTTAAAACAATTGCTACCCCTAAGCACTACGTGGTACACAGCGGACCAGAAAAAGACCGTCACGTTTTTGATGCCGACGTAACAGAACGAGATTTCATGGATACATATCTCCCTGCTTTTGAAGCAACGATTAAAGAAGGAAAAGCATATTCTATCATGGGTGCTTACAATCGTTTTCGAGGTGAATCGTGTAGTGGCAGCGACACATTGCTTAATCAGATCTTGCGAAAACAATGGGGCTTCAAAGGGTATGTCGTCTCAGACTGTGGTGCCATCGATGATATTTATCTTAACCATAAAATTGTACCAACAGGTGCCGAAGCTGCTGCAATTGGAGTGCTTGGCGGCTGCGACCTCGAATGCGGGAGAACATACGAGAACCTGAAAGAAGCCGTAAATAAAGGTCTTCTCACTGAAACCGACATCGACGTAGCAGTGAAGCGACTTTTCACTGCCCGAATGAAACTGGGTATGTTCGACCCTGAAGGGAAAAACCCCTACGATACTATACCTTTCTCGGTTAACGACAATGAAAAACACCGGGAACTTTCGCTTAAAGTAGCCCGGGAAACAATGACCCTGCTGAAAAATGGCAACAATGTACTTCCACTGAGCAAAGACATAAAATCGATTGCCGTTCTTGGTCCCAACTCGAACGACCCGGTAGTTATGTATGCCAATTATAATGGTTACCCATCGAAGTATGTTACCCCGCTGGAAGGAATTAAACAAAAGTTGGGAGAAAATGTAAAAGTGTTCCACCACGATGTTTCCTCTCTGGTAAACGATAATCCCATCCCCTTGCCCATCACCCGTGAAAACATGATGACAGAAGGAGTTAACGGAATTAAAGGAGAATACTTCAACAACCGCAACCTTGAAGGCGAACCTGTATTAACCCGTGTAGAACGCAAAATCGATATGGTTTGGGATGGCTCCGGCATTGATCAAAAAGTGAATTCTCACGATATTTCAGTTCGTTGGACTGCAAAACTGATTCCCGGTGTTAGCGGGAAATACATTATTTCGTTTACCGGAGACGACGGCTACAGGGTATGGCTCGATAATGAACTCATTATGGATGCATGGAGAAACCAGGGGCCAACAGAAAACTACAAAGCCATTGAACTATTTGCTCGTAGGGAATACGATCTGAAGATAGAATACTTTCAGGGCGAAGGCGGAGCAGTGGCCCAGTTGAAATGGGCACGAATAATCGAGGGGCAAACCGATGCATACTTGAAAGAGGTTGCCAAATGCGATGTAATTGTTTATGTTGGTGGCCTTTCTGCGGCGCTTGAAGGCGAAGAAATGCCGGTTTCCTTTGATGGGTTTGACGGAGGCGACCGTACAAAAATTGATTTACCAGCTGTTCAAACCAACACGTTGAAAAAACTTAAGAAACTGGGGAAACCAATTATTCTTGTCAATATGAGCGGAAGTGCGCTGGCTCTCAATTGGGAAAACGAAAACATCGATGCCATATTACAGGCATGGTACCCAGGACAACAAGGCGGGACAGCCATTGCCGATGTCCTTTTCGGTGATTATAACCCAGCAGGAAGGCTTCCTGTTACATTCTATAAATCGGTAAACGACCTGCCCGACTTCTCGAGCTACGACATGGAAGGCCGCACATACCGGTATTTCAAGGGTGAGGCCCTTTACCCATTCGGATTCGGACTTAGTTACACAACCTTCTCATACAGCAACCTTCAATTGCCCGAAAATGCTTCAACATCTGACAAAATCAGAGTGTCGGTCGATGTTGAGAACACTGGCAAACGCGATGGTGACGAAGTTGTTCAGTTGTATGTAAAAATTGAAGATGCGGCTGTTCCGGTTCCACTCCATGCGCTGCAAGCATTCAAACGAATCAACCTAAAAACAGGTGAAAAAAAGACAGTTACCTTTGAACTCGAACCCAAGCAATTTGCGGTCATCGACGATGAAAACAAACGCGTGGTACAACCCGGTAATTTTACAATTTTTGTCGGAGGACAACAACCCGGCAAGTTGGATAAAGGGCTAAATAAATCGTTAACGCTTAGCGGAAAACAGTTCTATATCGAATAACAAAATCCATCATTAAATACTCAGGAGGCTCCGTTCATTCGGGGCCTTTTTTGTATAATTTGAATTATATGCTGGTTGAGAAACACATGCAAGATTTGTCAATATATTTTTTCGAGCTTTGCTCCTGTAAAATAATGATTCAAGATGGCTTCAAATGAGTATCCTTTTCGGCTCATTACCGCCGCTCCGATTTGGCACATACCCACACCATGCCCCCAACCCGATCCATGCAGAATGAACTGATGAGGAACTGTCGTCGTATCGTCAATAACTTTTTCGACCTCGAACGCTGAACTATATAAATGACTATCTGACAACCACTTTCTAATCTCAAGTTCTTTACCAACAATCAATTCACGCTTTGTCCCTATAATTTTCAGTCTGTTTATTCGTCCTGATTTGCCTCTTTCAATCGGTTGAAGATCTATAATTTCCCCAAAATCGATACCCGATTTTCGGGCTATAATTTCCGAAAGTTGGTTTTGGGTATATTTTACCCTCCAACGATAGAAATTCACGGTTGATTGATCAAAATCGATCAACACCTGACGCAATATTTCAGGGTCGGAAGTGTTACAGAAAACCTCACCAGAACTTGAATCAATATCCTTAACAGCAACAAGATAAGGCACATGCACTGGTTGCCATACATTCTCAAAATCTTCACTCATGCCGCCACAACATTTCGAAAAGCGGGCGTCGCAAATTTTATCTTCGTATACCAGTACCACTCCACGCGTGTTCTCAACTGCTTGCAACGCATTTTCAGAAATTACTTTAGTAATCCCCTGATAACGTTGGCAATGATCATCGGCACATACATCAAAACTTACATGATCTTCCCGATCGTACCATTTCTTAATTTCACTGTCGGTTTGGGTAAACGAAGGAACATCAACCGCCTGCCTGTTCTGTAGCTGTGCGAGCAGCCAGCTGCGCGAAACAACAGCATGCGCATTCAACAAGTTGAGATCGTTCATTGCACTCATCTCAGAGGAGATAACACTTTTCAGGTAATTTTCAAGAGGCACTGCATTCACTGCCCTCACCAACCCATTTTCATACTGAAGGATCAAAGCACCCTCGAACTCCTGGTTTTCTGCTTGTTCCCAATGAAAACCAATACCAATGGTTACTTTTTTTAAGCAGAAAGTCGATTGGGAATTTTGTGGCTCATAAACAATCTTTCCGGCAATAAGCTCCTGACTTGAAACGGTATACTCACCTGAAGCAACTAACTTATTCCCACTCCGAAAACTCCCCTTTAGTTCGAAATCAACCGAAGCAGCGGCCATAATACCCACACGGATAAGTGGCTCTGACCTTCTTATTGAAGAGCTTTCAGCCATTACCAAACAAAATTCTTGAATGATACTTTCAATGACACTTCATCGAATATTTTTTTAAGATCATCGAGTGTTAGTCGTTGAAAATCTTCTTCCCGGGGAGTAACAATGATTCCGCCAAGTTCAACACTCGCCGGGCTTACAATAATCCGTTCATCACCAACGGCATAGTAACAAGAAGGGCGTTGGGCTTTTCTTGGAAAAACTATAAGGCGGTAAACCCCATCGGTATAAGAAGCAATTAGGTTCATTAGTGGCTCTCCGGCTTCGGCATTTTGCGGAAGATTTTCCATCAAACGGGCAAAACAATAGTCAATTGGCTCTTTCCACTGCGATTCCATTACAATAGCTGTACGTAAATAATCGATCAATTCGTATACTTGTACATCCGACTTTTCACCAACAAAAATTCTTTTGCGGGAACTATCAATTCGTGAAACTTCGGAATCTACGGGCATAATTCCTTTTTGAGCGGCCTGAAAATGAAAATGATCGGGAGCAGAAGCACCACAGAGCGGGCCATTGTAAAAAACAGTGAACTGTGGCAATAAAGCAGCCATCTCAAGCATGTCGATAATACGCCCATCAATGCGCTGTGGACAATGATTAAAATCTGAGATTGTAATATGCCGGTCAAATATTGGGAACGGATTCACTAAAAGCAAATATTTATCCTTAATAATCAATCCATTTTGAGCTTGAGGTAAATGATGGGAACAAAGAAAGCATTTGCGGGTTTCGATTGTTTTAGCACTTAAATCGGCACATGTGCTACGCGCGCGGGCAGGATTATGCTGCACAATAAAACTAAAATCGCCAGCAGATATGACACGACGCTCAACCGATTCAAAATGACGATAATGATTACGCGCCATATCCCAATTGGTAAGCTGCTCGCTATACATAAATGCTATTTTCCCTTCGAACGAACCAGTACTAATTTCCTCAGGTAAAGTCAATACATGCTCAATAATACGCTCCATATTCAATCTTTTTCGACGAAAATAAGAAGAATTGACCGTGTGAACATCAAGTTTACTGTCGAATTGCAAAAAAAAAGTTTCAAAAAAAATAAAATACAGGGGCAGTAAACTTATTCTGTAAGCCAATTGAATAAATTCAGGAAAAGAAATATTGCAGAAATGAGAACCAAAAAGAATGAAAAGTAGCCCACGGAGAAAACGATTATTTCATTAATTTGCAGCAAATATGAATAAGACAAAGAATTGTGAACCGATAAATCGAAAATATGAAGAACTATTTTAATTACAGTGTCAAAGAAGTCGTCGAGAAACTTGGAACATCGGCCAGTGAAGGGCTCTCGGGAGATGAAGTAAAAAAACGGCTTGCCGAATATGGTCCTAACGAGATTAAGGGCAAAAAAAAGAAGCCGTTCATATTGATGTTCCTTTCTCAATTCAAGAGTTTCATGATTATCGTGTTACTCATTGCAGCCGCCATTTCGGGTGTAGTAGGTATTATGGAAGGAGAAGGGCTTCTCGACACGTTCATTATTCTGGGTATCCTCATTTTGAATGCCTTTATCGGAGCATATCAGGAAAACAAGGCCGAATCGTCACTTGAAGCATTGAAAAAACTCTCGGCACCCAACACCATGGTCGTTCGCGATGGAGAGAGCAAAGATGTTCCTACTAATGAGCTGGTTCCGGGCGACATAGTTATCCTTGAAACTGGAGACATTATTCCTGCCGACTTAAGACTTATCGAAGCGGTAAACCTTAAAATACAAGAATCGTCGCTGACCGGAGAATCAGTTCCTGTTGATAAGTTTACTGAAACCCTTTTCGGCGAAGATATTCCGTTGGGCGATTTGACCAACATGGCCTTTTCGAGCGGAATCGTCACCTACGGACGTGGCAAAGGGCTTGTTGTGGGCACCGGAATGAATACCGAAGTGGGAAAAATTGCAGGAATGCTTGAGCAAGCCATGGAAACCGAAACCCCTATGAGCAAACGGCTTGAACAACTAGGAAAAATTCTGGGGATCACTGCACTTGTCATCTGCACTGTCATATTTATAGTAGGAATCCTATACGGGAACTCCGTTTTGAGCATGTTTATGACTGCAGTATCGCTTGCTGTAGCCGCCATTCCCGAAGGCCTGCCAGCAGTTTCTACCGTTGTATTGGCCATTGGTGTTCAACGGCTTGTAAAGAAAAATGCCATCATCCGTACACTCCCATCGGTTGAAACCCTGGGAAGCGCCACAGTAATATGCTCCGACAAAACCGGTACACTTACTCAAAACAAAATGACCGTAGTAGAAACCGTAGTCAACTTCAAACCCGAAAAACCAGGTGAAAGCGACAATGTTTCATTATCCGGTGAAAAAGAATGGCTCATTAACGCGGCAGTACTCTGTAACGATGCCAAGATGAGGTTATTAGGCGATAACCGCTATGAATATTTTGGTGACCCGACAGAAACAGCCCTCATTGAATTTGGGTTCCGCAATGGGGTCAAAAAAGATGTACTCGAAAACAACTATCCCCGTGTAGCCGAAATACCTTTCGACTCGGAAAGAAAGCGGATGACAACCGTGAATTCACTAGCCAACAACAATTTAAGGGTCAATGTAAAAGGTGGGCTCGACGAAATACTCAGTGTTTGCACTGCGATTCTAATCGAAGGAGATATCAAGCCACTGACTGATGCCGATTTACAACAAATTCGCGAATTGAATGAAAATATGGCCAACAATGCCCTCCGGGTATTGGCGATGGCTTATAAAGACATCCCTGAATCGAACGAGAATATTGACACAAACGATCTGGAAAGCAATCTAACATTCATTGGGTTGGTTGGTATGATAGACCCGGCCCGGCCCGAAGCGGTGGCCGCAGTGGCCAAATGCCACACCGCAGGCATACGTACTGTGATGATCACTGGCGACCACAAAAGTACTGCCATGGCAATAGCCCGGGAAATAGGAATATATAAAGAAGGCGACCTGTCTATAACCGGTACTGAACTGGAAAAAATCAGTGATGAAGAACTCGAGAAAAATGTAAAAAGATATTCAGTTTACGCCCGTGTTGCTCCCGAGCATAAAGTCAGGATTGTAAAAGCATGGCAGAAACATAACGAAATTGTTGCCATGACCGGCGATGGAGTAAACGATGCCCCCGCACTGAAACAAGCCGACATTGGCACTTCGATGGGTATTGTAGGTACCGATGTTGCCAAAGGCGCATCGGATATGGTACTTACCGACGATAATTTTGCCACTATTGTATCGGCGGTAGAAGAAGGCCGGCGCATTTACACCAACATATTGAAAACCATCCAGTTCTTGCTTTCTACAAATGTTGGCGAAATTTTCCTTTTGTTGATCACTTCAATTTTCAACATGGGGACCCCGCTATTACCTATTCATATTTTATGGATAAACCTGGTAACTGATAGCTTACCGGCGCTGGCACTTAGTGTCGACCCGGCCGAACCAGATATCATGCAAAAGAAGCCTCACAACACCAAGTCGGGAATAATGTCAAAAGGAATGATATGGCGGGTTATTTATCAAGGGGTTATGATTGGTGGATTGCCATTGATTGCCTACCTCATTGGTCTCCGCGACGGAGGGGTTCAATTGGGGCAAACCATGGCCTTTGCCACCCTGGCATTCGCTCAGCTAGTACATGTTCGTAACCTTCACTCCAATGTGCGTTCATCTTTGTCTATCAGCCCATTGAAAAACAAACCTTTGATTGGTGCTATTTTCATATCAGCCGTACTGGCATTGGCAGTTATGCTGTTGCCGGGTGTTCGCGAAGCATTCAACTTTGTAAGCATGGATCGCAACCATTGGCTTTTGGTTCTCGGACTTTCACTGGCTCCAATACTGATTGTTGATTTGTTTAAACTTCTGAAAATAAACGGGACTAAAAACGAAAATTAGTTTCGAGATAAAACGTTCAGAAAAGGTTTCCTGCTCAGTTGGGAAACCTTTTTTTCTTTAAAAACATTCAAAAAGTTAATGATCAGGAATAAAAAACTTCGTTGAAATTAATTCTGACAAACTTATCACACCCCAATACAAAAAGTATTTGATATTAACCTGAGTTCGATTTTATTTTTAAAGTTCAGATTGGCATAAAACGCTGTTTTACAAAGCAAATTTTTGAGTATTAGCGGGCCAAATCGAGGAAATTTAATGCAGGAAAACAGTGTTT
>Ga0123335_1000505_pt1 | contig 66132 bp, 50 predicted proteins | sample BiotimSIPDNA_2_FD_89707 | JGI IMG/M metagenome (GOLD analysis project Ga0123335, IMG submission 89707) | Anaerobic biogas reactor microbial communites from Washington, USA - Biogas_R2 time_0 SIP DNA | ecosystem: Engineered > Bioreactor > Anaerobic > Unclassified | place: Washington, USA... | reverse complement strand
GATGATAAGGCTTGAAGGCATCGCAGGTCTTATCGACAAGGTGATAAGATCAAGATGCCTGAAAGCCTTAGCGCTCAACAGATTACGATTTTTTGCCTCATCCAACTGCGATTTTTAGGATTATCAAGTACCCGCTTAAATCTTCATCAATTACCGCGCTGCTGCAAAGGGGGCATATCATGCCGAACCTGAAAATGTTACGACAACCGCCGGTTTATCTTTTTGTCATGATAGGTATCGTATTGATTTCATCCGCCTCTGCCGGCTGGGAGAAGATCGGCTTTGCGGGAAAAGAAATTCGGGCGCTTGCCGTCGGGCGTGATGTTCTGCAGGAACGACAGGCAGTCTATGTGCCGGTGGATGACAGCGGGGTGTTCGTGGCTTATGTTTCGACAGATTCGATATCCCGATCTCTGTTCGGTCATTCACCGAATGACCGGCCTGCCGGAAAAATCCATTCATTGCTGCTGGCGGAAAACAGCGCGACCATGCTGGCCGGTTCGGACAGCGGGCTCTATGGCGCTTCGTTGTACTTTGCATCGTTGCCGACGTGGAGAAAGCTATCTTTGAACTGTACCGAAACAGTAACCGGTATCGCAAAGAGTGACAGCGCATTCTGCGCAGTAACCGCATCAGGGGTGTACCGTACGAAAAGCGCCTATGGAACATGGCTGGCCTGTTCCCTTTCCGGAGCGCCCGTCCGCCCTGTTTCCGGTTCGGTGTTCACTGCTGTTGCTTCGTGGCCGCGCGGCAAGGGCTTCGTGGTCGGTTCCGCGGCCGCTGGAGCGGGTGTCCAGGGTGGACCGGTGATTTTCGGATCTGTTGATGCTGGTTCGTGGACCGGTAGCACCTGCAGGGCTGAGTGTACCTGCATCAACGGTTCGGTGTATTCCTTCGTTGCCGACACTCAGATCACCATTTATGCCGGGACTTCGAAGGGCGTTGTTCATGGTGTCGAATTTGAGACCAGCTGCTGGGGTGTTTATCCGCCGCAGCTTGAGATGCCGATACGGGATATGTGTCTCGCGCGAATGAATTCCTCGGGCATGCCGCCGGATGTGTATGCGGCGACCGACAGCGGGGTGTATTTAAAGTCAATTCAGACCACCGCCTCAGGGGCCTGGAACCGGCTTTTTTCCATGAAGACGTTCGCGGTTGAGGTCATAGAAGAGAACGGCGATCCTGTAATCTACGCCGGAACCGCCGACGGTTTGTGGAAATACACCCGGTCAACATCGGTTGCCGGAAGACATGGCGTTGGGCCGAATAAATATGCAGCGGAACGGACTATCCGGTATTCGCTTGACGGAAGAGTTATACCGCCAAAGAGCGCGGGCAGGTATCGCGGCGTATACATCGCACAGGTAACCACGGGAAGCGGATCGAGGCTTATAAGAATCATCGCCGCGGAGCATTGAATTCGGGTCCGGAGTGAGCAGCGTTGTCACGCGTTGGTATTTCAAAATGCTATCGTTGTACTCCCGAGATTTTCTCGATATATTTGAATAGCTACGGCAGCTTATTGTCTTAACCGGCTAATAGTGTCCTTTTTAAAGATATTCGGTACTGCCGATTCCAAGAAGTGGTTGTTAATTTCCCCAAAATTTTCTGCTGATATCGTAAACTTACCACGGATTATGGTATAACATTGGGCAGAGCCCGGTTTTGTATCTATGTTAACGGGTGATTTCTGTGCGAATGTAATAAACGATGCCGGGGAAGCCACAAGGGAAGTATTGGCTGGTTTCTTCCTGTTCAAACGGTTCTTTTTGTAAAGATAATACCGAAGTTTCTCAATAGAAATACCGTTTTCCTTACAAAAATCCTGCTGGGTCTTTCCACTTTACCTGAATTCCTGTACAATATTATTTGTATCCATTCTCCTCCATTCGTTTATTTTACAGAATAGAAGTAATATGGATTTTGATTCTCAGGAATTCTATATGGGGTTTACCGGATACTTACATTTGAGACACTGGTTTCTACAGGAGTAATGAAACAATGAATAAAAAATGGAATGTGTTGCTTTTATTGTTCACATTATCTTTAGTCCAATTTTCTTGTGTAAAAGATACTATAGTTAGCTGCCATTACAGATGTCTTTATGTTTTTGTTAATAACTCAGGGCAGACTGCTCAACTGACCTTAAGTTTGAAAGAACACGCAAGAGATGATGAAATTTGGATATCAGAAACACAATTTAGTGTTTTTGATAGCACTGTATTTATAGATACTGTTGATTTAACTTTTGATGATGGTGGTTCTTGTCGATTGGGGGTTAATGCTGATAAAGATTTTTATGGAATAGTGTACAATATAACTACCGGAGATAGCATTAGAAGCGGCGAAATTATTCCTTTTGATACAACTCTTGGCTATTTTGAATTCTGCTCAGACTGCATTTACGAGTATTCAGACACATTGATAATAGAATGAAAAATCATCCCTTCCCCCCTCACAAAATCTCATTCCCCCAACACGGGATGAGAAAGGAGTGAAGAGAGTCGAGAGACAAGATGAAAAGCAACGGCAAAGAGATTTCTGATTGCTGAAAGTGTTGCACGAGAAAAGAGTTATGCGTTTGCTCTAAGGGTGGTGCAGTTGTACCAATACCTTGTCGAGAAGAAAAAGGAATTTGTGCTTTCAAAGCAGATTCTGCGATCGGGAACCTCAATCGGTGCAAATGTTGAAGAAGCGATTGGCATTTCTGCTGGTGGTCTAATGCTTGCTCCAGATTATTCATTTTCAATGACGATGCACCTTGCACAAAATGCAGTATGGGAAGTTCAAGACAAATGTTTTTGGCCTGCAGTAGGGGATGCTGCTGTCGCAGATTTAAAGCAAACTGCTGTTGAAACTGCAGCTTTTCCATTGCTTGGGCCAGGGCCAATTACAACCACGGTGTCATTTTTTCGACACTTACGGCATTGGTTTTTACAGGAGTAGAGCAGATGAAAAGAATGTTCCTAACAATATCAGCAATTGTACTACTGGTAGTCACTTCAAGTTGCGTTAAACGTGACATTAAATCCTGTGAAATTGATTTTCAATTGACTCTTGTCAATAATGCAGCCAATTCTGTTGCTGTAAGTTTTAGCAGATTTGAAGAAAACAATATCGTAAAAATTGTATACGATAAAACAAAGGATACTGTTCATAATAATAGTAGCAACGATTTCAACATAAACTACCAATTTGAAAAAGATGGGAACTGCAACATTGGGAGTTCTATCGATAAGGATGTATTTGGATCGTTTCTAACCATTACGAGTGGAACAGACTCAAAGGAATATATCGTAGTACCCTTTGATACAACAGGTGGTATTAAGGAATTTTGTTCTGATTGTATCTACGAGTATACAGACACATTGATAATAGGTAAGCATCCGGTAAACCCCATATTTTAACATACCCAGCCAGTTACTTATCTTCTTGTAACGTTTTCCACTCAGGCATGAGGAAATTCTTTATATCGCTTGTTTTAGAGGCTGGAAGTTTTGTGAGCAGATCATTCAGGTAGATAAACGGATCGGTATCGTGAAGCTTTGCAGTAGAGACCAGAGAGTAAATCATCGCGGCACGCCGGGCAGCATCGTGAGATCCGTTGAAGAGATAATTCTTTCGTCCGATAGCCACCGGTCTGATTGCATTCTCAATGAGGATGTTACTTATCTCGATCCGCTGATCTGTCATGAAGGGCTCAATAGGTTGCCCGGGAATTCACGGCAAAAAAGGTATCATAATGCATGGAGGGAGTTATGACTGCAGCTTATGAGATTTACAAGGCGTACTGATATTCAATACATAAACAATCCCTCATTTCCGGCTTGATTTTTGTTCACTTTTATAGTATGTTCATTATTAGTGAACACTCAATATTAATGAACAAGGCCTCCGGATTATGGATATAAAAACCGAAATTCTGACCAAAACTACAGATAAACTCCAAAAAGATACCGGCATTTCGTTCAAGGTAAAAAAGCAGTACAATGATCATTTCAGGGATGTGTTGATTGAGCTGAAATGGAATAAAAGCACCTGGTATCTGGATGCTGAGGTCAATGGAACCATTAACCGGGCCATAATCGGCCGATTCAGGCAAAACGCGGCAGGTTTCGAGAATACTCCTGTTTTGATTACTACCTTTGTAACTCCCGGTTTAGCGGAACAATTAAGAGAACTTAAGATTAACTATATCGATACTGCCGGTAATGCATATCTGAATATTCCACCACTACTGATTAATATCCAGGGAAACAGACCCGGGGAAATCCAGGCGACCTCTGTAAGACTGTTCCGCACCACCGGACTTAAGATCATATTCGCGCTTTTATGTAATCCGGAACTGGAAATAAAGGATTACAGAACAATTGCATCCATGACAAATGTGGCCCTTGGAAGTGTTAACTGGATAATGAGAGATTTGGCACAAGCCGGATATCTGTTAAACCAGGGGAAAAATGGCCGAAGGCTTATCCGAAAAGATGAACTGCTGGAGAAATGGGTTTCTAATTACCACGAGCAGCTCAGGCCAAAAATTATCATCGGCCGGTATGCAGCTTTAGATAAGGACTGGTGGAAAAAGGTTGAGGATAAATATAATGTGCTCTGGGGATCGGAAAAAGCTGCCGGTATCATTACAAAATATTTGAAGCCTGAGATAACTACTATTTACATTAAAGAGTTAACTCCGGATTTTCTGATCAGAAACAAGCTTCATAGCACAAGTGAAGGGGACATAGAGATTCTGAAAAAATTCTGGCTTTTTGATGACCGGTGGACTGATCAGAATGTCGTTCCTCCAATACTCGTATATGCGGACCTGATCGCCGGCAGGTCTGACAGAAATATTGAAACGGCAAAGATTATCTATGACAAAGAAATTTCTGGACTTATCAGGCAAAATTGATCCGTTATTAGCCGAAATTCTCCATTTAATCAGCGATATTTCTGCGCAGAATAATATCCAATTCTTTATCGTCGGAGCTACTGCCAGAGATATTTTCTTTGAGCTGCTGCATAAGATCAAGTCACGAAGGGCAACTCTGGATCTTGATCTTGGGATTCATGTTGCTGCCTGGTGCTCGTATGAATCATTGCTGATAAAATTGACGGAAAGCGGACACTTCAGAAGGTCTAATATTCCACATCGTTTACATTATTACAAAGAAAAATATCCTGTCGACATAGTCCCCTTTGGCGAGATTTCAAAAGCCGACGGAACAATTACCTGGCCGGATAAGGAGCGGATGTCAACTCTTGGATTCATGGATGCTTTCAATGACTGTTATCAGGTTAAATTTGCAGAAAATTCGAATATTACCGTTCCTGTCGCCAGTCCTGCCGGTCTGATTATAATGAAGCTGATTTCATGGTCTGAGGCTAAGAGCAGAGCCGAAAAAGATGCTCAGGATCTGGAACTGATCTTTTCACATTACCAGGATTTATTTGAAAATTCTACCAGACTTTTTGATTATCCAGTGATTTTTGAATCTGTGCAGTTTGATGTTCAACGAGCCGGAGCTGTCCTGGCAGGAAAAGATGTCACGGTGATTCTAAAAGATGAAAATGCAAAAGAGGTTATCAGTAAAATACTCCGTAACGAAACTCGTGAGAATATTACATCACAACTGGCTATCGATATGATGACTAAGAACAGATTAAATGAAAATGAATATGAGGAAAGATTACAGCAGATTTTTGATTTTAAAACAGGTTTCTACCTTTAGACTATGTCTGAGTTGTGTGAGAGGGAGAGTGGGTTTTACCAGAAATAACCCTTTTCCGTAAGAATTGATTTTCTAACATCGTATAAACTTGCATCAATATTATTGGGATGTTTTTATGTTTATGAAAAATTGTATTATGATAGTCAGCATTTTAGTAATTACGCAAAAGGTACAAGGGAATATGCGGCATTCTGGTCATATGGTGAAGATGAGCTAAGTGAACTAGAGTTTCAAGCTATGTTAGATGAAGTCAAAGGAACTGATGGCAATTGGTTTGATGTTAGTAAACAAATTTCGCATTGGTAAATAAATTGTAAAAACCCCATGGGAAACCCTAAATGATTAAAACAAAAACACTTCTTTTTATGCTTTTCATATTATTAACAGGTTGTGACAATTGTGGTGTTAGCTCTAAAGCTTATACATTCTTCCTTTGTTTCAAACAGTATAATGTTTTTAATTATCCGTGTATTGATACTTTGAAGAGTGAGGACACACTTGTTCTAACTATCGTCGGGCCAATAGATAGGAATGAAGTTCCTTCTATGAGGAAAGTATCCGTATTAGCATATAGACCACCTCCTCTACCAACTCTAATACCAGAGTCAACAATTGTATATTGTGATAAGGAAATTAATACACAACAAGATACGGTTGTAGCGTTTACTAATCTTTTTGGAAATGTACAGGCAGAGGTTTGCATTGGAAACGATTTTCTATGTGACTGGAATCATATAACTTTTGGAAAGCAATCATTTAATCCTGGTTTATATACATTTTATCTAAGAGCAATTGATAAGGATTTAACCATTTATTATGATACATTAGTTATTTATTCACAATAGGCAACCATTTTATTAAATTTTTATCGCTACCATTCATAAATTGGCGAATAGAACCAGTTGTTATTTCGAGTACATTCCATTGTCTGGTAACAAGAGGGCCTTTAGTTATAGAATGGGAGGGATAGTGGTTAGAAAAACTTTTAAATTGATTGGTATGATCAAAGGCCGTAGAGGCTGCGTTTGGGGAATTCTTTACTAAAAGGTGAAATTACGGATATCGCAAAGACATTGTATGAAGGGATATCGAGTTGGTTCAAATAACCAGAGGTGGAGAAAAGTATGGCGCTTGTAAATTGCAAAAAATGTTTATTATTAATCATAATAGCATTTGCCCTGTTAGGGTGTAATCTGGGGAGTCAGAGTGAATACATCTATTATAGTGGTAAAATAACTCTGATAGATACAACCATTGTTCCTGAAAACATTGAGATATATTCGAGCAACTTGAATTTTGAATTGCTGGATCAGGATGGTAACCTAAAGCATCCCAGTTCAATTCCGAAGCATCCCGATAAGAGTGGAAATTTCCAAGTGGTTGAAACAACTCGTTCCCATGGGCCTGCAGTGACTGTTGAGCATTGGGAGTGCGGGCCATTGCGATTATATATTCGCCACCCAAAGTACAAACCATACTATGATAGTTTGACAAACGATCAGTTGCAGGAGTTGAGACAAAATGCTTCGGGCCAATGGGTGTTACCTGACATTATTCTTTACCCTGCACTATAATTTATGCTCTTTTCTCTCTTTCATGTAAACAATGAATAGATTTTTAGGTTTTTCGGAATGCTTTTGCCTTTTGCTCAAAATTACGGAATCAGGTCTGTTGCACTCCTCAGGGCAGGGCATTTTTCTTTTTGTTCCGATCAATAATAATTCGTGCTTTGACCTTGCCCTATAACCTGTTCCGATTCGATCTTTCATCCAAATTATGTTAGTTCTATATGTAAAGCCCCATTGATTGAGAACATACAATCCTTGTTCAAGTTCTGGACTTGTGACCCACAAAAACAGAACGGCATGTCTCGTGCAAATGTCATTAACAGGAAGAGCTGCAATTTCTTCAATGCTTCAGCACCACCGAACATTGAACGATGTATCTTAGTAACATGGATACTAAAAAACTGACCCACCCCCACGACAAGTTTTTTAAAGACGCTTTCAGCCGGGTTCAAACAGTGCAGAGCTTTATCGGGCACTACCTTCTCCCTGAGGAGTCTACACTTATTGATCTTTCAACACTGGAAGCGGTAAAAGACAGCCATATCAACCCCGATCTTCAGGAGCTTTTCTCCGATGCCGTGTACGCGGCCTCAGCTCACGGCAAACCTGAGCACGTGTACCTCCTTTTTGAGCATAAAAGCTACCCTGACCCAACGGTTGGGGTACAGTTGCAGAAAAATATCGCCATGGTGCTCCAGTATCACCAGAGACAACATGCCGATGAAGGTATTCCGGTTATTTTTACCATGGTAATCTGCCATGGCAAAAAGAGTTTAATCCCGTATAAGGGGCCGGTCTGCCGTTTTGTCCCATACCAGAATTGGCAGCCACTTTTTCCAGATCTCCGGTATACCTTTATCGATCTTCAAATCCTGGATGATGACCAGATAAAGGGAGACCCATATCTTCGAATTCTCTTTCTTACCCTCAAATACATTCACAACCCGGATCTTTTGGAGAAAATCAGGGATATACTCGTAATCTTTAGGGAGCTGGATAAAGATACAGGGGCTTATGAATACCTTTTATCGTTAATAACCTATCTGGCGGGAGCGGCACCAAAAAAATTGCTCAAAAAGCTTCTGGGTCGTATAAATCGGATCTTAAAAAAGGAGAAAAATCCAATGTCCAATATTATTGAGGAAGTTTTTGGGGATCTTATTAAAGAGAGGCTGGAGAAGGCTACAGCTGAGGGCATGAGAGAGGGCATGAGAGAGGGCATGAGAAAAGGCAGGGAAGAAGGAATTAAGATCGGCCAGGAAAAAGGCAAAAGGGAAGGAGTTATGGAGAAGATTGAAAAGAAGGCCGTGATTAAAACCGAAAAAGTCGTAAAAGAGATGGTTGCAAACGGGCTTAATGATAAAATTATCAGCAAGGTTACAGGACTTACGCTGGTTGAAGTCAGAAAGTTAAAAAATTGACACTGTTTTCAGAGAGCAACACGCTTGACCAGGGCATTGCCGGACTTTCAGTAAAAAAGTGTGACATGCCACAGTATTGGTACTTTCTTACAAAACCATAAAAGCGTCCTTTGAAACTCTGACTTGCTACTTGCGACTTGCGACTTTCCCTTACATGCTTGAAAAGTAGTCCGTACTCTTACATATGGCAAGGGGGCGTCCCCTCTTGCGCTCCAGCCCGTCGAAGACGCCGGTCTTACGCTATCCCCCTGTGTTGTCCACCAGTTGTGAAGGCAGGTAAATTCATCACATTTGCAAACGCTGTTGCAGGCGCACCGGCGAACTGGTGGTAGGTTAAAATTTATTGTAGTTTTTAAGATAAAGACGCTTAATATTAATGATGTTGACGTTTGTTGGTTTTCCTAGCCTCACCCCGCCTGTCGGCACCCCTCTCCAGCTGGAGCGCTGGAGAGGGGCTTTGCAAACTGGCATCTGGACTGGTAACATTTAACTTCTTATTAGTTAAAAAGGGTGCCGTGCCGCAGTTTTGTTACTTTCGTACAAAACCAAAAAGCGCCCGTTGAAACTCCTGACTTGCTACTTGCGACTTGTGACTTGCGACTTTCCCTTACATGCTTGAATTCTTCGAAGCTATAATAATTTTAATCTACCACCAGTTCGTCTGTGCGGCTGCAAGGACGTTTGCAAATGTGATGAATTTACCTGCCTTCACAACTGGTGGACAACACGGGGTGATAGCGCAAGACCGGTTTCCTAACCGGGCTGGAGCGAAAGAGGGAACGCCCTCTTCCAAAAGATCCTGGTTAATATTTACTACTTGTATTGGGGGCACCCTCTTCCAAAAGCATCCCCTTTTTCCCCGGACTCCACACAAGCCTGATACTGTCTAAATCCACAGTTGCAGCAGATACGGCCTCTTCAAGTCGAAACAGTTCACTCTCTGCAAGCGTAATCTCTTTCTGTGAAACAGATGGGTTGGTTTCTTTTAAAGATTTCAGCCGCCTGACCTCAGATCCGGCGATGTTTCTGACTCTGGCCAGGGCTTGTTCAATTATTTTATCGCTCCTTTCCTCGGCAATGCTTCTGGCCGTTTCCAGCATCACCGGTATAAGGGTCTGCCTGATTTCCGGCCTCTGAAGAAGAGGAAATGAGGGCAGTTTCTCAAGTGAAGCGTTCCAGTTTTTTTGAAGTAAATCGCTCTTGTCCTCATACTTATTATCCACAAGCACCCGGATAACAGCCGGCGGGAGAAAACGATTTACAAAAAGGGAGGCCGGCGCGACATATTTAACGGTGAAAACGCATTCCAGATAAAGCCCCGGATTATTGTCATCCTTGTGTACAGAAAAGCAGGCGTTTCCTGATTCTGATCCGATAAGGAGGTCGATTCCACCTGTAACCGCAGGATGATCTATGGATAAAAACTCATAGTCCTCCCTTTGTAAAGCCTTGCTGCGGTTGAATGTCACAATTGATCTTGCCGATGAAAGACCAGGAAAAGACTCGTCAAGCTGTGATTCAGAAAGAAGGTTCCAGGTGTCCTCATGAAACTCCTCTGCCAGTATTCCTCTTGATTTGAAGAGCTTTCTCATCAGTGATTTCAGTGCAGGATCCCTGTCCAGAGCTTGAATCTCCTTCACCAGCCTTGATGCTTCCTCCGGGCGAAACGAATGCTGCTCAAGAAGCCGGTCTCTTCCGGCACTGAGCCTTTCAGAGATCTCCTCAACAGTTTTTCTGGTCCGGCTGATAAGATCATCGATGTTCATATCACCGCCTTTATAGCGGTTCTCAGTTATTATTCTATTTATTTCATCAAAGAATTTCTCAAAAGTCTCCTGTGCGGCAGGGACCGTATTCAAAAAGATGCCCAGTCCCTCATGAAACCATCGACAGAGAAAAAAGTCCGGGGTATCCTTGATAACTGGAAGATGAATGGTGATTTTACTCTTCTGGCCAATACGGTCGAGCCTTCCGATTCTCTGCTCGACAAGCTCCGGGCTTAATGGAAGATCAAAAAGGACCAGACGGTGAGAGAATTGAAAGTTTCTGCCTTCACTGCCGATTTCAGAACAGATAAGAATTCTTGCTCCCTCTTCCTCAGAGAACCAGGCGGCATTTCTGTCCCTCTGAAGTAAAGTGAGGTCTTCATGAAAAAGGGCCGCGTTAACATTGATAACCTTCAGCAGAGATTCCTGAAGCGAGATCGCGGTATATTTACATCTGCAGATTACCAGTATCTTTTCCTCACCACTTTTCCTGAGGAGCTCTGCAATATAATCGACTCTCGGATCACCAACAAGCGACCGTTTCTGCGGAGTTTTCTTCAGAAGATCTTCACTGAAAGCAGTAGACACCCGCCTTAGAATCTCTTCATCTGCTTTCAGTTCCACTATCACAGCTTCACGTTCCGGGAACCCTCCAATTGCCGCGCGTGTGTTACGGAAGAGGGCCCGTCCGATTCCCAGACGGTCGATGATCATCGAGACTATTTCTCTTCGCTCATCGGGCGACAAACTCTTTACATCTGCTGAAAAAGCCCTTTTCATCCCGAGAAGCTTTGCGAGCCGCACCGCCTCATCCTCTGAAAGTGGAATGCCGTCAAGAATGTGTCCTGTAATCTCAGCAGCTTCTCTGTGACGGCCGGTTTCGTTGAGAAACTGATTGAAATCGGAATATCGTGACGGGTCAAGCAGCTTGAGCCTGGCGAAGTGATTTTTTTCACCAAAGTGAAGAGGAGTGGCGGTAAGGAGAAAGACATCACCGGATTTTTCAGCCAGTGACTGTACAGCTTCAAACTGCGGTGTTCCCTGCACAAGATGATGCGCTTCATCAACTATGAGCAGATCCCAGTTCTGTTTTAGTGCATCGGGCAGCAGATCCTTTTTATGTACAAGAGTCTGGAGTCCGGTGAGAACAAGTGAGGATCTGGAGAATGGGTCGGATTCGCCTTCCTCCTCTTCATCAGGGTTCACAATTGAGAAAAGCAGGTTGAACTTTCTCAGGAGTTCAACAAACCACACGTTTATCATCGGTTCCGGAACTACGATCAGGACCTGCGAAATACGCCCGCTTAAAAGCAGTCTGTGCAGTATAAGGCAGGCTTCGATTGTTTTGCCCAGCCCGACCTCATCGGCAAGCATCGTGCGCCTTACAAATCTTGATGATATTTCGTGGGCAATATAGAGCTGATGAGGGATAAGCTCGATTCTGCCGCCTGCAAATCCTCTTACCTGTGAAGAGCTGATTCTGTAACGCAGGTCGAGAATCTCAGAGCGCAGGTTGAAATCATCACTGCTGTCGGTATGTGCCGCAAGAAGACGGTCCAGGGGAGCAGAGATGATATTTGAGCCGCTGAGACTTGTTTCGGGAACCGGTCCGCTTTCCGTCTGATAGGTAATGACCCCATCGGGATTGTCCGCCGATTTCACAGTGTGCTGCTTTCCATCAGCGGTTCTGATTGTGTCCCCCGGTTTAAATACTATTCTGCGTAAAGGCGCAGTTTCCTTGGAGAAAACCCGCGTCGTGGCTCCGTCATGGAAAGAGATTGTTACTCTTTTAAAGTCTGCAGAGATAACAAGGCCTAAACCAAGTTCCGGCTCCATTTCACTGATCCATCTCTGACCTGCCACAAAAGAAACCCCTGCCGGTTTGCTCACTGGATTTGCTCCTCTGTTATCTTGAAGTTTCTGATTGACTGAATCTCATCACTGCTCCAGTTTTCCTCTACCCACGGGAGCGGGATCTTTTTAATGAAACCCTTTTTAAGTGACTCTATCAGAATTGATGAATTCAGATCAGGGTCTATTTCCGCTGTGCAGATGCTTTTTTGAAGCAGAAGACGCATCTGGACAAGCCGTTCTCTCTCGGAGATATTCAGGTATAGAGGGAGCTTTCTGAAATATCCGGTCAAGGGAATGGATCCATGCTGGAGCACTCCCATGGTTGTACGGCGCTGAGCGGATCCGACCAGTTTTTTTCCGTTCACCATTATTTCATCACGGTTGGGGGCAAGAAAACAGGGTAATTTGACCTCGCGCCTGACCTCAAGCAGCTGATCGTACGAGTCGTGACTCTGGCAGTCTATACCTGCCTCTTTCATGCCCTCCATCAGACAGGTTGTGATCACATTATAGCTTTCCTGAACTGTGGACCCCATGTATCTCATCTTCCGGGGAAAGATGCAGCTATAGGTAAGATCCTGAAAATGAAGTACGGCTCTGCCACCTGTGGGGCGTTTTATCCAGGAGACGTTTTCTCTTTTAACTGCTTCAATATCAAGGACTTCAGAGGCTTTCTGCATATATCCGACGGTTATAGATGGCACTTTCCAGGCATAAAAACGCACAAAAATCCTGTTCTCAGCGCTGCATCTGCTGAGAAGATAAAGATCGGCTGCCATGTTAAAGACCGGGTCATGTTCTGTATCAATTATAAATCTGATCATATAGGCTTTTTTCATTCCAGGGTGTGAGTCAAAAATACACTAAAAACCAGAGGCACAAACTAATTTTTATCGATACCGGGCCTGACCGGAAATCACTGGTAAAACGAATAAATAAAAGAGGCTTGAATGGAAAAGGCAGCCATAGGAATCGATCTGGGTGGTACAAATCTCAAGGGAATAATAATGAATGATAAGGGACAGGGCCGCCACCTGACCCGTGTACCTACTGAAGCCGAAAAAGGCGGTGCCCATGTGCTTGAGAACATTCTTGTTCTTATCGAAAAGCTGATCGCGCAGGAAGGCTCAAAAGATCATATCTCAGGGGTTGGAATCGGCACTCCGGGATTTGTTGATGACGATGGAACTGTTCTTGGCGGCGCGGAAAACCTTCCGGGCTGGAAAGGCACCCAGATCTATAAACCGATTCTCGAAAAGTTCGGGCTGAAAGCTATCGCCGCAAATGATGTCACGGTGGCTGCTTTGGCCGAGGCGAAATACGGGGCCGGAAAAGGGGTAAGAAATTCAGTCTGCTTTGCACTGGGTACAGGAATCGGGGGAGGCATCGTTATCGAAAACCATCTCTACAAGGGCACTCATGGAATGGCAGGGGAGCTGGGTCATATTGTAGTTGAAACAAACGGTATTCCTTGTAACTGCGGTCAGAAAGGGTGTGTTGAGCGCTATGCCTCCGCTACGGGAATAGTCAATCTGGCAAAAAAGCTGAGTGCGGAAAAGAAGGGAAAAGATGAGACCCAGTTTACAAAAGAAGTAAACGGAAACCCCTCCGCAGTGACATCAAAAATGGTATACGATTTTGTTAAAAAGAGCGACCCTGTGGCGATGAATGTAAATGAGATTGCCTGTGACATGCTGGCCCGTGCGGTAGGAATCACCCTCAATGCGCTCTCTCCGGACCGTGTGATCCTGGGCGGAGGGGTGATGATGGCCGGGCAGGTTATAATAGATACTGTTTCAAAATATACGCCCCGTTACTGCTGGCCGGCGATTTGGGAGAGATGCGAAATAGTTATCGCGCAGTTAGGTGAAGATGCCGGGGTGCTTGGCTCAGGGGCCATGGTTTTTGAGGAACTTGCGATTATTTGCTGATATTATGGAAACTACTGCTGGAAAAATAGAGGAACTCAGGAATCTGATTCGTAAATACGATGCCGCTTATTACGGGCGGGGTGAGTCGCTTGTTGCTGACCAGGAGTACGATGCTCTTTACAATGAACTTTTAAAGCTGGAAAAGGCGCATCCTGAGTATGCTTCCGCTGATTCTCCCACCATGCGTGTCGGCAGCGATTTGACAAAAGAGTTCCCGAAAGTTCCGCACAGTGTTCCCATGATGAGTATCGATAATACCTACTCCGAAGAGGACCTTCAGGAGTGGGTCGAGAGGCTTCAAAGGTCTCTTCCGGGTCAGAATCTGTCCTTTGTCGGGGAACTGAAAGTTGACGGAGTGGCAGCATCTCTGATTTTCGAGAACGGTAAACTCCTGAGAGCTGTAACCAGGGGCAACGGGACAATCGGGGATGAAGTAACGGCTAATGTCAGGACCATAAAAAGTATTCCCCTGAAAGTTGATTACAGTTCTCTTTTTGAAGTACGCGGTGAAGCGTACATGACTTTCCAGGCATTTACAAAACTTAATGAGAATTATATTGAAAGCGGCCAGAAGCCGATGCAGAATCCCCGTAATACTACGGCCGGCACCCTGAAACTTCAGGACTCACATGAAGTCTCCCGCAGAAACCTCAGCTTTGCCGCATACTCTCTTCTCGATGAAAAGCATGGCAGAAGCCATTTCGAGAACCTTCAGTTTCTCTCAGAATCAGGCTTTCCTACTGTCAAGCATTCATCATTGCTGCATTCAAAGGAAGATGTACTTGCTTATTGCAGAAAATGGGAAAAAGAGCGCCACCAGCTTCCTTTTCCCGTTGACGGAGTAGTCATAAAGGTTGACAGTTTTTCTCAGCAGAAGGATCTGGGGACCACTGCCAAGGCTCCCAGATGGGTTATAGCATACAAATATCAGCCGGAAAGCGCTATCACACAGGTGGAAAAGATCGAAGCAAACGTGGGCAGAACCGGCGTTGTTACCCCTATCGCACGGCTGAGCCCTGTTTTTCTGGCTGGAACCACAATAAAAAATGCTACACTGCATAACTATGATGAAATTGTCAGGCTGGGGGTCAGGGAAGGCGACTATGTACAGATAGAGAAAGGCGGGGAGATTATTCCCAAAGTGGTCAAAGTCTTAACCGAAAAGCGCATTCCCGGATCGCAAATTTTCCAGCCGCCGTCAAACTGCCCCTCCTGCGGATCTCTTCTTGGTAAACTTGAGGGAGAGGTGGCGCTGAGGTGCTTTAACCGCTCCTGTCCCGATCAGCTCAAGGCATCCCTTGAACATTTTGTTTCCCGTTCGGCGATGGACATACGCCATATAGGTCCCTCACTCGTTGAACATCTGCTTCAGTGGGGATTGGTAAAGAATGTCGCCGATCTGTACGAACTGACTTTCGATAAACTTACCGGTCTCGAAAGAATGGGAAATAAGTCCGCTGCCAATGTTATAGAGTCAATTGAGAAATCAAAATACAACAGCCTCGACAAACTGCTTCACGGACTGGGAATCAGGATGATCGGGGCCCAGTCCGCAAAAATACTGGCATACCATGTCGCCGATATATCCGATCTTTATGAGATGCCACCTGAGAGCCTGGAAAAAATTGATACAATAGGTTCTGCGATGGCACATAGTATCCGGATGTACTTTGATCGGGAGGAAAACAGAACTCTTACAGAGCGGCTCCGCAGCCTGGGGGTAAATGTAAAGGGAACCAGCGCTCCTGTCGAAGGTAAACTGAGTGGCAAGACATTCGTTTTGACCGGTACACTGGCTCATTTTACACGGGAGAAAGCTTCAGAGGAAATCGAAGCCCGTGGCGGCAAAGTGTCAGGCAGCGTAAGCCGCAAAACCGATTTTGTTCTGGCTGGTGAGGATGCAGGATCGAAACTTGAGAAAGCGCATTCCCTGGGCGTTACGGTTATTGATGAGGTGGAGTTTGAGAGGATGCTACAGTAAGCCGTTCAGAGGTTCAGCGTTCAGAGGTTCGGCGTTCAGAGGATTAAGATTTGAAAATCGTTCGGAGGTTAAGGAGTTTGAGGAATAGGGATTTAGGTGCTCCGGAGATTTCCGGGTGATTTTTTGTTGAGATTAGATGATAGCAGGAGTCAACGGTAGTGAGCACCCAATGACATATGGCAAGTATTCCACGGGAAATCGGAACATACGAAGTAGTGAAATGTACCGTCACCTGGTCCTCAGATAAATTCTGAAGATGTTTTACCGTTTCAATATACCTTTTATCCTGCGTGTCTGTAAACCACAGGTGTAATAAATGTAAACTTTTCACAGGGGAATAAAGAGTCCGGATCCATAAGGCTGGATATCTTGAATCACCAGACACTGGTGGGGATTAATGGTTCGAGCCTGGGGTCCGAAACCCCCCTAGTTTGGGGGGCAGGGGGGCTGGGCTAATGTTTCGTTACCTTCCAAGCTGGGTTTTAGGGGCCGCCTGGCCCCTACCAGTCAGAAGCGAAATTTGAAAATCTCAATTAATTCGTGATCCGGAACTAACCATAGAAACGCTTCATCAGATGTATATTTAATAGTTCATCAGGGTTCTAGTAAAATGGAGGTTTGCCTTGAAGATAATCGAGATTTCGGGCCTTAAGAAGAACTATCCCCTCGGAAAAACCACAGTACATGCTTTAAGGGGCGTTAATCTGGATGTGGAGAAGGGGGATCTTCTCAGTGTCATCGGCCCCTCAGGAAGCGGAAAAACCACGCTTTTAAATATCATCGGCTGTATCGACCGTGCCAGTGACGGTAAAGTTGTTATCGGGGGTAAGGAAATCTGCACCCTCAACGACAGGCAGATCACCGATTTACGATTGCACCATATCGGATTCATTTTCCAGACTTTTAACCTTATTCCGGTGCTTGATGCTCTGGAAAATGTTGAATTTCCCCTGTTGTTGATGAAAACGCGGAGCTCAGCAGAGGTAAGGAAAAGGGCCGAGAAACTCATTGACGAAGTCGGATTGTCGGAGTATAAAAAGCACCGGCCTGCCGAGCTGTCGGGCGGCCAGCGCCAGAGAGTCGCTATTGCCCGTGCACTTGTAACAAGCCCCGATATCGTTCTGGCTGATGAACCTACTGCAAACCTTGACTCTGTTACCGGGGAATCAATTCTCGAACTCATGAAGAAAATGAACGAAATTGAAAAAACCACTTTTATCTTCTCGACTCACGATCCCAATGTGATGAAGTACGCAAAAAAAGTGGTTAAGATAAAGGACGGTCTGATTGAGGAAGAGAGCGCTTCATGAAGCTCATAATCAAGATTGCCTGGCGCAACATCATGCGTCATCGCGGCAAAAGCCTGGTTATCGGGGCCATACTGTTTCTGGGCGCGTTTCTGATGACCGTAGGAAACGGTATAATTTCCGGCATGAGCAGGGGACTTCAGAAAAATATAGTTGAAGGTTTTACAGGTGATATAGTTCTGATCTCAAAGAAACAGGAAACCGACAACGTTTTTATCGAGTTCATGGGGAAAGCAATAGAACCGCTGTATGATTTTGTAAAGATCGAGAAGGTGCTTGAAAAACAGGATTATATAAAATCTTTTGTTCCTGTCGGTAAAAACATGGCTGCGCTGCTTAATGACAGCGAAAACGGCGCTCCGGGCTACAGCTTCGTGATGGGTGTAGATTTCAAACGCTACATGGAAGTTTTCCCTGAAAACATCACTCCGATTGAGGGCCGGTTGCTTGAACCGGGAGAACGCGGCGCAATTATTCCCACAGGAGCCAGAAAGGAATTTTTCAATACTACAGGAACCTGGTATATCCCCCGGGGAGATACTCTCAGAAAAGAAAACCTTACTGAGGAAGCAAAGAGCGTTACTGATCTGGAATGTAAAGACAACGTTGTATTCATGGGGTTCAGCACCGATAACTCAACTTCTGATATCCGTCTTGACGTAAAAGGAATCATCAAATACAAGGCACTGAATTCTATCTGGGGCCAGTTTGTCCTGATGGATATCGAGTCGTTCCGTCAATGCCAGGGGTATTTCACCGCCTCTGACAGCCGAGTGGAACTTTCAGGCGGGGAGAAGGAACTCTTTGAAATGGGCGGGGAAGGACTCGATGCTCTGTTCTCTGATGACGCGCTGATTGTTGAGGAGAGTGATCGGGCCGTAGTGGATGAAAAAAGCCTGTTCAGTGATTCGCCTGTGCAGCAGCAGGCAGTGACGGCGGATCTCGATGAGGGTGTATACAATATGGTCCTTGTGCATCTGAAGGATAATGCTGACAGTAAAGAGTCTCTTAAAGCAATTAATGCTGTTCTGGAAGAAGAAAATCTGGATGTTCGTGCGGTTCCATGGAAAAGCGCCGTAGGGCAGATTGGAAGCACGGCCGTAATAATAAAGGCGGCGCTATTTGTATTTGTAATGCTTCTATTCTTTGTAGCCATTATCATTATAGTCAATACACTGAGCATGGCGGCTCTCGAGAGGACATCTGAAATAGGTATGATGCGTGCTGTTGGTGCAAGGAAAGGGTTTATCAGAAAGATGTTTCTGGGCGAAACCGGACTGCTCTCTTTTGCTTTCGGTGGAGCCGGTATTCTCGCCGGAATAGCAGTTGTAAATATTGTATCTCTCTTTAAGATAAAGAGTGATAATGATATGCTGCAGCTCCTTTTTGGAGGAGATACTTTTAATCCTCTGCTGAGTGTACAGGATACGGGTCTTGCAATCCTTCAACTGGTACTTGTTACCCTCATTGCAGTAATCTACCCGTTGCTGGTTGCAGGCAATATTACTCCGTTGGATGCCATATCAAGAGAATAGGAAGAGCGATGAATGTTGTAGTCAAAATAGGGCTAAGAAATCTACTCCGTCAAAAGAGGAGGAGTGTCCTGCTTGGGATCGCAATTGCATTCGGGACAGCTATCCTGATCATGGCACATGGATTTGCGCATGGAATCTCCGACAATCTCTTTAATCGAATAGTAGTTTACGTTTCGGGACATGTGGGAGTTGTTTTTTCAGAGAACGGAAATCTTTTCAAACAAATATTCCATGATGGGCAGCGGGTAAAGGAAATAGTAAAAAAAGAGATCCCCGATGTCGTCAAAATCGAAGAGGGAATTGGAATTTTCTGCCGGGCAATAGGAAACGGTAAATCTGATAATGTCGTGATGATAGGGATTGATTTGAGCCAACTCGGGGACGAGAAGACACAGCAGCAGGATGCAGATAATTTTAAGATGACCGAGGGCTCCTTTGAGGACCTTTCAAATGAATCGATCGAAAATCCGGTCATACTGGCAAAAGAAAAAGCCGCTTACCTGAATGTAAAGAAAGGTGATATAATAAGGGTTCGATACAGAAATGTCACCGGTCAGGACCAGGCAGCCAGGCTCACAGTTGTCGGGACATTTCTGCCGGCAAATATGTTCATGTCCGCCCCGGTATTCCTTGAACTGACGGACCTTAAAAGACTGCTCGGGTACGGCCCTAACGATATTGGTCAGCTTTTTATAACAATCAAAAATCCAAAGAAAGATGCGGTACTCTATGCAGAAAAACTGCAGGAGGCACTAAGGCCCGAACCGGCACGCATTGACGGTTACATTAGTGCGGGCAAAGGTTCTGTTCCGGTGACTGTGTTCGGGTATAAAACCGATACCTTATCTGTTGCAGCTCTCAATAATAAGCTCTCTGCAACAGGCAAAAAGGCAGGCAAGAGTGAATGCTTCATAGGGGATTCTCTCTCTTCAGTGCTTGGCATTGCCCCCGGATCAAACGTTGCGCTTTCTTACAGGTTAAAATATGCAGACAGCATCGTTTCATCTCAGATCAAAATTACATCACTGACTCAAAAAGGTGTTTTGCCCGGGAATGTCATTCTTCTAAACGATGAAGATTTTTACAAAATATTTTATTCAAACTGGCCTGCAGCAGTAAAGGATAATCCGAAATGGCACAGGCTTTCTGAATCAGATCCTCTAAAAGAAATCGTTGCGGCCGAATGGACACTTTTCCCCCGCGCTAAATCTACAGAGGAACTTGCTAAATTGCAGAAAGAGATAGCCAGGAAAAAAATCCGGGGGACATCTGTTGATGTGCGCACCATGTACGAGAGCGCAAGCTCTGTATTGAGCCTTGAATATGCTCTTCATATGATAACTTTAGTGGCAGTACTGGTTCTGTTTTTCATAATTTTAATAGGTGTTGTAAACACACTCCGCATGACAGTAAAGGAGCGTACAAGAGAAATAGGCACTGTGAGGGCAATTGGTATGCAGAAGAGTGATGTCCAGTTGTCATTTATTCTTGAAACGTTCTTTCTCACGCTGTTTTCATCGCTTGCCGGTACTGTGGCCGCGTTCCTTGCGATGAAGGGTCTATCGATGTTTAAAATAGATGCTGAAGGAAATCCGATAGGTATGATGCTCGTAAATGAACGTCTGTACTTTGTACCGGTTTTCACAAGTGTAGTTTTCTTTATATGCCTTATAATGGTAATAGCGGTTGGAACAGCGTTTTTTCCGGCCAAGAAAGCCGCAAATCTCTCTGCTGCAGAAGCATTGAGACATTTCGATTAAGGAGAAGAGATGAAAAAAATGTATTTACTTCTGTTTACAATCACGTGTGCTGTAAATGCTGTCCCTAAAATAGATGAATTGCTTGAGAATATTGATAAACGGTACAGCATGGCAAATGATGTGAAAGCTAATGTTAAAATCACCCAGCAGAAGACGGGGCAGGGGGCAAAGAAATTTGAGATGATTTATTATCGCAGGGATGCCACTAATTCATTTTTAATAGTAATGACCGATCCGGCTGTTGAAAAAGGAAACGGGTATTTAAGAGTGGATGATAACTTCTGGATGTACCGCAGAAACACACGCACTTTTCAACACATAAACCGTGATGAAAGTATCGGCGGTTCTGATGCGCGCGGGGATGATTTCGAGAGTAGAAAACTGATGGAAATGTATTCTCCGGCTAAAGACTCCTCAGGAAAGGAACTCATAATCGAGGATACTCTGGGACAGATAAAAGTATATAAGTTCGAGATTAAGGCGAAAGTAAATGATGTCGATTATCCAAAAAAAATTTACTGGGTGAGAAGAGACAACAATCTGATTTTAAAAGAGGAGTCGTACGCTCTTTCCGGAACTCTGATGCAGACATCATATTTTTTAAAATATGCAGAAATAAAGAAAGCCATGGTTCCTGTCAAACAGCTCTTTATTGATGAATTTGAAAAGGGCAACAAGAGTGTGCTCGAAATATCGGGGATATCCACAGAAAAGCTGGACAATACCATATTTACAAAAGCATATCTTGAAAGTCTGAGTAAATAGGGATGAAAACAGGCTTGATTGAATCAGCTCTGATTTTTGCGGCGCTTTCAAGCTGTCTTTATGCTCAGGACGAAGTCATTGATGAAAACGCGCTCTTCTCAGATACTTCGATGTTTATTGACAGTACGGAAATCTCAGCTTCTTTCTCTATGGGAGCAGTTGAATCAACGCAGGTGAGTTTCTCAGGAGAGATAACAAGCGCAGCAGAGATTTCTGCAAAAGGGGATTATTTTATAAATGGAGATAGAAAAAAAATCGATCCCGGTGCATACGTAGTAGGTAATTTTCTTTTGGATGCCAGATTCCCGGCCGGAATAAAGGCTTTTGCAAACGCAGAAGCGCATCACCTTGCTGACAGCGGAAAATCCCGGTTTTACCTTCAGGAAATATTTGTCGATGCAAATATTAACCGGAGGGTTTATTTCCGCACAGGAAAGCAGGTCCTTCAATGGGGACGCTGTTTTTTCTGGAACCCCACCGACCTTATCAATATTGAGAAGAAAAAATTCATTCAGGATATTGGATACAGAGAAGGCACTTATGGCATAAAGATGCATATTCCGTCAGGGACGAGATGGAATTTTTACACGTTTCTTGACATGAACAGGCTTACATCGGTAGACAGCCTGGCAGGCGCCGCAAAGGTGGAATTTCTTCTGGGAAATACTGAAATTGGAACCGCTCTGTGGGTAAAGGAAAACAGGTATCCCTATCTGGGAATCGATTTTTCAACCTCACTTTTTGATATAAGTTTTGCGGGAGAGGCAAGCTTAACCAGTGGTGATAACTATACAGTTTTTGTTCAGGACACATCGTCGCCTCTGAAGTTCAGGTCTGCGACTATTAATAGAGAAGTTGTTGCCAGAGTCTGTCTTAGTGCTTCAAAAATGTTTGATCTGATGAATGTCGATGATTAGAGTGAGTGTAAACGCTGAAGTCTATTACAATCAGGCAGGCTACGCCGGTAATAAACTGAGGGACTACGATGTCGGAGAAGCAGTAGAGCAGATTATGGAGCTGCCCGAAAGCGATACGAAGAAATCTGAAATGCAGAGTATGTCTGGAGCTTTCCTGGAACCAAACAATCATTCCCGCCTGTATGGGGCGCTTTTTATGTCAATAAGCAAATTTATCATAAGTGACCTTACCCTGACCGTAAATGGAATACTCAATTTTAACCACAGATGCGCTGTTATCTCAACAGGTTTGCAGTATAGGAACCTTCACAACTTTTCATTAGGATTCCTTGTAAATGCGATAGTAGGTCCGGAAGAATCAGAATACACTCTCTTCGACGATGCTGCATCTTTGAGGTTGACGGCGGGGGTATCATTCTAATCTAAAAGTCGCAGTTGGGGAGAATTAAAAAAACCGTAAGATGTTGAGATGATAGGGCTTGAAGGCATTGCAGGTCTTAACCGACAAAGGACGCCTGAAAGTCACGGCGCCGCTGATCAGGATAACTGCATCAGGAATCAAAAGGATTTGATGTTTTATACCTTCATTTTTATGGAACCATCCATAGGAGAATCTTGCTTCTTTGTTCTGAGGAACCTATTTTTACCAGTCAATTGACTGTATCCAGATGCTAAACACAATATGTGAGTCTTTACCCGAGTGAATTCGTAAAGGTAGTATTGCTGTTTAACTGTCAGGGTGAAATCTCCAGGGTCTATGACTTTAGAAATTGTCTGAATTTACAGAGAAGTATCAACAAAACTGGCAGTAGTATTATGTTTGAATCAGCCTTGGAGATATCAGAAGTTTTGAAAGATAAAAAGGATGGTTACAATTGCATAACACAGTAAAGATTGCAATAATCGGATATGGTAATGTTGGCCGTGGAGTCGTGAAAGCATTGAAACGAAATCCTGACATGGAACTTGTCTGCATCCTTTCACGCTCGCCAGCGCGTGTAAAGAATGAGCCTGGAGTCACAGTGCCGGTTTTTGCTGAGGACAATCTTAACGAGCTTAAAAAGGCTGACGTTGCCATTCTTTGCAGCGGGTCAAAAGATGATCTTCCGGTACAGGGACCGTTTTACGCCAAACACATCAATACTATTGACAGTTATGATAATCACAGTAATGCCCTGCCCTATTTTAAAGCCATGGATGAAGTGGCCGGAAAGGCTGGCACAGTCTCTTGCGTTTCTATTGGATGGGATCCGGGAACCTTTTCGCTTCAAAGGGTACTGAGCAATGCTCTGATCCCTGGTTCAAAAATCTATGGTTTTCATGGTATCGGTCCTGATGGCGGGATTTCAATGGGGCATTCGGATGCTATCAGACGTATAGCCGGTGTACAGGATGCCCGTCAGTATACTCATGCCATTCCCGGGGCAATTGAAAGTGTTCGCTCCGGAGAAAATCCTGAACTCAAGTCGGGTGACATGCACTGGAGAGAATGCTTTGTTGTTGTGAAAGAAGGGGCGGATACTGGTGCAATTGAACGGGAAATTAAAAACATGAGCGGCTATTTCGCACCCTACAAAACGGTTGTACATTTCGTAAGTCAGGAAGAACTGGATGCGAAGTATTCAGGTTTTCATCACGACGGACTTGTCATCGGATCGGGGACAACCGGGGAGGGTAATCTGGCGCTGATTGAATATCGGAACATCTGGGATAGCAATCCGGAGGCAACCGCGAATATTATGGTAGCTCATGCGCGTGCGGCAAAGCGGCTTGCTAACGAAAATCGCAGAGGTGCATTCACTATATTTGACATACCTCCAGCATATCTCTCACTACATTCCCGCGAAGAACTCATCAGCAAATTTTTGTAGAACAGGCGTGATGATAAACCATAGTGCCTGATGGTTAACCGTAATTTATAAAGAATGCATTTGCGCGGATTTTACAGTTTCGATTGGAGAGAGGACTTGTTCCGGCTGCCTGCAGTTATAGTGCCTGATTGGTTTGAGGGCTTTGCAGAGCAGTCAGGATAAGTGGGCTTGCGGATATTGAACCAATGCACGAATTAGCCTGTTTACCTGCCTGTCAATCTTATGACGCGAAGCATTCCTGAAAGCACGCACACTCAGAGCTTTGAACTCTTCAGGACTATTACACAAATCAAGTACTTTCTTTGCATCCTGTTTCAGATCAACCCCGCCAATAAGAACACCGCTGTGAGATTCAGAAATGGTTTCACGGCTTGACGGAATATCAGTTGCAAATACGACTAATCCGTAACTCTGTGCCTCTAAAATCGAAAAAGATCGTCCGCCCTCGTATCTTGATGTAGATATGAGATAGGGGCATGTTTCATACCAGCGGCTGATTTTGTCAGGTGATTCCTTTTCGACAATAAAAAGCGAATCACCAAGTGATGACAGCAGATTCTGTTTTGAATCAGGAACAGAACCGGTTCCGACAAGAAACAGTCTCGCATCAGGAAGATAAGAGAGGATATGTGTAAAGAGACTGATTCCGTATTCGATATTTTTCTTCCATGTAAAACTGCCTACAATCAGAAAACTGGGCGGTATTTCCTCCTGTGAAGCCCAGAAAGGGGCTTCGGGCAGGTTTATGCCGTTTGGAACTACTCTGAGTTTTTTACGGGCAAAGGGGTGTTTACGGGATATCCATCTTGCCTCTTCAAGTGTACCGCAGATGCAGGAGGAACAAAGTGAAAGAGACAGTCTCAGCAGTGGAAACCGGATGATCCGGGATTTCCATGTGGTTCTGTTTGTTACCGCTGAGAGAGGGAGCCTCCGTTCAATCTGAAACACCTTCTCTTCCCATCCGTGATTGTAAAGAACCACCTTTGTTTTTAATTTGAAAAGTTTTGAGATCAAAGCACAGAAAACGCCGTCAGTTGACCTGGCGATAATCCTATCGGGACGGTCGAAAAAATTTACCAGAAAAATTAATCCCGTTTTCAGGGCAAAAAAGAGGTAGTTCTCTTCCCTGGGAGAACCTGCGTAGATAATTTTTACCTTGTGCCCGGCTCTTTTTACACCTTCAGCTAAAGAGTTGATAGAACGGTTTACTCCGCCTGCAGAGTTTTTATTGATGGATGCTATAAACCAGATTTTCACAGCTTCTCCTGCGGCTCTCTTAAAAAGAAATCCCATGACAAAGGCTCGTGCGGAAGTGATTCGAGAAGTCTTTTTAAACTCCGGAAGTTGTCGTGAGCCTCTTTGGAGAGGTGAACAGTGAGGCACACAAAACATCCTTCTGTTTTCTCGATTACCCCGGATGATAAAATCGATTCTGCGCTTCCATACCAGGGATAAAATGAGGGGAAATACCATGTGCCTGCAACGGCTACAGGCCCTGTTATCCTGCCCGTAAAACGGGCCGTTTCGGGTCCGCCGCATATAACAGAAAAGTGTTTTGACAATTGAACAATCTGTTCAAGGCCGATTGCATTAAAGGGAGGTATTAGAATCCTGGGGACCATTTTAGCGGACCTTTCGATTTCCGAGAGTCTTGCTATAAAATCAGGGATTCTGATCTGCAGAAGCTCACTGGGAAATGGGCCGTATTTTCCCTGATGAGAAAAGCCGTGAAGTCCGACTATAGCTCCGCTTTCACTTAAGGTACTTAAAATTGAATCATCTTTATTTTCAATAAGGTCATCACCTTTTACTGCCGCTAAAAAAGGATATCCTACTGATTTCATAACGTTGCATAAGCCAAAAACATGATCTCTGTTGTCAAAAAAGACATCATCAACTCTTAAGAATATTCGTGCTTTTACAGGCGAGCTTCCACAGGCGAGTTTCTTTGTTACAGGGCTGCAATCATACACGGGTTTCCGGTTGAATTTAAACAGCAAAGATTTCAGCGGCGAGCCTGACAGCCTCATATCGTCAAGACCGAGTCTGCTTTTACCCCAGAGCCGTGCTGTTTTCTCCATGTCTGCATATCGTGTAATCAATCCCGATCCACAGGAAACCCAGGTTTTAAAGAAATAGGGAGCCATAAGCAGGGCGGTAATCTGCTCAAGAAGGCTGGATGAGGCCAGAATAGCAGTTTGTAAAGGGTGCCTGATAAGAGTAGAGATACGTCTGCGCCTGAAATCATTAATTATGTTTCGCAACACAATAGAAGAATATGTTCCCCAAAAAGTTGCTGCCCTGCGGAAGAGATGATATCTGTCGGGGTGTTTACGGTAGAAGTAAAATTCTGCTTTGAGAAGCCCCCTAACTCTTTTTGGTGAGCTCTTAAAATACCTGATCAGATTAATTCTGCGGGGAAGATGAGTAACAGAGATTTGGTTGCTGAAATAAATCTCTCCCCACATGAGAACTCTTGCGGCAAGTTCATGATCCTCACAAAAGGGCCCAAGAAATTCAAACTCTTGATCAAACCCTGACAACTGGTTCAGAATCGATCTTCGCAGAGTAAAATGACATGTAAGAAATGCTTTTCCGTTGAGATTCTGAACCTCCCTGTCCCAGACACCATTACCAGAAGCTTTAACTTGCCCCTCAATTCCCGGAACAGACAAAGGCATTTCTTTTAGCAGTGGAACAAGAGATGAAAACCAGTTTTCGTTTATTCTTACATCATCATCCAGAAAAACTACCCATTCCCCTTTACTGTTTGCAATACCGGTATTTCTTGCTACCGCCATCCCCCTGTTTCTGCCCTGATGAAAATAGCTGCAATTATGCTCTGCACAGATCTTGCTGTTTGCAGAGGCATCTTTTTCACATGAACCGTCATCTACAACGATGATCTCAGTATTGTGATCATTTCCGATCTGTTCTCTTAAGGCCTGAAGGCATGATAAAAGGTAATCGGGTCTTTTATATGTTGGAATTACAATCGAAATGAACATAGGTTAATTATACCATAAATTATCAGGAACTAATAACGATATCACTATTATCGACACTATTTTCAAAAGTAGTTATCTGGATCGCTGTCGGTATTGGTATCCGAAACAAATATCATTTGTATACTAGCTTCTTATAGATCTCAACGCACTTATTTCCAGAATCATTACTGATCATTCTATATCTGGCAGCACCCTCCCGGGATCTTTCTGCCCATAAAGAATTATTCTCAATCAGGTCACGAATCGCCAGTGAAATACTCTCTACATTCATTGGATCGGCAAAACGTGCTGCCCCTGTGCACGTTTCTTCTACTGAAGGAATTGTGGATGCCACAACTGGACACCCGGCGGCCATTGCTTCAAGCGGCGGTATTCCGAGACCCTCGTAAAGCGAACAGAAAATCAGTCCGCTGCAATTGTCAAGATGATAATTGTACCGATCCATGCCAGGCTCAAATAAGACAGTTTCGGGTACATTTTCAAGTCCCTCCTCCTTCTTATCGACATCGCCGAGTATTAAAAGATTGAATTGTGGATATTCTTCTCCAAGTTGCGAAAATGCCTTTACCGCGCGTGCGCAATTTTTATGAACACTTCCTCCAAGCATCACAAAGTAAGGCTTACGATCTGTGTTACCGGTATTTAATCGTGAAACCGGCATGTACAACGTATGACACTTGTTTTTAACATCGGGAAATGCTTTTACAAGGTCCGATTTTGCAGATTCTGAAATGCAGATTAGACTCTTTAATGATCCGGCTAAGATTTTCTGCATCCGCCAGTATCTGCTGGTCTTTACAGAACGCAAAAATGGTATGTCCCAATATTGAACTCCCATATCGTAAACAGTAGCCACTGCAGGGCATGGATGAAAAAGACCTAACCCGATCTGTCTTTTGGGACCAAGGGCTACCCAGTAGTGGTAGAGATCAATTTTATGCCTTAAAATAATGAGCGGAATGGTAAAAAGATCTCTTTTCCATTCGCTTTGCCGGTAGGGAATCCATTGAGCTATTTTATTTTGCAGGGAACCCGGGATTTTTGATTTATCGCCCCAGCCAATAATTCTGTACTCCGGTTCTGTAAAATAGATGCTTCCGGATAATGATTCTGTAAAACGTCCGACGCCACGATTACCGTACCCGAATGAAAACAGCCGCAGATCCCAGAGTATATTCATTTTCCGGTTACTTTCCTGTAAATTGAAAACATCCGAGAGGCCATCGACTGGTAACTGTTCTTATCAGCATAATCCTTTACATTATTAAGTAATGTTTTCCTGAAGAGGGTATCGGACAAAAGACGGTTCAAGGCATCAGCAGCGGCCCCTGGTTCATGAGGTACAATAACAACAGGAGAGAGCTCTGATCCTGCAATTTCTTCTGAAAGAGGGATTCTTGTGGCGATCACCGGTTTAAGCGCCCCTATTGCACGTGTCAAACTCCCTGAAGAGGAACGGCTCGAAAAGAATGCAAGATATATATCAATTTCTCTGAGAAGTGTGGTCTGTTCCTCTTCTGTAATCCACCCTGTAATCGTAAACCGGTCATTCCAGCCGTTATCACTAATCTTGATCTTTATGCTGTTTAAAAGATCCTGCTGCTCCCGGCTTCTGACGCCGCCTGCCCATGTAAAGCGCCAGTCTGTATCGAGCTGCTTAAGAAAGGAAAAAAGAAGCTCATAATTGTACTGCGGGTTTATAAAACCTGTTGACCCGAAGTGAAGTGGCCGTTCCGGTGTCCAGGAGAATCGGGGTAAATCAGCGGAAACTTTTACAGGATGAGAAAGTACTTCAATATTTAGATTTTTGTTGTCGACTTGCAATATTTCTTTATGGTACTGGTGATGAACCAGAATCAGATCGGCGCCGAAGTTCATACCGAGATGTTTTCTGAATGCTGTCTGCAACGGATGTTTGCGATCGTAAATGAATCTTTTAACCCCTTTAATTAAACCACTTCCGGATATTGCACTGCGGGGAAATACTCCCGGAAAGTCTCTATAAACCTCATGAAGAGAGACGATTATCGGCTTTTTGACTTTGGTAAAAATCCTAAGAAAATAATCATGGTCGTTTTTAATAAAGAATGCGGTTTCATACTGAATATGGACAATATCTGCATTTTGCAATAGATCAGAGGCCCTGAAAGAGCCGGAAAAAAGACTGACTGGATCCATAACCGAAACATCTGCATGCTCTCTTAAAGCATCGGTATAGTTTCGGGCGTAAATTGATATCCCGCAATTGTCAGTTTCCGGGGAGATCCATACAGCTTTCATTTAAAGTTCCTGTGATTCGATAATTTGCTGAGGCAGTCCAGTTCTTTTCCCCTGAAAAAGAAATCTTATGAGTCCGCATGAAGCCCCAAGAAGGCCGGCAATTACTGCCAGAAGATTGTGGCCTGGCTTAAAGGGTCTGCCTTTTTCCGGGACTTTTCTGGAAAGATATTCAAGACGGTATTTCCAGAAGACAAGCCATGATAATGATTTTTTCAGGGGGGCATATTTACAGGCGAAATAAACTGTATTGGCAAAACTATGGAAAAGAAATCTATATCGTTTATCGGATCTGCATCCTCCGCTGTAATTACGAAGGTGTTTTACTCTGGCTTCGTTACAATACCAGATTTGATAGTTGTTTTTAAGCAGCCTGAATGCACAGTCTACATCCTCCCAGTGCGCATTATGCCTGAATCCCTTGTCAAATCCGCCAATATCTAAAAGTGCGCTTCTTCTGAAAGACATATTTGCGCCCATGATACTAATAACATTGCGACTTTCAGACATGGAGAAGTTTTGATGAATCTCACCGTGGTTGACATCAAACCACGGGTTGGATTCAGGTGCTTCGGAGGCGAAAACAGGATCCTCAATGAAACCGGCAACAGCGCCTGTAGATTCCTGCCGGTAGCAGTTTCTGTGCTTGTCAAGCAAATCGCTTTCCGGCACTATATCATCATCAAGAAACAGTACAACGGGGTTATAGCCTGCCATAAGAGCTTCATTGCGGGCATGGGGAAGATTCGGGGGCGAGGAAAAAAGAAGGTGCACTCTTTCTGATGCAGGTACATGGGGCTTCTGATCGCCCTGCCATACGACAAAAATAGTGTCATTGTAGTTGCATTGATAAAGCAGGGATTGGACTATTTTGTAAACTGAATCCGGTCTATTGAATGTAGGAATAATTATATCGATAGAAAAGGCACTGTATTGAAAGAAATCATCTGTCTGACGGGGTTTTTCTGCATAGGCAAAGCAGGAGCCACCGCCCTTTATATCCAGTAAAAGTTCAAACTTATTGATAGAGGCGTTCAGTAATCTGAGCATAAGACCAGTGACAGGAAACTTTTTAATTCCTGTAAACAGCTCTGTTATGATATTTAATAAATGAAAGCGGGCCTTCTTGAATGCAAGGCGGTATTTCTCCGGATACCCGGTGATCCACCCTGTCAAGCCGGCAGGGCTGAAGAATCGCCTCACTTTAAACCGTCTGCTGTAAAAGCTGTAAAGCTCTTCTGATGGTCGTATCGAATAATGACCGTCAAGATCTGCGAGATAATCAAAACCGATTTTCCTTATTAGACTATTGTCAGGCCACCTTTTTTTGTAGTCGCCGCATTCGCTGTGAAGAAAGAGTGCGGCACCTGGACGGCAAACCCTGAATATTTCATCCAGCGCCTTTTCCTGATCGCAAAGATGACCCAGGGCATCAACAGTGAAAAGAGAATCTATGGTTCCATGTTTGAACGGGAGCATATGCAGATCGGCACAAACAGGAAGAACCTTACCTTTTTTGCCACGGTATGAGGCCCACCTGAGCGCCTCCGGCGACCAGTCTACAGCCAGAACCGTACAGGGACAGCGGTCAATAAACCACCTGCTGTAGGCACCACGGCCTGAGCCGAAATCAACTACTCTGTAAAAGGGAAAACACCTTGCAGCAAGGTCATCGACACCCTTGCGCTTCAGGGAAAGAAATCCGGCAAACAGTCGCATCAGACCTGACCTGACGGTAACTGCACGTGTATGCCACTGTCCTGAAAGGAATTTTTTACGGGAAAAAGAGCGCTCAGCTCTACTGGACATTTAAACCGCTAATCTTTTTTCGATTTGTAATAATGATAATAGTATTTGTAATATCCGTAACTTGAGTACCGGTGCGAAAGGTTGATATCATTAAGTACCGCTCCGAGTATCCTTACACCTACATTTCTCACCGTATTTACTGCTCTCAAAGCGATATCCCGATCTGTATGGTGAGATTTTATGACTATTAGCAAACCGTCCATTTTTGTTCCCAGCAATGTCGCATCTGTAACAGCAACAACGGGCGGTGTATCGAAAAATATAACATCATAGTTGCTTCGGAAATAATCTAAAATTTGAATCATGCGGTTTGAACCCAGCAGCTCGGCAGGATTGGGAGTAAACATGCCTGCAGTTATAAGGAACAGGTTTTCTTTCTGAGTGCGTTTAGTCACCCGGTCGTAATCAGGGTTTTCCATAAAAAGATCTGTAAATCCGGGTTCGCGCTTTGTATTGAAAATGTGATGAAGAACCGGACGGCGTAAATCTGTGTCAACAAGCAGTGTCTTTTTCCCCATCTGGGCGTAAGCCATGGCCAGATTGGAAATGGTCAGCGATTTTCCTTCTGAAGGTCCGGCAGATGTAAGTACGATAGCCTGCAGCGGTTTATCTGGACTTACAAATGATAGATTCGTGCGCAGAGAACGATAAGATTCGGTAATAACAGAATCATCACCATCAAAGCGAAACACCTGACGGGGGTATTGAAGAACCGACATGCCTTTCTTGTTCTTTGAGGATCGCCGCCGGATTTCAAGCTCATTCTTCTTATATGTAATATGAGGTATTGTACCCATTACCGGCAGCTCCAGATATCTTTCAACATCATCGTTTGATTTGATAGTCGTGTCATTAAACTCAATCAGAAAAGCCAATCCAAAGCCAAGAACCAATCCCAGAAAAATACCGAGGATGTAGAATCTGGTCTCGTTTTTGGATATAGGATCACGCGGCATTACCGGAAGGTCAACAATCTTTACTCCAGCGGAACTGGATGCACTCTTTATTCGCTCTTCTTCGGCTTTTTCCAGAAGAATAGTATAGATATTCTCGTAAATTTCTTTAGATCTCTTTAAACGGAGAAGCTCAAGAGACTGGGTGAGAATATCAGGATTACCCTTTTTGTAAGAGTTTATGGCCTTTTCGTATGACTCAAGGCGTCTTCTGAACAGCTCCAGTTCGCCTTCTTTGGTTAAAACGGATTTCCGGAGCTCCTGCCATTGACGCATTGTAGCAGGATCGATAGTGGTGCTGCTTGGAGTCTGTTTGAATTCAAGCAGCTTGTTCTCTATCTCCTGAATCTCTCTGTCTACTGTTGAGACCCCCGCCAGACGGATTCCAAGTCCCTCAAGACGCAATTTCTCTTTTTCCAGTTCACTGAGCTTTGCCCTGAGCTGGTTGTACTGGGGTGAGCGCTGTGTGCTTGCCGGAGTAATTTTGCCTTCGAGATTGGCAAGCTGCTTTTTTTCCGCATTCAGATCTGCCTGCTTGAGCCCCAGTTGAGCAAGCCCGTTTGCATAAGCGTCCTGCAGTGTCTTCAGTTCCGGAGTGGTACCTTCCTGAATCTGACCTGTTTTTTCACTGAAACTGCGGTAATCGTGCTCAGCCTGCTCGAGATTTTTCCTTATCAGTTGTAACTGATTCTCAATTTCATAGAGGGCCCTTCGTGATTCTTCGCTGGCAACCTCCTGACATCGGGTACGGAATATTACCGTACTTTTTGAGGCTATCTGAAAAGCAAGCTCTCTTGACTGTGCCCGGGAAACCAGATTGAGAAAAGAAGTGAAAGTGGTTTTACGCAGTGTCAGACTGCTCTGAATATATCTGAGTGCCTGATCTCTGGTAATCTTCGGAACAACTTTCTCAAAAGGCCCTATTCCAATACTGTCAAAAACATTTTCCATAAATGTACGGCTTGCCAGAATACCTTCATAAAAACTCAGAGTCCGGGTATTTACGTTCATCATCTGATTGACATATGCACTCTGTTCCTCAATAACCAGTGTCGAGTATGACTCGTAAATATCCTCTATCTGATAGACATAGTAAAGAGTAGTAAGAAAAACACTCAGAAACGACAGAACTATTACCCAGCGCCTGCGGAATATTACTGCAAGGTAGTCTTTAATTCCGGTACTGGCCCGGAGCTTTTGTAATGAAAACGATGCCATATTTATTGTTTGAATAGATTGGTAAAGGTCTGAATCGTTATTATAAATAATAAAGTGTTGTTAAGGATTGTCAGAATCGTTCTCCAGTCATACCATCGTGAATAAACTATTATAACATCTCCTTCGTAAATAGGCGGAATCTGTTCCATCTGGCCTTTATCGATATAGGATTGAATATCAAAAACCTCTTCGATGATTTTATTGTTTTCCTGCTGTGAAATCCTTCTTACTTTTGTCAGATCGGCTTTTTCAGAGGGCCCGCCCGCAAGGTAAATGACCTCGAAAATGTTCATTTTGTCTTCAAGATCAAACAAACCGGGTTTCTGAACAGAGCCGATAACTTTAATTTTTTTCGAACGTTCCTGAGAAAGAACAACGACCATGTCCTCATTTTCCAGCGCCGGCATAGTCTCAATATTCCCGTCTTCCATAAATTTTAAAAGATCGTATGTTTCCTCGGAATCAGGATTGTTTTTGTGAACAATTTTTACCCGAGACAAATCAGCCTGTTCCCGTGTGCCACCGGCAAGTTTAATTGCTTCCTGTATAGAGGCCCCCTGAAGCGTTCTTACCGGACCTGGATTAATAACCTGCCCAAGAACATTAATAAGTATTTCAGGTTTTTCAACTATAGAAATCAGAACAAGAGGATTATCAATATGGCGTGCAAGTCTGAACGTGAGGTCATTCATCAAATCCGATGTACTCATGTTGGTAATAATCTGATCTGCAAGAAGCGGATAATCAATTGTTCCATTATCATTTACCGTGTAACGCCCTGAAAATTCTGGGTTCGACATTACCTGGATTTCCAGCACATGTCCGGCTTTAATAGTCGCTCCGGCAACCGGCATGCTTGTGGCTGTTAAAAGTAAAAGAATCGTAATAATTTTCTGCATATATCCTCATGCGAAAATAGACCGGAAACAACAATAGTTCTCAGTTGGCAGCCATAAAGACAAACGGATAAGAAACGGTCACATCGCCATCCGGTATTGATTCAAACTGCCACATTTTGATTTTTCTGATTATCTCTGCTTCAAGTTCTGTGCTTCCGGTAGTGTTCTCAATTACCTTTACCATAGTAACACTGCCGGAGGCCGTGATGGTGAATCTCACGGTAATCTTTCCTGATAATGACGGATCACGCTTGAGATATTTTTCATAGCTCATGCGTATGCTTGCTTTATGAGATGCGACTACGGAATTGATGATATCGGAATCTCTCTTTGAGTTCGATGATGCAGAGCCTTCTATGCTTTCGGGACGTTGTATTACAAACTCACCCTTCTTTGACAGCTCTACAGTCTTTGCCCCGCCTACTCCTGCAATCAGGTCATCAATCTCCTGTCTGTGCGATACCACCACATCCTTGCTCTTTACTAACTTGCGGTTCAGTACATCTACTTCCTGTGTTTTCTGAAGTCCAGCCATATTGGCAAGGGCCTCATCCAGATCCCCGAATTTTTCTTTCTTGTCTTTCATCGTTCCAAGGACATCGACAACCGATGGGCCTTTTGCAGTTGTTCCTACACCGGTCAGCATTCCAAGAACCCCGACAGTTCTGATTTTTTCCTCGACTTTTGCCGTTCTTGCCTGAACTGCCTTTTGCGCCTGTGCGCGCTCAACCGGGCCGATTACTTTTGGTTCTGAACTGATTTTTTGAGACTCGGTTTTTGCCGTTTCTGATGCGCTGCTTCCAGTGCTTTCTGCTGTTTTCCTTACAGTTTTTTTAGGAAGGGGCTTCTCGATTATGAGGCGGGCAAAACGTTCCGGCACATCCTCAAGCTTTACTTCAACATGTTCAATTTCTATCTGCCGGGTATACCATATAAGAGCCAGATGTACTCCGACAGAGAGAAGCGCAATAAGAATGAAACGCACATCGAGCTTCTTCCATGGAGTACCGCGCAGCTGCCGCAAAGTGCGGTTGTCAATGACAATTCTGCTGCCGGTTCCGGCGATGATTGCGTTATTCTGAATGCCCAACCTATTCCCCACGTTTCCTTACAGCTAAAGAAAAATTATTATACTCCTGCTGGCCACATGTATACATGATCTTCTTAAGAAGGCGGAATCGTATCCGCTTATCACCCAGAATTGTAATTTCTCCTTTAAACCTGGTCTTATCAGAATATTGACTTATCTTTTCAGTCGCCTCGCGTCTTTTCCCCAGCCATTGGTAAAGACCGGGTATGATCAGCTCCTCCGATTCCATAATCTCAGGTACCTTGTCTACGATCTGATTTTCGGCAAGGATATATTTGCTATTTACAGTTAATGTAACTCTCAGTTCCGGTTTCTTCTGAGCACTTGATTCAGGCAGTTCAAGTTCTCTTGACACAGTCATAATTTCACCTTCTGTAGAGAAGCTCTGAAGAAGATAAATAAGAAGAATAGTCATCGCGTCGACCAGTGAAGTAAGCTGAGGTTTGAAACCCTTGAGTTGGGTTCTGGCCTTGCACTTTCGAACACGGATCATATGTGATTTCGATGCAGGAAAACTCATATGGCCTCTTCACTATCAACAACCTTGAAAATTTTATCGAGGTTGGTTCCGTTAAACATGTTTCTGATAAACCCCTGCGGATTCAGGAATATGAGCTCTCTGTTCTGTTCCCCTAAAAGCCGCCAGATGTATACAAATACACCAAGTCCATGGCTGTCAATAAAAGTGGTTTTGCTCAGATCAACAACAACCTTCTGAGAGTCCCCTTTTCGCAGACCTTCAAGTTTTGAGGTGATTTTTCCGACGTTCTCACCTGTAATTTCTCCGGTAATCTCAAGCACCGGACTGGAATTGATCTTTTTTGACCTGATTTTGAGGCTCATCCTATATCTCCTGATAAACCGATTTCAGGAAATTGCGATTCACGGCATATATCCATGAATTTGATTATGTCATCGTAAAGAACTTCACCTTCAAGCACCAGAACAACACTCTTTTGCGAAGGATACTGGAATTTTATCGCCTTTAACAGTACTCTGAGTTGTTCAAACTGGTATTGACCGCGAACCATTGGTACCTGGTCGAGTTTTTTACCCGTACCTACAATCCGGAATCCTTCGTTGGTGACGACTATCGATATGTCAAGTTCTTTTGATTCTTTTGATTCTTCGGAGGTTCCCTGTGCGGGCGGAAGCGAAAAATCAATCGTTGCTATATGCGTAAAAACTGCCATTGATACCAGAAATGGAATCATTACCATAAAGAGGTTCATTACTGACGTAACGTCAAGATCCAGTGCCTCAACTTCTTTACTGGTCGACTTTTTTGACCTCTTTGTGGCAGGAAAAGCCTTCTGCATCGGCTTATCGTTATTTATATCTTTATCGGCCATTGCCCTGTCTCCCGGTAATCAGGATCTTCTTTGAGCATAAAGGAAATTCAGGAGACGAACCGAACTTTCATCGATTTCCTCTATTATTGTATTTGCTTTAGACCCCAGGATTGAATAAGCTATCATGCAGGGGATAGCCACGATGAGCCCCATGGCTGTTGTATTCATGGCGATTGCAATACCCCTGGCAAGGATGACGGCTTTCTGCGACGGGTCTGCAGCAGACAGTGCACCGAATGCTTCCTGAAGCCCGAAAATTGTACCCAGAAGACCCATCAGTGTGGCAATATTTGCAAAAAGAGAAAGGTAATGGGTTCTGCGCTGTATACGTGGAAGCTCTCGTAAAGCAATTTCATCGACTGCGTTCTGGATTTCCTGATCCGGTTCCTGCTGCTGGTAATGCCACAGGGCAGATTCAAGGATAGCGGAAAGAGGTGTTTTTGTCTTTGCACAGATCTGACGTGCATTTTCCAGATCTCCATTGCGTACCATTCGGGTGATCTGAGTCAGCATTGCTTTGGCATCTATACGGCAATGTACATAGTAGTAAAACAGCCTTTCCAGCGTTACTGCCAGCGCAAACGCAGAAACCGCTGCAATTGGGTGCATCCAAACCCCGCCTTGCTGATACCATTGGGCAATCGCTTGCATATTTCCTCCTTACTTCAGATCACATTCGATTTATAATAATTGTGTTATTACCCGATTTGATAAATGCTTAGGACATCTGTTTAAAATAAAAAGTTTACCATTTACCTGCCCGAAGTGTCAATGATTCAAAGCCCTTTCTTCTCATTTCTATTCAATTATAGGTGAAAATGGGAGCGGATCAGCCAGATCCTCTTTAAAAGACCTCTCAAACTCTATTTCTCTGTAAACAGTTTTTTCTTTTGGAAGAAAAATCATGACCTGCGGTTTTTCAATTTTCCCTTTGATCTTTACTCCTACAGTAAAGGTGATTGTTCCGGGCTGCTCAATGCGGTATCCCTGCTCTTCTACACTGTCAGGCTCAGCCGCTTTTGCCTGAGGTGCTGCCAGACAGCCTGCGGCTGAGATGAGAACAAATAAAAAGAAGGCTGCTTTAAGTTTCATTGTTTAGCCTCTTTCTGTTCGGGGCTGAAGTTCTTGATAAAAGGGAACTTGTAAACATCTTCCGTTACCTGCTCTAAACTGAGCGGTTCTTCATAACCAGGAGGTTTGGGAAGAGATACCTGTGTCCTTATTGACATTAAGAGCAGAGGAAAAATTCCGTTATCATCGGTGCTTCTGCTTTTTGCCTGAATCGCTATGACGTTTTTACCTTTTCTGATTTTTCCTAAAAGGTCCCAGGATCGTGCTTTAAAGCCCATGCTCGCAGAAGTATCAGACGTCAGTATTTCCCCATTGATAAAAACTGCTGCCGGTCCCTTTGATGCAAAAAAGAAAAGTGCAGAATCGGGAGTTTCCGTTGTAGTAAATGTTCTCCTGAATGTGACTGTCTTTTCAGGATGGTACGATTCTTTCTCGGCAGGGTTTCCTGAACCCAGCCACATGGGAAGAGGAGCTTTGCCGGGAAAGCCATTGATTTCAACGCTGTCATTGTAAATGGCTTTCTGTGCCTTCTCCCAGGCAGTATCCGAAAACTCAAATTTCTCCCAGTTATCTACTGTATCGGATGTGCAGCGCCACTGTGAGCCGGAACTGACTGAAGACTGAATCAGCTGGTTTTCTCCGGAGCCGTATTCTTCGGGAAAATTCTGATAGAGTCTGACATAGGCATGAGTGACATATTCCCCGGTGGCATACTTCTGTTTTGTAAAATCAAGTATGGTTTTATAAATCTCAAAAGCCTGTTCCTGGAATTTTAGCCCGATCTCTTCAAACCTTACCTTGTATTCTTCTTTCTCAGTCTCATTTATATTTCCGGGATAAGGCGGTTTTTTGAAAGCTGTTTCGCATAGAAGGTCCATGCAACGGGCCTTGTTAAAGAGGAGCTGAGCGATTTTGTTCTGAGAATCTCTGACACTGGGGTCATCAATTTTGTAGGCTTCAGCGATCTTGGTTGATTTAAGATAGTTTGTCAGTGCCTGATCCTCATATCCTTCAACCTGCTTGAGAAGCTTGGTTTGATAGACAAATCTTTCATATGGATCAAAGTTTTCCGGTATCGGGGCATCTCTGGCGATATTGACTACATCAGCGTAAGTTTCTCCAACTACAAAGGAGATTTTTGTAATGCTGGCGCTGGCCTTCTTGTAATGTTCACTTAACTCCTGATAAGTGCTGCCAAGTTCAAGGCACTTCAGGAAGAGATCGATTGACTTTTCCTGAAACGGGGCAATCTTCTGAAGCATCTGAAGCTTACGTGCGATAAGGGCAAAGCCCTCCAGCTGACCCGTCTCACCTGTGCTTTTTGCTATTTCAACAAGAGAAAGGTAGTTCTCTCCCGCCGCATAGGGAAGATAGGTCAGTTTCTGGCGTGACTGCATGACATATTTATCTTCGATTTTTTCTTTTATACCAAGCTTTACATTCTGCTCGTGATAATGTACTGCCTTATTTATGAAATAGTTTTCGATTGCCTGGGCTATTCCAAGCTCAAGCGCAATCCGCTCTTCGATAGATCCAAAAGAAGGTCGCTCCTGTTTGAAAATGCCCATGGCGAAGTCTTCATACGCCTGTCCGATCTCAAAAACAGAGCGGGTTGTCCATTCTGAGATATTGAACTTGACCACGCGCGAATAGGCGTCAAGAGCTTTATCTAAAAGGTCAGATTTCTGCCCGAGCTGCTTTTTGTAGAGGCCCTTGGCACTGCTCAGTTGGATCTTATTCATCTCGGTATGTCTGATTTCACCGATAGTAAACATTGCCTTTGCGGCGTAAAACTGGTTCATTGAACTGGGGCTTTTTAATCTGGCGAAGGTGGAAAGTGCATTTTCAAGCTGTAGAATTGCTTCACTCTCTTTATTCTGCATATAATAGGCAATTCCGGTCATACAGAGTGCCTGAACAACCCTGTTCTCATCATTGCCGAATTTCTCTGTAAACAACCGGCTTACACGTCCGACACTTTCCCAGTCTTTTATCTTTCCGTAAATTTCTCCTGCCCTGAAAAGGACATCCGCAGCATCTTCAGACTGAGGAAAAAGCTGTGCCATTTTTTCAAATGTCGCTCCAGCTTCCTTGAGCTTATCAGCATTTTCAAAACAGAATGCGGCATTATAAAGTGAAACAGATGCGAGTTCTGACTTCGGGTAGCCGGCAGTAACCTTTAAATAGGACTCTGCAGCAAGATCCCACTGAAGCAGTTTCTCATAGCTCTTGGCGATCCTGAACTGAGCCTTGGGAAGAAGCTGTGAGGAAGTATATTTCTGCAGCAATCTCTGAAACACCAGAATCGCATGTGACCACTCGGCCTGCTTTTCGTAGCTTAACCCGGCATTGAACAGAGATATGTCTGCTATTTTGGCATCCGGGTACTCCAAAGTGATCCTTTCATACTGCTCCGCTGCATCCTTGAAGCGACTCTCCGCCTCATACTTTTCAGCCATCCGGAATATCGATTCGGCAATTCTGGTAAAAGCTTCCTGCTTGTCAGCTCCATCAACTGCTACATTACTGAGCTTTTTGTACCACTCCTGAGCCTTATCAAAGTCTTTCTCTTCGTAGAAAGCCTGAGCAACCATTTTAGTTGCTTCAAGTTCATTTGAAGTACCTGGATATTTATCGATTATCTCCATGTAAACATTACGGCTCTGCTCAAAAAGGCGGTTGTTGTAAAGCATGGAGGCCTTGATTGTGTATACCTCGGCTGTTTTGGGCGTATTAGGGTTAACACTTATATAATTATCGCATGCTCTGATCATGAGCTCCGATGCCGGTGACAGCCCTCCGGGAATCGACTGAACTTTCTCAGTACTGAATTTATTTTTAAGGTTTGAACTGTCAATCAAAGTCTGGGACACAGAGTCTGCAGACTTTCTGTATTCGGGCGTGTTGTTTTTGATCAATTTGCCGCCGCTGTTTGCACAGCCGGCAAACAAAAGAGCTGAAAACAAACTCAACGTACCCATGAACAGGAAAAAGTTTACTCGATGAAACATTTATTAACAGTAATTCCTTTCAACAATTCCTATTGTTTTGTGCTGTTTTCCTGTTTAAGCAGGTTCTGGGATGCCACGATTGCATTCCATGCGGCAGTTTCCCTGTATTTGCTGTCGGGATATCGCTTTGATACAGCCATATATTCTTCTGCTGCCTGGAGGTAATTACCAAGTGAAAACTCGATTTCCGCCAGGTTATAATGACACTCGTTGGCCATGGCCGATGCCGGATATACAGTTATGAATTCCCTGTAGGAATCCAGCGAGGATAGATACAGCGTTGTATCGTTTTTCTGAAGTGCTAACTGATGATATCCGATTGCTCCGTCATAAAGCAGCCTGCAGGCTACACTGTCAGCCTGCTCCCAAACATCTTTCTTTTGAGATTTGGCCCATGAGCTGTTGCGGTTGTACTTTTTATAAAAATCGATTTTTGTCTGATTTGTTTCCTCAATTGTTGACTCACGCTGCAATAATGCAAGCATCTCCGCTTCGGCCAAAGGATTTTTTGAATAATTGGGAAATGATTTCAAAAGCGTTTTGTAGGTCTTCAATGCCATATCAGTACGGCCCTGGTCCCTGTACACAGATCCAAGCCGGTGAAGAATCTGGCAGCCCTTATCATAATCCCCGAGTTTTTTAATAAACTTAAGAGCCCGCAGCAGACCACCTTCACCCACCTGGTCGGTTTCACTGAAGCTGATTGCAATGTAGTCCATCGATTCCTTTTCAAGCAGAGGCTTCTTATTGAAATTGGATTCTCCCAGGCTCACCAGAGCAAGAAATGAGCTTATTGCCTTTTCCGGGTTTGACAGACGGTACTGTGTCCAGGCCAGTTTGTAAAGTGCTTCATCAAACCATTCACTTTCCGGATATCTCATCGCTGCCTGATAGCATTTAATTGCTTTGTCCAGTTCTCCGCGGTCAAAATTGTATTCTCCACAGTACATCCAGGCTTGAGGGGCATGATTGCTGTTTGGGTAAAGTGTGGCAAGCTGTTCCATATAATATAGAGCACTGTCAAGCTTGGCGATATCATTATAACACCATGCCAGGCTGTAGTAGGCCGGCGGGATGAATTTGGATTTCTGATATCCATTTATGACAGCCTTGAATTGTTCAATGCTTTTCTGGTGGTTGAGGCGGGGAGGAGCTGGGATAGCGGGAGGCTCAAGAAGTTTACCTTCCCGGTACTGGGATAAACTCAGTTCGTAAGAGGTCATCTCTTTTTCATAGACCTCAAATTCGGATGAGAATTTTTTGTTCTCCTGAGCATAATAGAGCTCACCGAGCTGGTATCTGAAATAAGATTTATCTGTACTGTCTAAAACTGTATTTGCAAGAGCCGGGAGCTCCTCTGCCAGCTTCTGGAAATGTCGTCTTGAAATGCTGTCTTCTTTAACCAAAAGAGAATCTATGCGTGCTGAGCAGATCTGTTTTTCCTTTTTAAAGGAAAGAATTTGAGCCGAGTCCGTCGACTCTGAAATAAGTTCGTCAAGCAGGACATCTTTTTTCTTGACAAGTGATTTTTCCCAGTCTATATAATCCTTCTCCCAGCGAAACTTATCAATCGATGCCACAGATGAGAATACCAGTGAGTTGTCAACAATATCTTTAATTCGTCTGCGATCGTGTCTTGCATTTGACAGCATTTTCACGTCTTTATTCTGTTGTTCGCCTCTGGCCTCGATTATTACAGAATCAAGGTAATGAAGGAGCCTCTCGCGTTTCTGTGAGAAACTTGTCTCCTGGAAAGATCCGGTCTTGTAGTGCCTGATCAGAAGGTCGCAAATTTTGTTTACCCTGTCGTAAGTCCGGGATATCGATTTGTAATCCGGCACCTGCTCCTGGTGGATCCTGCCCAAAAGAGATGTGAGCTCACGGCGGGCATAGGCGTATTTACTTGCATTGGCACTGTTCTTCTCTAAAGTTTCTTTTTTGGAAATAGTTTCCAGCATCTGCATCAGACGCTGTTCCTCATTTTTGAGGTATACGGTCTTTTTCCAGTCGTAACCTGCTTTGTAGAGGTTTCTTCTGGCAAGAATAAGAATACCTTCTGCACCAAGCGGCGATTCAGTAGACTGGCTTACAAGTTTACTGAGAGCCGTTTCTGCTTTATCATCCTGACCAAGACGAATATAGCACCAGAGTATTCCAAACATCGCGCGGTCAAAGCTATTCTGTTCATTGAGAATATCATAGAACAGGGAAAGAGCTTTTTTGTAATTGCCAACCTCATAATAGAGCTGGGCAACTGCAAGATGTATTTCGCGGTAAGCAAGTTCGTCCTCAGGAGAGTTCTGGCTGTATTTTAAAGTACTCTCCATTATGGATAGTGCGGTTGCTTTGTCATCGATCTGGAGATATGAGCGTGCAAGTGCATGCATCACATGAAGCGAATAAGAGGCATTTTTATCGACCTGAGACGCCAGATTCAGGAAATTTTCCTCTTTCCGTAGTGCAAGCCCGCTTTCAAGCACCATCCATATCAGAAGATTCTTTTTTCTGCCCGCGAAAGATGTAAACTTCAGAGTCTGGCCTTCAGCCCAGAGTTTTTCATAGTCTTTGAGAGCATAGAGGCTCTGAAATTTGTAAAGAATTCCGGAGAGGGAATCTTTTTCAGGAAACCTGGTGATTGTGGAAAGCACTTTATCGTATTCGCCTTCCTGAAACTGAACCTTGGCAAGTAAGTTATAAAGCTCATCAACTTCAATACCTGATTGGAAACGTCCCAGGAGGAGGAAAAGTTTCTTTTTTGCAAGTTTTCTCTTATCTTCCTGGATATATTTGTAAATTCTATCCTTCTCAATCTGATACATATTTGCCAGATCAGCTTTGCTTCCTTTTGATGCCAGGTAATCTTTGATGTGGTTTAGCTTATCATAGTACTGCTCAGACTGAAATCCCAGATTGGCCCTGAGTATTTTAAAGAATTCTTCTTCCATAGGACCATTACTGCTTGCCTTTTTGTATTTCAACCCGAGTTCTTTCATCACAAAATCAAGGAGTGAATCGTTTGCATTCCATAAACTGTCAATCTGGTGTTTTATAGAGAGCATCTGGCTGATTCGCTTCATGTCTCCTTTTTCCAGAACCTCAAACATGCTTTCTACAGGCTCCCCGACAACCATCTCGCGAAGTATTGCCATAGCATCATTGAGCGGCGGTTTTAAAGCATCGATCTGTTCAAGAAGCGAAGCGTGAGTCTTCTCCAGAACCAGAGATCTGCTGTTAAGCTGTTCCATGCTTCCCGTCTCAAATCCTGTTAGCATTGAAGGGAAAAGCCCGATATCACGTATCTCAGCCAGAACATCAGATACAGCGGAGAGCTCCCGGGAGAGCATCTCGATTTTATACCATTCAGATCCAAACCGCAGTATCAGATTTTCCCTGATCTGCCAAACGTCTGTTTCTTCTTTGGATTTACCAAATAGACAGTCCGGGCACAAAGCAAGAGCTACTCCTGCTATAAGCGTGCCTCTTTTAAGAAGATTAAAGACTGTCTTTTTCATTTTTATTAAAATTCCAAAGGTTCTTTTTTCTGAGATTTCCCCTCAGTACCTGGTTCCTGAAGGCGGTTGTCGATATCCATCCTATTATCCTTTTTCCGGTTTTTCAGGATAAGGTATGTTCTCATCATCTCAGCACTGGTTTTTTTGTAGCGTAGAGGAAAAGAGATTGAACCTGCCATTTTCCATTTTGTGAACCACGGGTCGAAAGGATCGGTTACATTGTATTTCTCTCTTTCAATCTGATATTCCTCATTACCATAACCCATGCTTGAATACTTGTTTCTGCTTAGAAGAACAGGTACAGATAAAGAAATAACAAGCCCGTTATCGTAACGGATATTACCTCCCAGGGTGAGGTACATGGGATTTTCCGGAAAGAAAACAGCAAATCTCTTTGCTCCGTTTTCCTGGGTCAGAATAAGCGGCTTGAACAGGTTGTTGAAGGCTTCAAGAGTATAGATCGCAAAGAAATCGAAACCGTATCTGCTGTAAACAGCACCAGCATCAAGAAGATACTGAAAACAGTCCGCCCGATCGGATCTGAAAGGCATGCGTAAACCTGCATTTGCTATTGCCCGCAAAGGAACTTTGCTGATTCTGGGAAGCAGATCCAGCTCGTAAAGGAATTTGACATCTGCGGTCAATCCCTTTACAACGAATCCTTCCGGCATAAAACCATAATATCCCCCAAGAGTCGGATTTGTCTCAAAAAACTGGTAATTAAATTTAAAGTCAAGCCCGAAGCCGTTCAGACGAAGATCCTCGTTATTGGGGGTTGTCAATTTGACTCCCGCTGCGATGTTCCCGAATTTAAAACGGTAGGAGAGGACTCTTGATTCCACATACGCTGTTCCGAAATCACCGAAACCAACCTGTGCTTTAATTTCCGGAAATCCGTAGAGATTCGAGAACCATTTCTGGGAACTCAGCACTGAAGGATCCTTTTTGTCAGGAACATCGTCCCACACAAACCCTACTGCTGTCAGTGTAACCCAGATATTGCCGGGTCCGCTGGTATTTGAATTCTGAAGTTTGTAGAAAGACTCGCCCCTGTTGCGCTTCTGGTTGCTCTGAGAAAAAGCTGCCGGCACCATAAAAATAAGGGCAAGGACCGATGCACTGATTATGAGATTAATTTTCATTCCAGATCCTCCAGCAGACTCTCTATTTCCTGCATCTTCTCATGAATCTCTTCCCGTTTCTGCAGCTGCTCTCTTTGCTGGGCTGCATCAGGCAGATCAGTCTTAAATTCGTCAAAAGTGAGCTCGAAATCAGGACGAATCGATTTCTGCTGCTCGATATTTTTGGTCACAAAGTCTTTTTTCTTTTCTCTTTCTTTCTCGACAAAGATCATCGTACGGATCGCTTCCGAATTTGTCTCTCTGTAAATGAGTGGAACTTCCACTGCACATGAGAGCCGCATGTAATTTGCCGGAAGAGGCCTGTCATGTTTTACTCTCTGGAATATCAGGGTTCTAAGTGAACCCAGCAGGCTTATTCTCTGAAAAAGCCTGTATCTGATACCCGGTTCAATCCAGAAAGTCTGCTGTTTGAAACCTTTGTCCCCTGAAGGCAGCATAAGGTTTGGCTTCTCTTTGTACAACCCCAGCCCGGCATCAAGAATTATACTGTTCTGATACAACTTCCATTCGAATCCGGTTTTAAATGAAAGCTGATTGTACAGGTAAAGCATATCCGGATTATCAGACATGCTGAATGAGAAATAATTTTTCAATGGAAAATGACTGGACAGCGCAATCCAGTCCAGATCAATAACAGCAGAGGGCCTGAAGAAGGGGTTGTAATCAGGTCGTGTTTCTGTCGCTGAACCGATAAGAGTATCCTTGGTGGTTGATAAATAAAGGTCGCCGTTGATGCACATTCCAAAAAATCTCAGGTTGTTATTCTCTGGTGTAGTGATCTGAAGCCGGCACTCCACTGCTCCCAGACCCTGAAAGTTTGTAAAGGAGGCTCTTCCGCTGAGCTGCATGATGTCTGAAATCCCTATTGCCACATTAAAACCCGGATCAGCTCTAAGACCGGTCTCTCCATATCCACCCGATAGCGATATGCCCGTAGTGATATTGCCGTTGCCGGCAACATTTGACGGGCTGATATTGAATGTGCCCTCATTTCTGCCTCTTTTTACAGTCTGACTGTAAGACATCAGGCTGCACATAAGAAGTAGAAGCACCGGGTAAATTGAGAGTCTTAACTTCATCAGATTACCTGCTGTTCTGTTCCTGAAAATTCCTGGATCCGGTAATTACTACAGGAAGCAGAGTTGTTTTGTTGAATCTCTTCCCGCTTTTTCTCATTTGTCTTTTAAATTCTCGAAGTGATTCAAGATCCTCCAGAGTAAAGAGGCGCCAGCCGTTGTAGTTGCGCTGGTTTGAAATATTAAGCTGCGGCTCTTCCAGCCACCGCTTAAGAGTCGACAATGAGATGCGGAGTTTTTTGGCCATTTGTCCGCTGGTCAGGTACTGTGACATCAATACCGCTCCTTTATCTATTGACAAAGTAAAATGAAGAAAGAATACAACATATGGTATAGTCGTGTTTTAAGAGATACATTAGGTGGTATTCCTTGATAAGCCATTGATTTTGTTGCAATTAAATTGTCCTTAAACCCTATTCATAAACCTATTCATTAAACCCGTTCTAATTATATAATGTTTCCTACCATTGTCAATAATTTTTCATAGAATTGGTTTTTCTGTTATGCTTTTAATTCAGAGAGTGCAAGGGGTATTAGTGGAATGTTTATTGCTCAAGATGGATAGAGGCTTTGTACAACTTCCAGCGAGGGACAATATAAGGAGATTATATGCCTTTTAAAATCTACCCGGCAGTGGTTTACCTGCTTGTTGCACTTTTCCCGCTTATTCCGGGAAATCATTGTTCTTTTGGGCAGCAGGGGGCCGCACAAGGCCTCGGGGCTAAGAGCAGGCCTCAAATCTCCGATCCCGGGCCGCTGAAAAATATCTATAAAGAAATTGCTGAAAGAACAATCCCTACCGTGGTTTCTGTAATCCCTACAACTGTTGATACGGTAGAATATTTCCGCAACCCCTTTTTTTTCAAGGACACCTCCTCATTTAACTCTTTCGACTATTTTTTTGGAAGAAACCCCAGGGTTGAGAGGCGCGAACATCGTCAGCAGGGGCTTGGTTCCGGTGTCATCATATCTCCTGAGGGTTACATTTTAACAAATTACCATGTTGTGCAGGGCGCCGAAGAGATCCGGGTGCTTTTGTCCGATGGCCGCAATTTCAGCGCAAGGGTGATCGGGGCCGATTCACTGGCTGATGTTGCGGTGATAAGGTTGAACGAACAGGCAAGTAATCTTCCGGTGGCCTATATAGGAAACAGCGATTCTCTGCGTCCGGGTGACATTGTGGTTGCTGTTGGGAATCCCTTCAGCTTCACTTCTTCGGTTACAACGGGAATTGTCTCTGCTCTCAACCGTAAAATCGAGGGCTCGGAGATGTATCAGGATTTTATACAGACCGATGCTGCAATAAACCCCGGGAATTCAGGCGGGGCACTGGTAAATATCAGGGGTGAGCTGGTTGGGATCAATACCATGATTATAACTCCATCGGGGGCTTTTGCAGGGGTGGGCTTTGCTATTCCGATAAATACCGCAGCAAAAGATGCAAAGAGTTTAATACGATCCGGAACTGTCACCAGAGGCTATATCGGGGTCAATATCCAGGACCTAAATGAGTCTGCCGCCGAAGCGCTGAGGATGAAAAGTACAAGGGGGGCACTGGTTTCAGATGTAGTGAGTGGTGAGCCGGCCGACAAGGCGGGTTTGAGGCGGGGTGATGTCGTGATGTCAATTAACGGAAAAGAGGTGGAAAGCGGCAATGCCCTTAGGAATATCGTGGCCTCTTACAAACCGGGTCAAACCGTTCCAATGACTGTTGTCCGTGAAGGAAAACAGATTAAACTTAACATTAAAATTGCTGAAAGAAAGTCCACCGGGGTGGTTAAACCCCCCAAACCACATCCGGAACAGGAGAAAAAAGAAGCATTGCTTGGTCTGGAGCTTGCCGATCTCTCCTCTGAGCTAAGGGTTCAACTCAACATCCCCGAGAGTGTAAATGGAATCGTGGTTACTGGTATCCGCCAATCAATCACAGATGAGCGGACAATGATGAGCAGAGGAGATTTGATTCAGCTGATTAAAGTGAAAAATGGCACCTTCCAGACCATAAATTCTGTTGAGCAGTTCAGGCGTACTGTAGAGAAGATTAAACCCGATGATGCAGTGATGCTTCTGGTGATGCGCCGCGCGGAAACGTTTTTTGTCTCTTTTAAGGCTGGATCCTGATTTTTTCAGGTAAAAGATAAATCCCGGGCTCTGCTTTAAATGATCTCAAGACATCCTGTTTCGCAAAGCACTAATTGTGCTCCTTCTATACTGTTTTTAGTCCGGTATAGTCTTATAAGCCAGCTGATATCATCTTTAGAGGGCTGCTGTAATCGAAAATTCATCTGGTGCATCGGTACCATTTTGCAGGATTCAAACTTTCCAGACCCATTCAGAACAACCAGATACAAAAATGTAAGTTCAGCCCTGAATTCCTCATACCCCAAAATACCTTCATAATCATTAATAAAATCACCGCAGCCATATAATATAAGGGCTCCATTGTACACCTCAAGACCTTTTACATGGTGTGATGAATGTCCATGGATAATTGAGGCTCCGGTCAGATCAATTAATGTGTGTGCAAATGCTTTCTGAACAAGGGGAATATTATAGCCCCAGTTTTCTCCCCAGTGTATTGAGATTATGACTATGTCATTCTGGTCTTTTTCTGCATTAATCAGATCTGCTGTTTGATTTGCAGTTTCTGCAGAAAGATTAAATATTGTATTTACTCCGGCTTTTCTATCTTCTGCCGCCCACTCATATGGGATTCCGCTTGAACTTGAGCCTATCCCGAAAATCAGGATTCTCCTTTTTCCCGGGGAACTGAATCGGGCCGGCTTCTGTGCCTCATAGATATTATCGCCTGCTCCCGTGTGCAGGATTTGGGCCTTCTCGAGAGTAAAAAGTGTCTCTTTCAGCCCCTCATAACCCCAGTCTATTACATGATTGTTTGCAAGTGAGCAGCAGTTAATTCCTGCAGCTGTAATGCAATGGATATTTTCGGGGTTCATTCTGTAATTGATTCCCTTACCTCTCCAGAAATTATTGCTGTGAGTTATGCTTGTTTCCAGGTTTATAAGCCTGAAATCGATATCAGGATCCCTGATTTTTTCCAGTGCATCACCCCAGATGTACCGGTAGTCTACCGGGGAAGAAATCTGGCCGTTTTTCTCCTCAGCAAGCCGCACATAATCGGACGCATCTTTAATGTATGGTTCATAAATTCGGGGAAGAGATGGTTCAGGAAGGATCTGGTCGATTCCTCTTCCGGTCATTACATCACCACAAAGGAATATTTTTGTTTTCATATCACACTGGTGGATTGTTTTTCCGGTAGTAAATTTGCAATCTGTATACCAAGAAAAATTCAAATTATGTCTGCCTATTCTGGTATGCACCTTGCAAGTAATAGAAAACATCCATAATAATAGGAGGGACGATGTTATTTGAACTATCAATTTACCCGATAGGTGAAATTCACATGAGCAGTGCTCTTGCCGGAGCATTAAAAATCATTCATGAAAGTAAAATACCCTATAAAGTTACTCCGACAGGAACCTGCATGGAGGGGAGTTGGGAGGAAGTGATGAATGTCATAAGGGTTTGTCACAATAAAATCCGTGAGCTTTCGCCTCATATAATAACCAGCATTACAATCGAGGATGAAAAAGGGGAGACCGGTAAGTTAACGGGGAATATAAAATCTGTAGAGAATAAATTAGGTTTTCCTTTGAGCCACTAAAGCCAATCTGCCAATTTATAATACTTTTCTGTACTTCCAGGGGGACTGTTGGATTAAGAGTTTTTGGAAGGTGGCGTCCCCCGGTTTTTCGTTAAAATATAAGAATATGAATTAAGAGTTTTTGGAAGGGGGCGTTGAGGCTGTCTCAAAACCAGGGCAAGTTTTTGGGCGCCTGCCGAAGACGTCACCGGCCCTTCTTCCGGCTCGCCCTTAGGGGCTCGGTATGTCGTTTATATCGCTGAGCGTCAAAGCCCGCTCAGCTCTTGGAGCATACTGCACCTGGGTACAGGTGCCCCTGCAGTCCGTCCTGGCGCACGTGCTAACAGCCTTTTCAGGCATAACAGGCGCTTACCCCCTTAACATTCCATATTTTATGGAGATTGTAAATTGTACATGCAAAATACCACATAGCTTCTGTATTACTCTTCCCAATAGCTCTAAACCTGCGAAGGCCTAGCTGCTCCTTTATGTAGCCAAAAACCTTTTCAATACAGCCACCTCTTTGCCGAAGCAATGCTCTGGCCTCTTCACTTTTAATTTTTTCCTTGTGTCTGCGTATCTGTTCATGACTCTTATGCACTGTTATTTGTTTTTTCTTTTTACTGCGCGTGCAAAAACATTTATAGCTGCAGCTATCAAATCCAGTGCAATTATAGATAATACTGTTACCTTTCTGGTAAGCTTTGTTTAATGTCATACCATGCGGACAGATATAAACATCCTGTTCTCTATCATACCTGAAATTATTGGTGTGATATTTGTCATCACTTTTCTTAACAGCACTTGAGTTATGTTCTTTTGGAATGTTTACATATACATCAGTTTGGGACTGTAAATCCTCACTTTTAGCAATCTCTTCACCCGAGAAGTAACCTGCATCGGCAACAGTGTATTTGGCATTGCTTCCAACCGTCTCCTTCACTTCTGCTATCATCTCAGTTAACAAATGGCTGTCTGATTCTGCCTGAGAGACATGCGATCCTACTATTATTCCATGTTTCTGGTCTGCGACTGCCTGTGCATTGTAGGAATACTCTGTTACTCCCTTGTTTGTCATCATCCTGCGACTGTCTATATCTATGACGTTCAGTGTACCGTTTTCCTTATTCTGCAATTCGTCCACTGTCTCTTTAACTCTCTTTTTCAGCTCTTCAGTTTTAATCTACCACCAGTACCGGCATGGGATGTATGCTGTTTCAGGATGATAGGCCGGGTATTTGAGGAAGCCCTCCCTTACGGTCAGGCCTCGGAATAGGGAACTCGGTGAGCGGAAGCATTATCACGCAGCCCCGACCGAGTGTGGGCATTGGCGTCTTTATCTTAAGGCTATAATAAATTTTAATCTACCACCAGTTCGTCTGTGCGGCCGTAAAAACGGTTGAAAATGTGATAACTATACCTGCCTGCACAAAAGGTGGACAACACGGGGTGATAGCGCAAGACCGGTTTCCTGACCGGGCTGGGGCGCAAGAGGGAACGCCCTCTTCCAAAATTCCTTTATTCTTGTTTATTACTTGTATTGGGACACCCTCTTCCAAAAAAGGAGTACATGGCCGAGAGTGCTATCGTGGCACATAAAAACGGGCTTCTGGTGACATATACAAAGTTTAATACAAAGAATACACCAGTACTCACCTTAAGGTCACGATCTCCCTGCCCTACCCTGAGAATCTATTAAGCACTTTTTGGAAGATGATTATAAATAGTATTAATTTAGAATGCATGGGCTACAAAGATGAATCTTCCGACAAAAAGCGTTCCGGGAAAAAAAAGTGCTTCCCTATTGATATACTCTGGGGAGTGTTTTTTGTCATTGCTGCACTATTTCTGACCGGGTGCGTTTATAATCCCACAGAGACATCTCCTCAGAAAATTAGTTTAAATATCGGAACCGACACCATCATCGGACCAATGGATACACTTCTGCTAAGAGTCGAGGATCCGGCCCAGGGAGGATATCGGTTTTTCTGGGAAATTGACAAACAACTGATTTCTGAGTCCGGCAATGATTCGATCATTTTATTCTGGCCAGTATCGGACAGTGGAAAACACACCGTTGTGACGGGTGTGCTAAAGCAAGAACATTTTATTCCGGAAACAACCACTATTACTGTAAAAATATCCAGACCATCCTTGAAAATAGAAGCTCCCGGGGAAGTAACAGTAAACGATACGGCAGTTTTTTACACGAAGACTTCTGATAATGACGGCCGGATAGTGAACTACAGATGGTCTGTGGACAAAAACGGGCAGTTCTGGCACTCAACAGCAGCAGATTCTTTTACGATGGTCTGGGATAATTCAGCACATGGCAGGCATATTGTCAGGGCAATTGTTACCGATGATGACGGTTTGAGTTCAAAAACAGACTCTGTCGTTGTAAATGTAAAATTAAAAAAGCCATCTGTTACTCTTCATGCTCAAGATACCGTGCTATTTGCCAATGATACTCTTGAACTCAGAGCCCTCTCAAGAGATTCCAACGGAGTTGTAACCGGATTTATCTGGAATGTCGATGGTGTGATCAGTTGCAGCGTATCTGATTCACTGAGACTGAGCTGGAAACCCGCAGCAGCAGGAGTTCATGTCATATCTGTTGCCTCAGTAGATGATGATTCTCTTCTATCGGTTCCCGACACTGTATTTGTCAGGATTGATCCTGGTTATCCAGTAGTGACTAAAATTCCAGACACGCTGGTTTCCGGCTCTGATTCTGTAAAACTGTCATCTGCAGCATCTGATCCAAACGGATCTGTCAAGGCTTATCTGTGGGATATCGGTGCGGATGGTGTCTGGGATGATACGACAAAGGCATCAGGAAAAACAGTTTCTTTTGCAGGCAATAATAGCATTTATCGGGTTATCTGGGCAGCTCTTGATAACGACAGTCTTATCAGTTCTGACACGGTAGTTATAACAAGAAACAGAGCCCCGCAGATCATTTGCCCTGATCTTCAGAGAATAGATACTCTCGAGTTTCTGGAAACAGAATTTCCATATCGGCTCGATTTTACAGTTCGGTTTTTTGATCCCGAAGATGATTCGCTTGACACTGAAATAATGTTCCGAAGACTTCCGGATTCAACCGCTTACGAATTGCAGGCTGCTGATGACAGTACTTACAGCATAAAAGTTGATTCGGCTGGCATTTACAATTGGAAAATAAGTGCAGTTGATATTCATGGTGAAAAGATATCAGTTGAAGGACAGATAACTGTTTTAGAAAACAAAATACCAAACATAGCTCCACAGATAATATGTCCGGATCTCCAGGGAATCGATTCTCTTTTGCTTGCTAACAGGGAATTTCCGTATCGGCTCGACTTTTCGGTCAGGTTTATTGACCCTGAAAGTGAACCGCTTGATACAAGTATAACATTCTGGAGACTCCCGGATTCAACCGCTTCTGAATTGCAGACTGCCGATGGCATCAATTACAGCATATTAATAAATGCGGCTGGCATTTACAACTGGAGAATACGTGCCGTTGATATTCATGGGGATGAGACCTCGGTTGAAGGACAGATCGTAGTGATAAAAGAGCACACGATCTGCTTTGCCGGTCACTCAATTGTAGTAGGCCTGGCCGGGGATCACACGCAGGGAGGTTTCAGGTCAAGAGTACTCTCAGGCTTGAGAGACACACTCCCTGCATTTGAAAAGCTTAAGGCTCGTGGTCCGATTACGACGGTTGAAATGAACGGAAGCGAAGATGATTCCTGTCTGGCAGTTTCAGGAACAAAAACTCCTGAAATGCAGGTTTTGCTTGCAAGCGGGTTCCCTCAATTGACCGCTGATATCTGGGTGCTTATGATGGGTACAAATGCTCAGTTTTCAACCGCTGAAATGCGTGGTGTTGTAAAGATAATGGATTTGATGTATCAAAGGAATCCGGAATCAAAAATTTACGTCCTCAATTCACCTCCATACCCGGACAATTCTACCTGGCAATACTACAATCAATACTATCTGCCCCCGTTCAATACTGCTCTTCAGGACACCATCAATGACCGAAGTGCAAAGGGATACAAAGTATTCCTTGTTGACGCATACTCAGTATTGACAAAAGACAGCCTTCTGGATTCAACTATTTTTGTGGACCATGTCCATCCAAATCAGACCGGATATGATATTTTGGGCGACAAAATTCTCCAAACCATGTTTTCATCAACACCGGCAGCCGTTCCTTTCAGGAAATCTGAAGAGCAGTGAATATCCTGGTTATGAAAAAGAATGTTGAAATCTTTACTTCAATAATTATCGCAGCTTTACTGTTATCTGTTACCTGCTGTATTAATGATCCACCGGAAAAAAGAGAGAAGCCTGCCCGGATATCTATCCTGATAGAAGGAAACGGGGCTGTCGATGGGATCCCTTCTGATACCACAGTTACTACTGGTGTAACGATAACTCTCAAAGCTACGCCGGCCAGCGGGTATATCTTCGCAGGATGGCGTGCTGGGAGATTTTATACTGAAAATCCACTATCAATCAGTGTAACCGGTGATATGACTATTACAGCTTGTTTTGCGCCGAAACCGGAAGAGATGATTCTTATCAGATCATCTGACAGCGTATTTACAATGGGATCTGATGCAGGGGGGACACCGGAGGAAAAACCCGCTCACCCTGTCAGGTTTGCGCATGATTTTTACATCGGAGCAACTGAAGTAACTCAGGGTGAATACAGTGCGCTGATGTCAGGAGTTCCCGGATACTCGGGTACAGCTCCGGATATCGGCGACAGTTTTCCTGTTTACAGTGTAACCTGGTATGATGCGGTTCTGTATTGCAATGAGCTGAGCAAAAAGCAGGGGTATGATACGGTTTACACATATACTTCTGTCTGCAGCACCGAGACCTGCCCGTTTATTCTCGAAAATCTTCAGACACATTTCGACCGGTTTGGTTACAGACTGCCTACTGAAGCAGAATGGGAGTTTGCCTGCAGGGCAGGAAGTAAAACTGAATATTTCTGGAACAGTAAAGCTGATCCGGGTGATTACGGGTGGTATGATGTCAATTCCGGAAGTCAGGTACACAAAACAGGGCAGAAGCTGCCTAACAGGTACGGCATTTTTGATATGTGCGGAAATGTTGCTGAGTGGGTGAATGACTGGCTTGACAATTATCCGGACAGCACGGTAACTGACCCGGTCGGGCCTACACATCTTCATCAGGAGCAGTTTGAATCTTCCTGGGAACGACCGATAAGGGGAGGATCCTGCAGGCTGGCTAAATCCTATCTAAGGTCAAGTGCAAGGAGGGGCCCTTATGAGACCGGCGCGTTCATGTCGCAGGTCGATATCGGGTTCAGAGTAGCGATGGGATCATTTCAGGCCGAATCAAAAGGTCCGCTCATAGTAGAGGCTGATTCAGTGCAGTTTTCTTTTCTGGCAGGTAAAACAGATCTGATTAATTTCACCGGAACCGGTAAAGTGAAAATCGCCTTTGTACAAGTCAATAAACGACTGCGGAACCTGTACCTGCTTGATTATGCCGGATCGGGCATTCAGGTCAGGAAAATCGGGGAAGATGAATCTGTGTATTGTCCGGCGATATCGCCGGATGGAAAGTATGTAGCTTACAGTTCCAGAGCAGAGGGCTCGGCAGGAGTTTGCACTTTGACAGTAAGGGCTCTTGATGATTCAGGGAAGGTGCTTTCCAGATTCAACGGGTTTATTCCACGCTGGTGGGTTTCTCAAACATCAATGGACACTTTCCTGGTTTACACTAGCGGTGCATCGATGAATAATCTGCCCAGATGGTATACAGAGAAAACCTGTAGAATACGCGTGCAGGGAGGCGTTACGGTCGGATCACCTGAGATACTCTGGGATACAGGGTCATATCATGGAGGGCTGAGCAGTGACGGCCGGTTTCTGGCAACAGCCTATCCTACGGCCCGACTTGTTGATCTGCAGATCAATGATACCAATATTTTTTACTTCAGGCCTCCCGTGAGCGGTCGGACCGATACTGCCCAGGTCTGCAACCTCTCTATCTCGCCATCGCATTCGTCAACGGATGAAGTAATGTTTCTGGATTTCGGCTATCCGGGTGTCAGTACTCAGGTTGGTAAATCTTATGGATTCCACTCTGTAATTTTCATCTGTAATTCCAGCCTTTTCAACATGGATCATGTAAAGAGATTCTATGAAGTTCCATCTCCTTATGATCAGTGGGATTATACTGAATGGTCTAATCACCCTGATTACGCTGTTTCTCTTGCCAGAAGTTCCGATTACCAAAACGCAGCAGTTCACATTATCAGGCTTGAGGATTCAACATATCTAAAGGCGGCCGAAAACAGCAGTATCCACGATGTTTCATTATGGATTGACCCATCAGAAATTACAGAGAAAGATGATCCATACCGGTTTTTCGGAAAATATGATATTCCGATACAGAACTGGGGACAGGGATACGCCGCAAAAAAGCTTCGATTATTCTGGCATTTCCGCAACGATCTCCAATGTGTCATATTGGGGTGCTCCCCGGCATTTTACGGGATCGATTCACGGATGTTATCTCTAAGAACATTAAATCTGTCTTTTGCCAGCGCGGACCCGACGGCTACGGCTTTTATCGCTGAGAAGTATATACTTCCGCACACCCCGAAACTGAAAGTATTGATTTTCGAACTGATACCTTACTGGTTCAATAAAGATACTTACACCACCAGACCTATACTCTGCGGTCTCAAAGAGAGTAAAGGATTTGAACTTGATGAAAAAGAATCTTTTTACAAAAACGGAGTCCCTGCGGAAATAGAGCAAAAGATTTCCATGTTTGATCAGGACCAGTGGTCGGATCTTGATACCTCAGGATTTATTTATATAGATGAGGGTAGCGGATGGGGTGAGCCGATTCTGGAAAGAGGAGACTTTGATTTCAACGACTCAATCGTACAGCTTAATCTGCAAAGAGTCCGCGATGTTGTTGAGACTGCTACACAAAACGGGATCAGGGTATTAATTGTAAATTTTCCACAGAACCCCGCCTATAAAGGTACAGGGATGCTGGGACGTCTGGGGCCCTCAGATTCTACTTACGCAAAAATAGTATCAGTTATGGATTCCATTGAGAATAAGATTTCCTCGTTTAAATTCTATGATGCAGGTAATGGTGGTAATCATGACTATACCGATGCAGAAGCCGCTGACTGCAATCACCTGAACTCTCTTGGCGGGCTCAAAATGGCTTCCAGGCTCGACAGTATTATGCTGGAGATGTTAAAATAGAAGCCTCTCTGACCCATATCCTGTGTAAAAGAGAAATCAAATAAAGCAGGTTGAAAAGTTACCTGATTCTGGTTTTTTCTCCTTGTACTTATTGGCAGGCAGCAGGTTCCTGTATTATCTTTTCGGATCACTTATGGAGGATATTGAATGAATATAACCGAACAGCTCATCAAGGATTTCGATTTTAAACCCTTTCAGGTTGAAAACACTCTTGCTCTTTTTGATGAAGGAGCAACGGTACCTTTTATTGCCCGATATCGTAAAGAGAGAACAGGTTCTTTAGATGAGATACAGGTTCGTGATCTGCTTCATAAATACACCTACTACAAGGAACTTGACGAGAGAAAAGCCACTATTCTGGAAAGCATAAAATCTCAGGGCAAACTCACTGCAGAGCTGGAAAAAAAGATAACTGAGACTCTGAGCAAAACAGAGCTGGAAGATCTTTATCTGCCCTATAAACCAAAACGTACCACCAGGGCGACAAAGGCCAGGGATGCAGGGTTGGAGCCGCTTGCAAGATGGATTGCTGATCTTCAGGAACCTTCAGTAGACCTTCTTGAGAAGGCTGGTGAATTTCTCAACCCCGAAAAAGAGATCGACACTCCTCAGAAAGCGCTTCAGGGCGCCTGTGATATTCTGGCAGAAGAGCTCTCTGATGATGCAGAGACAAGGAAATGGATGCGTGAGCTGGCTTTCGAGCAGGGTCTCCTTGTAAGTGAGGTAAAGAAGGAGTTTGAGGGCCAGAAGACAAAATTTGAGATGTACTATAATTTCAAGGAAAAAGTAAGCACTCTTCCATCACACCGCATTCTGGCCATGCTCAGAGGCGAGCGGGAAAAAATACTGAGGCTCTCTCTGGAACTTCAGGAAGGGGCTGCTATAAATTACCTTAATTCAAAACTGATAAAATATCCCCTGAGTGCAGCAGCAGAAACCCTGAAAAATGTGGTAATTGACAGTTACAATAGACTGCTTCTTCCTGCAACAGAAACGGAAGTGCGAAAAGAGATTAGAGAAAAAGCTGACGCGGAGGCCTTCAAGGTGTTCGGGGAAAATCTGGAAGCACTCCTTCTTTCTCCACCTGCAGGAAGAAAGGCTGTAATTGGAGTTGACCCCGGATTCAGAACAGGATGTAAACTTGCAATAGTTGACGATACCGGAAAATACATAGAACACTCCAATATCTATCCGCATGAGCCTCAGAATAAAAAGGATGAGGCCAGGGCCATATTACTTGCTTACATACAGAAGTACGATATACGGCTTATAGCGATCGGCAACGGAACTGCAAGCAGAGAAAGCGATGAGTTTGTACGGGATGTGCTCAAGGATGTACCCGCTGAAAAGAGGCCGATCAGTGTGGTTGTAAATGAATCGGGAGCCAGCGTTTACAGCGCATCCGATGTTGCCATACATGAGTTTCCCGATCTTGACCTCACCGTAAGAGGCGCCATTTCCATCGCCAGACGTCTTCAGGACCCCCTTTCGGAACTGGTGAAAATAGATCCAAAGTCAATTGGAGTGGGTCAGTACCAGCACGATGTAAATCAGAGCAAGCTGAAGGAATCTCTTGACGAGGTGGTAGAAAGCTGTGTAAACCGGGTCGGTGTAGATGTCAATTTGGCTTCTGAGGAACTGCTTAAGTATGTATCCGGCCTGAACCGTCTTATTGCAGCTAACATTGTCAGTTACCGCAACAAGAACGGTGCCTTTCCCTCCAGAGACACGCTTCTTAAGGTCCCGGGTCTTGGTGAGAAGAAATTCCAGCTTTCTGCGGGATTCCTGCGTATCCCCGGAGGAAAGAACCCGCTTGATAACTCTTCGGTGCATCCGGAGCGTTATGAGCTGGTAAAGAAAATGGCTGCGGAAATGAGCTCTACACTTAACGCAATTGTCGGAAATACCGAACTCATCCGCTCTATTGATAAGAAGAAATTCGTGTCTGAAGAGGTGGGTCTGCCTACAATAGAGGATATTATCTCTGAACTTGAAAAACCGGGCCGTGATCCGCGTGAGGAGTTCAAATATGCCCATTTTAACGAATCGGTTATGGAGATAAAAGATCTCAAAGAGGGCATGATGCTTGAGGGGACTGTCACCAATGTCACTAATTTCGGTGCTTTTGTTGATATAGGCGTTCACCAGGACGGGTTGGTGCATATTTCGGAGTTGGCGGACAGGTTTGTTGATGACCCTAAAAAAGTGGTAAAAGTGGGTCAGGTGGTCAACGTAAGAGTGGTGAAAGTAGATTCAGAACTGAAAAGGATCTCTCTTTCCATGAAAACAGGTGAACCCGGTACGCATCGCCCTGCGGGGAAAAAAGAAGAGAGGCGTCCCGCGCCGAAACCCGGTACCGATGCTTTAAAGGAAAAATTCGGAAAAGGGAAAGATGAAAGCGGGAAACTAAAAACCTATAAGCCAAAATTCAATATCAGGCAGATTATGAAGTGAGAAGCTTGAATTCAGATGGCAGAAAAGAGGAGTATCCCTGCGAACAAAAAAAAGTGTGATTTGTGATCTTGGTCACATCCCTGATTTTTATTTGACATTATATTTATAATTGTTCAGCCTGAATCATCTGCCTGGGATAATTCCTGTAGAGCGGAAACAAGATAAAGACCCATCTTCACCCAAATCAGCGCAAGAATGGGCAGAAAAGAGCTGCGGGCAACCTGTGGCTCTTTTTTTTATTAATTCCTAACATAAAACTGTTTGAAAAACTGCTCTAATTATTAGAACGGAATCTCACCTTTTCCACTTGCCTGTACTAACGATTTATGCTTATCTTAATAACATAACTGCATGTGTCAGGGAAAATCCTGCAAAGATTTAAACAAGAGGACAAATGGAAAATCAGCTTTCGATTTATGATTATTCCGATTACCGGCTCTTTTTGCGTGATATTTACAACAGACGCAAAGAAACGGATAAGAAGTTCTCTCATCGTTTTATCGCTGCTCATGTCGGGGCATCCTCGTCGGGCTGGTTTTCAGACATCATTAATAATCGTATCAATCTGACAAGGCAGTATTTAACCGCTCTCTGCAAATTGCTCCATTTGAGTGCACGGGAAATCGATTTTTTTGAGGTGCTTGTTGATTACTGTCAATCCGGTGCATTAGCTGAAAAGAACAGATATATGCAGAAAATATTCTCTTTTAAGGAGATTAACCCGGCTCTGGTGCAAAAAGAGCAGTTTGAGTTTTACAGTAAATGGTACATATCGGCAATCAGGGAGTTATTGCTGTTGTATAATTTTAAAGATGATTATCATGAGCTTGCCCGCAAACTTGATCCCCCAATCAAACCTGCTCAGGCAAAGCAGGCAATTGTGGTGCTTTTGTCTATAGGATTTATCAAGCAGAACAGAGAAGGTTTTTATAAGCCTGTTGAGCGGAACATCTCCAAGAGCACCGCATTCCGGTCTGTTTACTGGGCAAATTTCGTGACTTCAATGATGAATCTGGCTATAGAGTCTATAGACAGACACAGTTCGGATGTAAGAGACATATCATCAGTTACGGTCAACCTGTCACCTGAAGGTTTTAAGACTGCAAAGGCGGAGATAGATGCATTAAGAAAAAGGCTGCTGGCGCTTTCGGGAATGGAAACAAAACAGTTTGCCACCTATCAGTGTAATTTTCAGCTTTTTCCGTTAACTCAGCCGGTAAGGGAAAAGGAATGAACATGGAAACATCAAAATATCTGATTACCATACTTATTATCAGTTTGATGGCTTCTATCCTGAAGTGCACTAATAATATAGCCGGCTCCGAAGTGACAAACGAGAAGGCTTTAGTTTATATGCCTGGAGGGAAGAGTCCAGCGGTTGCGGCAAAGATCGCGGTTGTTCCGGTAGATTACATTCCTGATAACCGGAACAGCGACATTTATGAAACTGAAACTGATGGAAAGGGTTCCTATACCATTGATGGAATCCCAAGTGGATTCTATAACATTATAGCTCAGAAAGATTCACTTTCCTCTTATCAGGACTCGGTTTTTCTTGGTTCGGCTGATGATCTGCGCAATGACACACTTGATTATTCCGGAAGCCTGAGTGCCAGAATAGTGATGCAGCCAAATCATGACCCGCGATCTGCAGTTATTCAGGTTCTGGGTACAACGAACTACTTCTCAAATGTGGATAATTCAGGATGGTTTACACTGAAAAACCAGCCGGCCGGTTCATATCAGTTGCGTATTGTAACCACAGAGCCGCAGTATACACCTACTTTTGAAAATGTTGTAATTCGTGCAGGTAAATCTGATACTCTGCAGGAACCCATACACCTGATCTATACAGGAATTCCGGTTGTCAGTGGCCTCAGGGCAGTTTATAACCCCGTTTCATCTGTGATCTGCTTAAGCTGGAATCCAGTAAATTATCACAATTTCGGAAGATACCTGGTTTACTGTGGTATGACAGGTTTTTCAGAACCACTGGACATTATTGCATCGACTGAAAATACTGTTTTTTATGATACTCTTTCACGACTCGGGATTGATACTGCCAACACACCACTGATTGGATTACGCTACCAGGTTGCGGTCGAAACCGGGTCACTTGTGGAGGGAGAAAAATCCAACGCGGAAGACGTGACGGTTGTTTTCACCCGAAAAGCCGGTATTCTCCTGGCTGTTGATACTTTGACATTTACTCCCGGAAGTGCCTTTAAACTCAATATAAAAACCGATTCATCTCTGGGTGAGGTTTCCAGTTATAGCTACCGGTTAAGAGGAGATGAGGATTTCAAGGAGATTTCCGGTCCTGAGACAACTATTGTTATCGATGCGCCGGCAGATTCGGTTTTCAATGGATTGTATTGCATTGTGAAAGTAACCAATTCAGAAGGGATAAATGTATTTGATACTCTTATTCTCCAGTCTCGTATGAAATGGGAGCAAACTGCGTTGCCATTTGACGATACGGAAATCGGCTACTATTCCCAGGTTTTTAATGGCAAGCTTCTGGTTTTTACACAGAGTGGTGCACAGAATGCAGTTGCTCTGTGGAGCAGTGAAAATGGAACTGACTGGCAGAAAAAAAGCGATTCACTACCGTACAGACAGTTGACAAAACCTCCCCTTGTTTTCGATGACCGGATTATAGTTATGGAACGTGACAGCGCCTTAGCTTCCGCTGTTATCTGGTCTTCCATAGATGGACTAAACTGGAATTCTAAGCAGATGGATTCTCTGCCCAATGCAGGATTTAGCACCGATTATGAAGTGTGGTGCACCGATGGAGAACGGATTGACATCATCAACTATTTCCCTGATTGCTTGAAAAATAACATATGTAAAGGTGTTCAAAACAGCTGGGTCAGCCTTGATGGAAAGAAATGGAAAGGTTCTTCCGTAAAAGGCTCTCTGTTTCCGGACAGGCTGGATACACCCAATAAAAACTTCATCGCATTCCGGATGAAGGGGAGTCTTTATATTGGTGGAGCCTGGCGCACGCTTTATCTCACTTCTCCGGCCTCTGCAGCTTACTATTTCAAGGTCTGGAACCAGGTTGAATCCGATCCTCTGAAACTCCCATTCCCCGTTCCCCGGGACCAGGCAACAGTCGGGACCTGCAATCCTGTAACAGTAATCTTCAGGGGATCTCTATTCATGAGTGCTCAAATCAACATGGAATCATCGACCGAAATTTCTAACAATACCAGTTATCTTTGGAAACTGATGCAGGACAGCAGCTGGGTCCTTTGCAGCGATACATATCCTGCCGTAAATAACTCTGAAATGAAAAGTAATTACCATTCACTTGTCGAATTCAAAAACAGGCTTTACTCAATCAGTCGCAGTGGGGTATGGAGGACCTTGCGATAGGAATGTAAGAGGCAGAAATAAATTGGATTCAGATACTCACTAAAGAAAAATGGAGATACTATGAATAGACTGATACTCATTCCGGTTTTAGTGACCTTGATTTTTTCTCATGCTGGATTTGCCGAATTCTACACTAAGGCTGAAGATTATCCTTCAATTCAAACAAGGTATGATTTTGAACATGGCAAATACATTTATGACACAGTGTTTACGACACAAATACTGGGCGATATTCGTGTAAAGTCTTCTGCTGTCACAGTGAAACCAAAAGGTTCTTATCTGGAAATTATTGAGGAAGCAGTGGTAGCGGTTTTGTCCAGTAATTACGAAGTCGCACTTTTTATTGAAGGAACATTCACTCTTCCTGGTAAATCAGCTATTGTCAGCCTGAATTTTTCAGTTGATACCAATTTTTACAGCGCCAGAATCCTTCCTGCTTATAAGTCGGATAATGAGGTCGACACAACCCTGGGTGATCCAATAGTGGTTTTAAAAAAGATCAATCGGTCAAGCGGTACAGTTTTTGATGAATACAGCCTGAGAATAAATAATACTTTACCCGATAAAGATTACAGACTGATAATCAGGTATTTGATTCCAAATACTGGAAGTTCCAATCCTGTTTACAGCCTCAAGCCTGTATTTTTAAGCAATTCCTCAAATCCATCCGGTATAGTTTTTGATTTTATTACCGGAAGTAAGGAACGGTCGTATAAACTCAGTTACGGAAATCTTAATTACCAGCTCTCAGATGGCATGACTCTGCAGATTCCATTCCAGCAGTCTTTCCAAATTAGTGCAACTAATAATGTTTCGTCAATGGTACACACGACCAGCTTTACATCAGGGGACTGGAAAGGAAAATATCTTCTCCTGAACACTATCATTCCTGATTCTGTTATGAGCCTATTAAGTAAGCCAATTGAAACAATCGTTCTGTGGAGATGGAACCGGCCCTCCAGCTTTGTAAGAAAATATGATTACTGGGATGATTGGAGCTACATGTCAAATTATGGATACCAGGCAGTATCGCAGGCAGAAGCGATTCGCACTTTTTCAGAGGAAATTGTCAGGAGTGGAAACAGAACTGGCCTGGTGCACAGCATTCAGTACAGGTCTCCTGAAGTATTCCCGCTTTGCAGAAGCGGAAGCACCGCTTACGCAAAACTGGACAGTTACCTTGATCAATTTACAGAAGAATATTTTCTCAATAGTGGATATTTTGAATATGATGCAGCGCCGGTAAACCCGGATGATACAATTCCTGCAAAAGATTCCTCCAGGTATGAGTTTCTTGAGAGCATGAATATTGTAAATGGTCTCTATTCCGATGGTGAAGGCATTTTAAGACACCTCATAATACTTTCTGCCGGACCTGCATCAATTTCACGTGATCTGATCAGTCTCGAAGAGATGGATTCTTTATTTTCAGATATTTCAGTTTCCTGTGACGATGCTGTATGGAGTGATGTCAGTTTTTCGGTTGTGAAAAATATAGCACTTAAGAGATCCATGATATCGGTGGCAAACTTTCAGGTACCGGAATTTCGACCCAGCTCGATCATACTTCAGGTATCCGATTCTGCAAAGACCTATTCTTTCCCGCTTTCTCCTGATCAGAATTCTTTTTCAGTTATGGCCAAAGGCGAAACCGGATGGAAAAAAGAACTTGTATGGAACGGCTACGATGCCTCAGGAGCATTGTTCGGTACTGCCAAATCAACATCTGCAACTTATTCTGCTTCAAAGGATACAGGCCTGGTAAAACTCTGGGCTGGAAACAATGAACGACTTGCAAGTGTAAATGAAACCGGTGTAGAACTCAAATACGGGGTTGTTTCGGAAGACTACTGCATGAAAATATTCCCGGCTTTCAAGGGTTATGATTCAACTGCAACTGCCTATGCTAAAACCGGTTCATTTTATGCTGCTAACACCTCGATATCATCAGCTGGTAAGAAACAGACTAAAACAGCAGTAATTGATAAGCTGCAGTGTTCTTTCGGTGCGGGGCAACTGTTTATCAAATTGCCCAAAGGCGATAAGATCAATCGTATTAGAATCTATTCTTTAAGTGGAAAACTGATAGCAGATTTCGATCCCTCCCAATTTAGAACCTCAAACGGCTATCTGATCCGTTTCTCATCGATAAACCGGGCCGGGAAACTCTCCGGTATGGTAATAGTACGAATTAATGGAAATAATGGTGAATGGAGAGAAAGAATCATTATCAGATAGATTGATTTTAAGATTTTTACAATTAGGATAGTTGTACTTGGGGGTACCTTTTATAAAGGGTACCCCTTAATATTTGGCTCTTCAGACATTTTCGGGTGTTTTTTGTAATATTCTAAGCTATTAACAACTGTTAAAGAGTATAGTTCTATTCATTTAAAAAGATTAGAAATGATGCCTTGGCGACCTACTTTTGTCACTCCGTTCTTTAAAGGTAAGGAGTCCAGTACTATCGTACTGTTTCTATTATATTCCTTTTGTCCAAGGCAACAAAAGTAGGCAAACCGCATAGATATATAACTTG
>Ga0123335_1000500_pt1 | contig 66486 bp, 49 predicted proteins | sample BiotimSIPDNA_2_FD_89707 | JGI IMG/M metagenome (GOLD analysis project Ga0123335, IMG submission 89707) | Anaerobic biogas reactor microbial communites from Washington, USA - Biogas_R2 time_0 SIP DNA | ecosystem: Engineered > Bioreactor > Anaerobic > Unclassified | place: Washington, USA... | reverse complement strand
TTTTTCATGTCATGGATCTTATTCTGAATAAGATGTATTTCATGGATAAAAAGTTGCGTCCTGAGGGTAGACTTTTTCGCCGGCGATGTACGTCGCCACCACCGTGGCATTCAGGATTTCTTCGGGTGATGCCGTCATCAGGTCGGTGTCGAGGACCACGAAGTCGGCCCATTTACCGGGTTCCAGGCTTCCTTTTTCATTTTCTTCGAACGAAGCTTTGGCGGCCCATAGGGTCATGGAACGGAGGGCTTCTTCGCGGGAGAGGCTGTTTTCCATCTGAAATCCTCCTGTGGGGCAGCCGGTATGATCGGTGCGGAAGACTGCGGCATAGAAGGTATTAAGGGGGAAGATGGCTTCGATAGGGAAGTCGGTGCCGTTGGGAATCCATCCCAGCTGCTGAAGGAGCTGGCGGTAGGCATAAGCCCCCCGGAGTCGTTCTTCCCCCAGCCGTTCTCCGGCCCACTCCATGTCGCTGGTGGCGTGGGTCGCCTGTATTGAGGGCACGACCGAATATCTGGCAAAGAGTAAAAAATCGGAGGGATAGACCACCTGGGCATGTTCAATGCGCCACCGTCTGTCATTTTTACCTCCCAGGAAGCGTCCGTAGGTGTTCAGCACCAGCCGGTTGGCGCTGTCTCCGATGGCGTGGGTGGAGACCTGATAGCCGTACTGAAGCGCTTTGCTGCAGATGTCGTCGTAAAATTCCTGCGGGGCAATCTGCAATCCCCGGTTCCCCGGATCGTCGGAGTAAGGTTCCAACATAAGGGCGCCGCGGGATCCCAGCGCCCCGTCGGCATAAATCTTTATTGTGTTGACCTGCAAACGGTCGGTTTTGTAAATTCCGTTTTTCAGGAAATGGTCGAAATTTTCCTGATCGGGATTGATCATGGCGTTGATGCGGATTTTCAGGATCCCTGATTTGTGGAGGCTGTCCATCAGGAGAATGGTTGATTTGGGCAATCCACAGTCGGTCACCGAAGTGAGGCCGGCTCTGAGGCAGTTTTCCTGGGCGGCATGCAATGCTTTGATCTTCAAATCGCTGCCGGGTACGGGGATCAATCGGGTGACCAGTGTTCGGGCATTATCGATGAGTATGCCCGAGGGTTTTCCGTTTTTCAGTACCACCTCTCCCCCATCGATCCTGATTTCTGCCGTCACACCGGCGATTTTCAGGGCTTTGGAATTGCACCAACCAGCATGGCCGTCGATACGGACCAGATAGACCGGAATATCAGGAAACAGGCGGTCCAGCTCCTCATTGTCAGGGAATTCTTTCACCGGCCAGTCGTTCTGGTCCCATCCGCGTCCCAGCAGCCAGGGTCCTCCTGTCTTCTGAATATGTGCCAGCAACCGTGCATACACCTCTTTGGGAGAACGGGTACCTTTTAGATCGGCATATTCAATCAGGTTGATCCCATATCCCGTAAAATGAGCATGAGCGTCTATAAATCCCGGATAAACCACTTTCCTTTCCATATCAACCACTTCCCGGGCATTGAAACGCCTCGTCATTTCAGCCGTAGTTCCGGAGGCGGTAATTTTTCCGCCGGTAACGACAAAACTTTCGGCCCGTGAAAAGTAGGGGTCAACGGTATAAACCACAGCATTGGTGATGAGAAGGTCAGCTTCCTGCCGGGTGCATCCTGTAATCATGGTGAGGATTAAAAAAATGAGGAGTGCATGGGTTTTTCGTACCATGGCCTGAACTGTTCTGTTCATGCGGTTGGAAACCGTAAATCCTGGTGGAGGAGAAAGCTGAAATCATCAGTTTCACTGAGTTCCAAGGGTTTTTCCCCTTTCCTGAAGATGCGGGCTTTGCGACTTCCCTTCAGGGAGAGCTGGTTTCCTTCGCGGAGGAGCATGGTTCCTTCCCGAAGGCCCAACACCGTAACCCCGGGATTGATTTCCAGGAATTCGAGGATCCTTTGTTCGCGGGTCTCCCCGGCATGGCCGTCGGGGTTGGCATCGAGGTAATGGGGATTGATCTGGAAGGGTACCAGCCCGATGGTGTCAAAGCTATGGGGATCGATGACGGGCATGTCATTGGTGGTGCGCAGGGTAGGGCAGGCTACGTTGGCGCCGGCGCTCCAGCCGATAAAGGGGGTTCCGCCGTATACCTTTTCCCGGATCGCAATGACCAGGTGGTTGTCATGCATCATGCGTACCAGCTGCCACGTGTTGCCGCCGCCGACGACGATGGCTTCAGCCCGGCGAACTGCTTCCACGGGATCGGAAAAAGTGTGGATACCCGTCACCTGGTGGCCGATCTCCGAAAAACGCTCCTGAACTTTCTCTACATAGTCATCGAACGAAAAAGTAACCGCCGCATAGGGAATAAAAAGGGCATTCACCGGCTTATCCCCCAAAAACGCTTTGATTGCCTGCTTCGGATAATCAAGATAGGGCTCGCCAGGCATGGTCGAATTGCTGATCAGTAGTAATCTCATAACTTTCTTTTTTTTGCCGTTTATCGGCAAATTTACGTCTTAATCACGAAGATAAGCCATAATACCCGTATGTTGACCATGAAAAAATGCCTCCTGAATAAAAAATTCAGGAGGCATCCGGTTTTTGAGCGGAAAACCGCGACCGGTAACCATGATCAGTCAAAATTAAAGGTGACTCCGACTGTCAGCGGCCTGATATCAGGTCCTTTCCGGGCTTTAAAGAGAGAGGTCATTCCCAGGTTGGCATACAGCGAAATGGGGCCCATCCCGATACGTCCGGTGAAGTCATATTTCAGGGGGTTGATCTGGAAACTCCTGCGTTCCTTGGCTTTGGCATCAGGGTATTTGATCTTGGTGTGGGATCCGATGTTCAGACCGCCGATTACGCCGGCTCCCAGGATGAGGGGCGTCAGTTTCATCTTCAGGGGAGTGGCTACCTGCAGGATCATGGGAACAGTGAGGTAGGAGACTGCCAATTTTGACTTTTCCGCATCGTCGGACAGCTCAACCGGAATGATAATTCCGGTGTCCTCATTTTTTTTAATGCTCATGTCTGAATCGAACCGGTAATCCATAAAGCTCACCCCCATCCCGGTGACCAGGGCGAAGTTATTCTGTTTGTTGCTGAAACTGAATTCCGCAAAATTGAGGTTGACATTGATTGATTTCGGAGTGTTGATGTCGAAGAAACCTGCCAGGGAAGGGTCGTACTCGTACATGCTGTAATTCTCCAGGTGGAACATATTGGCTCCCAGCTCAACACCTCCCCAGGTTCCGGGGAATTTTTTCTTTCCATGTTTTTCTTTGCATTCTTTGGGCTCCCGGGAGGTTCTGATGTGGGTTCCATCCTCTCCGTCAACCACTTTGAAGATTCTCCTGCCGATCCTGATCCGCACGGTGTCTCCTTCGGAATTGGTAATCACTTCAATCCCTCTCTGATCCCCCACACGGACCCGGGTACCCAGGCTGTCCTCGATGACCGTCACCACTTCCTTGTCAATCACTTTCACCCGCGTGGCCACACTGTCTTCCGATATCGTAACGACCTCCTTGTCATTCACCTGTACCTGGGTGATCACACTGTCTTCCGATACCTTAACCTCTTCTTTTTCCGTGACCGTCACACGCGAGGTGTCCTGTGCCATTGCCGCATAAAAGGTAAAAATGACTGCGATAAGTAAAATAATCCTTTTCATAGTTTTAAATTTTTTGAATTCCGGTGATCGCGTTCCCCGTCCGCTCTGCAGCGGGGAGTTCCGATTCTGCCCGTATGACGGGCAAACCTGGCAAATGTTACAACTACTCCTTTCTGACGGGAATGGAGAGTCCGAGGAGTTTGGTGTCGAGGTTAAAAGCGATGATTTCTCCGTCGGCATTGGTGTTGTAGTTGAATTTTTCTTTTGTCAGGGTGGAGGCCAGTTTAAGACCGAAGCGGGTCACCTTGCTGATGGTGAGGTCATCGAGGTGGTCTCTGATCTCGTTGAGTCCTGTTTTTTCCAGGAGGATTTCATCCAACGGAAGTAATTCAGTTTCCGTATCAGCCAGAAGGGGTTCCTCTGCGGGCGGTATTGCTGCCTTTGCCAGGGTTACCGGTGGGGAAGCAGTTTCGAGCCCTGTTTTCCTGATCACGGGCAGTTCCGGAATGGTCTCCCGGTTTCGGGTGATTGTGGCGGCAGGGTTTTCGGCCGAAGGTGAGAAGGTACCGGAGGGGAGGGGAGAATTGCTTTCTTTGCGGTGGGTATCATGCCTGGCATCAGGCCGGTTATCGGCCATCATCGGCCTCTCTGTTCCCGGAAATGCCGTCTCATTCCCGGGACCGTTTCCGACAGCCTGCCCGGCGGTGTTGTCATCTCCTTTTCCCTTGTTCCGCTCACCACTATTTCGCATTTCCAATTCCGGAAGGGATTCCTGAAGATTCTCCCGATCGGGGGTGATGGTGCCGGTGATTTCGGTTTCCGCCACTTGGGTTTCCTTTCCCGGGAAAATGGCGTGGTTTTCCTGGATGACCCGGACCAGGACAGCCACCAGGAGAACTGCCGCAATTTGCAGGGCCCGGTTCAGGATCAGCCGGATCACCGGCGTACGGAGGAGCTTCTTCTTTCCGGGGAAAACAAGGGACGTATCAGGAACCAGCCGCGTCAACAGGAAAAGATCGGCTTCCCCTCGCTTTTCGGGATGGCGTTGCAGGTAATCTTCGAAACGCTCCATGCCGAAAGGTTCAAGGTCCCCCTCCATGCGGGCGATGGCCGCCTCGTCAAAGGTCTCCGGCAGGTCAAAAACCTCTTTTTTCAGCTTCTCCTTGCCCTCAAAGACCATCCCGCGATCATCCAGCGAAACCGCCTCATATCCGCTCAATTCCTCCTTCAGGTCGGGATTTTCGTGGACGAAACGGATGAATTCATCCATCATCCCCTCTTCCAGGCGGCCTTCCAGGTAATCGAGAAACCAGGATTCGTAATTTTCACGGGTGATCTCCATGGAACTTATATCAAAACATCGATTTTGCCTATGTAATTCTTCAAAAAAAGCCTCGCCCGGTAGATGTAAACTTTCACCTGTGATTCCCCGAGGCCCGTGATTTCCCCGATCTCCTGGTACGAGTACCCTTCATAATCGCGGAGGGTGATGACGATTCGCTGTATTTCGGGGAGTTTGCCCACCGCCTCATTCACCCTTTCCGTCACGTCGTAGCCGGGAGAAGCGAAACTTTCAGCCCTGTCGGGCAGCGTTTCGGCATAAAACATCCGTTTCTCTTTACGCACCCTGTCGATCAGGGTGTGATAAGCCGTGGTGAACAGGTAAGTCTTCACCTTTTCGCCGTTGACCTGCGACACATTTTTCCACAATTTTTCATAACTGTCCTGCACGATGTCCTCCGCGAAATGAAGATCCTTCACGTTCTTCGCCACAAACCGGTACAACCGGTCAGCATACTGGGTAACAGATTTGTTGTACTCCTCGATGGTCATGCCGCTTCAGAAGCTTTTCCCTCTTATGACGGTATTCTCTTCAAAATGTTACATTTTTTATTTTTATCTCCGGGATTTGAACTTTGAAAAGGGAGCGTTATTTTTGCGGTGGTTCCGGTTTTCGGAGAAACAAAAAAAGCGTATCATGACAGAGAAGAAACACAGGAAAATTGTGGTCAGCGGCATCCGGCCCACGGGCAATCTTCATTTGGGCAACTATTTCGGGGCGGTGCGCAGTTTTGTGAAGATGCAGTCGGAATATCAGTGTTATTTTTTCATTGCCGACCTACATTCGCTGACCACCCATCCGACTCCTGAAAATCTGCAGTCGGGCGTCAAGCAGGTGCTGGCCGAATACCTGGCCTGCGGCATTGACCCGGAACAGGCCACCATCTTCATTCAGAGTGATGTTCCCGAAGTGGTGGAATTGTATACCCTGCTGAATATGAACGCTTATCTGGGAGAGCTGGAACGGACCACCTCCTTCAAGGAGAAGGCTCGCCAGAATCCCGACAATGTAAATGCCGGATTGCTTACTTATCCGGTACTGATGGCCAGCGACATCATCATCCACAAGGCCAATTTCGTACCGGTGGGAAAAGACCAGCAGCAAAATCTGGAGATGGCCCGCAAATTCGCTACCCGCTTTAATCACATGTACGGACACCGCCTCTTCCCGTTGCCTAAACCGTTTTCCTTCGACGGAAAAGATATGATCAAGGTTCCCGGACTGGATGGTTCAGGAAAAATGGGCAAGTCGGAGGGGAATGGCATTTTTCTCGTCGAGGAAGCCGGGAGCATCCGGAAAAAGGTGATGCGCGCCGTCACTGACAGCGGTCCCACCATGATGAATCAGCAAAAGCCGGAACCCATCCGGAATCTCTTTACCCTGATGGGCATTGTCTCCTCCCCGGAGACGGTCGCTTTCTTTGAGGATCAATACAACAGCTGCCAGATCAGGTATGGCGACATGAAAAAGCAGCTCGCCGAAGACATCATCTCCTTTACGGAACCCATCCGGGAGAAGATCTTGGCCATCCGCAACGATGAGGCTTACCTGTCGCGCGTAGCCCGGGAAGGAGCGGACAAAGCGCGTGAATCGGCAGCCCGCACCCTGTCAGAGGTAAAAAAGCTCATCGGGCTCAACAGGCTTTGGTAAAGCCATTGCTGCCGATTCCCGGATTTCCGGGCGGGGCCGGGAGGAAAAGCAGCGCGAGGAATTCCGGTGAGCACATTGACTATATCCGTTCTTTGTGTGAGGTAAGCATTAATGTCTGGTCTATGCTTATGTCTGATCCGGTGCTGAAACCCGTCGAACTTATCCCGGTTTCTCGGGATTCGTTTCGTCGTTGCTCAGCGGCGGGGAGTTTCAATTGGTGATTCCTATTTCAGAACCTTCATCCTTTTAATGGCGATATCGTGCCGTGGCCGGTTGTTGCCGTCGGTTTCTACGGCAGCGATTTTGTCGATCACTTCCAGTCCTTCCACCACTTCCCCGAAGACGGTATAGCCTCCGTCGAGGTGGGGAGTCCCGCCCACCGTGGTATAGACTTCCCGCTGGGCCGCGGAGAATTTCATTTTCGGTGCCGCCTGGTACAGGCTGTCTGCTATGGCCTGCAATTCCGCTACTTTCATGTTAAAGGCCTGCTGATTGTTTTCCTGCCGCAATTTTTCCAGTTCCTGCTGTACCGGCGTGAAAACGGTACGCATGATATTTTGTTGAACGCTTCCGTTCATCCGGAGTTCGAGGGTGTCGAGTTCGCCAGAACGCCATACCTTGCCCTGGACAATGTAGAACTGGGAGCCGCTCGAAGCCTTTGCCGGGTTTACCTGATCCCCCTGCCGGGCAGCTGCCAGCGCCCCTTTCCGATGAAACAATTCAGGGACAAATTCCGCCGCTATCGTGTAGTTGGGACCCCCATTCCCCAGCATAACCCCCGGCTGAGCTCCCCTGGAAGAGGGATCTCCTGCCTGGACCATAAATTCCCGGATCACCCGGTGAAATAAAACCCCATCATAAAAACCTTCGCTGGCAAGCTTCACGAAATTATCGCGGTGTAGCGGGGTTTGGTCATACAACTTAACCCTGATATCACCCAGGTCAGTGGTGATCATCACCACCGTACCATCATGTGCCTTCGGCGTCTGACTGCAGGAACTTCCCCAGACCAGCATCAGCAGCATCCCTAATATTGCTTTCGTTCTCATCATCCTGTTTTTGGTTTTACTTAACTTTAGCGGCAAAGTTAAAAAAGAATCAGAATGGAATACCTGTATGTCGATGATGACCTTCATCTCGAAGAATTAAAACTGTCGCATTCCGCGATGATCTATGAAACCATTTGGGAAAACAGGACTTTCCTGCGACGCTGGCTTCCCTTTGTTGACCAGACCCGCACACAGGAAGACACCCGCCGTTATGTCAGCAGCATCCTCTCGGAATCGGAAAAAAAACAAAATGAAGTGTTTACCATCTGGTACAAGGGAGAATTTGCCGGACTAGCGGGATATAAAGAGATGGACTACGTCAACCGCAAGGCGGAAATCGGCTATTGGATGGCCGAAAGAATGCAGGGAAAAGGGATCATGACCCGTACGGTACGGAAAATGATCGACTATGGCTTCCGCAACCTCAACTTCAACCGCATCCAGATCAAGGTGGCTGTCGGAAATGCAAAAAGCGCCGCCATCCCGCAACGCCTGGGTCTTGTCATGGAAGGCGTTGAAAGGGACGGGGAATACCATTCCGACCGCTATTTTAACCTGGAAATTTACAGCATTCTCCGCAAAGAGTGGATCGCCTCCCTGACCCGGTCCTGAACCCGAAACCGGCAAAAGAATGGCATTTCCGTTACCCTGAGGTTCTTGAGATTATCCCTTCCTATGGTTAAAAACTGTTAATCGAAGGAAGTTGTATTTAAAAATGAATATATTTGACCCAAAAATTCGTTTGTTCGATATTTGAAACTCCCCGCTGCAGAGGAGTGGGGAATCCGATTTCGTCAAGGACTTTTTTAGTGTTTTGTACGCTTACCCCGTCGCAGAGCGGACGGGGAATGCGCGCACCGAAATTCAAATTACGGAAATCGACAGGTAATTGAAATCAAACTATGGAAAACAAAACGATCAGAAGAAACCTTTACCGGGTTTTGCGCAAAACAGGGGTCAGGAAAGAAGACATCTCCCTGGATGCCAAATTCAGCGAAGATCTTCACTTTGACTCCACCGACTGGACCATTTTCACCTATTATCTGGAGCATATTTTCAAGGTGGATGTGGAGGATGAGAAGTTGAAAAAAGTAGAGAGTGTAAACGACACGATTGATTTGTTAAAGGAATCAGCTTGACAGAATCAAGTAGTAATAAAACAGGGGGTGAAGAACACCCCCTGTTTTATTTTTCTCCCCACCGGTAGGGGTGATGAACAAACCGGGCCAGGTTCACGATGCGGTTAATAACAGTCATGGCAGTTTCTTCGGCGGTGCGTGGTTTCGAATAAAAGGATGGATTGGCGGGGCAGATGATACCTCCCGCGAGGGTGATCGTGCGCATGTTTTCAATATGGATCAGGTTGCAGGGGGTTTCGCGCGGCACCAGGATAAGGGTTCGACGCTCTTTCAGCATAACATCTGCGGCGCGGGTGACCAGGTCGTCGGAGATGCCGTTGGCGATACGTCCCAGGGTGCCCATGGAGCAGGGACAGACCACCAGGGTATCCCAGTCGGAAGAACCGGAAGCAAAAGGGGCTGTGAAGTCATCGTTTTCATACTGCCGGAAGGGGGGGGGTGGCGAAAAAGCTTTTTCCAGCTCATATTCCCAGATACGGGCAGCGTTGGCGGAGAGCATCACCGCAGCCTCTGCCACCTGTTCCTCCAGCCGGGACAGGGTTTCCATGAGCAGACGGGCGTAGATCGCCCCGCTGGCCCCGGTGACGGCAACGATGATCTTTCGCTTCATGTTCATTGTCGGGGTTTCATTTACCTGTTAAGCTGGTAATAAACGGCCAGCGAAATCACGTTGTTGAACTGGTTCTGCCGCCAGTACCAGAGGTCGTTATCGGGTTTTCCCCTGACGGGAAGTACCGAATAGGCCAGACGGAGGTCTATTTTCAACTGCTCTATCACATCAAACTGAAATCCCAAGAAAGGCTGAAGGTCCAGGATGTTGAAAGGCTTCTGGTCTTCAGGGGGAAATTTGCCGTCTTCGTTGATTTCCTCGGAACTCAACAGATAGCCAAAAGAGGCCCCCCCGATCACAGATATCAGTTCGCTGCTTCGGAACCCCGCATATACCGGAAGCTCCAGATAGCTAAGCCGCATGATGTATTTTTCGGGCACCGGATTTTTGGGATCCATTTTACTGCGGGCACCTTTTTGGGAAAATTTCAATTCCATGCCGCCGAAAACCGCGGGCATCAGGTCGGTCTGCACCCATGCCCCGGCGAGGATCCCGGGTTTGTGATACCCCTTGTAGGTGTCTCCCTCTACCTGGGTTCCGTTGAAACCGGCCAGCATGCCACCATCAAACCGCTGCGAGAAAACAGCCGTGGTGACGGCAAGAAAGAAGAAGAGAAATAGCGTTTTTTTAATCATCTCTCTGTCAATTTAAATATAAAATTTGCCTGATAATTTCATGCCAGCTCCGGGTTGCGCTTCCAGGCTTCCGGACCGGCCACTTCGGCTACATCGTACTGCTTCAGTTTTTAAAATTACAAGTTCCCGCCTTATTTCCATAAAAGGGGGTGCTAATTTTTTAATTTTGTTGTATGATTGACCGGGTGACTGTCGAAAGGATTATTGATGCCGCTGAAATAACAGAGGTGGTTTCCGATTTTGTTAACCTGAAACGGAGGGGGATCAATTATCTGGGATTGTGTCCTTTCCACAATGAAAAAACCCCTTCTTTCACCGTTTCCCCGTCTAAGGGAATCTTCAAATGTTTTGGATGCGGCAAAGGAGGCACCGCTGTCAACTTCATCATGGAGCACGAAAGCCTAACCTATCCCGAAGCACTCAAATACCTGGCACGGAAATACCACATCGACGTGGTTGAAAAGGAGGAGACGCCCGAAGAAAAACAGCAGAAGGACGACCGTGAAAGCATGATGATCGTGTCGGGATTTGCCCAGCGTTTTTTCACCCGTTATTTGTGGGAAGAACCCGAAGGGCGCCAGGTGGGGCTCAGCTATTTCAGGGAACGGGGATTCCGGGATGATATCGTGAAGAAATTCGAACTGGGATTTTGTCCCAGCGGGAAGAGCATTTTCACCGAGGCGGCGCAGAAAGAGGGCTACCTCATGGAATTCCTCGAAAAAACGGGGCTTGCCATCAGGCGGGAGGAGTGGGTACGTGACCGGTTCGCCGGGCGGGTCATGTTTCCCATTCACAATATTGCCGGGCGGGTCATTGGATTTGGCGGCCGCATCCTGAAAGCGGAAGCCGACTCTGCCAAATATCTCAATTCCCCGGAATCGGAGATTTATCACAAGAGCCGCATCGTTTATGGGATCTTTCAGGCAAAACGGGAAATTGCCCGGGCTGACAAATGTTTTCTCGTCGAAGGATATACCGATGTGCTGTCGTTTCATCAATCGGGCATCGAAAATGTGGTGGCTTCTTCGGGTACCGCCCTTACTTCCGACCAGATCAGGCTGATCCGCCGGTTCACCAGCAACATTACCATCCTGTATGACGGCGATGAGGCGGGGATCAAGGCCTCCCTCAGGGGGATAGACCTCGTTCTGGAAGAGGGGATGAATGTGAAAGTGCTGCTGTTTCCCCCGGGGGAAGATCCCGATTCCTTCGCCAGGAAGCACAGCTCTTCGGAACTCCTTCAACATATTGCAGGAAACGAAACTGACTTCATCAGGTTCAAAACGGCGCTGCTCCTCCGTGATGCCGGGAATGACCCCATGGCCCGGGCACGCCTGATCACCGACGTCATCCGCTCCGTGGCCGTCATTCCTGATTCCATCGCCCGGTCGGTATACATCAAGGAATGCAGCAAACTGCTTGGGGTCGAGGAAACGATCCTTTACAGCGAAGTCCGGAAAATCCTTCGTGCCAAAACAGGAAATCCCGCTTTTTCCCCATCTCTCGAAACCCCCGCAAGAACCCCCCGACAGGTCATCTTTCCCCAGGAAAAACCCGGCGAACTCGATACCGAGGAACTGGAACTGCTGCGATTCCTCCTGAAATATTGCAAAATCCCCCTCTTTGAACAGGAAGAGGACGATGGTAATCTCCCGGGGATCATTTCCGTCGGAAATTTCATCATCTCACAACTTACTGAAAGTGAAATCGTTTCTAAAAAACCGGTATTCCAGACCATCTTTCGGGAAATAGCTGAAAGGCTCGATGATCCTGATTTCAACCCCGGGAAATATTTCCTTTTCCACCCCGACAAAATTGTGAGCCAAACGGCCAGTTCATTGCTGGCGGAGAAATGGGTGGAAAGCAAAAGATGGAAGAAGGCGGGAGCTTTTACTGAAAAAGAGAGTGACGCCCTTGACTGGCTGGTCCCCCGGATTGTGAACGAATATAAATTGAGAAAGATCAAGGAAATGCATCTCCGGCTCGAAGAAGAAATCGGCTCCCTGCAAACCACCGGCGATGAAAACCGGTTGTTTGATCTGCTGGCAAAAATCCACAATCTGAAAAAGCTGGAAAAATTCCTTTCCGACAAATTGGGAAATCGGACGATCAATTGAATTCTGCTGTCTTACGGGTTGTTTCACTCCCGCCGTTAGTCTCCCGAAACATTAATAAAGTGTTGATAACTAAAAATATCTTTAAGTTACGGGTCATATTTTATAAGATATGAAAATATAAATTTAAAGTTAATTATTTCAGGCAGGTGACAATTCTATCAAGTGTCTGTTTTAGCGTATATTGGGAACAGGAATTGTTAGGGAAAGGAATACGGGGAATTTAAAAACGGATTGAAAAGCAGGAACAGGGGAGTGAAATGGTTAAAAGTATTTAAATATCAAGAATCAAAAACTATTTTTGCGTCACGAATTTAAAATGAAAAGTTGTATGAACACACAGGTTAGAAAACTCTCAGTATTCATGTTGTTACTGGTTTTATCAGTAACGACGGCATTTTCACAGGTTACGACCTCGGGTATGACCGGAAGGGTGGTATCTGATTCGAACGAGCCGCTTCCGGGTGCCACGGTAGTTGCGGTACATACGCCGTCGGGCACGCAGTATGGTACCATCACCAATGCAGAAGGCATTTATATTATTCAGGGGATGCGTTCGGGCGGACCATACGATGTAAACATATCCTTTGTGGGAAGCCAGACCGTCAAGGTAACTGATATTACCCTTCGTCTGGGCGAGAATTTTGTGTATAACGCTGTCTTAAAGGAGCAGATCACCGATTTGGGTGAAGTGATCATTACTGCGGGCAGAAATCCCATATTAAACAGTAACCGCACTGGAGCATCCATGAATGTCAGTTCCCGGGAATTGCGGATGCTGCCTTCCATTTCGCGGGGGGTTTATGATTTTGCCCGGCTGACGCCACAGGCGAGCGGCAATTCCTTCGGAAGCCGCGATGGCCGTTACAACCGTTTTACCATTGACGGTGCCGCCTTCAACAACAACTTCGGCCTCTCCAGCAGTCCGCTACCTGGAGGTACCGCACAACCCATCTCCATGGACGCTCTCGAAGAGGTGTCGGTGAACCTGGCTCCCTACGATGTGCGTCTTTCCCAGTTCACCGGCGGCAGCATCAACGCCATCACCAAGAGCGGTGACAACCAGTTCAAGGGAAGCGTATTTTCTTACCTGAGGCCCAAATCCTTCACGGGCAGCATGGTGGGCGACATCGAAGTGCCGGGTGCAAACGATCGCAGCAACAAAGTGCTGGGATTCACCCTCGGCGGACCGATTGTTAAAAATAAACTCTTCTTCTTCGTCAACGGGGAGTATGAAGATGAAATCGCTCCCAGCAACGGGTGGGAACCCAGTACCGACGGTGTTGCCAATATCGAGAAAAACATCTCCCGCACCACCCAGGCCGACCTCAAAACCATGAAGGATTACCTGATGAATACTTACAAGTACGACCCGGGGGATTATATGAATTTCAAATCCTTCCCCTCACAGAACTATAAGATTCTGGCCAAACTGGACTGGAACATCTCTGACGTGCATAAATTTTCACTGCGTTACAATACGCTGAAAAACAGCAGCAACAGTCTGACCAATGCCAGCAGCGGCCCTCCAGGGGTGACCCGGTCGAACTTCGCCCGTGTGTCTGAAAGATCGATTGCCTTCTCCAATGCCTTCTACGGATCGGAAAACAAAATCGATGCCTTCTCGGCTGAATTAAACAGCCAGTTCAGCTCCTCGGCCTCCAACAAATTCCTGGTTTCCTACACCAAGACCCTGGATCCGCGCCGTACCAGCAACAGCGATATCTTCCCCTTTGTGGAAATTTACAAGGACGGCGATCCTTATATGGCCTTCGGTTATGAATTGTTCTCTTACCGGAACCAGGTGATCAACAATACCTTCTCTTTTGTCAACAACTTCACCTATATGGTCAACAAACACGCCCTTACGGCAGGCCTTGCCTATGACAACATTTACGTGAACAACTCTTACATCAGGGAAGGAACCAGTTTCTACCGGTACAATTCCATGCAGGATTTCATGAGCAACGCCAAGCCGGCAGCTTTTGGGGTCACTTATGGTTATGACGGAAAAGCTATCGAAGGCGTGGAGATGAGTTTCGGATTGGCCAGTGCCTACCTGCAGGACGAACTTACCGTCCGGTCCAATTTTAAGTTGACCTTAGGAGCCAGGTTCGATTTACCCCTCTACCACAACAAACTGGCCGACAATCCGGCCATTTCGGAAAATCTGGAATCACTGAACGGTTATAAGCTCAATGTAGGCGAATGGCCCAACAGCCAGTTGATGATCAACCCGCGCGTCGGTTTCAACTGGGATGTGATGGGGGACCGTTCCCTACAGGTACGCGGGGGTACCGGACTCTTCTCAGGCGTTCTGCCCTTTGTATGGTTTACTAACCAGCCCTCCTCCTCGGGTACTGTCCAGAGTCCGGAAATCGGTCTGACGGCCGCCAAACTGCCCGATGATTTCCGTTTTAATCCCGACATGCAGGCCCAGCTGAAGAAATATCCCACCCTCTTCCCCGGCACCATGGCGGCCACCCTGCCTTCAGGATCCACCATCGCCGAAGTGTCGAAGGATTTCAAAATGCCGCAAATATGGCGTTCCAATCTGGCTGCCGACATAGAACTTCCCTGGAATTCCGTCTTTACTCTGGAAGCCATCTTTACCAAGGATGTCAACGCCACGGTGCAGAAAAATATCAACCTTCCCAACGCCCAGACCATCTTTGCAGGGGTTGATAACCGTCCCCGGTGGACCAGCAAGACACTCAATCCCGCTCTGTCATCGGCCATGCTGCTCGATAACTCCAGCAAGGGATACCAGGCTTCCTTCACCGGCCAGCTGACCAAAAACTTCTCCCACGGCTTCTCCGGAATGGTCGCCTATACTTACAATATGGCCAAGGACGTAACCGCAAACCCGGGATCAGCAGCCTACTCAGCATGGACCAGCAACCTTAGCTACAAGTCCCTTAACGATCCGGAACTGAGCTTTTCCAATTTCTCGATTCCTCATCGTGTTGTGGCTGCATTGAGCTACAGGATTGAATACGCCCAACATTTCGGAACCGCCATTTCGCTCTATTACAGCGGATCTTCCCAGGGCCGAGCCACTTACGCCTACAGCAATGACATGAATGGCGATGGTGCCTCAGGAGACCTGCTCTATGTCCCTAAAGACGCCAACGAAATTACATTCGCCACCTACAACAAAATGACCCCCGCTGACCAATCGGCAGCTTTCATGGAATTCGTGAACAAAGACGAATATCTCAGCAGCCGAAAAGGCAAATATGCCGAACGTTTCGGCATCGTGGAACCCTGGTATAACCGACTCGACGTGAAGGTTATCCAGGATGTCTTTACCAACATCGGCACCGACCGAAGGGGAACCCTCCAGTTCAGCCTCGACATCGTCAATGCCGCCAACCTGATCAACAACGAATGGGGCGTGTATAAGAAACACGGACTGGCAAACAATTACAGCGTCTATATGCCTCTCCGCTATATCAGCTCAGATGTCAACGGAACCCCGTCATTCGGACTTAATGCTACCAGCATCGATGATTTTAAGTCAAAAACCGAATATGTAAATCAGGCAACCACATCAAGCACCTGGGGAATGCTCTTCGGCATCCGTTTTATCTTCTGAAACCCGGGGATGAAATAAACCCGTTGATAATAATTTTTAAAAGGCCGGCCTGCAAAGGTGCGGCCTTTTTTAATTTGTTGATAATTAACGCTTAATTGTTGAGAGCTTTTTGTGCATGGCGTGTCATAAATTTGCAATGGTAAAAGTCTTCAGGACAAATCGTTATGAGATGTAGAAAAATAAATACTAAAAAAACAGTACTATGTGATCCAAGGTACTATATATATTATATATATTTGCAAAGCCCACTTCATTGTATCGAAAGGTATAGTTTTTAAAATAGTTCTTTGCGGTTGTAATGAACCGGGAATTGGAGATACAAACAAAAAAAGAGGTATGATTCGCGACCGGAGGCCATGGGCAGATAGCGGGAGCTGCCTCGAAGCCGGAACAGTTAAACAAAAGAAAGGAAACAAAATGAACATTGAAAACACAAAAGCGCAAATGCGGAAAGGGGTGCTGGAGTATTGCATTCTTCTGGTGCTCGATGGCAAGCCGTTGTATGCCAGCGATATTATCGCCGAGCTGAAGGAAGCCCGCATGATTGTGGTGGAGGGAACTCTCTACCCGTTGCTGACCCGTCTAAAAAATGACGGCTTGTTGACGTACCGCTGGGAGGAGTCATCGCAGGGACCTCCCCGGAAATATTACGAGCTGACGCCCGATGGCCGCACCTTTCTGGGAGAGCTGGAAAAATCGTGGTATGAACTGGTAGAAGCCGTCGGTAAAATCAAAAATCACAAAGCCTGAGAAAACAGAACGATAACTATTAAATAAACAGAACAATGAAGAAGACATTCACCATCAATATCAGCGGGACCCTTTTTCACATTGAAGAGGATGCTTATGAACAGCTGCTGGAGTATCTGCTGAAACTGAAAGAACATTTTGGAAGCGATGTTGAAGGCCGTGAGATTGTGGCCGACATAGAGAGCCGCATTTCGGAGTTATTCACCGAAAAGTCCAAAGGGGAGCAGAAAGTTGTAGTCAGCGCATGGGTGGACGAAGTGATAAAGACCATGGGGACTCCTGAAGATTTCAGGGAGCAGGGGGAAGCGCAGGAGCCTTTGGCGGGAAAGACAAGACGTCAGAGGAGGCTGTACCGCAATTTCGACAACCGGGTTATCGGAGGAGTTTGCAGCGGATTGGGCGCCTATTTCAATATGGATCCCCTGGTGATGCGAATCCTTTTTGTCGTCCTTTTCTTTGCCCAGGGGATTGGCCTTCTGGTCTATCTGATTCTCTGGATCGCAGTTCCCGGGGCGCGAACCACCTCCCAGAAACTGGAAATGCGGGGAGAAGAAGTAAATATTTCCAATATCGAAAAGAGCATCCGGGATGATGTTCAGGAGTCCAAAGAAGCTGCCCCCGATGGTGTGGTTTCCGAACCGCAACCTTTGCGGAGCAAACCTGTTTCCACGGGTGAACCGGTGACCGACGTCATGAAAGGGATCCTGAAGGTCTTTCTGAACGTCCTGGGCATCTTACTGATCCTGGCTGGTTTCTTCGGACTGATAGGACTGATTTCGTGGTTGGTCGTCGGGCAGTCTTTTTTTTCGTCGTGGCCTGAAATGTTTGAGGTTGACGGAACGGGGCTTATGGGTTTCCTCTCCCAGTTTATTTCCCGGGCAGGAGCTACCTGGGGGTTGGTTTTTACCGGCCTTCTGGTGGGGATTCCCCTGCTGGCAATGCTATATGTAGGATCCAAGCTGGTGTTTAACTACAAATCGAACATCATGGCCATCGGACTGGCAATGGCAGGGATCTGGCTGATCGCCCTGGTGGGGCTGACAGGCGTTGTGGCACGCGAAGCCGCCAATTTCAGAACCACTTCCAGCCTTACGGTTACTGATACCCTCAAAACTTCCCCCGAAAAAACCATGAATCTCCTGCTGGCGGAGGACAAATTCGACGAATTCAGCGACCTGGACCTTGACATAGACCGGTTCAGGGTGGTGATGGTGGATGACAAGAGCCAATTGCTGGGAAGACCCCGCCTCGATATCGCAAAATCCTCCACCAGCGAGGTGGTTATGGTCGTTAAGAAACGGTCACGGGGACAATCCCAGGCCGAAGCCAATAATAACATCCAAAAGATTATCTACAATTATCAGGCGACCGATTCCGGCATCATCTTCGATCCCTGGTTCATGGTCGGAGAAAGCGGAAAATGGCGTGATCAGAAGGTGAAGATCACCCTGAAAATTCCCGTGGGAACGTCGGTATTTCTCGGGGAAGAATTGAAAGAGATCATTGATGACATCGAAAACGCCGAAGAGATGTGGTATGGTGATATGATCGGGAAAAGCTGGGTCATGTCGCCCGAAGGGCTTACCCTGCCAAAAAGTCTTGCGGCAAAGAGCGACAGCATACAATAGTTTTCAACATAAAGGCGCCAGGACGCGAAGAGAATATTTTGTACCTCAGTGCCTTTGTGTGTGATTTCAGAAATAGCAGTAGATCAGGTTTTCGTCTTCATAGAGCCGCAGTACTGCATGGGCTTCTTTCACCTCTTCAAAGGCATGGAATCTGCCTGCCAGTTCCTGTTCCAGGAGGACTCCCTCTTCAGGTCCGTAATAATTACCCGCAATTTGCGCCATGACAATCCTTCCCTTTTCCACCGACAGGGAGATATCCAGTTTAAAACCTTCCGGGTTTACGTGCCGGCAGAAGGTGTACGCGGGCGAATATCCGAACTGCCATTCCCGGGAGGCGAATTTCTCAACGGCCAGTTTTCTGATTTTCGCAATTTTCTGTTCCGGGAGGGCATACATCCGGTTATCAGGATCCCCGGAGAGCTGGTAATCCAGAAGTTTCCCGATGAATTCGCCGGGGGTCATAGGGTGGGGGAGGAATTCCGAAATATTGGCCACCGTGCTGGGAATTGACGGGACGGCTTTTCCGGAATATCTTCCCGGAACCACCCGGATGGCCTCTCCCAGGTTGGCCAGGTCGCTGCTGAAAAGCAGAGTGCCATGGTGAAGTACCCGGTTTCTGAAAATGTGTTCCGCATTTCCCGAAATTTTCCTTCCTTCCACCAGCAGGTCATTGCGCCCCGAAGTCTCCGCAATGACGCCCATCTGCGCCAGGGCCCCCCTGACAGGTTCCGTGAACCTCTTGAAACTCACTTCATGAGCTCCTGCAACATTTTTTATATAGGTGAAATTGACGTTCCCCCGGTCGTGAAATACCGTGCCTCCCCCTGAAATCCGCCGGGCTACCCCGATTCCCTTCTCCCTGACATGGCGGTAGTTGATCTCCCCCATGGCATTCTGGTGCTTCCCCACCACCACCGTGTCGTAGCTTTGCCAGACCATGAAAATGTCATCGCCGTAATTTTTAAGCAGAAACTCTTCCGCCGCCAGGCAGAAGTAAGGGTCTTTCTCAGTCAGGTGAATGCACAGCATGTCCCGGTCATTTAGGTGTTCCGAAGATATGCATTTTCGGGGTTGTTATAAACAGGTCGTTTATAACGGCTCGGGTGTAACCCGAGCCGTTGATGCACAAGACCGGAAGTGCGAAGCACGGACGGATTGTTCAGATTGCGCATCAACTCTGGGATAATGCTGATCGGCGGCATAAACGTTCCGGTGGTGTTGGCCACCCTTCTCAGAACATAATTTTTTCCGTCGGGGGTAAGCCGGTAATTGCCGCTTCCGTCTTATTCCCATTCCACAATATCCGCTACTATTGTCAGTTTTTTATCAGCTTTGTCTTATAATTTTTTTGAAAGAATAAGCTGTTATGCTGAATAAAGGTTCAATTGTACCCGATTTTTCTTAAACTTGGAAAAAAAACGATGAGGGTGGTTATTCAGAGGGTTTCCCGATCACAGGTAGTGGTTGAGGGAAAGGAGGTTGCACTGTCGGGCCCCGGATTGCTGATCCTCCTGGGGATTGAGGAGTCCGATACCGGGGAGGATGTGGCGTGGCTTGTCAAGAAGATCGTTCAGCTGCGCATTTTTAATGATTCCGCGGGGGTGATGAATCTGTCGGTAAGCGACATGGGGGGTGATGTCACCGTGGTGAGCCAGTTCACGCTCCACGCCAATGTAAAAAAGGGAAACCGTCCTTCCTATATACGGGCGGCGCGGCCCGAAACTGCCATTCCGTTGTATGAACTTTTTCTGGAACAGCTGGAGGAATCCCTTAGAAAACCGGCAGGGAGAGGCATTTTTGGCGCCCACATGGAGGTTTCACTGGTCAATGACGGCCCTGTGACGATCATTCTGGATACCAAGAACAAAGAATTATAGGACGATCAGAGGATTGGAAAGATCTGGTATCAGAGGATCAGAATTATTCTGATATTCTGGTATTTTTGTACAATGGAAGTGATAACGATATGTAAAGCACAACCATTTGCGGATGGCTGGATCAGGAAGTGCGGGGTCCGGTATTTCAGTGAGTTGACCAACATGGCGGTTTTGACCGGGGAGGTGGGGGAATTGGCCGGCATCATAGCATGCAAGTATGGAGACCAGTCGTAATAAACCTTCGGATTATGGGAAGGACCAGGCTGATGAGATGGACAATGACAAGCTAAAATAGAAAAACATGAATTTTCCAATCTTTCCTTTCTCGGCCGGGGAAGTGGCTGCGGAAGCCTGCCGTCATTCTGCCGGAAGTTCGGAAATGATGACCGCTGACAATTTCAGGCGTGCCTTTTCCTGTATTGATCTGACCACCCTGAACGCCACCGATACGGTTTCACATGTGGCGTCTTTCACCCAAAAGGTGAATCTTTTTGAACGCGAGTATCCGGGCATTCCCCCTGTGGCGGCCATCTGTGTCTATCCCAACATGGTCGGCGTGGTGAAGGAAAACCTGGCTGTCGGCGTGGTGAAAGTAGCCTCCGTGGCGGGCGGTTTCCCTTCGTCGATGACTTTTGCGGAACTGAAGGCCGAAGAAGCCAGGATGGCGGTATTGCAGGGTGCCGATGAAGTTGATATTGTGATGCCCCTTTGGGCGTTTCTCGGGGGGAATGAAGATTATTGCCTCTCCGAAATCAGAAAGGTGAAAATGGCGATCGGGGATGCCCATCTGAAGGTGATTCTGGAAAGCGGCATCCTGGCCGATCCCGAAAAAATCTGGAAAGCCTCTCTGTTGTCGCTCGAAGCGGGTGCCGATTTCATCAAGACCTCCACAGGGAAGACGGCTGTTTCGGCAACCCCTGAAGCGGCGGTAGTCATGTGCCATGCCCTGAAATACTGGTATGACACCACTGGGCAAATGCGGGGTTTCAAACCTGCCGGAGGAATTTCCTCTCCTGCCGATGCCCTGGTTTACATGACGTTGGTCCTGAACATCCTGGGGGAAAGCTGGCTTGATAACCGGCTGTTCAGGATCGGCGCAAGCCGCCTGGCAAACAACCTGCTCAGCGAAATCACGGGAAGGGAAAACCACCACTTTTAACCCAACGGTGGCATCAATACCTGCCTGTCGGAATGCCCGTAAAAACCCAACATCCGTTATAGATGAAACATCAACCTGTTAAACCTGCTCCGGCCGGGATGATGAATCATTCGGATATTACCTGTCCTTCATGGAATTACCCAATAACGTGATAAATTTGTACTGATGAACAACGATAAAAAGCAAAGTGAAAACCCGGCGGGCCGGTGGCCGGTGAAGGTGCAACCTTCGGTAAATACCGCTGTTCTGGAAAAACAGATGACCCTGGCGCCTGAAAGGTGGAAACAGGCTTTTGACCTGCTGAACACCTGTGGTTTTTACAACCTGGATCCGGGTCGTTATGAAATCGACGGAAAGAACCTCTTTTTCATGGTGAACCATTATGTCACCAAAGCGCCTGAAGAGGTTCTCTTTGAAGCCCACCGGGAATATGCCGACATACAGTATGTTTTTGAAGGAGAAGAACTCATTGGTGTGGCACCCCGTGAGGAGGGAACGGAGACGGTTCCCTACGATCCTGAAAAGGACATTGTCTTTTACGAAGTGACTGCTGCAGAGAGCCACCATGCATCACCGGAACGGATCTTCATCCTGTTTCCGGAGGACCTCCATCAACCCGGGGTGATGGCCGGCCTGCCCAAGCCGGTGAAAAAGGTGGTGATCAAGGTGAAGCTGGAAAGAGACTGAGGTTCAGTACTTTCAGTTTTGGCAAGGATAGCGCGTTCATGCCATTAACCTCAACCTCATTTTATCCGTTCGGTGATGTAGTTCATCAGTGAGATAAGGGAAGTCCGGGCTTCGTTTTCAGGAAATTCCACGATGGCACTGATTGCCTTTTCCCGGAAGAGGTTCATTTGTTGTGTGGCATAGTCGATGCCGCCTTGCCGGACTACCATTCCGACCAGTTCCCGAACGGCGTCCCTATTTTCATTCTTCCGTTTGACAAGACGCAGGATCCTCAGCCTTTCTGCCGGCGATGAATTGTTCAGCAGGTACAGCAGGGGAAGGGTGATTTTCTTTTCCTTGATGTCATTTCCTGTGGGTTTGCCGATAATTCCCTTTTCCTGGTAGTCAAAAATATCATCTTTGATCTGGAAGGCAATGCCGGCATCCTGTCCGATGAGGTACATTTTTTCGATGACCGTTTCGTCGGAAGTGACTGAAGCTGCGCCGATGGCCAGGCTGGTGGCGATCAGTGAGGCTGTCTTTTTCCGGATGATATTGAAATAGGTTTCTGTGTCGATGTCGAGTTTCCTGCTTTTTTTGATCTGGAGGATTTCCCCTTCGGCCATCTCCTGGACAGCCCGGGAGATCAGGTTAAGAAATCTGCATTGTTTGTACTCCAGTTGAAGGAGGAGTCCCTGGGCCAGGATATAATCCCCCACGAGAACGGCCAGTTTGTTCCGCCAGAGGGCATTCACCGAAAAAACGCCGCGCCGTTCATACGACTCATCCACCACATCGTCATGGACCAGGGTGGCCGAATGAAGGAGTTCCACTGAACAGGCCGCCACCTGCGTCAGCTCATTGGTCTGTCCCAGCATGGCTGCTGACAGGAAGACAAACATGGGACGCACCTGCTTCCCCTTGGTGCGGTACATATAATTCAGGATGGTCCCCAACAAAGGAACGTCACTTGTCAGCGACTTCCTGAAAAAAGGTTCAAATTCAGAAAGTTCCCTGCGAATAGGAGCTTTTATCTCATCCAGCAAACTCATCACTTGGTCTGTTTAGAACAACGGCACTCCGAATTCCGGCGAGCGAATTCCCAATTGGCTCTGCCGCGAGGAATCCGATTCCGTAGAGGACTTTCCTATTGTCTTGCTCGTTACCCCGCGGCTGAGCCGACGGGGAAACGAATCCCGGAAAACCGGGATGAGTTCAGCAGATTTCAGCAAAGGATCAGCCATAAGCAGAGATCAGGCATTAATGCTTACCTGGCACAGAGAACAGATGTAGTCAATTCGCTCGCCGGAATTCAAAAAAACACGGAATACGCGAAAATTATGGAGCCAAATTAGCAAAAAACAGCTGTAAAGCAATTCTTTTGCATAAAAGAAGATTATTTCGGGGATTGCCCTGGTATGGGCGAATTCGCCAAAGGGGACGGGCAGGAACTAAAATATGTATATATTTGTATCCTTATACCTGCTTTTATGGAAGACAAAACCATACCCGATATCGAGAAACTGAAAATCGCCGCCGGAATCCTCAAGTCGATAGCCCATCCGATGAGGATCGCTATCCTCAACCTCCTGAAAGGGGGGAAGAAGATGACTGTGACGGAAATCCAGGAACTTCTGGGAATAGAACAGGCATCCACCTCCCATCACCTGGGGATCCTCAGGGACAGGGGCGTTCTCTCTTCACGCCGCGACGGCAAAAATACCTGGTATTACCTGAAGAATGACATCCTCAACCAGGTGGTCGATTGCGTGAACCGTTGTACATGCACTGACCAGGACCCGGAATGATTTTCCTGCAGAACAGAATCTCCTCGTTCCTCCTGGGGAAAAATTATGCGGCCATGTGCCTGTATCCCTTTTTGCTGGTTAACAGGAACTTTGACATTTCCCGTTTCCCGGAGACCATTAACCATGAAAGGATACATGCCCGGCAACAGATCGAAATGTTGTGGATTTTCTTTTTCCTCTGGTACGGTACCGAATACCTCTTCAGGTTTCTTTTGTACCGTTCGCATAAAAAGGCTTACCTGAACCTTTCCCATGAACGCGAAGCTTACCGGAACGCCGGAAACCCGGAGTATCTGCGGTCGCGGAAGTTGTTTGCCTGGTTTAAATTTCTGAAAAGCGCCAATTCCTGATATGACAAAACTTCTTTTTGCCACCAACAACCCTCACAAGCTGGTTGAGATCCGAAGCATGCTAGGCAGCCGTTTCACGGTATTGAGTCTTCAGGACATCGGATTCAGCGGGGAAATCCCTGAAGACCGGCCGACCCTGGAGGAGAATGCTTCTAAAAAGGCTTTTTTTCTTTTCCGCCGTTGCGGGTGCGACTGTTTTGCCGACGATACCGGACTGGAGGTAGAGGCCCTGGACGGAGAGCCGGGGGTTTTTTCCGCCCGGTATGCCGGAGAAGGAAAAAATGCCGATGACAATACGGCAAAACTTTTGCAAAAAATGGCTGAAATAAAAAACCGGCAGGCTCGTTTTAGAACTGTCATCTCGCTGATCTTTGACGGAGAGGAATTTCAGTTTGAAGGGGTTGTCAACGGCGAGATCATTGATGAAAAGAGGGGGACCGGCGGATTTGGCTACGACCCGGTTTTCATGCCCGAAGGATCGGAACTGACCTTTGCGGAAATGCAACCGGTGGAAAAGAACAAAATCAGTCACCGGGGCCGGGCTCTGGAAAAAATGGTGGAATTTTTACTCCGCAGGGCGTAAAGAACCAGCGACAGAAAGGAACAGTATGAAAAGGGCATTCTATATTTCACTTCTGATGGCAATGGCGATGGGTGCCATGGGCCAGCACAACCGGGGTTCCTGGCAGGAATACTCCTCGTATGTAAGTGCTACGCGGCTGGCCGATTCAGGCGATCAGATCTTTTGCGCCGCCGGGGGCGGACTTTTTTATGTGGATGCTGAAACCAGCAGCATCAATAAGATCACCGTAAACGACGGGTTGAGCGATGTCGGAATACAAATTCTGGCATGGGACGACAAGCGTAAAACTTTGCTGGTGGCTTACAAAAACAGCAATCTGGACCTGGTCACCAGCGACCGGATCATCAACCTGAGCGATATTAAGCGGAAACAGCTCACCGGCGACAAGACGGTTTACAACATACACATCAGTGAGGATGAGGCTTTTCTGGCCTGTGGTTTCGGCATCGTTGCCATCAACCTGACGCGTAATGAAATCAAGGGGACTTACGTGATCGGAGAAGATGGTTCCCAGGTCAGTGTGTTTGATGTGGCAACCGATGGAGCGGTCATTTTTGCGGCGACAGAAAAGGGAATCTTGGCGGCAGACCGCGATCATCCCAATTTGCTGGACTACCGCAATTGGCAGCGGGTGGGCGATATTCCCCATCCGGAAGGGAAATTTAAATTTCTGACCCTTTTCAACGGCCGGTTGATTGCTGTTTATACGCGGGATCAGTGGGATGGGGATGAAGCCTATATGTTGGATAACGGAACATGGCGGCGGATTTTAACGGAAGTGCCCTATTTTGTTGATCTGGATGCCTCTTCCGGTTTTCTGGCGGCCACGGCCCGGGAAGAGGTTTTCATCTATGACAAATCCCTTTCCGTCGTTCGTCGATTTCGGGAGTACAAGACCGGAAACCCGGCGATTACACCCATAGAACCCCGGGGATCGCTGGTGGCTGCCGATGGTTCGGTATGGGTCGCCGACTATTTGAACGGACTGATCAGGGTGAATGGCGGGCAGGATGAGCAGTTTCTCCCTTCGGGTCCTGTGAGCAACAACATATTTTCCCTCACTTACTTCAGGAACCAGCTGTGGATTTCAGAAGGCGGCCGTACCGATCCCTGGAACAACCAGTTCAGAACTCCTCTTTTTCAACGGTTTCAGGAGGGAGAATGGCGTTATTACAGTCCGAAGGAGTATCCTGAAATGAAAGGTTTTTTTGATATCGTCCAGGTGGTTGTGGACCCGAGGGATCCCGGTCACTTTTTTGCCGCCAGTTGGGGCGGGGGCGTCCTGGAATTTAAGGATGAAGAGTTCATCACGCGCTACAACAACATGAACAGTCCGTTGCAGACAGCCATTCCCGAGCAACCGCAGGAACCCTATACCCGCATTGGCGGGATGGCCTTCGACAGCGAAAGCAAACTCTGGATCACCAATTCGCAGTCGTCATACGGTCTTCACAGCCTCAACCATGCACGGGAATGGAAGAGTTACGAACTCACCGAAGTTTCCGGGTTTGAGTTTACCATCGGGCAACTGATTATTACCCGTAATGATGACAAGTGGGTGGTCGTCCCCCGCGACAAAGCCTCTGCAATGTATGTGGTCAACAAGAACGGATCCGCCAAAAGATCCCTCTCTGTCACTTCTTATTTCAACAACGGGGAACTGGTCATTTACAACAGGATGAACGACGTCTATTCCATCGCGGAAGATCTTAACGGTGAAATCTGGGTGGGCACATCCAAGGGGATCGCTGTTTTTGCCAATCCCGAACGGGTGTGGAAAGATGAGGAGTATTATGCCTACCAGCCCAGTCTGGAATTGAACGACGGGATTTATCATCCCCTTCTGGAGACCGAAACGGTTACTTCCATCGTGGTCGACGGGGCAAACAGGAAATGGCTGGGAACGCGTAATTCCGGGGTTTATCTCGTTTCATCGCGGGGCGATACCGAAATTCTTCATTTCACTTCGGAGAACAGTCCCCTGTTGTCAAATACCATCACCAGCATGGCCATGAATGAAAAAACCGGTGAACTCTACATCGGCACCGACAAGGGACTGATCTCTTACCAGGGTGATGCTCCCCCGGGAAAGGAGGACTATTCGGAGGCCTACGTCTACCCGAATCCCGTGCGGGAGACCTATACCGGCAATATTACCATTACCGGTCTGTTACAAAACACCGACGTGCGCATCACGGATATCGCTGGCAACCTGGTTTTCAAGGGGAAATCGCTGGGAAGCAACGTCGTCTGGGACGGGAAAAACCTTAACGGAAACCGCGTCAGCACAGGGGTTTACTTGATCTTCTGCGCCGACGCTTCCGGAGACAAGACCTGCATTCTCAAACTTTTGTTTATCAGATGACCCGAAACCGCCCGCTTCCTTCATGCGCCGATTGATGAACGTACGATCCGAGAAAAATGCTTGAAAAAACCAGGGGCATTGTGCTACATAGCACAAAATACGGTGACAACAGCTTGATTGTCACCATGTATACCGAAAAATTCGGCAGGCAGTCCTACATGGTGAATGCCACCCATGGCCGCCGTTCGGCAAACAAAGCCTCCGCCATGCAGCCCCTCTTTCTCCTGGAAACGGAATCGTACCAGAAGAAAACCCGGGAATTGCAACGCCTGAAAGAGAGCTCGATCTGGCATCCCTATGTCTCCCTTCCCTATGACATTCATAAATCCACGCAGGCTATCTTTCTGACGGAAATCCTCTGCAAAATACTGCAGGAAGAGGAGCCAAACCCCGATCTTTACGATTTCCTTGAAAACGCTCTCCTTTTCTTTGACACCATGGAAGAAGGCGTTGCCCTTTTCCACATGTGGTTCCTGGTCCACCTGTCGGCCTGGCTCGGAATTTATCCCCTGACCCGACACTCCCCCGACAAGGGATGGTTCGACATGAAAAAGGGGGTGGTCGTAGACCGTGAACCGCTTCATTCATCCTTTATGGATCAGGAAACCACGCACCTGTTGATCACTCTTCAGTCGCTGCAGGTCATGGACCTCTTCCGGGTGAAAACCACCAGAAATCAACGTAATATCTTGTTAAACAAGTTAATGGAGTATTATTCCCTTCATTTCGGAAATCTGAATCCGCTGAAATCGCTGCAAATTCTAAAAGAAGTGTTTGACGGTTGAGCGATGAGAATAATGATTACCTTTGTGGTAATCTAAAAACCCACCTGACATAGTTAACGATTCATTTTAAAGCGTAAGTTTTATGCAATCCAAAGTACCGGATACACAAGGAAGTTTTTTATGGAACATGCGGAATATGGCCATGGGCAAGGGCGCCATTGACATGTCCCTGGGGATTACGGAGTTTAACTGTCCCCCGAAACTTGCCGGACTGGCGGGATCGTTCGTAGAGCACCAGTATAACAACTACGCCCCTGTCGAAGGGATTCTTCCGTTACGTGAAAGAATCTCGGAGCAGTATTTCAATCAGTACGGAAAGCGGTACGATCCGCAAACAGAGGTTACCATCTGTGCCGGCGTTTTCCAGGCTATTTCCACGGCCATCACTACCGTTGTTAATGAAGGCGAGGAAGTGATTATTTTCGAGCCTTCCTATACGGCTTTCAGCCCGATGGTCAGGCTCAACGGAGGAACCCCCGTAATAATGCCTCTGAAAGAACCGGGTTTTAAAATTGAGTGGGAAGACCTGCGCAAAATGATCAGCACCAAAACGCGGATGATCATCGTGAATTCTCCGCACAATCCCACGGGTACGGTTTTGGGGAAGGAAGAGATACTTCAGTTGCAGCACCTGACCGCTGGGACCGGCATTTACATCGTGAGCGACGAAACTTTTGAATATCTTTCTTTTGATCAGGATAAACATTTGAGTCTGGGGGAATTTGAGAACCTTGCCAGCCGCAGTTTTATCATCTCCTCTCCGGGTCCCGTTTACCACATCAACGGATGGGGATTGGCCTGGTGCCTGGCGCCGGAAAACCTGATGACGGAATTCCGGAAAATCCACGAATTCGAAGTATTCAATGTCAATGCTCCGTTTCAGCATGCCCTGGCTGCTTACATGGAATCGGAAAACACAGCCAATGAGATAACCGAATTCTATCAGGGGAAACGCAATTACTTCAACCGGCTGCTGAAGGGATCGCCCTATATCCTCCAACCATCGCAGGGAAGCTTTTTTCAGCTGGTGAACTTCCGGAATATTTCCCAGGAACCCGACCAACTCTTTGCCAATCGTCTTATCGAAGAGGCGGGTGTCGCCGCCATGCCGCTTTCGTTATTTATGCATAAGGGGAAAAACACGGAATATCTCCGTTTCTGTTTTGCCAAGAAAAATGAAACCCTCGAGGAGGTAGCCCGCCGGCTCATTGCCTTCGCCGAAAAGAATAGAAAATGAAATTTTTCATTTTTTATTCTTAAAGACAATAGCTTCGTAGGTAAATAATTCCGCCGTCTTCCATCCTTCCCATCCCAGTCCGGCTTTGTCGCGCGAACAACGTCCCAGGAATTCTTCCCTGTTCCACCCGTATTTTTGCGCCACCTGGGGAAGGAAAGTCCCCGAGGAGAATCCCGATTTTATGTAGATGCCATGTTTTCCCATGATGATCTCTTCGGGGGAGTGGATTCGCTTCAGGGGAGTCAGCACGGAAATTTCCAGGATCATATTCTCCAGTTCATCTGTTTCAGGTGGATTGAAGCGGTGGTCCTGAGCAGCGGAAAATGCGGCCTGGTTTACCACTTTTGCCAGGGGATCCCCGCTGTTAAAGCTTCCGATGCAGCCGCGCAGTTTTCCGGAGATATATATGCTTACGAAAGCTCCGGCGGGTTCCGAGAGACGTCCTTCCTGGGGAAGCTCTTCGGGGAGGATCCGTTCGCCGGTGATGACTTTTTTCAGGATGGACTGTTCCGCGATCTTCAGCAACTCTGCTTTTTCCTCTTCGGAAAGAGAGAATGAAGATTCTTCTTTTCCAAAAACGGCCACGGCACTGTAGCCCACCACCCGGTCACGGTCGCCGTACATGGGTTCATCGCCCGAATTCCGGTAGTCAACCCAGGCATAATCCACTTCCATGCCCGTGGTGATGTTCAGAAGCGTGAGTACCGACGTCCACCCGCAGAGCGAAGTCGCCAATCCTTCGGTTTTCTGTTTTCGGTTCTCCTCGAGAACGGCAAGCAAGTGCGCCGGGGAATTGGCGAGAATGGCTTCCGTGGTAATCCTGTCGGTCTTCACGGCATCTTCATAGCTCGGATAATGAGATAGGTCGGAGCTGATGACGAAGAGGTTCCCGGGGGTGAAAAAAGGACGGAGGGTATCGGCCAGACTTTTGCATTCGGCAGGTTTTTGGGTTCCGAGGATGATGGGAACCAATAAAAAGGAGGGTGTCAGCTTCTCCTGGAGGAAGGGGAGCTGCACTTCGAGGCTGTGTTCGTCGAGGTGGGCCTCTTCCCGGGCGGTGAAGAGGGGGTTTTGTTCCGTCAGCTGCCGGCAGGTATCCCTGTCGACAGCTACTTCGCCCAGGGGTGTTTCATAATTCCCCGACATGAAAAGAGCGGCTCCGGGGAAATGATAACGGTGGCTGGAGGCGATCACAAAAACCCGTTCAGGGGAGACGGTGCCTGAAATCTGGCTGAAAGCTGAAGCGGCTACGCCGCCACTGAAGACATATCCCGCATGGGGCACGATAAGCGCCCGGGGAACCTCTCCGGGACGTAAGGGAGGTTTGGCATTCACAAACAATTCACGGACCTCCTCCCGGAGTCTTTTTTCCGTTCCCGGATAAAACCGGCCCGCCACAGCAGCCTGACGGTTCATCGTTTTTTTGGGGCCTGAAGACATATGCATTGCTTTTTATCCTGAATGTGTACGGAAAAAAGAGAATCAGGTTTTGTAAGGAGGGGGGAGATTGCCAAAATTTACCTACCTTTCAGGAGAATAATCCAAAACCTTATAACTGAAGCGTAAAACTATGACATCTACCTTAAAAATCAACCGCCGCAGATTTCTGGAGACGACAGCTGCGGCAGCGGCAGGTTTCACCATCCTGCCGCGGAGCGTATTCGGAGGACGTGGACACACCGCTCCGAGCGACCAGCTGGCCATTGCTTACATCGGCTGCGGCACACAGGGTCTCCGCGAGATGACCACCCTGATTGCCGATCCATCCGTCCGGATTGTAGCGGTCTGCGATCCCAACAAGTTCACTACCGACTATGTCGACTGGTCGGCCAACGGACTGAAGAACGACATACGCCGTGCCCTGGGGGATCCCTCCTGGGGTTCCAAAATGAGCGGCATTCCCGGCGGCAGGGATGTGGGGCAGGAATTTGTTCAGAAGTATTATGCAAAAGCAAAAGGAGTATCGCGGTATAGCTGTCCGTCGTATGCCGATTTCAGGGAGTTGTTTGAGAAGGAGAAGGATTTCGACACCGTGAAGATCATGACCCCTGATCATCTGCATGCTGCCATTGCCATTGCGGCGATGCGGAAAGGTAAACATGTGGTGACACACAAGCCCATTGCGAACCGGATGAACGAAGCGCGACGGACCATTGCCCTGGCGGGGACGGCGGGAGTGGGGAGTCACTTGCTGGCGTGGAGCTACTGTCCCGGATACGACACCATCAAAGGGTGGATCGATGCCGGTTTTATCGGCACCCTTCGGGAGATCCACAACTGGTCTAACCGTCCGGTTTGGCCGCAGTGGCAGGCCAACCCTTCTGAGGTCGTGCCGGTGCCCGGGGGATTTGACTGGCCTCTTTGGCTGGGACCCGTTCCCGACAGGCCTTACCATCCCCATTATACTCACGCTGTCTTCCGTGGGTGGTATGACTTTGGCGGAGGTAGCATCGCCGACATGGGTCATTACAGCCTCTTCCCCCTTTTCCTCACCCTGGGAATTCAGGAGCCTTCCGTCAGCGCTGAAGCTTATGGCACCACAACCTCCATTCTCGACAACGGGGTATCGCGGGGATTGAAAAATGATGTGGCGTTTCCGCTCTCCTGTATGATCCGTTTTCATTTTACTGCCGGGAAGACCCTGCCGCCCTTCGACCTGATATGGTACGACGGAGGAATGCGTCCCCTGGTGCCCGAAGAACTCCGGTCGGCAGGCAAAACCCTCTCCCCCGAAGGGATGATGTTCGTGGGCGACAAGGGAAAAATCATCAGCGGCTTCCGGGGTGAAAAACCGGTGCTGGTGCCCGAATCGAAGATGAAATGGCTGAAACAGGAGGAACAAGAAGAAGAGGGTCCACGCGGAAACTCAATCTGGATCGATGCGTTCCGGAACGGGACCCCCTCACCGGGAAGTTTCATCCATGCCGGTCCGGTAACCGAAACCATCCTGATGGGAGCTGTGGCCCTTCAGGCCGGGAAGATCGTGGAATACGACGCTTCCGCCATGAAAATCACCAACCTGCCCGAAGCCAACAGGTTCCTCACCCGCGAATACCGGCCGGGATGGGAGCTGTAATATTTGTAACACGAAGACACGTAAGAACGAAGAGAAAATTGGTGATCGACAGAATGCTTATTTCGGATTTCGGATGGCACCATGGGTGTACGTATGACAGCACAGGAAGAATCCGGACCCTTCCGCCAAAAATTGCAGTTGTGACTGCACATGACGATAAATTACAGCATCATTTTTACAGCGAAAATAACGGAAGCTAAATTTTACAACCATTTTACGATGAATATGAAAAGTATTTCAAGAAGAAAATTTCTGGGCGCGTCGCTGGCTCTCGGGGGAGCCGCGATGGTCACCCAATTGCCTTTCACCCTGCAAGCCGTGCCGGCGGGAAAAATGTATAAACTTCCCCTGGGATTTCAGGTGTGGACGATCAGGGAGGAGCTGTTGAAGGACTTTCCAGGTACCCTGAAGAAAATGGCCGGTCTCGGCTATGAAACCGTGGAGATGTGTTCTCCACCGGGGTATGGCTGGACTCCTTTGATGAAATATTCCGGCAGGGAGATGCTTATGGTCATTAACGATGCCGGACTGACATTTGAGAGTACCCATTACGGGATGGCTGAGTTACGTGATCACCTCGACGACCGTATTGCCTTTGCCGCAGATTCGGGACAGAAGCAGATTATCCTCTCCAGTTTCGGATTACCCGGAAATGCCACCATGGATGATTGGAAAAGGGCGGCCGACGAGTTAAACGAGATTGGCCGGAAGACCAAAGCCGCAGGCATCCAGACGGGTTTTCATAACCACCACGGCGAATTTGAAAAGATGGACGGGGTGTTGATTTACGACGAACTGCTCAGGTGGTTGGACCCTGACCTGGTAAAGATGCAATTTCAGGTTGCGGTGGTCAACATAGGTTTCCGGGCGGCCGATTATTTCAACAAATATCCCGGGCGGTTCATCTCAGCCCACCTGGCCGACTGGTCTTTTCTGCAGAACAAGAATGTGGCCCTTGGCCAGGGCGTGGTCGACTGGAAAGAATTTTTCAATGCTGCTGGAAAGGGGGGATTGAAAAATATCTTTGTCGAGATGGATCCTGGCACCTTTGAGGAGAGCGCCCGGTTTTACAACCAGGGATGACGGTTCAATCCTGTGCCGGGACCACCAGGCGGTCGCCGGTTCCCCCGATCATGATCCGTTCCCAGTCTTTTCCGTATCCCGGAAATTTCGGGGAGGGGGGTATGTTTTTGCCGTTTCCGTTGTCTAGGAGGCGGCGCCCTTGGGTGACTTTCATGTTGCCGTCGACGTATTTCATGAAGAGGTAGTGGTAAAAGGCTTTCCAGTCGGCCACCAGTTTATTCCCCGTATAGACCGAATAAGCTGTAACATAGTCGAAGGCGGCACCGGGATTCCGGAGGTAAAGTTCCCCTGCATGCTGGTCGACCATGGCGGTTTCGGTGAAGAAGCGGTTTTCGGTCTCCGCCTGGAGTTCTTCAATTTCGGGGTGAATACTATTGTAGCGGGTGTAGGCCCAGTTATTGACTTGGCTGAAGGTCCAGAATGCCGACGTTTCCGACCAGGAGATCATGGATCCGTTTCCCACGGCATAACTTTCGGGGACCTGGCGTATGCCGCAGTACATGGGGGCGTATACGCAACCGTCGGCATCGTCGACGCCGAACCAGAAGATGCCTCCCACGGGGTCGGGGAGTCCTGAACGCGATTGGGCCACGAAGCTGTATCCCGTTTGCTGGGTGGCCACGGCTCTTTCGTTGAGGTAGGTGACGCTGTCGACGGTGAACTCCATGGGGCGCCAGCGGTAGGGGAGGGCGAAGGGTCCCGCTCCCGGGTCATGGCGCATGTCGAGGGGAGTATCCTCGTAATGGTCGCGCATGGCGGCCATTACCTGCTGCAGGGTCACCGGCGCATCGGGCTTCACCCAGAGGGGAAGCCTGTTGGAGACGAAACCGTTGGGATTGGGGCTTTTGTCAATCATCGACGGGTGACGGTCAAAGTTGCCCATGACATAGCGGGTGTAGTCATCGTTTTCGCGGATCTCTCCGCTGATCTTCCTGAAGAAGGACCATACGCGGGCGTCGCAATAGCGGGCGCCTCCGAAATTCACGGGATTGTAAACATCGGAAAAACTGAAAGCATTGTCAGGACCTTTATAAAAGCCCTGTTTTTTGGCAAAGGAGATAACATCAGGGGAGTGGTAGACGGTCTGGGTGGCGTCGTCCCAGTTGTTGACCTTCTGGAAGGGAAAGGTGGTGATGCGTGCCTGGTTGGCGTGGCCGCTAACCATGTCGTCGGGGATGCGAAGGGCCACCCATACGGCTCCCTTCTCATATTTCCCTTTGCCGATGATTTCCATGATCCAGGCTTCATTCTTATCGGAGATGGACAAGGACTCTCCGTGGGAGGCGTATCCATATTCTGCCACCAGGTTGGTGATCACCTTCATCAGTTCGCGGGCGGTTTGGGCGCGCTGAAGGCCTATCTTCATCAGGGAGCCGTAGTCGAGAATGGCTCCCGGCTGTGACTGCAGGGAGTCATGACCTCCGAAGGTAGTCTCCCCGATGGCCACCTGGTGTTCGTTCATGAACTGGATCACCGAAAAGGTATGAGGAACTTCGGGGATGGTACCCAGAAGGCGGCCGTTTTCGTAGTGGTAGATTTCGCAGGCCGTTCCCGGGGCGTGGTCGGCGGCGGGATAAAAGGAAAGAGCACCATAGCGGGTGTGAGAGTCGGCGGAATAGGTGATCATCACCGAACCGTCGCTACTGGCCCCGCGGGTGATGATCAGGTTGGTGCACGCATGGCTGTCACGCAGCAAAGCCAGGAGCGCCACTCCGGCAAGCATCAGGAATATCTTCATTTTCATGGTAACCGTTTTTCACAAAAATAAAAAAATCCGGGTACCGGCAGAAACGGAACATTCGAGATGGCCGGACAAATTGAGAGTATTACAACAGATTAGCGGGCTTTCCCGCCCACGACGAGGAAGGGCGTTTCTCAGGGGCCCCGCAGGAGCCGGGTAAACACACGGTCTTCGGGATCTGAAAAGAGCATCAGTATGAATAGTGCCAATGCCTGAAGTATCCTGGTCATTGCCGTTTTATTCTGGTCAGTTACGGACATAGTATGCAATACCATTTGACATTCCCCGGCATGTGGCGATGTTTTATGCCTTGAATGTTGGACTTACAGAAATAGTCAATGCGCTCACCGGAATTCAACAATACGTATATCAATCTGCAAAATATTGAAAAGAACAAAAACTACGGAGCCACCCCGCAATTTTTACAAAGTATCCAAAACTTCAGGGAAATTTTGCTTTTTTCCGGTCGTTTATAAATATATTTGAAAAAATCAAAATAAGCCCGGCTTATTTACCAATCCAGATTAACGCATATGAAAAAACTAATCCGGTTGAGCCTGATTATGATCAGTTGCTTTGCATTGATGGCCCTGATGCCGGAATCCAAAAAAGCAACAAAACCGATTTACCTCAACACGGCGTATTCTTTCAGGGAGCGGGCCGCTGACCTGGTTTCACGGATGACCCCCGAAGAGAAGCAGAGCCTGTTGGGCAATACCATGGCTCCCGTGCCGCGGCTGGGAGTGGGGAGCTACAATGTGTGGGGAGAGGCGCTCCACGGGATAATGGGCCGCAACAACAACAGCGGAATGACGGCCACCTCGTTTCCCAACAGTGTCGCCGTGGGATCCACCTGGGACCCTGAACTGATCAGGCGGGAGACCTCGGTAGTGGCCGATGAGGCCAGGGGTTTCAATCACGACCTCATTTTCACGCTTACCTACTGGTCGCCGGTGGTAGAACCCGCCCGTGATCCACGGTGGGGACGAACTGCCGAGACTTTCGGCGAGGATCCCTTCCTGGTATCGCAAATCGGGAAAGGGTTCATCCAGGGGATGATGGGGGATGACCCGCTTTACCTGAAGTCGGTTCCCTGCGGAAAGCACTACCTGGCCAACAATACTGAATTTAACCGCCACTCCGGAAGTTCCGGCCTGGATGAGCGGGACATGCGGGAATATTACCTGGCGCCCTACCGGACACTCATCCGGGATTACAATCTTCCTTCCATCATGTCGGCGTACAATGCCGTGAACGGGGTGCCGGTATCGGCCAGCCAGTTTCTTATCGACACCATCGCCCGGAAGACCTACGGTCTGGATGGTTATGTCACCGGGGACTGCGGCGCTATCGACGATATGGTACGGGGTCACAACTTTGCCAAAAGCAATGAAGAAGCTACGGCCCTGGGACTTCTTGCAGGGGTTGACACCGATTGCGGAGGCGTTTACCAGAGCAATGCCCTCAAAGCCCTGGAGAAGGGTTTGCTCACCATAGGAGCCATCGACAAGGCGCTGGTCAACATTTTCACCATCAGGATGCGGATGGGCGAATTTGATCCTCCCCGGAAGGTCCCTTATGCAGGTATAAAACCCTCCATAATCAACGATCCTTCACACAACGACCTGGCTGTGGAAGTGGCTGTCAAAACGCCGGTGCTTTTAAAGAACGCAACGGTGGCCTCCACCGGAAAAATGGCACTCCCCGTCAATTTGAAAAATGTGGGAAAAATCGCCGTTCTGGGACCCCAGGCCGACAAAGTGGAACTGGGAGATTATTCCGGTCCCGTGGAACCCGAATTGCGGATTTCACCCCTTCAGGGAATTCAGGAGTTTATTAAAGCGAATGGGTTAACAACGGAAGTGGTTTCCCGTTCTTCGGGAAATACCGAAAGAAGGACCGATTTCTTCAACGTGACCAGTTTTTCCACCGTCAATACTGATGGGAGTACGGAAGAGCGCAATGCCGCGAAATTCAATGCTTCGGCAAACGGCATCATTGTGTCGGCGCGCTTCGGACAGGCTTCGATGCGGGGGATCAAGGACGGTGACTGGACCGCTTATAACAACATCGACGTTACCCATCTCGATTCTATCAGGTTTCAGGTGTCGGTGAGCGGTGACGGCGGTATCCTCGAAGTGAGGGAAGGTTCCGCGACGGGCAATATCTTGGCCACGGCCAGGGTGATGCCTCCTTCCTCGCGGGGAGGTGCTGGGCTCCGCGGTTTTGGCAGGTCTTCAACGCTCTCCGTCAAAACCGAAACCCTGGGCATCACGGGTCCCAAAACCCTGGTATTGGTATACCGTGAAGCGGAGGTGCCGGCCACCGACAAGGAAACCCTCGACATGGCCGCATCGGCCGATGTGGTCCTCCTCTTTGTGGGTACCGACCAGAACACCGGAAGGGAGGAGTCGGACCGTTTCTCCCTGGCCCTTCCCGGCAACCAGAATGAACTCATAGAAGCTGTGGCGGCGGTGAACCCGAATACCATCGTGGTCATGCAAACCATGGGAATGGTAGAGGCGGAATCGTTCAAAAACAATCCAAACATCCCCGGAATGATCTGGACGGGATACAACGGCCAGGCACAGGGCACTGCCATGGCGAAAATCCTCTTTGGCGAAGTAAATCCCGGAGGAAAACTGAACGTTACCTGGCATAAATCGGTGAGAGACCTTCCTGAATTCAACGATTATACCCTCCGGGGCGGGAGGCACAACGGGAGAACCTACTGGTACTATGATAAGGAGGTTACGTATGAGTTCGGATACGGCTTGTCTTATACCACCTTTGAATATGACAATTTCAGCATCAGCAGGAAAGAGATCACGCCCAACGACAAGGTTACCGTTTCCGTGGATGTGAGAAATTCCGGAGAGATGGACGGGGATGAGGTGGTACAGGTCTATGTCAGGACGCCCGATAGTGGTGCTTCCCTGGAAAGGCCCATCAAAAGGCTGAAGGGCTTTCAGAGGGTCACCATTCCGAAGGGACAGACCCGCAGGGTTTCCGTCGACATCGATTGCGAAGAGCTCTGGTTCTGGGATCCCAAAGAGGGAAGGATTACCTTTGACCCGGGCAGGTATGTTTTTGAGATAGGCTCTTCTTCCAAAGATATCCGGGGAAGTGTGGAAGCTGTCATGCGCGGCGTCTACCGGCCTGAACTGGCGACGGTGGTGGCCGAAACCGGCGTTGTGGTGCTGCGGCCTGGTGAGGAGACGCAAACCAGCGTCACCGCCTGTATGTCGGACGATAGCTTTTATGATATCGCGAAGGCGAAGGTGACCTACCGGAGCAACAATCCCGCGGTGGTCACCGTCAGTGAAGACGGCAGGGTGAAGGCCACGGGAGTCGGGGCAGTTACCGTATTTGCCGACGTAACCGTAGAAGGTAAAACATTGTCAGGCAGTTTTCCGTTGAAGGTGATGCCCGATCTCACCCCTGCCTCGGTTACTGTGAACGGGAAAAAGATTCCCGGTTTTCTGAATGAGGTAAAAGCTTACAGTTACCTTCTGAAGAACAAAGCCAAGATTCCCGTGGTGGCGGCATCAGTCGCGGGAGAGGGGATTTCGGTGGAGATAGAACAGGCCAGGGGGATCCCGGGGACGGCCGTCATTCAGTTCATCGACAACATCACCCTCGAAAAGAACAGCTATTATCTCAATTTCGATGTCGCTTCGGGGAGTGATGAGTTCAACGAGGTCTCCGTGGGTCCGCAGTGGGAATGGATCAGGGAGAATCCTGCGGCGGTGAGCCTCTCCAAAGTTGCCGGGTCTCTCTCCATCACCAGCGAACCGGGAGATGTGTCGGAGGGGACGAACAACGCCCGCAACCTTTTGTTGCAGAGTGCGAACAACGACTGGACCATTGACACGAAGCTGACCGCCTCCAGGATTCCCATGCAACCCGAGAATGGCGGGATCGTGGCTTACCAGGATGACCATAATTTCATCAAGCTGATGTTCAGGGCCGTGATCAAGACCTCACGGGGAGGAGCTCCCGGTGCCAGGATGCAGCCGGGCACCATCGACCTGATCATGGAGGAGAATGACATCGTCAAATCGATGGGCTCTTTCAACCTCACCGAGGAGATCACCGGCGAGCGGCCCCTGTATCTCAGGCTGACGAAACAAGGGAGCCTTTACACGGGGTATTATTCCCTCGACGGTGCCTCCTTTGAGAAGCTGGGGAGTGTCGATATGCTGCTGAAAGATGTCAGAGCCGGATTGATTGTTTGTGACGGGGTGGTTACTCAGTACATGAAAAGTACCTTCTGGTTCGATTCAGACACCACCAAGCCGCCCACTCCCTGGGATGTCTCATTTGACTATTTCAGGATCGTGAACGGCGGAATAAAACCCTAAGTGAAAATAAACGGCCGCCGGATCGCCGGGATTATTTCCGGTAGTCCGGCGGCCTTGTTATGACCGGTGACCGGGACGTTGGCGTCGTGACCGGTTATCCGGTTCCCGGTGTACTTACAGGTGACCCGGCCGCCAGCGTCCTTATCGGCCACCCGGTGGTCTCCGGGTTATTGCTTTTTCAGGAGCCTGATATAATAGACGGCGCCGGCGGTGCTTCCGGGTAAGGCCCGGAATTTCACCCTGATGTGGGATTTGCCTTGCACCATGGCATCGGGAATGTCATAGAGGACCTCCTGAAACCTGCTTAGGTTCCATCGGCCGGTATTGTCCTCGGAGAGGAGTTTTTCGTCGTCGATAAAAATGTCAAATTTCCGGTTTCCCCATTCGGCACCCCAGTAGCGGACCATCAGGCTCAAGCCCGTTTCCGAATCTGTGGACATGAGATAGCTGAAAAACCCTTCGTTGCGGGCATCGCGCCAGAAATGATCGTGGAACGTTCCGCTGGTGGACCGCTCGCGTTCCATCCGGTGATCGGCTTCGGGTTGCTGTTCCCCGGGAGCCACGAAATCCACGGTTCTTTTCTGAAGCTCCATCTTATTTTTCTCCTCAATTTCCAGGGAATCGAGGTAGGAGACGTACTGCGAAGGGGTGAGCCACATCCAGTAGATCATGTACCGGGAATCGTGGATCCGGGCAAAAGGCTGAAATTCCGGGTGGGCGTTGTTGGTCATCTTCAGTTCCGGGGCGGTGAAGGTGAAGGGTTTATCTTTTGCGGTGATGATTTTTCGGGCAATCTCACCGGGGCTGTCGGCGATAATAATGGGGGCTTTGTCTACGGGGAGCCTTTCGCCGCCGGCGATATGGGACCAGCGTCCGTCATCGGCCATCAACCCTTTCAGATCTTCATTGCCTGTTTTTGCCCCCAGCAGGATGGGACCGTGCATAAGGGCGATGTAATTGGGAACATTGGGCATGGGCTCCACCGAAGTTTGCATGGGCAGGACAATCTCCACACGGTCCCCTTTTCTCCAGGTTCTTTCAATGCCCACATACGAGGCGGGGCGGGCATCATAACCGAAGTGTTCCCCGTTGACCAGGATCTTCAGCGCCCCTTCCTTCACCCAGCCAGGATAGCGGACCATCAGGGTGAATTTCGATTTTCCTCCGATCACCTTGAGCGTGGTGGTTTCCTCGTCGGGGAACCGGGTTTCCTGCACCATTTTCACCTTTTTATCGCGCCACCGGAGTTCCGAGGGCACAAAGAGGTTGACGAAGAGAGAATCGTGCTGCCGGGTATAGATAAACTGGTTGTATTTGCTGTGGTTTTCCATACCGCTGCCCACGCAGCACCACATGGCCTGGTTGGGTGCTGAATACACCCGGTAATGCCGGGGCCGTGCCGGGGTGAAATAGACATAACCTCCGTGTTCAGGGTGTTGGGTGGACAGGATGTGGTTGAACATCGTGCGTTCGTAGAAGTCGGCATAGCGTGCCTGGGGACTGACCCGGAAGAGCGCTTCGGTGAGCTTCAGCATGTTGTAGGAGTTGCAGGTTTCGGGTCCTTCCACGTCGTCGACAAAATCGGTACACGAGGTCACGCTGGGAAAGTGCTCCCTGCGGCTGTTCCCGCCGAAGGCAAGGGAGCGTTTACCGGTCACGGTCTCCCAGAAGAAGGTGGCCGCCCTGGCATACCGCTCATCACCTGACAGTTCGGCAATGCGCTGAAAGCCGACCACTTTGGGCACCTGGGTGTTGGCGTGCTTGTTGTCGAGGTTGTCGCGGCCTTCAGCCATGGCGTCGAGCAGCATGCGGTGAGAGAAGCGTTTTGCGGCTGTCAGGTATTTTTCATCCCCGGTCATCAGGAAAGCGTCGGCAAAAATTTCGTTCATGCCGCCGTATTCGGTGTCGAGCATCGACTCCATCTGGCGGTCGGTAAGCGCCGAAGTGATGTTGATGCCCCAGTCGCAGAATTTCAGAAAAATCTCCCGGGCGTCCCTGTTTCCCGTAAACAGCCAGGCGTCGCGCAGTCCGGCATACAGTTTATGCACGTTGTACCAGGGGACCCATGCTGCGCGGTAAGCCGTAAAGTCCCCTTTCCGCAGGGTACTCCAGATCTTTTGGCTGTTGGGTGCACCCCCCACGTATCCCTTTCCCCAGTCAGGATTATTTCTGCCGTTGGCTTCCTGGCAGCTCTTCAATTCCCTGATCATGTAAAGCATACGTCTTTTGCATTCCCGATTGCCGGTGGAAGCGTAGTTCATTGCCAGGGCCGAAAGGTAATGGCCGCCGACATGACCGTCGAGGCCTTCCCAGTTGGGGTACAGGGTGGCCTTTGCAGGAAGACCCGCCTCCTTGCGGAAGGGGGCTATCAGGCGGTCGGTATCATATTCGAGCAGAACGCGGATATTGAGATCCCGGGCATGTTGAAAAAACCCCTCCAGCAATGTAACATCGCCGGAGGGGAATGTGTTGATGTAAAGATTTTCCTGCGCCACGCCTGTGAAACAGATCAGGAGGCTGACAACTGCTGCGGCTGTAATTTTTATGGTGCGGGAATTGCGAAAGGTCATAGGCTTTGTTTACTATTTGAATATCCGTTGTGCGAATTCGTACAGGCTGCGTCTCCAGGTCTGCCATTCGTGGGCGGTCTGGGGAGAGACATAGAAATGGGTGTTCATGCCCGCATTTTTGAGAGCTTCGGTATTTTCCCTGGGGTCACCGCCGAAACCGGCTCTGCGATTTTCGAGTTCGCGGCTTCCGAAGCTGACGAAGAGGAATTTTATTTTTTCCTTGAAACCGGGGGCATTGTTGACATCTTCAAGGCTGTAACTTCCGCCGCTGAACATGCCGACATGGGAGAAAACCTCAGGATTGGCCAGAGTGATAGCACGGGTTTGCATGCCTCCCATGGAGAGTCCGGCCATGGCGCGGTGAGGTTGATCGGCCAGCGTACGGAAGTTGGCATCGATCATGGGGATGATATCTTCGAGGAGGGTTTTGCTGAATCCTTCGGCAAAACCTGCCATTGACCTGAATCCGGCAGGGCGTTCACCCTGGCGGGGACGTTCGCCTTGCGGGGGGGCGGCTTGTTGGGCCGGCCGTTCCATCCGGGGCATTGCCCAGCTGCCGTTGTCCATGACGATGATGAAGGGCGTGGCTTTTCCTTCGGCGATCAGGTTGTCCATGATCAGGTTGGCGCGCCCCTGATTCGACCAGCCGGTCTCATCCTCGCCCCCTCCGTGCTGAAGGTAGAGCACCGGATAGCGGGTGTTCAGATTTTGGTCATATCCGGGAGGCGTATAGACAAAACAACGCCGCATGGAGTTGCTGCTCTTTCCAAAATAGTGGATTTCGCGGACCTGGCCGTGGGGTACATCCTTCATGGCATAGAAATCCTGGTCTTTTGCCGGAATTTCAACACCGCTTCCCCAGCGACTGGCGCCGTAAAAGTAAAGACTTCCCGGATCGGGCACCGCAGCACCGTCAACCCAGAGCTGATAATAATGGAATCCCTCATCCCGGGGAGCCGATTCACCGGTCCAAACCCCTTTGTCATCCTTCACCAGGTCGTATTTCACGGCACTGATGTCAAGCTGTACCCTGTGTGCTTCAGGTGCTGAAATTTGTGCACGCACCCTTCCCTCGGAATTGACCTGAGGGAATTGCTTGCCGGGCTGATTGATCACGGAGGGTTTGAAATCTTCCACCACCGCCGGCGGGGTGTCCTGCGCTACCACCGTCCAGGCAGTGACGGCGAGCAGCAGAATCATGATTACGTAATTTTTCATAGGTATAATGCTTTTAATTGTTTAAAGATAATGATAATTCACTGATGCAGGGGAAAGGAAAGTATATGAGTATATAAAGCCGATCCCCGAATTAACGGGAATCGGCTTTTACAATACCGAATTGTTTCCTGACGATCTATTCCCATCCCGGATTTTGAACCAGGTTAGGATTAATGGAAGTCACACTGAAAGGATAGGGGAACCAGTCGTGTTTCCCTGCCACGTAGCCAGTTTGTTTACCTTCGTTAGGCTTTGAAAATTCAACATATCCTCTGTGGGCAGCCTCGTTTTTAGTAAAGAATGCATCTTTAAGGGAAGGAATATTTTTTCCTGCATTCTTCGCTTTTTCAAATTCACCCCAACGTTTCATATCAATCCATCGTGCACCTTCACACCACAGCTCATAGTTTCTTTCTTTCTTGACTTCATCCAAAGTCAATGCGGAACTGACATGTTTAGATCCTGCACGTTGCTGAACCTTCCGGAGATACTGAAGACCATCGCCATCGCTTGTTTGGGCACAAGCCTCGGCATACAGAAGAAGGACATCGGCATATCTTGCCACTATGAAGTTGTTATACCTATACGAAAAAGTATGCAGCACATCTTTAGGCGTTGCAATATGCTTTTTCTGAAGGTAACTGCTCTGCCCGTAAAGGCCATCGATATTTGAGATTCCTCTGTTTTTGTCAGCGAGCTTCTGTTCTTTTGTCATGCTGTTGATGTCTCCGTTATCGCTGGGCCATTCCAGTTCGGTAATAAACTCCTCATAGGTGAGCATGGTGGCTTTACGGCGATAAGAATCTCCATCATTTGCCGCGAACTCATTGGCGAAGTTTTGTTCAATGGCCAAACCGCCCCATCCCTGAGCAGCCATATATTTTGGTTGTGCTGCGAGACGGGAAGTTCTCCATCCCCAAATGTTCATTTCCATCCAGGTAGAGCGTTGGATTTTTCCGCCCCAGTCACCGATGGCGGCATTTTCAGCGATATTCGACTCGAAAATTTTCTCTTCGGAACCGTCACCATCAATATGGAAAATATCGGCCCATTCTTCACCGGGAACAAGGTCATATTTGTTTGAAGAGATTATGTTTTTAAAGGCTGTTTTTGCATTGGCATAGTCCCCTTTGTACATGAGGGCCTTTCCCTGGACTGTCCAGGCAAAACCCTTGGTGATTTTAACAGCGCCATCCTTATCATCCTTACTTTTGCGTTCGTCGAGATATTTGACAGCATCAGCGCATTCATTGGCACACCACTGAAGAAGAGCCTCATGCCCATCGGCATAGTTTGTCGGTTTGTCAGTGCCGGAAAGGATGTGGTCAACAAGAGGAGGGTTGCCCCAGGCCATTGCAGCCATCATATGACACCATGCGCGCATCACCCTTGCTTCCGAAATACAACGGTCTTTGACTGCACTTTCCCCGTATTTGAAATTATCGATAATAAGGTTTGCGCGATAGATAACGTAATAGAAATGATTGTAGGCAAGTTGGACAACCGGACTTTGCGTGTCAAAACGGAACTCATTGATGGCGGCTACCATATCATTGTCTCCATAAAATTCTCCTGCTGCGAGAATATTGTCAGCGGGGTAGTTAAAAAGTATGTTGAGAGGAACATAGATATAGGCACCGTCATAACTCGCGATTTGTGTGGCGAAATGAGCATACATGGCGACAAGAGCGGACTCTGCGTCTGCATCGGTTTTGTAAAACGAATCTACGCTAATAACGCCCTTCTGCGGAATATCGAGCTTCTCCTCACTACATGCAGTGAATAACAACACGAGTAGCAAGGGCAGGATATATTTATTCTTTTTCATATGTCTAAGAATTTTATTAGAATGTAATATTTAAGCCGAAAATAACCTTCTTCGATTGAGGATATGTTCCATTATCATAACCTGCTGCCGAAGCGCTGTTGTTGGAAGCAGTTGCTGTTTCAGGATCAGCTCCCGGGTATTTAGTGAAGGTAATGTAGTCATCCAACGATACATAACATCTCAGCCTGTTGATAAGCACCTTTTGGGTAATCGAAGCAGGAATGGTGTATCCCAACTGTATCTGTTTAATCTTAAAGTATGCTCCGCTGAACATAGAAGCCGAAGATCCCCAGAAATGCCAGTCAGAAGACACAGCCTTGGGATCAGGCATAGAGGCGCCTTTGTTTGTTGGCGTCCAGGCATTGTCATAATAATACTTCAGAGAGTTACGCATTGGAGTATCAGCGCGGTAAAACACAGTGAAGATATCATTGCCTCCTACGCCGTTACCAAATATGTTCAGGTCCACTCCCTTATAAGCGAAGTTCAGGTTAATGCCGTAAGTGTAATCGGGAATTGCTTTTCCGATATAGGTCATGTCAGCATCGGATATAACGCCATCTGGTTTTCCGGTTGCAGGAGAAGGCAAATCTTTGAGTTTCGCGGCACCGGTTTCAGCGTCAACACCTTCATACACATAACCTCTGAAATACCAAATGGGTTGACCGACCTCGAATGCCGAGTGAATCGGGTTGTTGGTTCCGTCAACACCGCCGGTGGAACCGGTAAGGCGCGAAATGGCGGGATCGAGATAAGTAACCTCATTGTGCAGCGTAGAGAAGTTCGCGTTGATGGCGTAGCTGAAATCATTACCGATCTTATCCTTCCAGCCGGCTTCTAATTCGAAGCCGCGGTTAAGAACAGAACCTGCGTTGACAACGGTACTGGAAACACCAATTTCCGGAACAGGGTTGATGGTCACAAGAAGGTCATTGGTCTTTTTGTTAAAGTAACCAGGAGATAAAGAGAGTCTTTCATTCAGGAATCTCATGTCAATACCAAAGTCCAGCTGTTCGGAGGTTTCCCATTTGAGATCGGGATTAGCAAGGCCCGAAGGTGCAGAACCATAAGTGGGAGCACCATTATCGACTCCATATTGATACCATGCGCTGTTGTATGCGATGCTTGTGCTATACGGATAATTGTTCAGTACATTGATATTTCCATTTTGTCCCCATGAACCACGAAGTCTCATGAAAGTGATTGGAATCACGTCGGCGATACCCGCAAAGAAACTTTCGTTACTGATGGTCCAGCCAGCAGAAAAAGAGGGGAAGTAGCCCCAACGCTTTTTTTCTGACAATTTGGAAGAGTCGAATGCATCGGCACGGAAATTACCCTGGATGGTGTACTTGTTGGCAAACGTGTAGATCAAACGTCCGAAATATGAGATTTGCGTTGATTTGCCGGGCGAATTGTTGAAACTCTTGATCGTCTTTTCGCTACCGTCTACCACATTACTTTTTACATAATCAAGATAGCGGAAGTTCGGTGCGTATCCTGTCAGGATATCGGGACCGGAAGCACTGGCAGAGACGTTATCGGTATTATTTTCGGTGTAAGACATCCCGGCCATGGCTGTGAAGTCATGCTTATCGATGTTAAGATTATAGTTGGCAAAGTTTTCCCATTGGTAATAGAAGTTGGTATTTGCATTTGCCGAGATGTTGTAATCATATGACGATGCCTGCGGTGTAGCAAAATAGGGGGTGTTGTAACTGTGAACGTTGTTTTGTCCCACCCTGTAGCCGAAACGGGAGGTCACTACCAGTCCTTTCACAGGCTTGAGGTTTCCATAGATTACGCCGCGAAGGTTGATTCCTTTATTTTCCCGGTCTACCCGGTCTCTTTGAAGCAGCGGGTTTCCGCTGTCGTCGGTAATATACTTTGAGGTAGCATAGTAGAGACCATTGGAAGGATCTTTAAGAATAGGCCTGCCTGCATCATAAGCCTGCTTCATGGCTGCAGAGAACTGATCGGGCGTGGCATAATAAACAGGGGTCAGCGGATCAAGGGTCATCACGGAGTTCATTACTGAACCGTACTGCGACATCTGACTGACCGATTGTGTTGACCAGTGTTCGATGGAGTTGTTGGTACCTACCTGTAACCACTCTTTAACATTGTAATCAGCATTAAGTTGAGCAGTTAGACGTTTGTAAACATCCTTGTCGCCTTTAACCATTCCGTCATTATTCACATAATTGATGGAGGTGAAAAAATGTCCCTGGTTATTTCCGCCCTGGAATGTAAGAGTATGCTGCGGGCTCCAGGAAGGTTCGAACACCACATCAAACCAGTCGGTGTCGGTTCCGTCATAATTGTTTGCTGTCAACTGGTTTTCGATAGGAAGACCTGACATCTTCTTGTATTCGATAAAATCTGCGGCTCCGAAAATTTCCGGTTTTCTGGCAAGGCTTTGGCCGGTGTACTTCAGATCATAAGAAATGCTGGAAGCACCTTTTACTCCCGATTTTGTTGTGATGAGAATGACTCCATTGCCTGCCTGGGCACCATAAATAGCGGCCGAAGCGGCATCCTTTAATATTTCAACGGATTCAATCATAGACGGGTCAAGATACTGGATGTTATCAACCTTGAGACCGTCTACAATCAAGAGGGGGCCGATGTTGCCCGAGTTTGAAGAGTATCCGCGCACGCGGATGGTGGCCGCCTGCCCGGGAGCACCGGAATTGCTCAGAACCTGAACTCCGGAAGCCTTCCCCTGAAGGGCAGCGGCTGCATCACTGGTGGCCAGATTCCGGAGGGATTCCGCGCGCACTGATGAAATAGCACCGGTAACGTCACTCTTTTTTACGGTACCGTAACCTACCACAACGACTTCACTCAGGTCAGAAACGACAGTAGTCATTACCACGTTGATATTCCGGCGTCCGGCAACTTCAATGACCTGCGTTTCCATTCCCACAAATGAAAAAGTCAAAGATTTGTTCGCACCTTCGACATTGATCGCGTAAAGACCATTTGCGTCGGTAATCGTACCCTGCGTAGTTCCTGTTACAATCACAGTTACTCCGGGCATGGGAGAACCATTCTCATCCTTAACAGAACCATTTACGGTTAGTAATTGCGCATAGCTAAAGAACGAGAAAAACAACATGGGTAGCGCCAATAGCGCCACCTTCATTAATCGATTTTGTTTCATAGATTAAAAGGTTTAAGTCTTTTGACACAAAATTATCCCTGACTTGAGTTTATATGTTTTCGATTTCAGGTATTTGATATCTGATTTTAGATAAAAAAGCCGTTTATCCTGATTTTTGTCATCCCTCAGGTCAATACGAAAGGGCTTCCTGCACAAAGTAGGGATTACCCGAACAGGTCAGTGGTTGATTTTCCGTAGAAGTTTTTAAATGCCGTACAGAAATAGCTCACGCTGCTGAAACCGCACAATTCGCTGACCTCGGTCACGGTGTGTTGGCGTATTTTCAGCAGGTCGTAGGCATGACGGAGCCTGATGGTTTTTATTAACTCGGTAGGGGATTGGCCGGTGAGTGATTTGGTTTTTTTATATAAAAGGGAGGCGCTTACGTTCATTTCAGAGGCAAACTCATCTTTTCCGAAACCTGGATTGGCGATGTTCGTCCAGGCTACTTCCACCAGTCTTTTGACAAAATTATCGTTGATTTCGTTTGCAAACAGCTGTTCCTGAGTGTTGTTGTTCAGCATTCGCATAGCTTTTTCGCGCACTGTTTCGCGATTGCGGATGATGGTTCTGAATTTCTGTAGCAGCAGGTTGAAATCGAAGGGTTTGGTGAAGTAGTCATCGGCTCCCAACCCCAGTCCCTGTAGCTGCTGGGCCCGATCGGTCAGGGCGGTGAGCAGGATTACAGGGATATGGGCGGTTTCGTTGGTCGATTTTATCTGCCGGCACAGTTCAAAGCCATCTTTGCGGGGCATCATCACATCGGAAACGATGAGATCGGGCGACTGGGACACAATCAGCTGCCATGCCTCTTCTCCGTCCCTGGCAACGCAAGTGGAAAACTCCTCCCCGATTTTATCCGCCATATAATTGCGCAGTTCGTCGTTGTCTTCCACGATCAGAATGGTGAGCTTTTTCATGCTGGTGGTTTCGTGGGGGCTTTCCGCTGCCGCCGAAAGGTCACTGGCGCCATCGGGGAGGGGATAGGTTTCTGCAGAAGCGGGAATTTGTTCTTTGACGTCCACCTGCCTGTACGGAATCACAATTTTAAAGAGGCAACCTTCATTTTCTTGGCTTTCGACCGAAATGGTGCCTCCGAGAATGGAAACATAATTTTTTACCATCAGAAGCCCGATTCCCGAACCCACGATTTTTGCGTTGATGGCATTTTCGCCACGGTGAAACTCTCTGAAAAGCTTCCGCTGGTCCTTTTTGCCGATGCCGATTCCGTTGTCTCTGACGGTAAGGGACCACCTGTTTTTCTCTCCCCTGAATTCCATGAAGACCTCTTCGTCGTTATGAGAATATTTGACGGCATTCGAAATCAGGTTATCGATGACTTTTTCCATTTTGGACTCATCGACGGCAGTGACGTAACTTTCAGGAGAGGCGGAAACATGGATTTTCACACCTTTTGTTCCAGCCAGTGATTCGGCCATCAGTTTTCTTTGGGTTATCAGTTTGACCACATCGGTCATGGTCAGGGAAACGATCTCCCTGCCGACATCCACTTTTTGAAAATCCATCAGCTGGGTGATGACCGAAGAGAGTTGCCGGGCCTGGTTAACGGCGATTTGCAGGTGATTTCTTCCCTTTTCCGACAGATTTTTCTCCTGAGCCAGTTCTTCTACGGGAGCCTTAATCAGGGTGAGGGCGGTCCTGATTTCATGGGCGGTATGGGTAAAAAAACGAACCTTCTCTTCGGTGTGTTTTTGTTTCAGGTTGTGAATGTAGTAAAGGAGCAGCATGGTCACAATACCGGCAGCGGTGAGGATGACCAAAATGATAAACCATGATTTTTTCCAGAAGGGCGGGATCACCCTGATTTGGATAGACCGTTGGTCCAGAAGCCGCAAGAGAGAACCGTCGTACAGTTTCACCTGAAGGGTGAATTTCCCGCTGGGAATATTGGTATAGGTAATGATGCGGTTTCCCGAAGGTGTTGACCAGTCGTTGTCAAAGCCGTCGAGTTTCCATGAAAATTTAGCTCCCTGAGATACCAGAAGTGGGATCAGTTCAACGCTTAAGGAATTCTGGAAATATTTCAGGTCGATGTTTTCGAGTTGGTCAACGGGTACCCTGAGGTTGAAGACTGAGGAATCGCGTATGGTGCGGCCTGCCACGGTAAAATCCTGAAAATAGATTTTTCCCCGGGCGATGTTTTCGTTGAGGGAATCGGGGGTAAAGAACAGGGCGCCCCGGCTGGTTCCCCATGCCAGTTTTCCGTTTTTCAGGGCTGTCACCGCCCCTTTGTTGTAGGATATGGAGGATTGCGGGGATAGCGACGAGAAGGTAAGGGCGGTTTTTTCTTCGGGATCAAAGCGGCACAACCCGCTTTCGGTGCCCAGCCACAGGTAGTTCCCCGCCTCGATGAAGCAATTGACGAAGTCGGAAGGCAACCCCGACTTCGTGGTGTACTTCCGGGTATCTCCTGTTTTGGGGTCATACTCCACCACTCCTTCCCCGCTGGTGCATATCCATATTTTATCGCCTCTTATCAGGAGGTCTTGTACCACCAAATCCGTCAGCAATTTTTTTATGCTTCCGTCCTGTTTGTTCAGAAGGGAGAGGCCATAGCTGTGGCCCACCAGAATATGTGAGGGCGAGAGTTGGGCGAAAGAACTCACCGGTTCATCGGGATAGGTGGTGAAGGTGTTTTTCCGGATGTCGAAACAGGCATACTGTCCGTTGATGCCGCCAATCCAGAGGTTGTGTTCGTCGTCTTCGAAAATGTCGAAGATGAAATTGCTGATCGCGGGCGATCCCGGGAGACCTTTCCCGTACCGGGCAATTTCCCTTCCCGTTTTTCTGTCGAGGAGGTAAACCCCCGAAGAATAGCTTCCTGCCCAGATTCTTCCCTTGTGGTCCTCGCACAAGGCGAGGAAAACCTGCGCCTGTTTCATATTATTATTGAAAAGGGCCTTCCAGAGCTCTTTTTCTGGATCCCAGATCCCGATGCCATTGTTGGTGGCGAACCAGATCTTTCCGTCACTGTCTTCCAGGATGCCATTGACATCGTTATTTACCAATGAGTTGACATTGTTGGGGTGATGGACGATTTGGGTGACGACGGGTGAAGAGACATCATAAAACGACACTCCTCCTGAAATGGTTCCCACCCACACCCGTTTTCCGGGTTCGTAAAAAATGGCGTAGACCCCGTTTCCAGGTAACGACGCCGGATCGTCGGCGCTTTCCTTATAGACATTCAGGACCCTGTTGCCCGTTTTATCCAGTTCCCAGAGCCCTTGTCCGTCAATGCCCGCGAGAAGTGTGGAATCGGAATTCTCGACGATGGCCAGGATGGGTTGTTTCGGAATCACCCCCGTCAGGATCCGGGAAAACCGGTTCGTGTTGAAATTGTATTGCATCAATCCGTTCGACAGCGTTCCCATCCAGAGGATATCCCGCTTCCTGTCCAGGAAAAGGGATGAGACGGAAAAGCGGTCTTTTTCGTTATTCCGGTAAACCGTTTGGAATTGAAGGGTCTCAACGTCGATTTTCATAATCCCTTCGCAGCCGGCGACCAACAGGTTTTGGGGATCATGCCACATCAGGGAGGTCCTTTCCCGGAAGCCAGTCTCTATCTTCTCCAGTTTTCCGGCATGATACCTGTACAATCCAATGTCCAGGGCAATCCAGTAATCATTTTTCGCATTTACCCGAAGGGAGTAAACGTCAAATTCTTCATTGGGGAGAAGCTTATTCAGATTTAAAAGGAGGTCGAAACGGTCGTTCACAGGATTGTAACCGAACACCTTTCCGTTATTTGTGTAGGCCGTCAATCTGGAGCTCTCATACGTCAGCCATACCATGAGTACCCCTTGTGTTTCTTCTGGAAGCTGATAAATGCGGTAATCATCTTCGGTCAGCCTCATGATTCCGGTTTTTGAGGAGGCCCAGATGAAGCCTTTATCGTCCTGGCAAATGGAGTTGATCACCCTGACGGAGATGCCGTATAACGTGTTTACGCTATTGAACTGAACGGCAGAAACGTGGGCCGGAAAGAGCAGGATAACGCACCAGAACAACAGCAGTTTCACCACCGGCGACAGGACCGGATTCATCACCGGGCCTACAGCCGTGGATTTCAATATGTTGTTCCTCTTGTCGGGCATTCTTGTTCCTCAAGGTGTTTAAGTGTCTGCCATTTTAAAGGTACAAATTACCAATTACCAAAAGTGATAAAAAAATCAGGATTTTCAAATTTCTTGGAGAAACGTACTGTTTTTTCCGGTAGGCAACTGAATTCCGGCGAGCGCTTACCCCGCCGCAGAGCAGCGGGGTAAGCGAGCAAGATACTAAAGAAGTCCTCTACGGAATCTTAATTCCGGCGAGCGCATTGACCCGATCAGTTCTCTTTGCTGTTGCACCATTCCGGATGAATTGCTAATATTGTCATCCGAAATTCCCGGTGCGGGTTATGTGACGATAATCATTTTCAATGAATTCTGGCGAGACAATAGAGAGATCCTCTATGGAATCGTATTGAATACATCCGTTCTTTGTGCCAGGTAAGCATCATGGCCAGGTCTCAGTTTATAGCTGATCTGGTGATGTAACCCATCGAACTCATTCTGGTTTTCCGGGATTCGTTTCCTGTTGGCTCTGCCGCGGGTCGGGATGTTTCATTCGCGCAGAACGGGTGAATATGAACCACATAAAAAAGGAGAAATGAAATATCCATGCATCATTTATGCACCAACCGGTATTAAATTGCGAAGCTATTCTTTGCGACTGCTGAAACGGACAACAGCCGCAAAAATAACCACATGGATATTACATCTGTTTCACGGATTTCACCATAGTAACTAAATAATTTAAACAGATGAAACAATTCTGTTTACTCGCTATCACTCTCAGTCTTCTGTGTTGCCGGCAATCGCCCCTCCCGGTTTCCGGAAAGGGAAAAGAGAGCGTCACGGTCAAAACGGCTGACGGGACCCTTTCTATCTGTCCCATGGCCGGTAACGCCGTCAGGATCAAATTTTTTGTAGAAAGAGAACCCGCCGTCCCTGAGTTTGTATTCACCGAAGGACACGATGTTCCCGGGTATGAGGTTGTCGAATCGGGAAAAACGATCAGGGTTTTGCTTGAGAACATGGTTGTTGAGGTGAACCGGACCACCGGTCATCTCACCTTTACCGATCGTACGGGAAAGATTCTCCTGCGTGAGAAACCGGGATCGCGACTGTTAAGGCCTGATTCGGTCATGGGCGAACGCTGTTATTTTGTTGAGCAGGCTTTTGATTCTCCCGGCGACGAGTCGATTTTCGGGCTGGGTCAGTTTCAGGACGGGTATTTCAACATCAGGGGAATAAGCCGCAGGTTGACCCAGGTCAACAGCCAGATCGCCATCCCTTTTATATATTCCGGCAAGGGGTATGGCCTCTTGTGGCATCAGTACGGATTAACTGATTTCAATCCGGCCGGAAATTTTGTGACGCTCACAAAGCAGGGCCGGGAGGAGGGCGGCGATGTGGCAGCCGAAGTGACCACTACTGCCGGAACACAAAAAGTATTGCAGAACCAGTCGTTTTATCGGGGTACATTTTCAGTTCCCGTTGAGGGCGACTATTCGCTCTTTCTTGATCTGGGCGGCATGGGCAACCGGCATTACGTTGTCGTTGACGGTCATCCTGTTCTTGATCAGAGCAACATGTGGCTGCCTCCCTGTGCCGGGACTTTGGTTCACCTGAAACCCGGGGAACATGAGGTGCAGTTGGTCTGTAAATCCGATAACCAACCTGCCTTGTCCTGGAAGCTGACCGATCAATTCACCACATTCCGCTCTCCGAATGCCAGGATGATCGATTATGTGGTATTTGCCGGGTCAGCCGACGAAGTCATCGCCACCTACCGGACGCTGACCGGCCATGCCCCCCTATTTCCCAAATGGGCTTTCGGGTACTGGCAATGCCGGGAGCGTTACACTTCGGCAAGCCATCTGACGGAAACTGTAAGGGAGTTTCGCAAACGGGAACTTCCCATGGATGTGATTGTGCAGGACTGGCAATACTGGGGCAGCAAAGGGTGGGGCGTTCCTCAGTTCGATGAAAAGAATTACCCCAACCCGTCGGAGTTCATTCAAGAACTGCATGATTTGAACGCCCGTTTCAACATCTCCATCTGGTCGAATCCCGATAAAAACTCTGAAATTGGAAAAGCCTATGTTTTAAAAGATCGCTTCATCCCCGGAACCAAATGGCTGGATTATTTCAATCCGGAAACCCGGAAAGAATACTGGAATACTTTGAAAGAGAATATGTTCGACCATGGTGTCGATTCGTGGTGGATGGATGCCGTTGAACCTGAGAACGATGCGTTGAAGGGTGAAAGAACTCATATCGGACTGGGCGATTTCTACCGGTTGACCTATCCTCTGCTGGTGAGCCGGGCCGTGTACGAAGGCCAGCGGGAGGCGACAGATGACAAACGGGTTTGCATTCTGACCCGTTCCGCATTTTCAGGACAGCAGCGTTATGGCGTCATCAACTGGTCGGGCGACATCGGCGGCAACTGGGATGCCTACCGTCGTCAGATTGTCGCCGGGTTAAACTTTTCTTTGAGCGGGTTTCCCTACTGGACCACCGACATCGGGGGATTTTTCCGTCCGGGGAGGGTGCAGTACACCGATGAGAAATATCACGAACTGTTAACCCGGTGGTTCCAATGGGGGGCTTTCAATCCTATTTTCCGGATGCACGGATACCAGAGTGAAACCGAACCCTGGAAATTCGGTGAAAAGACGGAGAGCAACATGCGTAAAATGCTGCATCTCCGCTACCGCCTTCTGCCATATATTTACTCCGAAGCGTGGCAGGTGACCCACAAGGGTTCGACCATGATGCGTCCCCTGGTTATGGATTTTGGCGGCGATACCGCCAGCGTGAAGCAGCCGTATGAATATATGTTCGGGAAAGCATTTCTGGTAGCACCCGTTACCGAAGCAGGCGCAACACAAAGGGATGTCCGTTTGCCGGAATTTCCATTGTGGTATGACTTCTGGACCGGTTCGGTTTTCCGGGGCGGCCAAACCATCAGGGCCAATGCGCCGCTTGATAAAATTCCGTTGTTTGTGAAAGCCGGATCCATCGTTCCCATGGGGCCCATCGTTCAATATGCAGGAGAAAAGGAAAAGGAACCCCTTGAAATAAGGATTTACGAAGGTGCAAACGGTGAGTTTACCCTTTATGAAGACGAAGGAGACAACTTCAACTACGAAAAGGGGATTTATACTACCATTTCTTTCATCTGGGATGATGAAAACAAAACCCTGACAATAGATGACCGCAAAGGATCATTTCCCGGAATGCAGGCTGAACGGAAATTCAACATCAGGCTGGCATCCCGGAATAAAAAAGCCAGGGTTGATACAACCGGAGGGTTCGACAAAGTAATAGACTACAGAGGCAGGAAAGTCATCACTGTATTCCCATAGGGGTAATCTCACAGCACAGATACATTCTTTCGGCGGCTTTGTCAGACCAGGTGCCAGCTTTCTCTGGTCCCTTAACCTGGATACTGGATTCCAGCTGCCTCTTAAACCAGCTGCCAACTTTCGGCTGGCTCTTAAACTGGCTACCAACTTCCGGCTGCTCCTTAAACCGGTTACCAGCTTTCTGTTTCTCCTTAACCCGATTGCCGGCTTCCCGGTGTTCCGTCCGACCGGTAAGGAACTTCTGTCTTTCCGCTTACCGGAAGGGTGAACGCTGTCAGAGTTCCCTGATTTTGATGCTGCGGAACATGACGTGGTCGCCGTGGTCCTGGAGGAGGATGGGGGTTTCGGGGGTCATGCCGAAGTTTTCGAATTCGACATATTTGCTGCGGGCCACCAGGGCGCGGTAGATGTTGTTGCCGCGGGTGTATTCCACCACTTTGCGGCCGTTGAGCCAGTGTTCCACGCGGTTGTCAGGGCAGAGGACGATGGTGCCGCGGTTCCATTCCCCGGGTTTGTTGACAAAGCGGGCTTCCTTTTCGGCCGGGATGAGGTCGTAGAGGGATGCGAGTGTCCGGTTTCCGACGACTCCCATTTTGGCATCGGGATGGCGTTCATCATCGAGGATCTGGTATTCCAGTCCTATCGAGGGTCCGTTGTTGCCGGTGCCGTATTTTATGCCGCTGTTGGCCCCCGGGGCGAGGTTGAAGTCGAATTTCAGCTCGAAAGCCCTGAATTTTTGGTTGGTGACGATGTCACCGCCCCGTTGTTTCTCTACCGCGGAAGAGAGGACCACCAGACTGCCGTTGTCTACGGTCCACCCCTTTTCAGGAAAGGCTCCTCCGTTGGCGCGATTCCATCCGTTGGACGTTTTCCCGTCGAAGAGGAGCCGGAAGCCTTGTTTTTTCTCAGGTTCACTGAGGTTGTTGGGGATCAGGTTGACCACGGTGATGTCGTCGAAGGGTGCCGGCTGCAGATTGCGGGTTTTGATGCGGATGTTTTTCCATCTGATTTTCCGGCCTTCCTCTTCTTTGGTGTTTATGGCATGGACCTGGAGGGCGATAAACCCTTGTGGGGTCATGTCGTCTATGACCCAGGCTACCGGGATGCCGTTCAGCCAGGTGCGGATGCTGTTTCCGATGCACTCGATTCTGAAATGGTTCCAGCCGCCTGCTTTGAATGCTGTTTTAGATGCGGGGTTGAGGTCGTTGGTGTAGAGCCATCCCCGGCGGGCTTCGTCGTAGATGCCCCCCGACCAGGCCCTCGGCGAAGGATCCACCTCGCACTGGTAGCCGTGCACCCTTCCATCGAGGTAGTCGGCTTTGCTTTCACTCCGGAACTGGATGCCCGAATTCATGTCCGACCCAACCAGCAGGTCAAGCTCCAGGATGAAATCTCCGTATTCCTTTTCGGTGACCAGGAAAGAGTTGGGGGTGCCAAAAACGGTGGTGCCCACAATCTCGCCTCTGACCACTTCGTATTTTGCTGTTCCGTTGAGCTGTTTCCAGCCTTTGAGGTCTTTTCCGTTGAACAGCTTCTCCCAGCCGCCCTCTTTTCTTGCATTTGTGGTTACGGCACACAACAGAACCAGGGAGAGTAACAAAAACTTCTTCATAGGTTGGTAATTTTATTTGTTTTCCGTGAATTCCGGCGAGACAATAGAGAAGTCCTCTACGGAATCGGATTGACTACATCCATTCTTTGTGCCAGGTAAACATCATGGCCAGGTCTCAGCTTATAGCTGATCCGGTAATGTAACCCGTCGAACTCATCCCGGTTTTCCGGGATTCGTTTCCCCGCTGCTCTGCTGCGGGGAGTTCCAATACGCAATATTAGCGAAATGTTTTAACCGGTTAATAAAGTTAGACAGGAAAAAATCACACTGCCGTTGTTCCATGCCACAATCAACCAATTTTGTTACTTTTAAGACCAAATAAAACGGCTCAGAGTTTCCTGAATAATTATGCAACACAAATCATATTCCATCCTGTTCGTTTTGTGGACGGTCCTGAGCATGACGCTGTTTTTGACTACAGGATGCATGCTTAAGCGGTCTGCGACCGTTCACCAACCTGATTCTTTCACACTGCGCTTCAATGACGAAGGAAAGTTTAAAATTGCCCAGTTTACCGATATCCACTGGGAAAACGACTCCCTTGAAAAATGTGCCGATGCCTCCCGGCTGATCAGGCATGTTCTGAAAGAGGAACGACCTGATCTGGCTGTGCTGACGGGTGACATCGTCATACAACCTTCCGAAGAAGGGTGGAAAGCAGTCACGGCGCTCTTTACGGAAGCGGGGATCCCATTTGCGGTGGTGATGGGAAATCATGACGATGAGTCGGAATGGTCGAGAGACCGGATTTTTGACTTCCTCGAAACCATTGGCGGGTTTGTGGGAAGCAAAGGCCCTGAATCAATTTCCGGGGTGGGGAATTACATAATCGGAATCCGGTCTGCTGCGTCAAATACTGCGAAATCCTCCACTTCCGCATCCTCCGGCGCTGCGGCTACTTCCTTGTCGTCTGACACCTCCGGCACTGCGGGCACCAGCTTGTCCCCTTCCTCTTCGTCTTCTTCCACTTCCTCTACCCTTGCCACAGCCATCGCCTCCTCTGCGTCTGCCTCTTCTTCGTCAGCCTCCAATGACTCGTCCGACCTCTCAGTAACCTCCGGCAAAGCAGCTTCTGCTATTTCCCCTGCCTCCCCCGGCAGTACGGCCGCCCTGCTCTACTTCCTCGACTCCAACAGTTATGGGGGTGATGAGAAAATCAGTACCTATGGCTGGATCAAATTCGACCAGATTGCCTGGTACCGGGAACAAAGCCTCAAAATGACGATCCTGAACAGCGGAACCCCCTATCCCGCCCTGGCATTTTTCCATATCCCACTGCCCGAATACAAAGAAATTCCCGGAAAAGAGCAAACCATGGGCATAAAAAAGGAAGAGGAGTGCAGTCCGAAGATCAACACCGGCATGCTGGCCGCCTTTGTAGAGATGAAGGACGTGATGGGTGTGTTTGTGGGGCACGACCATGACAACAACTACATCGGGATTCATAAAGGGATCGCCCTGGCGTACGGACAGAAGACAGGATTCAGCAGCTATGGCTCCATTGGCCGGGGTTCGAGGATCATTGAACTCCGCGAGGGGGAGCGCAGCTTCAACACCTGGATCCGAACGCTGGAGGGCACCGCCTATCACTACAACTACCCATCAGGGAAATCCTTCCGTTAGGCAAGCTCTTTCTAAAGTTCAAAGGAGACGAAGAGAGCGATAAAATGTTCAATAAATTTTTATACTGGATAAAATATCCTGAATTTATCCAGTATAAGCTCCTATAATGGTTAGAAATGTTATTTTGCAGCAAAAAGAGGAAAAGGAAATGTTGGCAGGCATACCCTATCAGCCGCGCCTTTCCCCCAGGATTCCTGCTGACTTTCTCACATCGGGACTCATCAATTATCTCAAAACAGGGCCGATTATCGGAAAACCTGCTCTTTGTGGAATTAATCAGGCGGAATTTCAAGCTGGGACCTGACCTGTTTTATTACCGGACAAATAACGACAAGGAGGTTGACTTTTTATGCAGAAAGGGACATCAGATTGTCCAATTGGTGCAGGTATGCTTCGACCTTTCGGACCCCAGAACATTTAAACGGGAAATGAGCGCTTTGGCCACAGCGGCGAAAGAGCTTTTTTGTAATGACCTGCTGATCTTGACATGGGACCAGGAGTTTTCCAGGGAAGAAAATGGATATTCGGTTTCCATAAGGCCTGTTTGGAAGTGGTCATTGGACTAATTCCTTGTCTATTGGCGTTGAATGAGGTGTGGAGCATTCCTCCGGAATATCGGGTGACCTGATCTCCGTTGCCGTCGTAGCGTTCATCGCTGTCGCCGGCCAGGTCGGGTTGTTGTACTCTTCAATAATCGCTGTACAATCCGGGTTATCATTTAAAGAGTTCAAGGTATTCATGAAACGCGTAAATTTTGTTCCGCTGAGCACCTGTGATCTCTTTCAATATCCCCAGTTTTTCCAATTCTTCCAGCAGTTTATAACTCGTGGCTTTCGATTTCCCGGTTATTTCACCGATCCTGGTGGCATCGGTCATTGGCTGGTTGTATAACGAATTAACTACTTTCCTGGCTTCATTGCCTCTGCTCCCCAGTGTAGTAATTCTGGTTTCAAGGTTTTTCTGCAACTGTAAAATACTATCAAAGGTTTTTACCCCCTTTTGTGAAATCTCAATCACTCCGGTGAGAAAAAACTTGAGCCACTGGTCGATGTCATGATGGGTGCGTACCCTCGTGAGATTATCGTAATACAACATTCTGTTCCGTTCAAAAAAATCAGAAAGGTAGAGAACAGGCTGTTTCAGAATCCCTCTGTTAACAAGATAAAGGGTGATCAGTAACCTTCCAACCCTGCCGTTACCGTCAAGAAAGGGATGGATGGTTTCAAACTGATAATGAATGATGGCAATTTTCAACAGATCGGGCAATGGATTGAGTTCATCATTGGCAAAAAATTCCAGGTCCGACATCAGCTCCGGGACGGAGGTATGCATTGGTGGTATAAAAACGGCATCAGAGATAGATGCACCTCCAATCCAGTTTTGGCTCGTACGAAATTCTCCCGGATTCCTGTGTTTACCCCGCACCCCTTCCAATAATACTTTGTGGGTTTGTCTGATCAGCCTGGACGAAAAAGGCAGGGTACGCAATTGAATTACAGCGTCATTCATGGCATGAATGTAATTCTGCACCTCTTCCCAATCGTCCTTTTTTTCCGCGGCCACATCCTTTTTCTCCAGAAAGGCTTCCTCCAGGTTAGTCCGGGTACCCTCAATCTTTGAGGACTGGGTGGCCTCCCTGGCTATGTGCATCCGGATAAAAAGTCCGATATCGACATATTGAGAATACATATCAAGTCTTCCCAGCGAACGGTCGGCAGTACTCAACAAATTCAGCAATTTCATATCATCCACCTGCCATTCCCTGTTAATCGGATGCGGCTGAAAACTCTTGTAGTATCCCTGGTTTACATACACCCCGGCTTTAAATGACTTCATGGCTATCTCCCTTGTAATTTTTGGTTGAAGATAAGAATAAAAAATTTCTTAGTTTAGTTTTTTGCCATTTTTTAGACTAATGAAAATGTTAGTCTGATTTTTCAGACTAATTCCATCATAACAAACAATCGGACAAATCCCCTTCGTTCAATGTCGATCTGAGCGATTATAAGTTGTACATAAACGATGCAGGACTTCTCACCATGAAATCGGGAATGGCCGTACAAACAATCCTTTCAACCCTTAATGAGGACGCCATGTTCCTGGGGATGATCAGCAAGAATTACGTAGCCCAGACTTTGGTCTGCAATGGATTTCCGCTAACCTGGTTTAGCTGATCTTATGCGCAGCGGCAGCGATCGCAATATAGATAACGTTATTATTGAAACATAGAATGTTACCCGTTAATCAATTCAAAATAACCTTTATCAACGTCATAGTTATAAATATCGCCTGTTTCAATTACATAATACCACCCGATAATACTTAATTTGTCGTTGTTAAAACGTTCAAGGATATAGGGATAAGTAAATAAATGATTTATTTGTTCCAGCACATTCATTTGTTCAGTCATCCATTCCCGTTCGGCAAAGGTGGCTTTGGGGAGCATTTGCATTACTCTGTTTTTTACCGGACGTGCTAATTCGAGCCAAAGGTTAGTATGAGCCAAATCCTTCATTTGTTCTTCGGTTTTATACAACGATGCACAGCCTCCACAATTTGAATGTCCACAAACAATAATATTCTCAACTTCCAAAGATAGGACAGCGTATTCTATAGCAGCACTGGTAGCCGGGAAATTATTTCCCTTTTTATAAGGAGGGATGATGTTTGCAATGTTACGTATAATAAATAACTCGCCTGGAATTGTGGATGTTATAAGCGAAGGCACCAAACGAGAATCAGAGCATCCAATAAAAAGGGTATGAGGTTTTTGCGCATTACTTAAGTCACCAAATAAGGCTTTGTGTGTTTCAAAATCCTTTTTCCTGAAAGAAATTGCGCCATTATATAAATTTTTCATAATTCTGATTTTTATTGTTAATCATGGGTGTTGACTATTTTTCTTTTGTCGGTTAACTCAGGCGTATTGCTCCGCCCTTGTCACCGGAGAAACGTGCCTGAATCTTTCGATTCACACGCAAAATGAATAAAGCGGTGGACAAAAGGAGTGTCAATGTATCAGAATGGTTCTGAACATCTGAAGCTACGGTTGCCGTGGTAATTTTATCAACCTGATTTCAGGGATATTGACCGAATTAAATCAAAATCACCGGGTAAAACAACACAGTTAAGAACGCAAGTCGTTAATAATCAAATTAATAATTACTATTAAGAATCAACTAATTACCGCACGTTTCATGAATCAGTCCCCATATTTACCCATCGGATCGGTTTTGATCAGAATGGCGTCAAAATCATTTCCCTTCTTTTGTGCGCCAGTAATAATCAGGCTTCCGTCGTTTTCCCGAAGGATATTGGTGCCAAACTGGTCGCCGGGAAGTTGGATTTCCTCTTTCCGGAGCAAAATTGCACCACTTTTATCCATCCAGAAAAGTGCTATATCGCTGTCGGTACCATTAAACACATGGCTCATTACGAGGAAACCTTCAGGGACGGTAAGCAATCGTGGGGGAAATTTAATCACATCGGCAGTTCGTGTTTTTCCTGGCATATCGACATCGCAATTCAGCGGAGTTATTTCATTGTCGACATTTTTAAGGTTTATCTCACTGAAAACGGGATCCCCATAGATTTCCTTGGCCGAAAGGATGTAAAAATTTCCATTTTCCAGTTCAACAAGGTCGCAACCCCGGATATCCATATTGGACCGCATCAGGTGCATTACTCCATCCCCAGCCGCATTCACCTTGCCAAAGATTATTTCGCGAGGAGAGTTGGAATCCTTGTACCAGGTGCCGGTAATGGCAAAACCGTTGCCCGACATCGGAATCACACGGGTTGCCACCTTAAGACCGATATACCTGAAGGTCTTTCCCCGCGCGATCACCGGCTTCCCGTTCGTGTCGGCCTTCTGGAACCAAAGGTTGGCTTCCCCTTTATTATTGACAAGATTGGCCACAATTCCCACTTCATTTTTTCCGTTCAGAGTCATCCAGAGGTCTGAAAAACGGAAACCGGGATCGTTTGTATTGTTGTACACGACAGAAGGTTTTTCAACGTTCAGTTTCTTGTCGGCAAGAGAGATGGTCAAATCGTTGGGTTCATTTATTCCTGCAAGAATATATCCTTTGTTACCGGGGCTTTCCACCATATCAAAATAACTCCCGCTGATCTTTTTTTCAGAAAATTTCTCTTCTTTACTGTTGATAGATACGAGGGAAGAGCTATTTTTCCCTTCATTGATCAGTAAGAGATACTGTCCGGGGCCTGTGGCCAGCAGGGCTTTCCCGGTTTCATCCGAATTCTTGTTCCCAAACGTTTTCAGGAAAGTGGGATATTTCATAGAAATTAAAACTTCCTTGACCGTTTTGTCGGTTTTACCGGTTTTTGAAGAGGTTGCCTCAAGCGTAACCATGTAGGTGCCTGGGTTTTCAAAACGGTGTACCGGGCTGGGCCCCGTGGAGCTGTTGTTTTTGCCGGATGCAGGATCTCCGAAATCCCATTTGAATTTATCGGCATTCCTTGATGAATTGGAAAAGATAACATCTACCGGGGCATATTTCCCACCGGAAGAAAAGCTGAATTCTGCGACCGGTGAAGCCACGGGCTCCAGAATATTGACCTTTCCTGTAACCTGATGACTTTTCCCCGTATTCTTGTCCAGTACCGTCAGGGTCACTATGTATTCCCCTGGTCTTTCGAAGGTATGTTTTGGATTCTTCTCCTCAGAGCTGTTGTTTACTCCCGATCCGGGGTCGCCGAAATCCCACCTGAAAGAAGTGGCATTTTCGGAAGTGTTTGAAAAACCGACCGTTGCGGGTCCGGTAACTGAATTGTTGTCGATTGTGAAGCGGGCAAGAGGAGGTTTTGCCGCTTCGGTTACAACAACATCTGCGGAATAGGAATGGGACGCTCCCGTTTCATTCTTCACAGTCAGGGTGACCTTGTATTTCCCTGCCCGGGAATAGCTGTGCGACGGATTTTTTTCCGTGGATATATTTTTACTCCCGGAGGGTGAATCACCAAAATTCCAGGAATAACTGGTTGCATTGGCAGAGTTATTTATAAATCGTACCGTTGCAGGAGCGATTTCGTTGTTGTTCTCTATTTCAAAAGCGGCTACCGGCGATTTACGGCCTTCGGTGATGATCACCTGGCTGGTAAATAGGTTGCTTTGCCCCGTTTTACTGCTCGATGCTTTTAAAACCACAGGGTATTTGCCGGGAAGAGTATAAGTGTGGACAGGTGATTTTTCAGTTGAATAATTTTTCTCCCCGGATGAGGGGTCCCCGAAATCCCAATCATAACTGTCGGCATCGGTCGAGGTATTGACAAAAATGACTGAGGCAGGGGAAATCACATTGTTGTTCTCAATTTTGAAGCCGGCAACGGGAGGTTTTGGGGGACCGGCGACAGTGACAAAATCTGAAAATTTGCTGCTTTTGCCTGACTGCTCGTGGGTGGCAATGAGGGTAACCTCGTATTTCCCTGCATTGGAGTATGTATGTGCAGGATTAGAATCAGAGGAAGTATTTGAATTCCCGGAACCTGGATCCCCAAAATTCCATTTATAAGAATCAGCATCGGTGGAAGTGTTATTAAATACCACAATCGCAGGTGCACTCTCCGAAGAAAGGGTAAATACAAAACGGGCTACAGGTGTGGATGGTGCTGCGATGACCACCTCCTTATCCACCTGGTCAGTTAATCCGCTCAGGGAACTTTTAGCCTTCAGGGTTACCCGATAGGTGCCGGCTTTTTTATATTTAAAGGAAGGATTGGCTTTTGAGGAGGTATTGTTTTTTGCGCCGGCCGAAGGATCCCCGAAATTCCAGGAGAGTTGGTCCGCATTTTTTGACAGGTTGGTAAATCTGACTTCGTAGGGTGCTTTTTTCCCGGTAATCTGAAAACTGAAATCAGCCTTGGCAGGTTCGTGCTTCTTAATTTCAACACTCTGGTAAAATGTGTTGCTGATGTCAAGCAGGGAATTTTTCCCTTCAAGGATGATTGTGTAGGTACCTCCGTTCTTAAAGATATGCGAAGGATCCTTTTCGGTGCTGAGGTTGTTCATCCCCGACTCGGGATCCCCGAAATTCCACCGGTATTCATTCACATTTGAGGAGCTGTTGCTAAATTTCACCTCACAGGGGGCATACCCGTTGTTGCTCAAAGAAAGGATCCGAAAAACCACCTGAGGTTCACTCAATTTGTAAGCAAACAAATTGACCTTGACCTTGCTGATATCTTCCCTGAAATCATTCTTATAGTACCATACGATCGATTTCTCATTTCCGGGGGGGATTTTGCTTCCGTAATCACCATAGACCGAGTTTACCTGGACCTTTTCCCCATTATAGGTAATCATGAGAATAACATCATAAAATTTAGCTCCATCAGGGGCGGGAGCATCATAGGTGATCAGCATCTTATCATCCGAAATTTCCGTTTTAACATTCACGGCATAGTTCTGCTGACCGGAAAGATGGTTGACCGACAGAAGGAGGAAAAAAGTGAGAAAGGTCAGTAAATGTTTCATGGCGCCGGCTTTTTGAAAAAAATCAATCTGCGATTTGTTCCGTTTATTCATTAATAATAAATACTCTGTAAGGAAGAAGGTTGACCGATTCCAGTTTTAACCTTGTCAGCAATCCTTCAGTTTTCTGTTCCAGATCCTCCCCTGAAAGGGTGCTTCGGGGGTCAAGGGTCAGGCTGATATCAACAGAGCGGCACAAGCCCTTATTATGGTCATGATGCAGATAAGTACCCTTGCTGATATCGGCTTTAAGCAGGTCAGATCCAAAATGTTCGTAACAGAGCGCTTTGATATCCTCAGGGGTAACAACCCGTCCTTTTGAAAGGAGGGTTCTCCTCAGTTTGTTCATTCTCTCCTCTCCTGTCAGTTTCCGTTTACCGCCGCTGGTGGCTGTAACAAAAACGACGCTGTTGGGATCAACTTCATTGGCACGGTGAACGGTCATTCTTGAGTCTGCCCTGATATTGTTCCCCATTTCACCGCTGGTTGACCAGAACTGAACAAAGGCTCTTTCAAAATTTGATTTTGAGTTAAGCATCACATAAGGGGTGGATTCCCTATTGGCATTCGTTGTATCAAGCCGCTGTTTTAACCTTGTGATGATCTGATCAAGTTGTTTCAGTTCCGTTGAAATCATGTCCGTTCCCAGCAGTGCAAACGAAGCACGTTCATCCCTGATCAGTTCTGTCAGGTGGTTTATTGCTTCAGCTGCATCAAGCGAATCGAACCGGGCAACACCTCCCTGCCTGATCCAGTAACCGTCATCCGCCGAACCATTGCTTTCAAAAGATTGCAGGGGCTTGAAACTTCCCCCTTTGGAATCGGTGATATTTCTGATATCAAAGAAAAGATCCTCGGTGTTTAAAGGAATGATATTTAGTCCCTTGGTGAGGATTTGCGAGAACTCCCTGAGTTCCCTGTTGATGACCGGGAAGCAATTTATGGAAACCACCAGGGCAGATATCATTTCAGGAGTAACCGGATAGGGCAAACAAAGCTCAATCCACAACAAATCTCCCGGGATCGATTTCAGGATATGGCCGGGGAACCTTCTCCTGATTTCTTCAGGGATTGAATCAGGCTGGGCAAGATGTTTCATCGAATAATTCCCATTCTCCAGAATCACGAACCTTTTCCGGTATAAATCATTCACATAGCGACAGATCCTGAATGAAAGATCATTCTCTTCTTTCAGCATTTCATTCAGGGCATTGCGGGGGAGTTCCGGTTCAGTTTCAAATCCTGGCCTGAAAACCACCTTCTGGTTATTAATTTTCCATGTTCCCGAAAGAAGCGCATTTAACATTCGCTCTTCATACTGTTTGTTTTTTAATGCAAACATC
>Ga0123335_1000499_pt1 | contig 66496 bp, 55 predicted proteins | sample BiotimSIPDNA_2_FD_89707 | JGI IMG/M metagenome (GOLD analysis project Ga0123335, IMG submission 89707) | Anaerobic biogas reactor microbial communites from Washington, USA - Biogas_R2 time_0 SIP DNA | ecosystem: Engineered > Bioreactor > Anaerobic > Unclassified | place: Washington, USA... | reverse complement strand
TTCACTGATTAATCCGCCACGTTCCTGCAGCGCGATCTCCAAGTTGCTGACAGCTCTGCCCAGCAATCCACGTTTAACGATCATTGATATGTTGGCTTCTGAAACAGCGGTTGAAATCATCATGACGTTGATGTTGTTTCTGCCCAGCACGTCAAAGACTTTAGCGTAGCTGCCAGGTGCACCGACCATTGCAGCGCCGTAAACGTTCACCATCGCCACGTCCTTAATCATGGCTACTGCCTTAACTGGTTTGGTTTCGTTTGCCGCTGGGTCTTTTGTGATTAATGTACCCATGTTTGCTGGGTTCTGTGTGTTTCTTATGCGAACAGGAATATTTTCTTTGCTTACTGGACCCAAAGCTCGTGGATGCATGGCTTTTGCCCCGAAAATCGCCATTTCTGCGGCTTCGTGGTAGCTGAGTTGCGGTAGCATGCGTGCTGCTGCTACAAGTTTGGGGTCAGTTGTCATGATTCCGTCCACGTCTGTCCAGATCCAGACTTCGTCAGCTTTCAGAGCTACGCCTAGGATTGTTGCGGTGTAGTCTGAGCCGCCTCTGCCGACGGTGGTGACGATGCCGTCTTGGTTTGCGGCTATGAAGCCTGTGACTACTGGGATGACGCCTTGCTCCATTACTGGGTCTAAGCGTTCGCGGAGCAGGTGTGTTGTGTAGTTCATAAGTGGGTCTGCTTCACCGAAGTTCGAGTTGGTGACTATGCCTGCTTCTTTTCCTGTGAAGAATTGGCTCTGTGCCTTGTAATCGCGTATTGCGCCGCAAACGATCGGTGCTGATAGGCGTTCGCCGAATGACATTACGTAGTCTTTGGATTTTGGTGTTAATTCGCCTACGTAGCAGATGCCTGTGAGGACTTTTTCGAGTTCAGCGATGCTTTTCTCGGTGATTTCAGTAACTTCTTTCTGGATTGTTTTGCTGGTGATTGCTTCTGCTATTGCGTCTGTGTGCTTTTTTAGCAGGCTTGCCGTGAAGGCTTGGATGTGCTTTTCGTCGCTTCGTTGTGCTTGGCAGCCTGTTTCGATTAGGCTGTTAGTGACTCCTGCAAGCGCCGAAACAACTACGGCAACCTTGTTATCTTTACTGTACTGTGTGACTAAGTCGGCTACGTGTCGTATGTTGACGCCGTTGCCAACGCTGGTTCCACCGAACTTCATTACTATTTTCATGTCTAGCTTCAGCCTTTCTTATGTTAGTAGTTTAGATGCTAACTTATGTCTAATATCTAAGAGGTCTCTTAAAACTGCACCTGCCGTTTCAATCGAACCTGCACCTCTGCCGATGATTGTTTGCTCAGCGGCGAATTGGCATTGATACGTTACTGCGTTAAGCACACCGCTGACGCACAGTGGGCTTGTTTTTGGAATCTCTATTGGCTTCACTGTTGGCTTGTTTTTGCCGTCGATTGATCCGATGAGTTTGATGCTGTTGCCCCGTTTCGCTGCTTCGTCAAGCATTTCAAGGGTTACGTCTCTGATGCCTACTCTGTCAACGTCTTTTAATGTGACTTTCTGGTTTAGGATCCAGTTTGCGAGGATAACGGTTTTGCATGCGGTGTCGAAACCGTCGATGTCCATTGATGGTTCACGTTCAGCGTAGCCGAGTTTCTGGGCGCTGCTGAGTGCGTCTTGGAAGGATACGCGGTTCTGGGACATCTCGGATAGGATGTAGTTGGTTGTGCCGTTTAGGATGCCTTTGATGCCAAGTATTCTGTCGCCTATGAGGCAGCGTTTGGCGAATTCAAGCATTGGTGTGCCGCCGCCGACTGTGCCGCTGAAGCGGAAAACCACATTGTTGTATTCCGCGAGTTCCGTGAGTGCTGGCATGGCAAGTGCAAGTGGTCCCTTGTTGGTTGTTACCACGTGTTTGCCTGTTCTAAATGCCTGAGTAATATGTGAAATCGCTGGTTCAGCAGTCTGGATGTTAACGGGCGTTACTTCAACGACGACTTCAGCTTCGACCTCTTTAATGACATCTAACGCTTTGATGCCGGGAACGCCAAATTCGGGATCAGCGGAGATCGGGTAACCCTTCTGCTTGATTGCATCAAGTTTCTCGGGGCTTAAACCTCTTGGGTTGATTACTGCGCCGTCGATGTCTGCGATGGCGACGATTTTTGGGTTAAAGCCGTCTTTGACTTTCTCGTTGTAGCGCTGGGTTAATATGCTTGTTACGCCTTTTCCGACGACTCCATAGCCAACTAGGATAATTCTCATTGGTCTTCCTTACCTTGCAAGGATTGTTTTGGTCTGTTTTAAGCCTAATGCAGCTTCGATTGCCTTAATGTCTGCGTCAACCTCAATTGGCTTCTCGCACTGCTTGATTGCTGTGTCTGGGTCTTTGAGTCCGTGACCTGTGGTGATGCAGACAACTTTCTCGTCCGTATTTATGGTGCCGTTTCTGATGAGTTTCTTGAGTCCAGCGATGGATGAAGCGCTTGCGGGTTCGACAAAGATGCCTTCGACTCTCGCCAGCGTTTTTTGTGCGTCGAGGATTTCGTCGTCTGTTACTGTTTCGGCTGTTCCGTGTGATTCGCGGATGGCCGTCACTGCTTTTTTCCAGCTGACTGGTGCACCGATGCGGATTGCTGTGGCGATTGTTTCCGGGTTCTGGACGGGTGTGATTTTTTCGCTGTTGGCTTTGATTGCCTGCGCGATTGGCGCTGAACCTGCTGCTTGTATGCCCGTCATTTTAGGCAGTTTTTTGATTAATCCTAATTCGTAAAATTCCTTGAGTCCTTTCCACGCGGCGCTGATATTTCCTGCGTTGCCGACTGGGATGACAATGCGGTCTGGCGCTTCGTTGTTTAGTTGCTCGCAGATTTCGTAGCCGAGCGATTTCTGCCCTTCGATTCTGAAGGGGTTGATTGAGTTTAGCAGGTAAATGTCCTTGTGAGTCTCTCCCAACTTGAGCACAAACTCTAGTGCCTCGTCAAAGTTGCCTCTGACCTGGAGCACTTTGGCGCCGTGGATCATGGCTTGGCTGAGTTTGCCATATGCGATTTTGCCTGAGGGGATAAGGACTGTGCATTTGATTCCTGCGCGTGCAGCGTATGCTGCGAGGGCTGCACTGGTGTTGCCTGTTGATGCGCAGATTACGTGGCGGACACCTAGTTCGACGGCTTTGGTTACGCCGACTGTCATGCCTCTGTCTTTAAAGCTGCCTGTTGGGTTTTCGCCTTCGTTTTTGACGTAGAGGTTTTTGAGGCCAAGTTCATTGCCTAAGCGGACTGAGCGGTGGAGTCCTGTGCCGCCTTCGCCGAGTGTGACGAGTTTTGTGGATTCGTGGATGGGCATGAATGGGCGATAGCGCCAGACTGAGAGCGGTTTAGTTTTCCAGTCGCTAGTCTTTGCTGCTTCCGCTAACTCGTTTCCATCAAACTTGATTTCGAGGATATCGCCGCATTTCCTGCAGAAATAAACGATTTCGTCTATGCTGTAGGTTGCTTTGCAGTTTATGCATTCTTGATGTACCAAACTTTTGCATCTCCAGAGACTAACGACTACTGTAATGTTTAGTTGTCAGAGAAGTATCAGCGGTGGAATTAAAAATTTTGCTGTACCATCACAAAGAATTGGGGCAAATAAAGCATTGAGCAGATAAATCAAGGTAGAGGAATGCTGCTCTATCACGTGATTTTTTCTAGACCCCCCTTATTTATAGGCTAAACGTTTGCAGCAGAAAACTGCTTTGTAGCATGCGTCTGCTGATTCTAAAAAAGCGGAAGTTAAGCGGTTGCAAGCAGATTCACTTGGCGGCTATGCGTTTGCGCCAAAAGCCTATTGCGTTTGGCTGTTTGGGGCTTTGTTGCTCTCACAGTACCGCCCCCCCTTATAAAAAGCGCCGATTCGCAAGCCCTAAAACACTGAGGTTAGGAAGTGCATTATGATGTCGGGGAATAATCCGATTAGCACTGAAATTACCGCTAACGCAACCAATGGAGCCGTCATGGTCAGGGGGGCTTCTTTGGTTTTCTCCATGCCTGCTGGAGTAGGGCCGAAGAAGATGCGGATCGCCGGCCAGAACGTGTAGACGGCGGTTAGGAAGGTTGCGAAGAGGGCTAGGATAGCCAAGATCATGTAGGCTGTGCCTGTGAGGCCCTGCATGAATACGCCAGTGAACAGTATCCACTCCGCTTGGAAACCGCTTAGCGGCGGAATAGCGGAAAGGATCATCGCGCCAAGAAGGCACAGCGTCGCTGTCAGGGGCATTTTGCCTGCTAAGCCACCCATCTCTTTGATGCTACGGGTGCCAGTCTGCGTTACAAGGATACCGGCGACGGAGAAGAGGATAGCTTTGCCCAGTATGTGGCTGATGAAGTAGAACACTCCGCCTTCGACTCCCATAGCGTTCATGCTTGCGAGTCCTAAAATCGAGTAAGCGGTTTGTCCGATGGTTGAGCACGCGAAGAGGCGCTTAACGTCATCTTGCCCCATGGTGAGGTAGGCGCCGTAAAACATCGTGACTACTGCAAGTATCATGAGTGGCAGGCTGAAGAGCTGGAATGAGGCAAACATGTTCTGGAAGAGCAGGCGTGCGATCATGTATGTGCCGAAGCCCACGATGGTTGCTAACACGGCGGCTATCGAGGTTGGGTGCTCAGCGTGCACAAGAGGCAGCCAAACGTGGAAGCCAAAAGTACCCATCTTCATAAGGATACCTACAAGAATCAATCCGCATGCCAGCAAGCCTAAATCCGTGCCTGACAGCACAGACAACGAGGTAATGGCGAAGCTTCCCGCTTTAACGCCTGCAATTACGGCTCCGATCAGTAAAACCGCTGCGCCGATCTGTGTCCAGACAAAAGACATCATAGCGATGCGGTGGCGATCTTTGTAGCCGAACACATCCATCAGTATGTAGAAGGGGAACAAGCCCGATTCCAAGAATAGGAATAATTCGATGGTGTTTGTTGAGAGGGCACCTCCGATTAAGCCGACTGGGAACAGCAGGAACAATGCGTAGTAGAGCGCGTAGGTTCCGGGTTTGTCTTTGCCGTAGAGGTGCTCTATTCGGTGATCCATGTAGTTGATTGAGTAAACCGTCATGGCTGTGCAGATTATGCTCATGGCAAGCGCGACTGGTATGCTTAAGCCGTCGGCGAGGAAACCGAAGTCCAACTGGAACACAATGGTGCCCCAAGTGTAGGTTTCAACTAGTTGTCCGCCTTGCGTCCAGAGTTGCACCGCAACATATGCCAGTAATGCGGTTGAGTAGATTGTTGCTGCTGCAGCTATCCACCCTGTGTTTCTCTTAAGGTACTTGCCTAGGAAAGCGCAGAGTAATGCACCAATTAACGGTACTATAACAGCTTGTAGCAGTATTGAAGGAATAGCAGTATCCATTTTAGATGAAGCCTCCCAGCCAGAGTACGATTAAAGCGATAACAATCGTTACCAGAAGATAGAGCATGTTGATTCGCAGTTTCCCCGTTTGGATTCTGCTTAAGCCCCTGCTTAGCCATTTGAAGCCCTCAGGTATGCCGCCGTTGATGGCTTGATTCAGTGGGTCCTCGATATAACGTTGAACTCTCTTGCTCACCCAGATTGATGGTTCAACGAAGACTTTGTTGTAGAAGGCGTTGATGTACCAGCGGTTCCACAGGAAATTGTAGAGTGTTCGGCGTATACCAGTCTGCGGCAAAAGGTTGCTGGGGTTTGATGTGGGTTTGATGTAGAGGAAGTATGCGGGAACTGCGCCGATTAGAATCATCACTATTGAGACGGCTGCAACTAAAACTTCTAAACCTAAACCGCTGAGTCCGAGAAAGCCTGTGTGGGTTTCAGCAGCTACTTCAAGACCCATATTAGCGTAATAAGTGGAGAAAGCTGAGGACAGAAACTCGCTGACCAAAGGCCCGACTAAGCCGATCACGACTGTTAGGGCAGCCAATAAACCGTAGGGCAAAATCTCTATCCAGTGGCCTTCCTCGCCGTGGGCGTGGTCTTCAGCTAGTTTGCGGTCACGGAATTCTTCGTCGCGGTGGATGTTACCGTCTGGTGTGCCTGTATGGAATGCTAAACCCATCATACGACACACATAGAACGCAGTTAACACCACAGAGATCATCGCCACCGCAAATATCGCGTACTGCCCGCTTTCCAGACAGGCGATTAGTACGTTATCTTTGCTCCAGAAGCCAGAGAGCGGAAACACACCCATCAAGGCCAATCCGCCTATCCACATGGAAACCAAGGTGAAGCGCATCCTCTTGGTTGAGAGGTTCATGTGGTCAAGGTAGATTGAGCCTGCTGAGTGGATGACTACGCCTGCGCAGAGGAATAGGACGACTTTGAAGATGCCGTGGTTTATCAGGAAGAAAATTGATGACGAAGTTCCAGCAACTAAGGAGCCGGCGCTTAATCCTGAGATGCCCAACGCCAAAACCATGTAGCCGATGGCGCTCATCGTTGAGTACGCAAGGACTTTCTTGAGTTCCTTAGCAACCATAGCCTGCGTGCCGCCCAAGAAAGCGGTGAACGCACCGATTGCGCCAGCCATAATAAAGAATGTTAAGGCTTCAGGGTACGCCGGTGCTGCAACCCATGCGGCGAAGAAGAATATGGGCAGCATGCGCGCGATTAGGTAGACTCCTGCTTTAACCATGGTGGCAGCGTGGATTAACGCGGAGACGGGGGTCGGGCCGGACATTGCTTCGGGCAGCCACTCGTGGAATGGGAACTGAGCAGACTTTGCCAGTGGCCCAAGCAACAGCAGAACGCAGGTTAGCGCAAGTATGCCGGGGGTAGCAGCCATCGCGGGGAGCCATGTGCCAGCGGTCTGTATCAGCTCCATAAAGTTGAAGGTATGAGAGTACAGGTAGAGTATGATTATTCCCGCGAGCAGTGCGGTATCACCGAAGCTTGTCATAAGCAACGCTTTAAGGCCGTTGCGGCTGGGCTTCTGGAATGGGAAGGGTGCGGGTCCGCCTATCCAGTGTTCTTTTTCGTCGCGGTAGTAGTAGCCGATTAAGCCGAAGCTGCAGAGGCTGACCAGTTTCCAGCCGATGAACATTAAGATGAAGTTGTCCGCTAAAACCAGCAGCAGCATAGACGAGAGGAAGAGTGACATGAAGAACCAGAAGCGTGCGATGCTTGGGTCTTCAGCCATGTACTTGGTGGAGTAAATCATGATGAGCAGGCTTAGGAAGGATACGACGTTGGCTACTATGATGCTTAGGGCGTCGATGAGTAAGCCCGCGTTAACTTGGGCGCCTGCAATCTGGAACCAGAACAGGGCATGATCAATGCTGCTATTGTTGAGCAGTGACGGGACCATTAGTAGCGTCATTATGCAGCTTAGCAGCGTCGTGGATAGTACGGTTATGTTCATGGCTTTGCGGTTGACTTTGTTTAAGGCTAAAGCGGCTAAGGCGCCGATTGCCGGCAGTATCCAGCAGAGCCACGGTGCAACGTCGATTATCTGCATTCTACGGGTTACCTCCCAGAGAAATCAGTGCGTTCGCTGCGTCGCCTGCAAAGTTTACCAGCGGATCAGGCCAGACGCCAAACAATATAATGAGCACCATAAGCGCAAGGATCGGTATCAGCATCAGTAGCGGTGACTCTTTTATCTTCTCAACCGCCGGCGACGAAACCGGCTGGACTAAAACGTAGACAATGCGGAGATAGAAGCCTGCGGAGATGACGCTGTTAAGCAGAAGCGCAACACCCAGCCAAGTTAAGTCAGCTTGAACGGCGGAAGAGAAAAGCGTGAGTTCACCGGGGAAACCGCACAGCGGAGGCAACCCGACCAACGCAGCGACTGAGATGGCAAACGCAAACGCTGTTAGAGGCATCTTTCTGCCTACGCCCTGCATGCCAGAGATATCGCGGGAGCCGAGCCTGTAAATGATTGCGCCGGCGCAGAGGAAAGCGCATCCCTTCATGAGCGCGTGGTTGAAGAACTGCAGAAAAGTTCCGGTTAGGCCCAGTTGCGATGCCGCTGCGAAACCGATTAGCATGTAGCCGACTTGGCCTATGCTTGAGTATGCGAGCATCCGTTTTAGGTCGGTTTGCCTGAGTGCAGTTATGTTGCCGATAAGCATCGTTACAACTGCAAGCACGGCGAACGCCAGCGTCCAAGCGGTCTGGATTGGGAGGAACGCTGTGAAGAACACTTTAGCCAGCGCGTAAACTCCGGGGCCTATTACTATGCCTGAGAGAATCGCAGATATCGGGGCGGAAGCTGCTGAGTAGGCGTCTGGCAACCAGGTGTGCAGTGGGAAAACCGCAGTTTTTACGCCGAAACCAACAAAGACGAATACTGCGGCAAGGTAAATCCAAGCGTTCGGTGTAGCACCGCTTAAAGCAGCTACCAAGCCTTCAAAGTTCAATGTGCCCGTTAATCCGTAGATTAGTGAAATGCCGAATAGTGCGGTTGCGGAGCCAGCGGCGCTCATGATCAGGAATTTGAAGCCTGCCTCGATAGGTGTGCCTTCCTCTTTGAAGAACGCGACGAGCGCGTAGGAGGAGATGGACATGAGCTCCCAGAACACATAGAGCGCCAGGAGGTCACCTGCGAACACTATGCCGACCATGCCGCTGATCAATGCCAAAATCAGGGTGAAGTAGAATGGTGTTCTGCCGCTGTTTTCAACGTACGCGATTGAGTAGATAGTTGCCGCGAAGCCTAAACCTAAGAAGATAGCGGTCATGAAGATGCTTAAGGCGTCGACTCGAAGTGTGGCAAAGTTAAGGGCGTTGCTCGGCAAATAAACCGCTGCGTTGGCGACTACATCTTGGTATAAGCCGAATAACGCAACTCCAACCACTACCAGCGCAGCCGCGGCGAATACGCCGCATATTTTAGCCCTGTACTGCTTGGGAGACACCCAACCAAGTATAGGTGAAGCAACTGTGAATATCAGCAGCAGATCAAACGGTAACGTAAACATAGCGGCTTTTCTATCCCCTCAACTGTTTGAGTTCATCCGAATCCAAAGTTCCATAGCGCCGATACAGCAGCACAACAACTGCAAGAGCAACAGCGCTTAATGCACCCGCAAGCCCAATTGAGATAGCCGCAAAAGAGTGCCCCAGCGAATCCACGAAGCCCGGGGCGGCGTATGCGGCGAAAGTGATAAAGTTGATGTTGGCGGCGTTTACGAGCATCTCTACACCCAGCAGCAGCCGGATGAGGTTGCGTTTAGTTGCCAAACAGTAGATGCCCACGATGTAGAGGGCGAAGGAGAAGATGAGGTAGTAAGCGAGATCAAGCATCTTTGTTTTCCTCTCCGTTTCTCAATAATCCTAATGTAGCTGCTGCAGCCGCAAAGAGCACAAACGCCTGCGCAGTCACGGCTAAACCAGTGTTATTCCAAAGGAACCTGCTGTCCTCAGCGCCAACGTCGCCATTCACGCTCACGCTGCTGGCGGCTTGAGATGCTCCGAAGACTGGAAAACTCTGCTGTATGGCAATCGCGGCAAACAATACCATAGCCACGACCGCACAGACTATCCCGACGATGACTGCCGCGTTTAGCTTCATCTGATGCTCTCCTTGCTTGTGGTCAGCATGATAGCTGCGATGAAGATGGCAACTACAGCGCCTGCATAGATGAGAATCTGGAAGACAGAAACATAGGGCGCGTTTAGCAGCCAGAAGATGCCGCCGATGGAAATGCACATGCCGCAGAAGCCGATTACTGCATGCAGGATGTTTTTGGCTTCGATCGTGTAGAGTGCAAGAAGTATGGTGGCAACCATCAGTGCAATCTGAAGTACATCTTCCAGCGTCCAGCCACCCCCAGTTTATTAATCAAAAGCTTAATAGGATGCTTTATGCTTTTCGCAACAGGTTAGAAGATGGTTGGTGGATTAACATACGTTTTACCGATCGTTTTCGGTGTATCGCTAGCAGTCGCTCTGATTATCTACTGGATAGGCGGCAGGCTTGCGCCAAAAAGCATTCAGGGCACCGACAAGAACGCCCCGTATAGCTGCGGAGAACATGGCCCAGTAAAAGAGGCTAAACTGAACTCCGAGCGGTTTCTAACCTACGCCGTGTACTTCTTGATCTTCGACGTCTTCGCGTTCGCCGCTATGACGTCTTTTTACGCCGGCGGCTTTCTGCCAGTCATATACGCGCTGGTTGTTTTGACAGCCGTGGGCATGTTGATATTCGCACGTAAAAACTCTAAACAGAGGCCTTACCCATAATTATGGAGACAGGCAATCGATAATATTAAAAGCGCTATGAAACAATCAACGACTTTAAGGGGAGCATAAAAAGACGGTTGCACTTGAGATTGCCGAGATCCTCATATTTCCCGGCGTTCTATTTCTACTGATACTGGCGTTCCTCTACGAATGGATTGACCGCAAAACCTACGCGAAAATCCAGACCAGATATGGACCAGTCACCGCTGGACCCGGAGGCATCCTGCAGCCGCTTGCCGACTTCATAAAACTCCTCTCTAAAGAAGACATCGTCCCCGCAGTATGCGACAGAATACTCTTCACAGCCACCCCAATCATTTACCTCGCACTTCCGTTAACCGCACTTTTCGTTATGCCCATCGCGGGCAGCACCGCAATCGCAGCCTTCGAAGGCGACCTCGTCTTCATCCTATTCATCTTCGCATTAATGATCATAACCGTGTTTCTGGGCGGCTGGAGCTCAAGAAACCGCTACAGCCAACTGGGAGGCGCACGCGCAATGCTTCAGATGATAAGCTTCGAAATCCCGCTTGCATTGGCTTTAAGCGGTCCCGCAATCGCTGCAAAAAGCCTCTCCATCAGCGTCATTTCAATGTGGCAGGGCACCTCGACGTGGCTGATTCTGCTGCAACCAATCGGTTTTGTTGTGCTGGTTATCTGCTTGATGGCTGAGCTGGAAACCGCGCCATTCAATATCCCCGAGTCCGAGTCAGAAGTCGTAGCTGGCTGGCGCACAGAATTCAGCGGCAGAAAATTCGCCCTAATCCGCCTCGGCAAAAACCTCGAACTCGTCCTAGCATCCGCACTAATCGCAGCACTCTACCTCGGCGGCATCCAAGACCTATACTTCATCCCAGCAATCGTAGTCTTCCTGATCAAAACAATCGCAGTAGTACTGCTGATATCCTTCCTCAGAGCTATTTTTGCTAGGTTACGCCTTGACCAATCCATCGCGGGAATGTGGAAGTATCTGCTGCCGCTGGCTATCCTGCAGATTATCTTAATAGAATTAGGCATAGGAATAGCTTAGGCAGTTGCATTTTAGCGGTTTACTGTGTACTGCTTGCCGCTGGAGCAGGCGGTGCTACCTGTGCAGGCGAGACCGATTCCGGCTTAATCACAAGCGTACTCTTGTCAGTAACAGCCAACTCGAAAACCTTAGACGTCTCAAACACCTTACGCGGGCAGGTGTCAGCACACTGATAACAGAAAACACACCTATCCAGATGAATCAAAGGCCTCTTTTTACCGTCAACCACAACCATTTCAATCGCGTTAGATGGGCACTCCCTAGCGCACAGTCCGCAGCTGATACAATTAGAGAGGTTCAGCACCTGTTTGCCGCGGAATCCCTCTGCCACGTTTGCTGGCACCGCAGGGTACTTTTCTGTAGCCCGCTTTTTGAAGAGGTTTGAGAAGGCTTCTTTAGCGATTTTCGTGGAGAAAGAGTGCCTGGTCATGTTTTCACTTACCTGTCCGTACAAGAGAAGCAGGGGTCTAAGCTAACAAAGTTTACGGGGCAATCCGCATAGTTCTGTCCGATGGCGGTCTTTAGGAATGAGGGCAAGTTGGCGTAGGTTGGTGTGCGGACTTTTACTCGGTCTGGATTCTGGGTTCCGTTACTTTTCACGTAGTAAAAGAGTTCACCGCGTGGTGCCTCGATTGCTGCGGTAGATTCACCGGCAGGCACTATACGCGGCACTGTGACTTTGATTGGCCCTGTTGGCAGGTGGTCAAGTGCATATTCGATCATGCTTATGCTCTCCCCTACTTCGTCCATTCGCACGTTCATGCGTGCCCACGCGTCGCCTTCCTTGTAGACTATTTCTTTGAACGGAATCTCGCCGTATGCCTCATAAGGCTCGTCTTTGCGTACGTCGATTTCTAATCCGGAGCCTCTTGCGACTGGACCTACACAGCAGAGGATACGCGCGTCATCTCTTGAGAGCACGCCGACGCCCTGCATACGCAGCCTCAATGATTTGTCGTTCTGGTAGGTGTCCCTGTAGCCGGGTAGCTTACTGCGCAACGTTTCAAGTGTGGCTTTAATCTTTGGGATATGGTCGGGGTTTAGGTCTCTTCTGACTCCGCCGATAGCCATGAGTGAACCGTAGACGCGGTTGCCGGTTGTTAATTCAATTAGGTCCATGATTGGTTCTCGGTCGCGCCAAAGGTACTGGAAAAGGGTGTCAAAACCCATTTCTAAGCAGGCGTGCCCCAAAGTTAGCAAGTGACTGTGAAGCCTGTTGAGTTCCAATGCGACGGTTCGGATGTATTTAGCTCTGGGCGGAACATCTACGCCCAAGATTTTTTCCACAGCGGCGACGAAGACCCTTGCATGTGATGGGTTGCAGATGCCGCAGACACGCTCCACAAGGTAGATATCGCGCAGATAGGTTCGTGACTCGGTGGCTTTCTCTATACCCCTATGCACGTAGCCCAAGCGGGGCTCAACGTTGGTTACTATTTCCCCCTCCACCGTTACGGAGAGCTTCTCTGGCTCAATAAGCGCCGGATGCTGCGGTCCGATGGTTAATTTGTAAACGTTCGGGTCATCGGTTTCCTCTTGCGGCGGAGATGGAACAAGCTTTACCTCAGCCATGTTCACGTCTTTTCTCAGCGGGTAAACGCCGATTGGCCAGTTCTCTGAGAGCATAAAGTGGCCAGAAAGTAGGTTGCCCTCGTAGGTTACGCCGAGCAGGTCGGTGCCTTCTAGCTCCGCGAAGCTTGCGCCCGGAAGCAGGTCAGTGATTGTCTGGGTTTTCGGGTCGGTTTTAGGTACTTCTGTTTTAATGGTAAAGTAGCCCTTTGTTAGGCGCATATGGTAGTAGACGCCGAGGTTTTCGCCGAGGTCTAGGCAGCTGATTGTTGTCAGCGCCGATTTCTTGTCGGCGTCAAGTATCACTTTGAGTATGTCATGGACTTTTGTCGGTGGCGCCTGCACGGCTGACATGGCACCAGTTTGGATTGGCAGGTTGTCTGCTTTAAAAGACGCTCCGACTAGCTTGGGTATATCGAGTTCTTGTATGTTCTCTGTTTGAGTCATGTTTATGCCTTGTTTGAACCTGAATTAGATGACCCTTGACTTTGGAGTTAACTATGCGCAGGCTGTAACCTGCTTTAAGTTTGAATGTTCTATGTAGGCTTTATTTTTATCTATCTAAACTCGTCGTCTAGACGAGGTAATCGCAAAATTCGCGTATTACTAAATTGAAACGCCACTACTACCTACCTCAGAAGCAGGTCCCCCGCCCTCCTTGATTGCCAACAGAGCCATCAGTGTTTTTAGGGCTTAGCGGATTTAACGTAGACTTCCACCTTAACCGCCGAAGCCTCAGCGCCGATGAACTCAGACAGCGATCCAACCCAGTCAGGCGTCGAGTCAGCCGTGAAACCCACCGTCTCCGAGATCCCGCGCCACAGCAGCGCCTTATCGTAGTCCCTTGCGTCCTGAGGCATAAACTCGAAAATACTGCGGCTAGCCACTATTACGAGCTTCTTTTTCATACGGCTGATGGCGACGTTAATGCGGTTAAGGTTCAGAAGGAACTCGCTTTCTGTGCGCACGTAGTCGGGGTCGCTTACGCAACTTGAGATGATGATGAAGTCTGCTTCGCCGCCCTGATAGCGCTCAACTGTGTCCACGCGGAGGTCTTTGCAGCCGTCTGGCAGAAGGTTCTTGAGCAGCCCCTTCTGGGCGTTATGCGGCGTGATAATTCCCACCTTGTCGGTTGGAGCGCTTCTTACCAGCGCATTTACGATTGCTGCTTCTGTGAGGTTTGATTGGAAACTCTCCGCCTCATCATGCACAACCAGCACAAACACGTTCTCAGGCTCCAATGCTGCAGCTAAACCCGCGGTTTTTGCTTGAGATGTGGGTAGCAGTTCGTTTCGGTTAGAGCGGAAATCAATCTGGTCCTTCTCGTACACCCACTCGCGGAGAAATTCAGCGACAACTTTGTGACATCGATGGCTTTCGCATAGGCGCTCAGTGGGGATGTTTGCGGGGTGGCGGCAGACGATGCGATCCATCCCAAGATCCTCGTTACGAAGCAGCCTTAGAAAGTCCATGGCTGATAGGAAGGACGCCATCTCCTCGAGTGTGCGGCGGTCTTCTTTTTCCCAGTTATGCGCCACAATCGGCGGTAGCTGGCGGTGGTCGCCTGCGACGAGGATTTGGCTGTTCTTGGTTAGGAAGCTGCCTGATAAGATGAGTTCGGGGAGCCGCATCATGCTTGCCTCGTCAACCACGAGCAAATCGAAGAAGCCTTCGCCCCAGGGCGGTTCTTTGTCACCGATTTTCTTCATCAGCCCATAGAGCCCCGGTGAAGTTAAGCATAGAACCACAGGCGCGCCTATAACGGAAGTAGGTGTTAGCGAGATCTGGTTCATTAGGCAGCCGGAGAGTTCCTGAACGGTATCCGGGTCTTCGTTGTAGTTGAAGTACTTGACTCCCGGCAAAATGGCTGCCTTGTCAATGTCGCTGCTAAGCACACGGTATATTCTGAGGTCTTTAAGGTCTCTGCCGCCTTGGCTGGTGTATTCTTCCCAGCAGCGTGCGAGTTTAGCAACAAATTCCTGAATTGCCTTGTGTGTCGGCGCAACCATCAAAACGCGGCATCGGCTGTTAGCCCTGTGAGCGGCGATGTGGCTGAGAACAGCCAGCTGGAGTGTTTCTGTTTTTCCGGTGCCAGGCGGACCCTGAAGCATAACGATCGGTTCTTTACTAAACACTTGGTCTACGAAGCGCTTCTGCTCGGTCTTCGGCGGAAGCCTGCGACCTTCAATCCACTTGAGAAACTTCTCGGCGGCAGCTTTGGGTAGAGCATTGTGCGTTGAGCCGCCGGTTTTTCCAGCTAAATACTCAGCCAAAAGGCAGTAAAGCACATTGTTTGCTGCATAGTCGAGGCACTTCGCTGCGCGATCAGATATAATGTCGTCGGCGAGTTCGTCGAGGATATAGTAGCGGCCTGCTTCGAAGAGCTGCAAGAATTTGCTCTGAGCGGCTTTTTCGGGGTCTGTGGTTGGGAGGTTGTGCCAGGCGCTGTATTTGCTGCCCTTGCCTCTTGGCCAACTGACCACTTTAATCATGATTTCCAGCTTAGGCACATCTACCTTGTCAACTATTGCCCGAGCCGATTTCTCCACCTCGGAGGGGGAACGCTTCTCTGCTTCCTCAAACTGCCCATGCTCGTTCCTGCGAAGCTCAGTGACAACCATCCAATCGCCGCTGCTGGAACCATCTGAGCCTTTAACGCGGCACGCGTTAGCGACACAATCAGCTTTAGGCAACCCGATGCCCTCATACACCAATTTACCCTTGACAATGAATTCCCGGTCAAACTCGTCAACTCTGGTGCACTGGAAAATCACCGAACGCCCCGACGCCACACGCTGATATGGCAACATGGCGTAGTGCTGATACATCTCTTGGCGCTTAGAGAAGTACTCCAAATCCAGAAACTCGCGGCAGCTACGCTCCAGCGTGGCGTCGCCCAGCGAGAACTCGCTGATTCTTGGCACGGCAATTGGCTTCTTGCCCAGCCTGCGGTTGCGGATGTTAAGTGAACGCTCAATATGCTCAATGGCCAAACAGATCTTCTGACCCATCAAGCTGAGTTCCTCGTCTGTTATACGGCGGTTTTTACTTGTGTAATCGCACCATTTGCGCTTGTCAAGAAGGATCTTGGCTGGGCCTTTAACTTGCTCGAAGTGGTCTAAGCGACCTTTTGCGCCCCAAATGTATTCGATGGGCAATTGGTCGCCGAATCTGGCTCTGGCTGGGTAGTAACCGTCGTTTAAGCCCTCTTTAAGAAACGCTATTGTGCCGTCTGAGTTTCGGTGGAACGGAAGCGAATAATTGAACAGGCCATCGCGGAAGACCAAGCTGAGGTCTAATAGGGAGCCGTCTTTGCGTTTCGCGGTCCAGTTGTGGCGGTCAAAGAAGCTTGCTTGCTCCAGAATCGGCAGCAACCCGGAGCTGTGGAAACGCAGTGCCTTGCGATGCACCACTTCGTCCTGTATTATCGAAAACATAGGCTGATCAATTGCCTGCCGAAGCCCAAGTAGATCGCGGATGGCGCGCGCACTAATCAGCGAAGGCTGACGACAAACCGCCTTCATCAGCACGTCGCGTTCTTGGCGGCTGAAGAAGTAAAGGTGAATCGGCGCCTCGTCGGGGCTGCCTACGGCGTTGGCGACTTTTGTTATTGCATCCGTTAAGCCTTTGAAGAAGGTCTCCATGAGCGCTTTTTCCTCGTCAAGGCACTGGGCGCGGTCGTCGGGCAGACTGTGGATAACCTGCGAAATCTGCTGCGGTTCGCCTCTGTAGCGTGTGCAGCTTACTTTAGCGCTCAGCATAGAAACCACATCGAGCATATAGTCCCACTCTACGAAGAGGTAGACGCGGACTAAACCGTCGGGGCTGTAGAGAAGCGGCGAATCGGTGCCGGCGGATGGACTGTCCTCTGGCAGACTGCCGTAACCGGTTCCAGTCAGCCACGGCATCCAGCGGCTCTTGTTCGCGTTGGGACTGCCGGGCCTTATGCCGCCGAGCATAAACTGCGCACGCTCAATAAGCCAATCCAGCTTGGCGCCCACTATTGGGTCAGTTGAAAGCTCATGAACCTTCGCGGGGTCTTTTGCGGGGATGGTTTTGAAGTCGTAGGGTCGCATGCTTGTGGTAGCAACGACGGTTTTGAGTTTCGCTAAGTCTTCGAGGCGTTCTATTCCATGGTGGCTCAGCGCCTTCTGCTCGCCGCGGCTTAAATTCAAAAGAGCTATACTTTCGTTTTCTACCGAGCAGACGACGCAGCATTCGTTGAAGCCGCAGTTGTCACATCGCCAGCACAACTGGTACTCGACTTTCTCAAGCGGCGTGTTGTGAATGCGGTTTAACTCGCCGTTTTTAGCCAGCAAACGTTCGACGTCTTGGATTAGGGGGCTTAGTTTGAATTTAGGCAGTTTATCTGGGTCGAGGCTTTCAAGGCTGGTTTCGCGGTTGATTACTCCGCCCTCAATCTCCACCTTAGCGGATAAGCCGCCAAGTTCCCTTGAGAGCAGGATAACGTAGATTGCTACTTGGATGCGGTGGGCGGTCTGCTCTTTCCAGCTGGATTTCAATTCGAAGATACGTACGCGGACTTTGCCGTCCTTTAGCGGCCAAACCACGATTAAGTCGGCGATGCCTTTAACGTCCCAGACGCCGATAGGTCCCTTCATGGGCACCTGATAGAGCAGCATCGGGTGGCCGTCAGCTTTTTCGCCTTCGCTTATCTGGTGCTCGATAATGTAGCGGAGGTTATTCATTGAGTCAACAGCTTTCTCCCAGCCTCGCTTACCAAACGCGTTTGGGTCATAGCATGTGAAATCCATGTAGTCAGCTGCTTTGGCTCTGAGTTCAGCTACTTTTTTCTCTTCAAGCGCTTTGCCTGTGCCGTATAGCAGCGGGCTGATGGGTTTGAAGGCTTCAGGCCAAATGCGTTTGCGGACTTCCTTGCCTTCGAATTTAAGCTTGAAGAACCGTGGGCAGCAGTTGAAACGGATGTACTCGGCGATGCCGGAGGCTGTTAAACCTGAGCCTTCAGCCGGCTCACCATCGTCGTCTTCGCTTAATTCTATGCTGAAGTCATCCTCAACCAACCCTGCCGCCTCCCCACTGATGTTTTATCTTGCTGACTCTATCTTGTGAGGAAGCTTTTGTATTTACCGTTGATATCCGCTTAAGCCTCTTGGTAAAGCATACGCCGCCTCTGTCGAGAAACTAGTAAAATCACAAGCTTTGAGATTGATAATTGTGAATAAGAAAAACGAAAGAAAGACAGCTAAAGGCAAAAGAGACGAAAAAAGCGGTTACTTTTTCTTTCCCTTTGGTGGAAGATTTGATAACTGTGCTTTTTTAGCTGCTTCTTTTTCGCGTTGAGCTTTCTTTTCTTGCTCTTTGCGGGTGTTAATGTTTTTCTTTTTCATGTTCGGCATAGGTACATCACAATTGATCAATCAAATGTCGCAAGTTACACTAAAATATTACTCTTTTCAGCATCTAATTAGAGAAATAGGCGATTGCTGGGTGGATAATCTTTATCAAAAAAGAAGCCTATTTCATGGTTGGTTTTAGAAATTGACAACAAGAACCCTGCTATGCGGCTGCGTTTATGAAGAAACCGAGTGGATGCTGGTGCGTGTAAAAGAGTGTGAGAGGCACTACAAAGCGCGTCACCGAAAAGTGGAGTATAGGCCTAAAGCGGAATGCAACCGCAACGATACACGAGGAGAATAGGCGCATTTCTGTCTGCTTAGAAGACGCTTTATGGCAAAATCTAAAAGACGATGCATCAGTTAAATAAACAATTAAAGCAGGCAGAGAGATTTGAAACAGTACTGGTTCCATATAACACTCCTAATACTAATTATCCTACCGATAGCATTACTCTACACTTTTGATTACATTAACATCGAGGGCTACAATCACCGCTGGGACCCTGAAACAAACACTTTCCAAGACTGGAACAACACTTTTTTTAACAGCAGCTTTACCTTCGACGTCACGTGGAAAGGCAGAATGTTCTACCTCTTTTTCGCATGGTTCTTAGTTATGGAGGCAGCATTCGGCTGGCAGGAAATGAATAAGCGGAAAACACAAAACCGCATCCTCCTCGCTTCATCTCTTGCATGCGCGGCTATCCCAACAGGCTACATTTTAGCAACAAACTTTCTTGGACTTGACCTATCCCTTCTGCAGGCAGGAATCACCGCAGGCATTCCGGCGGTTTACTCTGATAACACACCCTCAGATTTTCTGCATCTATTCTGGCCTCTCTCGTTTGAGTACCTTATTTTCTTCGCCTTTTTTACAACAGCAATAATCTTAGCGTATAAGCCCAAGGGAATCAAAACTTTCGCTATCTCACTTTCGCTCATTGGAGCAATAGGCATCGCATACCTGCTTGACACTGTCTTTCCATTCGGCGTTTTAAAGCCGCTTCAGGAATTAGCTCTGCCCATAACTGCGACTACTGCGGCACTTTTTGATTTGCTTGGCTACAAAGTTATGTTTACTTTCCCTGTAAATTCAGGCGACTCTATGCTTCCGGCGCTACTGGTCAACAATGGTACATCAGCCGCATCCGTCGCGGTATCGTGGGCCTGCGCGGGGGTTTACAGTTTACTGCTCTATGTGCTGGTAATGCTTGTATTCTTTAAGAGAACAAACATATCTTCCTTCAGAAAACTGCTATACTTTGTTATAGGGTTAGTCGGAACATTTTTCGCTGCAGTGCTAAGAATCTTTGCCATCATCCTCGTGTACCTTTACGACGGAAAAGCCGCTGGAGTAACGTTCCATAACACCTACGGGGAACTATTTGGGTTTACTTGGATTTTTGGTTTTATCCTTATGATAGTGTTGATTGAGCGTTTCTCGCTGGTGGAGAGAACGCAGATTGGCATAGCGAAGCTGGGGTCAAGGTTTAGAATCGTTCAGGAAAGCAGAAAAGACGAACCTGCGTAGAGTGTCGGTTGCTTTACAGTGGCTCAATCTGTTTATCGTTTCAGCTCTTGCCTAACAGCCCGTAGAGCCCTAAACTCTGAAAAAACGACTTTCGGCATCTTTTTTACACTGTAAACTTTACTGCCCCCGACTCTTTCCCGATAAGTAATCGGTATCTCAGCTACTCTGTACCCGTTAAGGGACATCCGAGCGGTGAATTCCAGCCAAAAATTGTAAGGAGAAAACTTTACTTCCCTCACTATTTCGTGGGCAAGATTTACCCGCATAAGTCGCATTACGCTGGTCACGTCCCGGCATTTAACCGGAAACATCACATGCTCCAGCATCTGAAGGCCTCTTGAGAGCATACGTCGGTATGGCGGCTCGCGTCGAGTCATACGCCTGCCCATAACGATGTCAGGCGAATCCCGCTGCATGATACTCCAAAGTTTGAAGAAGTCGTCAGGGTCATATTGCCCGTCAGAGTCAATAGCAACCACATAATCATACCTGTCGGGATTAATGTGTAGAAAAGCCTCCCTCATTGCACACGGGTAACCCTTCTTTTGAGCTGAAACCTCAGCGTATAACCAGGGAACATCTTTTTTCAGTCTCCCAAGAACTTCTTTAGTTCCGTCAGTGCTACCGTCCTCAAAAACCCAAACGTCAACATTATCCATTTTTGTTACGACTTTTTGGTGTAGTTCGAGTATTGTATCTTCGATAGTGTCTGCTTCGTTGTAGACTGGCATAATCAGAGCTATCTTTGAGTCTGGATCAGGTAACGGTTCTCTGAGGTTTTTTTGCATAAGTACCCTTACTCATCAGCGTTCTAGGAGCAGCCTATCCAAATTCGATTTTACGCTGTCAACACGGTGATTAGAGAAGTACCAGTCGATTGTTTTCTTGAAACCCTCACGGTACGTAACCTGTGGCGCCCAGCACAGGACATCCTTTGCTCTGGTTATATCAGCGGCTCTTGAAGCGACACCCTGAGGTTTACTTGTGTCCCGTGCAATCTGCTTTGGCTTCCACCCGACAAGATCGAAAACCAGATCGATCGCCTGATTAATCGTTAAACGGTCGCTTCTGCCCGCGTTAACTGAGGAGCCATCCTCGATTTTCTGACAAGCAGCCACTAAGGCATCAACGATGTCTTGCACGTAGGTAAAGTTGCGGTCTTGCTCGCCGTTACCCCAGATAACGTATGGATCCATTTTGATGAATGCCTTAGCTATGAGTGCGACAATCGCGTGTGTCTCGTTCTCACGTGGACCATAAGCCGTGAAGATACGCACAGCCGCCGTCTTCATACCGTACTCTCTATGGTAAGCCTTCAGGGCCATCTCGCCCATCAGCTTTGCCCAGCCATACTCCAAATCAGCAAACGCATTATCACGCTTGAACGGGTCAGCATCCGCTTCCTTAAGGAGATAACTTGAGCCGGCTTCACCCTGAAGGTAAGATGGGTAAACACAGGCCGAACTTGCAAAACACAACTTCTCAACCCCTGCTTTGCATGCCTCTTCAAAAACAAGCTGATCAAGAATCATATTGGAGCAGCATTCAGCTGGATGAATGTCTATGTAGCCTCTACCGCCATGAAGTGCAGCAAGATGAAAAACAACATCGACATCTTTTACCATACGCCGTGTAAAGCTTCGGTTCTTCAGGTCGCCCCTAAAAACTGTTAGTGACCTATTCTTCCATTGTGATGAGTTGATCTTTTTGAATGGGTAGTTGAGGTTTTCTAGTTTGCCGCTGGAGAAATCGTCAGCGACAGATACTTCGGCGCCGGCTTTTAGAAGTGTGTCAACCAAATGGCTTCCGATGAATGAAGCGCCGCCTGTTACCAGAACGCTTTTACCTTTCACTGTTAGCCCTCTCTTGATGAGATTCATTTGAGACTGTTTTCTTTTTATGTCTTTGCATATTCTGCATGTTGGAAGAATTAATCTTAATACATTGAAGCGATTATAGTAAAAGAGCGACATAACATTCAGATGATTAAGGAGAAAAATTAACATCGCTCGCTTACGTACAGCAACCATTGTTCAGCTAGTCGTCGGAGCCGCAATAGTGCTTTGGCTGCTTCAAATAGCAGACATAGGCGACACTTTCTCGGCTATACTGCAGATAAATGTGCTTTACTTGTTGGCGGCTGCATCGCTTTTTGTTGTTTCATCCACTCTTGTGGGGTTAGCATTGTATGTGCCCTTAAAACAAAGTGATCCCGTGGTGCCAGCTGGGAAAGTGGTATTGGCTAGCTTCGGCGGGCAACTGCTAAGTGACGTTACCCCTGCTAGGTCAGGCTACTTCTTAACACCGATTTTAGTCAACCGCTTGGCTAACGTTCCAATTGAGAAGGGAATGACTGGTGTTCTTGCCACGGGAGCAATCAATGCCCTCGTTAAAGCGGCGGTATGCCTGATTGGTTTGGCTTATTTTATCAGTTTTCTGCCGCTACCAGCTTCAGTAACGAACTCCCTGATAGTTGGAGTCGCTATTCTGCTTGTCGCAGGCGTCTTTTTACTCTTACTAATGTGGGAGAAGCGTATGACAAAAGCGGTCGCCAAAATGGAGGGGTTACCGCTGATTGGGAAGAAGCTGCATAAAATAACGGAAATGTTTACCGATATCCAGCGCCAAAGCGGTAAAGTAAAGCGTTCCTTCGGAGTAGTGACGCTTCTGATTTTAGCGTCATTAATCGTGAATGCTGCTGCGCTGTACTGTGTTTTTATTGGTCTCTGGCATGTTCCAGCGCTTAGTCTGCTTGATTTCTTTTTGCTCGCGTCTTTTGCTTCGGCTTTAACCTATGTGCCGATAACTATAGCTGGGCTGGGTGTTCAGGAAACGGGCTATGTTCTGCTTCTGCAGCTTCTTTTGGGATTGTCGCTTACGGCTATTGATCCGAGACTGTTGGCGTTTGCGTTTATAACTAGAATTCTGTTTACGGGAACGGATATTATCGGTTTGGGCTCATTGGTTAAAGTTGGATTTAGACTGGAAATGAAGGCAAGCCAAAAATAAATTTTAAGTTAATAGAAGAAAAGGGTGCTGCCCTGCTACTTCATCGTCTAAAAGTTTTTGCAGAAACAGCCGTTTTTGGTTCTGCATTTGTTTTAGGTTGCCGGTTGGTTGTGGCGACTGTACAAGCAAGAAAGCAAAAAAACAATTGTTATTTTTATCAGGACAAAGAAAAAAAGAAAAAGGAAAGTTGTTTAACGGTTGAATTTTAGCGCTATCGTTTTTGGTTTCTTTATCAAAACTGCTCCGGCAACAACAGCGAAAGATGACAGCGCCAGTATGATAACTGTGCTTAATGATTCAGGAACTGGTTCCATCGAGTACGGAACGTATCCCCAACCGTCAGGATTGTCGGCGGTAGCTGGTGCCGGCGGCCAAGCTTGAGTAGTGCCAGTGCTTGCGTCAGTGTATGCTATTCTCATCCCGAATTCCATGCCGATAATAACAGCGCCAAAGGCAGTTGTATCTTGCTTATCGACTTTTGCTTCAACCATATAGTGAGGTGTTGACGAGGTTGGTGAGGTAGCTAAGGATTCTTTGAAGTCAAATATAGTGGCTGCGGGTGTAGCTGCAGTAGCCCAGGCTGTTCCGGTTCCTTTGAACCACGCAACAGTGGCTGAGGCGCCATGTCCTGTGATAACTATCTTGAAGTCATCGGTTTTCGGTGTAGAGCCACCGTCAGCGTTTGAGTCATAGCAGATTGTATAGGAATCAGTGGCATCATCTGTTGTGTCCATTGTTTCGAGGATAAAGTTTTCAAATACGTTGCCTGAACTAGCCCATATGTCCCTAAAGACGCCGTCTGTTCCAAAGCCCAGCGATGCTCCAGCGGAGTATTCAGCGTTGGTTGTGTATTTTCCGTCAAGTGTAGGCATGGCTGATCCCTGATAATCAGTGTGTGTGAACGCAGCATTATAAGCCGCGGCGTTTCCAGCGAGTAATAGAAGACTCAGTGTAACAATACAAACGAATAAAGCAATAATTTTTTTCATTTGCAATCAATCTCATTTTTATTTTTAATCGGTTATTTCTTATTAGTACGCTTAAAAATTTTTCCATTATACAGTTTTAGACGCAAAAATATTAGCAATCATATTCATCTATCACATATAAAAAAGCATAAAATTAGAGGGTTCTTAGCTTTTATTGTCAGATTCAAAAAAGCTATCGTAACTGACTATGACTCTAAAAGCACTTAAATCTGGATTTGAGACTGTAAAGGTGAAGTAACCTGCTTTATCCACTACCCAAGAGTAAGATGACGCCGGCGTCTCAGCATTCAACCGTTCAGTTAATCGATCAATTATAGGAGTCGCCGTATCTGAGTTTATTTCTAACTGTTCGGTAGTAAGTAGGCCATCCCAAACGCGTACAGTAACAGCGTCTGGAGAGTCAACGCAGACATTCAGTATCCCATTCCTGCAGTCAACGGGTATAGCGAGACGGAACTGGCACCCGTCAGGCTGAGTATCATTGGATACTGTAAAGTTAAGCATCATACTCTTCGAGGTAACAGTAATGTTTTGGGCGGCGAAGGCTTCCGCCAGAGGGTTGTTGATGATTGGGCCAACATGGTAGACAGCGGTTCCATTTTTATTGAAGAAAACCATCGGCAAGTAATCTGGATCAATAAGATACGGTGACAGCGGGCACAACATGTAGGCATGCGGCATCCTGTTATCACCAATACTTGCCCACGGAACACTCAGAACATAGTTCACGCCTTTATCCTTTAGGAAAGTGATACTCTCGTTGATGTCCATGTCCATCTGATAGATCGGAACTGCCTCGTAACCGTCTAAAGGTAGGATGCTCCGTTGAAGGTAATACTCTTTGATGTCAAAAGTTGCAATCCTATCGGTAGCCGAAGTGTTTGCATTGATCCAAGCCCACGCCTCGCCCTCCGTGTACAATCTGGAGATGTACTGCGACTGGTCTTCGCCTGCTTTAGCGGGGGGTTTTACCGTGTCTATGTAGGGCAGCATGATCGCGCTTGACAGAACTATAGTGAGAATTACAGCTGAGGTGATTAACTTGGAAAAACGGGGTTTTCTAGCACAGACCAACGCGACGTATGTCACGAAGATAACCGCCACAGAGGGAGCAGTGATTACTATGTAACGTGGAAAAGCAACATACAAGCCCATGATCGCCAAACAGACAAGAATCAAGTAGTAGGGCAGTATTAAGTCGAATTTTTTGCGCTTAGAGAAACTATAGTAGGCTATGCCGACGCCTATGAGGCTGGCGCCGAGTACACTAAGTACGCTACGACATAGGTACTCTGGAATACGCAGGTGATCTTGAAAGTGCTGCGTCGTTGAAGTAAGCAATGATTGATCAAGATAGTTCCCGACGCCGAAGAAGGGGTAAAAGGGGTTGCCAAGCAATGCAATGTTACGCAGATACCACGGCGCAACAAGCACAAAAGCAAAAGCTACCAAGCAAACAGCCCTTCTCAAGCTAACTCTTTTATGCACCGCGTAAAGCAATGGGATACCGAAGGCGGCCAATCCAATGTAGCTTGTAAGCGCCGCAAAACCGCAAAAAACCGCGCCGATAGCCTCATACTTCTTGGCATCCTCCGGCGATGAAATGTAGGCTCTGTAGAAAAAGTATGCGCATGAAGTCAACATCAACGTTAACGCCATCAGGTAGCTTTCCTGAATGAACAGCTCCCAGAAGAATGGAATAACACATAGAAGCGAAGCGGCGAAGACTGAAAAAGTGCGGTTCCGAGTTAGATGCAGCGCAAACTTGTATGTGACAAGAACCGTGGCTACTCCGCATAGCGGCGCAAGCAACCTATAGTAGAAGTCGTTGGCACTTCCCGCAAAAGTGTACAGCACGACAGCGGTTAACTGGACACCGGGCGGATAACTTGCACTCATCTCTAACCCAATTGAGGGCCCCGCGATAAGTGGGATGCTGCCGTTTTCAAAGATTATTTTGGCATAATTTACGCCATACGCGAGGGAGTCCCATTCGGTTGCTGGAAGCACCAGCGCTTTGAAAAGTGCAAAAGCGCCAAAGACGCAGATAAGCGCGGCTAGTGTTGTCTGCAGGGTAGTGGGTTTGGTTATCTGTAGGTTTCTGCTCTGAGGGCTTAGTGGTCGCCAGCCGCGAAGCAGCGCAGCAACGATCGAAATACCTAACAGAACCATTTGGGTGAGAAGAACAGAGCTAAACGAAAAGCCCAATGATACCCCAAGCAGTATCAACCCAAAAACGGTAAACCCGAACCCTATTCCAATCGAGAGGAGCAACCTCTCCGCGAAGCCGACGCTACTGCGGTTAAAAGCTAACGAGAAGAAATAGCCGTTAATGAAAATTAAGGCTAAGCCTAACCAGCCCCAATCAAGCGGGATTGATTCTATAGAAGCCTGAGTTACCGCGTGAAAAAGAGCATATAGCGCGGCGGAAAAAACCAGTATTAAGCTGGCGGCTATCGTAAGGATACTTTTCTTCAAGCTACTTGATGGCGCCTCCGTTAGATGTTATGCATGTTATCTGCAAGTCCACTTGGGCGCCTACATGGTAGCTATCCCTCAACACTATGACTACCGTGTATGAACCACACTGGTCGACTTGCCAAGTAAGTGAAGGAGTGACTTCTCCGACTTCGGTGCTGTTGGGCGAGCGAGAGGTCAAGTCATGGTTTAGCCACCAAGAAGTGGCTTCTCTTGGTTGGATAATGCCTCGGTAGAGTTCTATGCAGATAGGTTGCCCGTTTGAGATTGCATTAATCTTTATTGTATCAGTTTTGTTGAGCATTGGAAGATAAACAGTGGCTGTCGGCGGAAGTGTATTGTTGGTTATTTGCATGCTGATTGTGCTGTTGATGGAAGATACTGCAGTTCGGCCTATGGCTTGGTAGGGTGTCGCAACAATTCTTTTTACAGTAAAGTTTTCGTGATAAGCGTGAATTCCCAATTCAACGTATCCTCTTTCAGCTATTGGCGCGATAAAGTCGTAATTTTTCCATTGCCCCGTATTGGTTTTTTGGATAACTGCAACACCGTTGTACCACTCCAACGAGTTGGGATCCCTAATGTTAACCGCTATGCTGCCAGTGCCACAGTCAAGGTAGGTTATGCTGACTTCTGTTAAATTCTCTGTCGAAACGTATAGTCGTGCAGCGTCGCTATCGGCAATAACCGACTGAGTCTGCACACCGTTTATAGCTACTATTTCGCTCCATCCGCCTGTATTAATAGAGAGGGGAAGCGGTGAGCTATCTGTTAGCGGCGTCTGAATTGGGCCTACATTATAGATAGCGGGGTTAGACGCGTTATTGAAAAGTGTGGGGAAGTACGGCGATGGGTCTCCCAGATACTTTGAGAGAGGTAGCACCTCAAAGTGGCCGTGATCCCTAGCCCATGATACATCAACTACGAATTTTACGTTGCGATCTCTGAGAAATTGGACCATTTGGGCGGGGTCTGTGATGTTGTAGAGGTCTCTTGCTTCCCAGCCGTCGAGGTAGAAGAAGTAATCGTTACTGCAGTTTTTAACGTAGTAAAGCCTGTTCTCGACTGTAGCGACTCTTTCGCCTTCACTCAGGTTTGCGTTGATGTACTGCCACGCATCCGCTTCGGGGTACAGTTGGCTTGCAGCCGCCCACGTGTCAGCGTTGGGGTTTTTGAGGAACCACAGGTAATCGGCTGGGACTTGATCGTTGAGGTTCTCTGCCCAAACCTTACCGCCCATGACCAAGGTTAAGCTGGGGAAAACTAAACCAACCAGCAATACTGCAGCCAAACCTAACCTGAGCAGGTTGCTAACTCGGATTTTCGGCAGCCGAGGATTAATCCGCTGCAAAAAGTTACTTTGCCCAGACAAATCACAGCTCCTGCAAAAGTCAAGTAGCTTCAGTATTGGCACCGCACTGAGGAGTGCAAAGCCGGGCATCGCAAACACGATGTGCCTTGGAAAACCCCAGGAAACTCCGCTGAGGACAAGGAACCCCAAAGTTAACGGCCACAACGCGATCAGCCAAAGTTTTCTGTTCTTTATGGTTGGTAGAAGAATTACTGCGAGCACAGTTAGTAACGAAATCGCGGGGTAACTAGTCCGGTAAGTCAGGAAAGTCATTATTTGCTCAAAGATGGAGACGTCTCCACCGAAGAAGGATACGACGGCTGACTGTTTAATTCCGGCGAAGGTTGTCTGCATTATCAGCGGGTCAATGTTTAATCCGCCGAGCACGGTGTAGGCGTTTGGATAAATTGGATTATCGACTAATATGAGGTTGCGTAGGTACCAAACGCCGCCGACCAGCAAAGCTGAAACCAGCAGTAACACCGAGTTTTTAAAGCTCAACCTGAAAGAAGTTCGTTTTATTAACAGGTGAGCGAGCAGGGCTATCAGGAGAAACGGCGCCAAATAGAGAGCAATATATGAGGTAAGTGTGGCAAACCCGAAAAACACTCCGGACGCAACCCAGTACTTTGCGCCTCCTCGCCCGATTGCTAAGACCAGAAAAAGGATTGTCACAGTGCAAAAGAAGGTCAAAGTCGAGTAGCTTGTTGCATAGATCGAGTACCTGAAGAATAACGGGGTTAACGCAAGAAATAGTGCGGCTATTAACCCGAATTTTTTGCCCACAGCGATTTCGCCTATTTTGTAAGTCGCCAGAACCGTCAGCAACCCCATAATTGGAGCGATCAGCCGCAGGTAAACGTCTTGCACTGAGCCGATTTGAGTGTAAACATAAGCGCCTAAAGCGGAGTAAAGCGGAGGAAAGTTGGCGCTCATCTCGAGCCCGATTGATGGCCCCACAATCAAGGGAATTGCGTGTTCATTATACATTATGTTAGCCATCGCCGCGTGGTAGACAAGCGCATCCCAGTGCACGATCACGGTGGAGAGAGCATGGTAGAAGCTAAAGAAGAATACCGCCATGATTGCTAAGCACGCGGGTAGCCAGAGTTTGAGGTTCGAGGGCAGCTGCAGCATAGGAAGCGAGAAATAGGAAGTTAAAAATTGTTTTAATGAAAGACTATTTGCTTTGCCTCGGTAAACGATGACAGATAAAGAAATCACGCATACAGTTAAAACCGCAAGGTTCAATGGCAACTGGTAGAGGCTTCCGAAAATCGCTAAAATGATAACGATTAAGCCTGTTAAACCAGCGCCTAAGCCAAGTGCCGTTACGAATTTGACTACAAAATCTTTCTCCTTGTTTAGCAGCAGCTTAGAGCAGAGAGCACCTAAAACTAAAACCTCGGTTACCGCAAAAACAGCCTGAGGCAAACCCTCAACTTGCAGCGAAGCATAATTAATCGTTGGGTTACCCAGCCACGCCATAACCTGGCCAAAAGCGGCAAACCATGACCGGTTAACGAAGGCATATACACACCAGGAAAACGCCGCAAAAGCCAGAATCAGCATAGAAACCAGCAGGTCTTCTTTATGGTCGCTGCTAACGTTTTCTGTTTCTACGCTATACACCCCACTGAAATTGGCCCTCGCTTAAGAGGTGTACCCCTCTATGAAGACAGGAGGTATAAAGCAGTTACTAAAAAGCGCTTAGCGGCTAACCAAATAATTAAGAAAAAGCCTAAGAAAGTGAATGATAAAACATCCACTGTGTTTAGAGCCTTAGACTGGCACTTCATCCGATGCAGCGTTACCGTTTTTGTTGTTGTGTACTTCTGAGAGTTTTAGCAGGAACTCCTTGTAGACTTCGATGCCTTGCAGGTACTCTTTGACTTCTATGTGCTCATCAGGCGTGTGATCTAAGTGTCCGTCGCCAGGGCCGTAAGTGACTATGGGCAAGTTCATAGCGTTACCCAAGATGTTCATGTCGCCTGTGCCTGTCTTACGCAGCAGCGTTGCAGGTTTGTTGAGAACCTTACGCACCGAAGACGCGAGAACATTCACGATAGGCGTAGCTTTCTTTGCTTCAAACGGTTCAACTGTATCAAGAACCGAGGCTTTAACGCCGATTTTAGGGTTAGCGTTCTGGTAAGCAGCTATGATCTTCATCATCTTATCGTAAACCTGCGAAGTAGTATACTGGATAGGGACTCGTATGTCAAGGTTCATTTCGGCTTCAAAGGGAATAACCGAGTTTCCTCTGCCGCCTACCATGCGTACAAGGCACACTGTGATGGCTGTAAAAGGCGTTTCAATTGGTTCAATCGAGGGGTAAGTGCAGGCAGATCGGATTTTCTCCCATAACTCATAGGCCTTTTCAAGCGCGTTATCGTATAGCCAAGGCGTAGAAGCGTGCCCTGTTTCTGTTTTAACCGTTACTTTCAGCTGAATTTGACCTTTGTAACCAATGGTGATGTTTTCTACTCCGCTTGGTTCACCGAAGATTGCGTAGTCAGCGTTTATGCCCTGTGTGATTAGGTGGCGGACGCCTTTGCTTGTAGCTTCCTCTTCTACTACGCTTGCGATTAGGATTTTGCCTTTAAAGCGGGGATCTTTGCCCGCTTGCTCAGCGGCCATTATCATGGCAGCGAGTGGCCCTTTGGCGTCGACTGCTCCGCGGGCATAAATTTTGCCTTCCTCTAATCGTAGCGGCATGTGACCTGCGACTGTGTCCATGTGTCCGCATAGCAGGATAACTGGGTCGCCTTTACCTATTACGCCGATGACGTTGCCGATGTTGTCTATTCCGACTTCGAAGCCCATGCGCTTCATTTCGGTGGCGATAAAGTTAGCTGCATCCTGCTCTTTGCCAGATGGGCTGTAGATGCCAAGTAGGTTAGTTAGGAACCGTACTGCTTGCTCGCTCATTCGCTTCTTCTCCTAATACCTCGTCTAAGGCTGTTATTGCGCGGTCAATCTGCGGTTTAGTAATAACCAGCGGTGGCAATATGCGTACTACGGTTCGCCCTGCATCGACTACGAGTACGCCTTTTTTGAGGGTTTTAAGCAGTATGCCGTGAACGTCCAAACGGAGTTCCATACCAAGCATTAAACCTAAACCGCGGATTTCCTTGATCATCCTGTGTTTCTGCGCCAACTCTTCAAGTTGAGTCTTGAAGTATCGGCCGTTAGATGCAGCTTTGTCAGCGAGTTTCTCTTCGACGAGTGTGTCGATTGCTGCGCATCCTGCAGCGCAAACCATCGGACTGCCGCTGAAGGTAGTAGTGTGCTCGCCCATTTTGAAAGCTGACATGAGATCCTCCCGGGCGACGGTAATGCCTATGGGTAAACCGCAAGCGAAAGGCTTTGCCAAACACATTATATCTGGCGTGACATCCCAGTTTTGACAGGCAAAGTTTTTGCCAGTTCGACCGAAGCTGCTTTGAACTTCGTCAAAGATTAGCAGTACGCCCTTGCGGTTGCAGATTTCGCGTGCCTCCTGCAGGTAACCGTCGGGTAGCATGCGGATGCCGCCTTCGCCGCGGATGGGCTCCATGATGACTGCAGCGGTTTTTTCAGAAATCGCCTCCGAAAGCTTCGCGGGGTTCTCAGGCGAAACATGCTTGATGTCTGGAACAAGCGGCATGAAGGGTTCACGGTACTTCTTATCCCAAGTTGCAGATACTGCACCCATGGTTTTACCGTGGTAGCCGCCCATCAGAGCGATGATTTCTGTTTTCCCAGTTGCCTTACGTACTAACTTCATTGCGCATTCAACGGATTCCGCCCCGCTATTAGACAGAAAAGCCTTGTCTAGACCTTTCGGCGTGATTTTGACCAGTTTCTCTATGAATTCAGCGCGTTTATCATTGTAGTAACAGCTATGCAAAGTAATTAGTTGCTCTGCTTGTGCCCGGATTGCTTCAACGATTCTCGAGTGGCAGTGGCCGAGTGCCGCGACGCCGTAGCTGCTACCGCAGTCAACGTATTCTTTACCGTTAATATCCCAGAGAAGCGCACCTTTACCATGCGTGAATACCACTGGCTTCTTAGAGAAAACGTTAGCTAGATACCGATTTTCAGTTGTTATTATCTCGTTTTCATTCACTGGTTATCACTGTACCAACTTGGTGGTTTAGAACTGATGTTATAGGCTGCTTGACTATGCCAGAGGTAACTAGAACTTCGCCTACACCCTGGTTTAGTGCTTCGAGGCCTGCATGTACTTTAGTGCTCATGCCGCCGCCGATTTTGGGGAGGACCTCTTTGACTTCGGTCGCCGCAATCTTGGGCACACGTTCGCCCTTTAGAATTAAGCCTTCAACGTCTGTTAGTAGGATTAGTTTGTCTGCTTTTAGTGCGCCAGCAACGATTGCCGCGGTTCGGTCGCCATCCACGTTAAGCGGTTCACTATCCTGGCTTAGCGCAATCGGTGTAACGATTGGCACGTATCCCTTTTCAAGTAGCAGTTTGAGAATGTCCACGTTTACTTCTGTGATTTTGCCCGTGTAGCCGCCGTCGATGACTTTTTTGCGGCCGCGCTCATCTACAGCGATTAATCGGGTTTTGCGTTCACCTTTCAGGAGTGCAGCATCAAGGCCGCATAAGCCGACGGCGGGTATACCTTGAGCTTCCAAGGCGAGAACGATTTGCTTGTTCATCTTGCCAGCCATAACCATAGTGTAGATTTCGATGGTTTCCTTGTCGGTATAGCGACTTCGGAAACCCTCAGGCGACATAATGAACTTCTGCTCTTTGCCTAACTTGGAGGCGATCTCTGTAACCTCTGCGCCGCCGCCGTGCACTAATACGATTTTGTGTTGTTTGGCGACTTCCTTGAGGTCAGATACGAGGTCGCTTGATGCGCCCTCTTTTAGTATGCTTCCGCCCATCTTTATGACTAACAGCATAGCTATCACATCGGGTGGAACCCGGCGCTTTTGAGGCCCGTGGTTTCGTCGCATCCAATTACTAGGTTGAGGCACTGTACGCCTTGCCCCGCTGCGCCCTTAACCATGTTATCGACCGCAGAGAACATGATGAGGCGGTTTGCGTGCTCATCGATTTCGAAACCGACATCACAGTAATTCGTCGCTATATTGATTTTGGGATCAGGCAACTGGTAGGGTCCTTTAAGGTACTTTACTATGCGCACGAAAGGTTCGTTTCCGTACATTCCGCGTAGTGCACGCCAGAGGTCTTTGTTTTCAACTTTCTGTTTGGGGAAAGTGTGGATGGTTGCAAGGATGCCTCGGACCATGTTAACTGCATGTGGAGTGAAGCTGATTTTTACCGGTTCAGTTCCCAACGCGTTTAGCTCTTGTTCCACTTCGCCTATGTGGCGGTGACCTACTACTTTGTAGGGGCGTACGCCGCCGAATCGTTCAGGGTGATGCGAGGCGAGGGTGGGTTTGCTACCGCCGCCGGAGCTGCCGACTTTTAGGTCTACAACAATGTGATTAGGATCAATTAGGCCTGCTTTAACGATTGGAGCCAGACCTAAGATTGCTGCTGTTGCTTCACATCCGGGGCACGCGACAAGCTTGGCTTTCTTGATTTCTTCCCGGTGCAATTCAGGTAAGCCGTATGCGGCTTCTTTTAGCATTTCTGGGTGAGCGTGTTCCCAGCCATAGTAGGTTGGGTAATCTTTGGGGTTTTTGAATCGGAAGTCAGCGCTCATGTCGATAACTTTCAAGCCCGCATCAAGTAGCTTCGGGACTAGGTTAACTGAGCCGCCGTGTGGGGTAGCTGTGAAGACTACGTCGCAGTTGCTTTTCAGCACCTCCATGTCCTGAGGTACGAATTTAAGCTGGGTTAAGCCTCTGAGGTTAGGGTGCAAGTTAAAGACGAATTCTCCTGCACTCTGACGTGAAGTAACCATAGTTACCTCTACTTCCGGGTGCAACAGGAGTATACGCAGTAATTCACTGCCAACGTATCCTGATCCGCCGATTATTCCAATTCTTGTAGTCACGTTTTTTCTCTCCCTGATTAATGATTAACTGTCAACTAGGCTCTGAGCACTCTTCAGCAGTGGCTCAGCCACGTTCAGTCCAGTGGCAAGTCGTGTGTTCTCCCAGAATTCCGGGCAACTATTCGACTCATGGAACACCAGAGCACGCTGGTTCTGCTCTACACTTTCCTCAATTATGCGGTTAACGTTTTCGTATGCTGTGGTCGCCTTATAAGTTTTGAATGCTGCTTCAAGTTTCTTGTTCCATTCCTCAAAAGCTGTAAGGCGGGTTTCGTCTGCTTTTACCTTCTGCACCCCAGTCCATGCCTGGGCAGCGCTGTCAAGTTGCTGTTTGAGGAATTCTTCGTCAGCATTCTTCTTGTCAGCAACGTCTACCATGGCGTCTAAGGCGAAAATCCATGCATCTGTTCCTTCGCCGAGTGTTTTCCCGCATTTGACGGCTAGGTCCTGTACGCTTTGAGGTAATTTTGAATGGAAAACCAAGTTTCCCAAGAATGTGTTGGTGCGGAAATCTTTGAAGCCTGCCCGAGCCATCGCAGTATGGTAACACTGTGGCTCTTTACCGGCTTCTTTGTGAACGATTATTCGGAGGTCATAGAACCATTTCTCAATCAGTTCCTGTGCGACGACGCCGATTGGGTTGATGATGCCAGGCTTGGTCTCCTTGATATTAGCTTCAAGTTCAGCGCGGTCTTTACTGAGCATAATCATTTTACCATGGGTCCCTGCATCCGCCTTAATCACGATGCCCTCGCTTAGGGGGATTTCTGCTTCGAAGAGGTCAGCGATGTCTTTCTCGTTATGGATTTCTCGCCCATTCTTCATTACATCGGTTGCGTCACAGGGCACAAACACAGTTTTAGGGATTGGGATTCCTGCTTTATGCAGGTTTAGCAGTGTTCGAAGTTTACTGTAGCAAACGAATTCGATCTGCGATGAGTTGATGGCTTTTTTGCCCAGCACTTCCATGATGTAGCTTGCTTGGAGCCGGCGGTTCTTGCTCTGGGCACGGTTCAAAACTACCTTGGCATCGCTAAACGCGGGGGTATAGTCTTTGCCCTTGGTTTTAGCTGAGAAACCGTCTTTGCCTATGGACAACGCAATTTTGCGGAATGGGATAAACGCTAATTCGATGCCTAGTTGCTGTGCAGTTAGCTTAATGCCGTTTTCGTCGTTTTCCGATCGCTCATAGAGAAGTGCTATGCTCATCGCTTGCCATCGTCCGCTGTTTTTTCTATTTTAAAAGGGTGGCTTAAAACAATAGTTGAGGTGGGTGACTGCTTATTCGCCCCAGTCTTCGCCCTCAATAGTGAGTTCTTGAAGGTCTACGCATCCGCCTTTAACCTGTTTGACTTCGAGCTCAAGTCCACAGCCAGGGCAGCTTAGAATTTCGCCTTTTTCTGTGTCTGCTGGTACGTCTAGTTCTGCATCACAATCTGGGCATTTTGCTGTACAGGCCTTCATATCTTCAGGGTAGTTTGCTTGTTTAATCATTTTTTGTTCGTCACTTTATTTTTTATTGGAAATGCATTCGTATATTTTTGTGGAACTTTTAAACGTTGTGACTTATTTGTTACAAGTTGGGCTTTGAATGTACTATTTGGTACAGTTAAATCGCACTTGTTTTCCCCAAAAAACATGCTAATAACCGCACAAATAAAGACGGAAAACGCACCATAACTACATAGTTCAGTATGGAAATCGTTAAATTAAGAGACGCTTAATACACAGTGGGTTAAGTGGATGGATGAGAAAGACAAGCAAATAATAAAAATCCTAAAAAACGACGCCCGAGCAGGCTACCAAGACATCGGCAACCAAATAAGCCTATCAGAAGGCGCAGTCCGCAAGAGAATCAAAACCTTAACAGACGACGGCGTCATCCGGAAATTCACCGTTAAAGTCGGCGTCGCAGAAGGCGCGCAAGCCATCACATTACTAGCAACAAACCCCTCTCAGCCCACAGTTGAAGTATCCAAAAGAATCATGGAGATACCCAACGTAGAGACAATCTATGAGGTAACAGGCGAATACGACATAGTCGCTGTTATAAGCGGCATGAACGTGACCGAAGTCAACGAGTGCCTAGAGAAGATTCGCCGCGTAGACGGCATAATGAAAACTAACACAATGATTGTACTAAGGAACTGGTAGAAGCTACTCCTTTTTCGGAGCAGATATACACGTCACCTTTATACCCTTCTTCTTGAGCAGAGCAGCGGTAACGCCGTCGCCTGAACGAAATTTCGCTGTGAAAGTGCCATCGAAGATAACACCGCCGCAGCCGCATGAAGGGCTCTTCTCAATCAGCAGCGCCTCCTTGGCGTTCAGCACTTCAGCGATTCTTAGAACTTCGTAGGCGCCTTTCATGAATTCGTCTGTGACGTCTATGCCCTGCATGTTCACGACGTAGGATTTACCTTCGATAACGTCTAAGCCGTCTCCATCTTGGATTTCGGCTGGTATACGTGGTACGGATAAGCCGCCTAGGACTTCGGGGCAGACTGGGTAGAGTTCGCCTTTCTTGAATTCTTCAAGCATTTCGGCTTTGAGGTTGTTTTTGCCTTCGAAGTTGCAGTTTACGCCGAGCAGGCAGGCAGATACAAGTTTCATACTGGTGAATTCATTGTTTGAGCCTTAAAAGATTTGGCTTTGAATTCCAAGAAAATAGGTTGGGTTAGCTGAGACCCCGTATTACCAAATTAAGGAGAAAAGACAAGAAGTATAAACGATGACTACAACCACCGTTAGTGCAATAAGAGGTCTTTTCAGCCCCAACCTATCTGCTGTTTTAGATATGACTAAAAAAGGGAAGGAAAGATGATTTCTCATTCTTTCATTATGGGTGTTTTCTTAGAGTCAGGATAGTTAACAGTCCGACGGCTATGATTGCTACGATTACGCCGATGATTGCTGGCAGGAAGTATGTGTCAGCCATTGATGGTTGCTGTGTTGGCTGTGGTGTTGCTGCTTCTGGTGCGGGGTCAACGTTGAATGCTGTCACTGCGTGTGATGGCCAGTACGATTCCGATCCGCCGAATGATGCGTAGACTGTGAATTTACCCTCTATGTCTGGTACCCAGTTGAAGCTGTAGAATCCCTCTGCGTCAGCTGTGGTTGAGCCGATAGTTCTGTAGTTGCCGTTTGCGTCTATTACGTTTATGTCAACTGTTACGCCTGTAACGTTTGTTGGACGTGGCTTCTGCATGTAGACGTATTCCATCCATGCGCTCTGGCTTTCATCTGAGACTGCTGGGACGCCGTTGGGGAATCTTGCCGCTTGTTGCTCCTGCTTTGTGCCTGCTGATACATCGGTTACAGTTCCTTTAATCATCACACTATTGCCTAATTGGATTACGTCTGTGGCTTGGACCGTTGTGCTGCTTGGGCCTTTGCCGACTGCATATACCTGGTGGTCATAATTATTCCAGTATGTAAGAACTCCGTCTGCTAATGCCATAGAGACTGGATTAGCCCAGCCAATCATACTCCAGACTTCTTCGCCTGTATCGACATCATAGACACGTACTTTAGCGCCTTTTAGAAGCGGTGTATCTGCTGAGTGCTCGTGAGTGCCAATGTAAATCTTACCGTCAGCGGTTACTCCATGCATTAATGTGTAATCTACGAAGATTTCGCCGCCTGTTGGTGCCTCTTGCGTCCAGATCAGGGTTCCGTTGTATAGGTCGTAGGCGTTTACTCTGCCTGTGTAGCCTGTAGTGAATAGTTTGCCGTCATAGATGGATGAACAATATACGTTCATTAGGCTGACCCAGCTGAAATAGCCAAATGGATTTTCGTCTGCTTCTGCTGCACCTTCCCATAGTTTATTGCCAGTATAGATATCATATCCGCTCCACGCTAAGTCAGGCATATGCTGCATGACAAATGCACCTTCGCCTGCGCGTACAAAGATATTTTGCGATCCGTCAGTGAAAGTCATCGGGTAATTCTTTGTCCAAAGAATTTGGCCTTCTTGACCAGGCTTTAAGCTAACTGCGAACAATGTAGATTCAGCTACGTTGTGGTAACTCAAAGAACCTGTGCCTGCCGATGGTAGTGTGCCGTTGCTGCATAATAGTACATCACCATAAGCTGCATAACGAATAGTTGGGTTCCAGTTCGATGGCATTGTAGTGCTTAGTGTAACGTTGAAGTCCCAAGTCGGTAACGCGCCGGCAGTATATGTTGTTGAAGGGACGACGGCGCGGTATAGGCTTGCATTTTGAGAGCCAGTGCTTGCAGAGGTAAACACTCTAGAAGAGTTCCATTCGTAGAGACGCCAAATAGAGCCTTCTCTTTGTATTCGGTAACGTAGCGCTTCGCCTTTTGGACCAATAACTTCAGTACCTGAAGGCACATCAGTGAGACCTAGTGGAGTTGAGCCATATGTTGTTCCATAGCGTGGATTAATTGCGGTGCCAAAGTTGTTTGAGAATAGCCAGCCAGGGTTAACAATGCCGTGCTGGTTCATGTCGTCGAAGGCATAATAGTAGCCGAATGAAGGTGATGCACTCATAGTTCGGTTGCGCCAAATTTCTTCGCCGGTCTTTAGGTCGACACATACCCATGCGCCACCGCCACCAGACCAAGCTATTGGTTCTTGGTAGTAGAGCCGTCCGTGCATGATGATTGATGTGTCCTGCATTCTGGTTTGGTATTGGTGGCCCGCGTTAAAGGTATCGCCATCTTTGGGGTACCAGTCTCCGCCGACTACACCGCCGTCTTCAGTGGGTTTTGTCCAAAGTATATGTCCGCTGTTTGGGCCAGTGCCTTGTGTTTGGATTCTGTTGTTGGTGCTTCCATAGTTGCGATCCATTGCGCTGTTTAGCCAGTTAGATGAAATCTGTCCCCACTGGTTGTTCTGTCCTTCGATTGGTCTGTTCCAGTACTCTGTCGGTAAAGGATATGATGTGATTGCAGTTGGATAAACGGGTTCTTCCTGAACAGTTACAGTGTATGTACGATTGCTGGATAGTAAAGTTACGCCATAGTAGTCTATTGGTGCGCCTGTTGTGAATCCGCCTCTGCCTGTAAAGGTCCATGTCCATTTGAGTTCTTCAAAGACTACATTTACAGTGTAGCTACCGACTGCAGTGGGAGTGTAAGAGGTGTATGTAGTACCTGTAGAGTCAGAAACAAGAGAGCCGCTTGCGGGTAATCGCTCCTTTGCTCCTGAGGGGGTTGTGATTTCTACGTGGTATTTGTATCGGATGTCGTTACCTTCAGATGAACCCAGTGGGCACATTGGATTGTAGATGACCATAGTGAATTTTTGGCCGACTCCTACTGGGTTTGGTGAAATAACCGCATACACCCATGTAGGAACCTTGTCCTGGTAACGGTTCCACATATCCAACCTGATAGAGGAAGCGTTAGCATTCAAGTCCCAGTTCATGCCTTGGTTGATCGCTGTCTGCGTAGGATTATCGTAAACTGCTGTCACCATTGGTATCATTGAAACTGCCATTGAGACAATCAAAAGAATCGCAAAAATCGTTGATAATCTAGTTTTTTTATCCATTTTTTTTATCTCCTAAATTAAAGAGTGAACAAAGTTGCAGTCTTGCTCACCTTCAGCCAAAACGAAGCCCTTCTGACGGTAATAAAATGGTGTTGGTGGGTTCCCCAACAACTAAGAAAGCGGTTGGATTTGGGAATGCACTAGAAGTGCATCTAATATATATAGTTAAAATAGCTATTTTGGAAAAATAATATACAGGGACCTAAGGCTATGCGGGATAAAGAAAACAGCATTAAAACGCTTGTGGAATTCGGCATCAGCAGGACACAAGCTAAAGTTTATCTCACATTAGCAGAAAAAGGAACCTTAACTTTGCGGTCAGCCTCAGAACATTCGGGAGTCGGCCGCCCAGACACCTATAGAGCTATGGCTGATCTTACAAAAACGGGTTTAATCGAGACTATCCTAGATAGTCCTACAAGGTATAGAGCGATTAAAATTTCTGATGCAATTGCGATTCTCATGGGTCAGAAACGAAGAGAAATAATGAGCCTTAAAGAAAAATCCGGTAAGCTGCTTCATCAGTTTGAAGTTAAGACAGAGAAACACGAGGCTGACTGCGAAACCCAGTTTGTTATCGTACCCAAAGGCGCGGCATGTATAAAGAAGAGGCTATTAGCAATAAGAAATGCGGAAAGTAGCTTTGACTGTATCACCTCTTTTAAAAGGTTTAATCAAACGCTTATGCTTGCTAGCGACGAAATAATTAATGCAGCAAACAGAGGAGTAAAAATCCGGTTTATATTAGATAAATTTGTGATGAATAAGCCTTTAGCCAAAGAGTTCGAGCTATTCTGTAGGAATACATTCTGCGAAGTGAAGTTCTCGGTGGATAGACCTCGATCAGTGGTAGCTATCTTTGATAAAAAAGAAGTACAGATCGCCATATCCGAGGATGGAGATTTAACTCAGGTACCAATGCTTTGGTCAAATAATTCGGTCTTAGTTAACATATGCCAGCATCATTTCGACGCAAGTTGGTTAGGGGAATCAGAAATACATAACAACATTCTTGAGGAGCTTCAATTTGGCTAAAGTAGTCGTCTATATGGATAACCCGATTCGTCGCAGAAATTCAGTTGTTTTTTTAATTTCACTGTAGCATTTGACGCCTTTTAATGTGATTTCTAAACCTGCGTCTGTTTTATGAACCCATCCTAGTTCTACAAAATGGTCGAGTATTTTCAGGAATCGATCGTAGGATATGTTGGCTCTGTGGGCTACTCTTGTTGGGCTTGCTGTACCTTCTCTTCCGCCCTCTCTACAGATCGAGTCAAGGACAGCGGAGTAAATATCGACTTTGCTACGTTTGCCCGCTGTCATCTGATAAAGCCTCCTTGCTTGCCAAGTAGTATATGTATATGAAAATCGCTAAGCTGCTTACTCTCGCAACTTGGGAGCCTACCAAAGCAATGTCACTTCTGATGAATTCCCAGATCAAATAGGATAATTGTCCTATCCAGAATGCTGTGAACGCTACTGGTGCACTGATTAAGCCGGTGCTATTGTTGCGGGATAGCTGGATGTTTCTTATCAAGAAGATGATGATGTAGCTCAGTAGAGCCAGGTTGGCTACGACGAATAACTCGTTTAGCTGGTATATTATTGATAATCCAGGGTTGTTTGAAATGTCTAGTAAGCCAAAGGCGAGGGTAACAGAGAGTACTAGGGCTAATGAAATTGTAGGTATTGTAAGCTTGGTTTCTCTCTTGATTCTTCCAGCCAATAAGTATGAGATAGCGATCAGGAGGAAACCGCCAGTCTGTGTGACGACGCGAAGCCACATGAGCGCATATGAGAGGGTGCCTGAGAACGGGTAGAATAGATGTATTCCCAAGAAAAAGTAGGATATTGCTAATAGTAAGAAGCCTAATGGCAGTCCGAGGAGGATTATTTGGCGTTGGGTCTTGTATACTCTAAAAAACAAGTAGACTAAAATTACGACTAACAAGACAGAGATTATGCCTAGTGAGAGTTGCAGCTCTTGTAGCACTTTTCCCTTTTAACCCCAATAGAGCTTCTGTTTTCTCGGATTTAAACGATTCTTTGCCGTAGCGTTTACAACATATACATGCTACCGACGAGAATGCATCAATTTACGGCAGGGGTTATCTAAAAGACAAAGGAGGTTAAGCTCTTTTTTCCTTAAATAAGGGAGGATGTACTGCTGAGATAGGCAGGTCTTTTGGATGGCGATTGGTTGGTTGGGTTTAGTTTTAGGTTGTTTGCTGGTTTTGTGAGCTTTAGGGGGTGTAGAGTGGTTTTTTAAAAAAAGGGAAGGATTTTTTGGTTCTTCTGCTAGACGGGCTTTCTTCCAGTGATCAACCACACGACTAGAATTATGACAGCGATGACCAGCAGAATATGTATCAGCAAGCCAGCGGCGGGTATTAGTATCCAACCGAAGAGCCAAAGCAGTATAACAATCACGACTATCCAAAGTAGAATTGACATGCCTAAAACGCCTGATAGTGAAAAGAAGAGTTCTGGTTATTTATGGAGTTGTGACTGAACAGCTTCAGCCACAGAAAGCAGAGTTAAGCTCTTTTAGCTGTGAATTTCTCTACGCCTTCTGCTGTACCGAGGTATGCTATGTCAGTTAAACCGACGAATAAGCCGGTTTCAGCGACTCCTGGAATCATCTTGATTTTCACTGCGAGTTCAGCGGGGTTTTTGATTTCGCCGAATACTACGTCTATTATGGCGTTGGAGTTGTCGGTAATTATTGGGCCTAGTTTGCCTTTGGCTTCTCGGGCGGTTACTTTGCCGCCCATTTCCGCTAATCTGCGTTTTACGGGTGAAAGCGCAAAGGGGATGACTTCCACTGGCACGAATTGGTTGTTGCATCCCAGATACGGCGCTTTTTTGGCTGCGTCCGCGATGATTATGTTAACTTTTGAGGCGGAGGCAACAATTTTTTCTCTTGCCAACGCTGCTCCACCACCTTTGATGAGGGTGAGTTCTGGTGTAAGTTGGTCTGCGCCGTCGATTGTAACGTCGATTACTGGGTGTTCCTCAAGCGTTGTAACGGGGATTCCGTGCTGTACGGCTAGTTCAAAAGCTTGGTAGCTGCTGGGGATACCCATAACGTGTATGCCTTCAATTCTGATGCGTTCACCGATTGCTTCAACCGCGAAGGCTGCGGTGCTGCCGCTTCCAAGGCCAACGATGAATCCGTCTTCTACGTGTTCTACTGCTTTGAGGGCTGCTTTCTGTTTCTGCAGGGTGATTGGGTCTGGGCTAAGTTTCAATTTCCATCTGTCCTAGTTTGTCAAGTACCTTTTCTACTTCGCTTCGTATTGTTTCGATACGTTTTTCTGCCTCAGTCTTCTGGCTGGGCTTCTCCTCGGCTGGCTTGCGAGGTTTTCTCGGCGCGGCTGTTACTGCCGTTTTCTTTTCAGCTACTTCAGAAGTTTCCTCTTCCTCGTCTTCTTCTTCGGCGTCATCCATCATGATGTGTTGGGTCGGTATGGGTTTTACCTGTATCTCGCGGATGGGTTTAACGTCGATTCTGCCTCTGAGTTCCTCGACTTTGCTTGTTAATTCGCCGAATCGTTCGCTGAAGAGCTTCATGAGGTCTTCCTGCATTGATTCGAGTTCGTGCAGGGCGATTATGCCTTCGTCTTTTGTTATGGATTCCTTGATTGTGTTCATGCGTTGCTTGTAGCTGGCTGCGAGTTTGTCACGTTCAGCTTCAGTGATTTTTCCTTCCGCCTGCGCCTCGTAGAGTCTGCGGATTGCATCGCCTAATATTTCGCGTTCGAGGTCTAGCATGCGGAGTTCGTCTTTGGCGTTTACGGCTGAGGAGGATGGGATGCTTTTTGATAGTTTGAAGGGCGCGTTTGTTAGCGGCAGGGATGCGTATTGGAGTGCGATTGGATCAGGTGTCGGCGTGGGCGCTGGAGTTGGTGCTGGTGCTGGTTGGGCGGGTTGCGCTGGCTGGGGTGCGGGCTGCTCCTGCTTAGATGGCTTTTTTGTACCAGTTCGTCTCATCGCGTAAATGGCAGTGGTGACGGCGACTATGATAACTAAAGCTACAGCCACAACTATTACTGGGTCATCATACCAAGCCACGCCAAGCCATCCTCGAGTAAATATCCGCCAAGGATATATTAACACACATTATTTGGCTATCTTTATCATTCCAAGTTTAAATAAATGTCGCAAGCGTAAACCGTTTAAGCCCTAGAAATGCCTCGTTTAGAGCCAAACATGCACTCAGTTACATAAAAATTTTCAAATTAGAAGAAGAGGGGGCTGCCCTGCTACTTCATCTTCTATAAGTTTTTACAGAAACAGCTGATTTTAATTCAGCTTCTGCTTTAGATTGCAGGCTGGTTGAGGCGACAGTACAACTAACACAGATAGCAAAAGCGCCTTCTACAAACACCTCACACACCGACCAAAACTGCACTCACCTTTGATTTCCGAGTAAACCCCTCTTATTTAAAGGCGGCAATGGCAGGTTCAACTGGGTGTTAAGTGAAATAAGGATGCTATGCAATGAGTTGTGTTTATGGGTTTGGCGCATCCTCATTCGCCACTTGTAACACTGGCGTAAAATCAACTGTTCCCAGTTCAGGATTGTCATATGAGTCAATGATTGACTGTGCTATTGCAGTGGTGCCGGTTGTTCCCCACCAGTTATCGGGCGCCGCCATATTTGTTGGCCAGTGGCTTTTGTATATCTGCACCGACGAGTTGGTGTTATCATAGATGTTGTTGCCTGAGAAAACCGATTCATCAGAGTACCCCGAAACCAAGACGCCCACCCTGTTACGTGTCACCGTATTATCCTCAAACACAACCTTTAGCGGGGCACCTAAAGTCACGCCCTCATTATTATCAACAATAAGGTTACGCTTAATCGTCGGAGAACCAGAGAAGTCCTCAGTTACAAAACTGACCGCTATTCCAAACATTCCCTTCTGAATCACGTTATCTGTTATTACTGCGCCAGTACCATCCCAAAAGAGAATGTTGCTGTCCCCCGCTAAACCATTACGGTAAGGATGCAAACTCCCGGTAATCACGTTATCAGTAACTATGGGTGCGCCGTCATCGATTGCTAACACACGATTGTAAGAGTCGGAAGCGTTAAGCAAACTATGCGTAAGCTTTGGTGATGAGCTGTTACATATAATGTAGCAGTTGGATTTGCAGTTCTCCATTATGCAGCCAGTGTTCGCTGAATCAGTCCAAGGTGCGCTTGAAGCTGTGAAAACTATTTTTCCATTGTAGCTGCCGTTAAAAGTAATCTTTTGATCATCAGTTCCTCGGGCAACTAGCATGCCGTCCACCTGCAAAATGCAATTATTAAGGTTAACAACTGTACCAGGCTGAATAGTAAGCCTAACACCGTTAGCAACAGTAAAATTCCCTGGAGCGACGATGCCGCTCCAAGACAATTCTGTGTACCTACGAAACAGATTAGGTTGGTAAACGACTAAGAAGCCGAATGTAACGACTACGGCAATTGAAATTCCGACAAGACCATAGAGGAACTTGCGTTTCATGACGCATCAATTAAACGCAAGAGAAGGGGTATTTTTTATGGTTTATGCATTTCCAAGGAAATGACACTCAAAATGGTAATTAGAGTTCCTTGCTAAAGGATAGAATGGGGCTATCTTTAAATTCTAATGCATTATCAAGCACTAATCATGAAAATCTCCACTGTTATCGGCGGAATAATCGCTATTATCTGTTTCTTCTTCGCAGTGATCTTTGGGCTAGCAGCCTCCGTGCAGGCCACTACAACCAGGCTCGCCGTAAGCATCGTCCTGTTCCTGATAGGCATGGTCGTTATTGCCGGCGTCTGGTATCTTAATCGCAGACCCAAAACCGTCGTGCAACGCCTCGAAGTCTCAGGCCGCATGGCGGCGGCGCAGATCAAGTGCCCCAACTGCGGAGGAAGCATAAACGCAGACCAAATCAAAATAACCCAAGGCGTACCCTATGTTAAGTGTCCATACTGTGGCACAACTTTTGAAGTAACTGAGGAACCGAAATGGTAAACCGAACAGCGCTTTTTGTCGCCCTTCTGGCAGTCTGCATCGCTTCGGCTTCACTGGCTAGCGTAGCGCAGGCTCAAACCAACCAGTATACGGTGAATCAGGAGTGGGCGCAGATATTCATCCAGCAAGACGGCACCATCGACCTCATCTACAATGTAAGTATAACCGTCACGCAGGGCACCATTAACGCGTTTGACCTCGGCCAACCTAAGCGTGACTTCACCATTGGAGAAGCGGTTGACCAGTACGGCAACTCACTGCACACCTACAAGTTCAATGACGACGTGGCGTCGGTGGATTTCACTCGCCCGATAACCGTGGGAGAAACAATCTGGTGGACCATAACCACCAACGTCGCAGGCATGATAGTTAACGACACCACTAACCCCGGCAACTACGGCATGCAATTCATACCGCAATGGGACGGATCAGTTGGGATTAACGATGTCCGCATCCAAATCGTGCTGCCGGAAGGCGTGCAGGTTGGTGAAGTGAAAACCACAGAGGTCTTCTACAACGGCACCTCCACAGTGGAAGGCAGAACAGCGGTTTACTGGGAAAAACCCTCCATCGGCGCAAACGAGCAGTTTATGGTCGGCGTATCCTTCCCAGCCCAGTACATGCCAAATTATGTTCCTGCTTCATCCTCAGGCGGTTTTGGCTCCGACTTTGTCATAATCATCTTGGCGGTGGTAGCGGTGTTCATAGCCATCGCTGTCTTTTTGTTCATTATTTACCGCGCCAGCAAAAGCAGTTACCAGAAGCCCCGAGTCAGCATGGAAACCCTCGGAGTAAAACGCGGCTTAACCGCAGTCGAGGCATCATACCTTCTCGATATGAAGCCGCCGCAGCTGGTAACAGAGATCCTCTATAGTCTGCTGCAGAAACGTGCAGTCTGGGCCGAAGAAACAAAGCCCTCGCTAAAGCTCAAGGTTCTACCGCCCTACGAGAACAAAACAAGCACCCAAGACAACCCGCTGCGCTACTACGAAATCGACTTCCTAAACAGCCTCAAGCCCGACGGATCACTTGACGAGGAGAAACTCGCCAAAACAGTCATGTTCCTCCGGGACACCACCGAAGAGAAACTAAAAGGCTACAGCAGAAAGGACACTGTTGATTACTACCGTAAAATCGTCGACCAAGCATGGAAGCAGGTCGAGATGGCAGGCACCCCCGAGTTGGCGTCCAGCGCCTACGACGAGCAGCTGCTCTGGCTCATGATGGATCCCAACCAGCGCGTAAAAACCGAAACCATATTCCGCGACCGCCCATTCCAGCCGCAGCCCATGTGGTTCTGGTGGTGGTACGGCTACACAATCTATCACCCGCACCCAACATATCGCCCAAACATAGGCAACCCAGCGCAGTCAGGACCCGCACCAGCAATACCCGGCGCGGACTTCGCCAACAACATCGCCACTTCACTGGAGAAAACCTCAAGCAACATCGTAGTCAACCTCGAGAAATTCGCCAACTCCATAGTACCACCGCCGCCTAAAGCCAGCCACGAGCCCGCACCGCATAAAAGCGGATGCGTATGTGCTTGTGCAGCTTGCGCCTGCGCGTGTGCCTGCGTGTCATGTGCATGCGCCTGTGCGGGTGGAGGAGGAAGATAAAATGAGTTTCCTAAAACACTTAGGCAAAAAACAGCATGTTCCGTTCGGACGATACAGCTACCGAGGCCAAGACAAGTACGCCGGAATGTCACTGCAGCTCCGAGTTGAGCACGAGGGGCAGGGCGTCATGGTCATAAACGGCAACAACGTGCTTCATCTCAACCAAACCGCCACCGCATATGCATACTACTTCATGCAGGGTATCTCCGAAGCAGAAGCAATAAAACAAATTCGCAGCATGTACCGCGTCGGTGCCGAACAAGCCAAAGCCGACTACGAAAAACTCGTCTTCACCATCAGCACGCTGGCGCAGACGCAGAAAATCGACCCCGTAACCTACCTAGAAATCCAAAGAGAGGAACCTTTCAGCCACCAGTACTCCGCGCCTCTGCGCATGGATATGGCACTGACTTTCCGCTGCCAAAACGACTGCGTTCACTGCTACGCCGGCGGCCCACACGAAACACCGGAACTCTCAACGGAGCAGTGGAAGCAGACCATCGACCGACTAAGCGACGTCGGCGTCTTCATCCTAACCTTCACCGGCGGCGAACCAACACTGCGAGAAGACCTCCCAGAACTGCTCGCCTACACGCAGAAAAAAGGCTTAGTTGCAGGCTTAATCACTAACGGACGACGTCTCAAAGACCCAGCCTACGTATCAAAGCTCGAGAAGGCGGGGCTGGACTTCGTGCAGATAACCCTTGAATCCCACAAACCCAAAGTCCACGACGCCATGACCGGCGCCGATGGCAGCTGGAAAGAAACCGTCGTAGGCATCGAGAACGCAGTAAAATCCGACATCTATGTATCCACCAACACCACGCTCTCCAAGCAAAACGCAGCTGACTTCTTAACAACCATCGACTACCTAAAGGAACTCGACGTAGATGCATTCGGATGCAACAGCCTCATCTACAGCGGAAAAGCGCCCTCAGCAAGCGACGAATTCGCATTGACAACCGATGAACTCAAAGCGCTTCTGCCTAAAGTCCGTGACAAAGCCCAACTGCTGGCACTGAAGTTCCTCTGGTATACCCCAACCCAGTATTGCAGCTTCAACCCCGTACAACTCGGTTTAGGAATCAAAAGCTGCACAACCGCCATGATAAACGCCTGCGTCGGCCCCAATGGCGACGTGTACCCCTGCCAAAGCTACTTCGAATCAATGGGCAACATTCTGTCGGAGCCGTGGCAGCAAATCTGGAACAGCCCCCTCGCCGCCAAGCTACGTAAACGCGAATATATAGAAACTAAATGCCACGACTGCCCTGATTTGCAAGCATGCGGAGGCGGCTGCCCACTTGAACTGCAAAACAAAGAGCGCACCTGCAAACCAACAGCATAATTTATCAGTATGCAGCCGCTTTTACTCTGTTAGGGCAAAGCGCCCCTTTTTGTGAGTGCCAAACAGTCATGGCCCAGAAACCCAAACCCCGACTAGTCGTTCTCGACGTTGAGGGAGTGCTGATTCCCAAGAACCGCTTCTTCTACCAGATAGCCACAACCATAGGCTCCACTACGCTTCTAAAAGTCCTGATCTTCGGTTTCCTCTACGAAGCAGGCATCATCAGCTTAGAATCAGCGCTCAAACGTATCTACAGCCAGCTAAGAGGCGTAAAAGTAGACACCATGCTAAGCGTCTTTAGCAAAATCCCAGCTTCAATGTACCTTCATGGGCTATGCAGTCAGCTTAAAGCCAGAAACTGCACAGTGGCACTCGTAAGCTCAGGTATCCCAACCGCTGCAGTCAAGAAACTAGCCGCCTCCATATGCGCCGACTACGCTTACGGCGTCGAAGTAGGCGAATCCGACGGCCGCTTAACAGGCGAAATCTGGGGCGACGCCATAACTAAAAATGGCAAACTCAAAATCCTCTGCGACATCCTCAACCGGGAACACTTAGCGGTGGAAGACAGCGTGATAGTAGCTGATGACAGAAACAACCGCTGCATCTTCCTTCCGAGCGCACTTAAGATCGGCTTCAACGCCGACTTCGTGATCCGAGTGAAAGCCGACAGAGTAGTCAACGGTAAACTAACCGGAATCCTGCCGGTAATCGACGGCGTAAAGCACAAACGCTCGTTTCCCTCAACCAACGACTTCGTACGCGAAGACATCCACGCCGCAGGCTTGTTCATGCCGGTCATCGCATCCATGATCGGAGTCCCCATAGTCGCGGCAGCAATCATAACCATAGCCTTGATCTACGCATCATCTGAACTGCTACGGCTAGAAGGCTTCAATTTGCCAGTAATCTCCGCTGTAACGCGTCACGCCGCGAACCAGTCTGAACTCTTCGGCTTCGCCGCAGCCCCACTGTACTTCGCGTTCGGCATCGTAACCACGCTTCTGCTCTTTCCAACACAGGCAGGCGGAGCAGCAATCGCCATGTTCTGCTTAGGCGACAGCACAGCCTCACTCTTCGGAGGCATGCTAACCACTTCGCTCCCGTTTAACAAAGGCAAAACCATCGAAGGCTCACTGGCAGGGTTCTTCTTCGCCTTCCTAGCAGGAACCTTATTTGTATCCCCAATTCTGGCACTCGTCGGAGCAGCAATCGCCATGACAATCGAGGTGCTTCCGCTGCCAATCAACGACAACGTTTCAGTCCCGATCTTAACCGGAGCCGCCCTAACACTGCTGACAGGCTACGGCTTCTTCTGAGAAACAACCAGCGCATGCTTCTGCTGGTGACTGAGCCGCTTTATCTCGCGCTCTCGCCGCATTGCTTTGCCGCGTTCATCAAAAACCTCCACGTATGCCAAGCACTCCGGCGGGTGAGCCTTAGTGTATCTTGCACCTTTGCCAGTCTGATGCTGCCTTGTGCGCTGATCTATGTCTTTAGTGTAGCCAGTGTAGAAGCTTCCATCCACGCATTTGAGTATGTACACGTAGAACGACATGCCCACTTGTGCCCCGCTATTCAGGGGATAAACAGTCAAACACGACACCTTTCTGCATTGCCCTGTGCAGATAAGTATCCGGTTCAATCTCCGACACCCTCGCACGGTCTACATCGATTATGTAAACTACATGTATGCGGGCGTTAAGTATCTCCTCCTCTGTCACGGGCGGCTTCTGGTAGTAGGCGTCAACAAGTGCTTTAACCTGCTCGATCTCAACTTGGGTACGGTTACGCGGCGGCTTAGCCAACACTCTTGGGAATGGCAGAATGTAATGCGGAGGCACACCTAATGCGAATTTTCCGGCAAAGCTGCTGTAGCGGATGATCTTGCTTGCCAGCCGCGCAGAAGTATACGTGAGGGGCGCAAGCGCATTCTCAGGCGGTATAAAACCGGTTTCGATTTCAACCACTATGTTTCCTAAGCCTTTAATGCCATACAGGTCGCAGTTAAGCAGTTCATTAAGTGGATACTCAAGCTGGATTTCGTAGTCCCGCTCAATAAGGTACTTGGCGCATACCAGCTCCATGACGGAGTGGTTGATTTTCACGAGGTTCTGGTGCTGCAGCTTAATCAGCCAATCTTTAAGCATGGATAACTTGTTTTCCGTTGTGGGTTTAGCGTCAAATGCTAATCGGTCAAGAATAACTGTTAGGTCACGTTCGAATTTGTCGTCCCTACTCATGGCTGTTTCCTTACCAGAACCTGAGCGTTTCCAGCTTTACTACTAGTTCATTTCTCAATATATAAAGAGCGGAAAGTATCAAACCCTAACGCTGCAGGCTGTCTATCACTAAAAACAGCTGAATATACTAGCTGCACCAGCGTCTTGTCTGATGGCTAATTATGCCAAAACAAGCACTAGTCGGGCGTGCGGTACATCTACTTCTTGGATTCTACAGTTCTTGAACTCCTGCATGGCGCCCATAACGTCTCTAACAACAACGTTTAGGCCTTCTTGTTTAACGTAGATCACTTCTTTGAACTGTATTTTACCGTCGAGGATTACGTTGAATTCGCACATGGGATTTTCACTGATAGCAGAGAACAGGTTTCGACTAAATAAGGACTCGTGGCGTAAAATGGTTAAATTGCGGATGTTTTGATCGGTTTTGCATACTGCGGTTACGTCGACGGGTTGAGTATATGTTCTTTTTCATGTAATTCTACCTCTAGGATTCGGTTTTTGAGTACTTTTCATGTAGATTATTGTCGGAGCCAATTTTCAGGTATTAGCGCTAATTTGTCTTCTTCTTGTTAATTACTATTAAATAAACCGCTAAGCATAGTGTGTCCATAAGCTTGCTGGGCACTATGTAGGGCAGGCAGAGTTTCGAAGAGGAGCGAAACATGAAGTTCGTATTAAAACGCGATAGCAAACTAGAACCGTTTGATCAAGAACGCATTACAGAAGCCATATGGAAAGCCGCAAAAGCAGTCGGCGGCAAAGACAAAGAATTAGCCAGACGACTAAGCAACCTAATCATAGCTGACCTGCAAAAAACATACGGCGACGACGGCGTACCCACAGTCGAAGAAATACAAGACATCGTCGAGAAGCGCCTAATCGAAAACGGCCACGCTCAAACATCCAAAGCGTACATCCTCTACCGTAAACAGCACAACGACATGCGAGAACTCGCCGCACTGCTAAGCTCCTCAGACATGGTTGACCAGTACCTTGAAATCACTGACTGGCGCGTGAAAGAAAACAGCAATATGAGCTACTCGCTACAGGGGCTAAACAATTACCTGTCATCCACAGTCATCGCCAAGTACTGGATAGCAAGAATCTACCCAGAAAACATCGCAGCCGCCCACTTCTCAGGCGACATACATATTCACGACTTAGGCGTGCTAGGACCATACTGCGTCGGATGGGATGTAAGAGAACTGCTCCTCTCAGGCTTCGGAGGCGTCCACGGCAAAATCGAGAGCAAACCAGCCAAGCACTTCAGAACCGCCTTAGGCCAAGTTGTAAACTTTTTCTATACACTTCAGGGTGAAGCAGCTGGGGCACAGGCTTTCAGCAACTTTGACACCTACCTTGCGCCATTCATACACTACGATCACCTATCACAGAGAGATGTCGAGCAGGCGCTACAGGAATTCTTGTTCAACATGAATGTCCCCACACGCGTTGGCTTCCAGACACCCTTCACCAACCTAACAATGGACCTGAACGTGCCGAGTTTCATGAAGGATGAAGGAATCATTTACAACGGCAAAGTTCAGCAGGAAACCTACGGTGACATGACCAAAGAGATGGAGATATTCAACACTGCTTTTGCCAGAGTCATGGAGCAGGGCGACTCAAAAGGTCGAGTCTTCACGTTCCCCATCCCATCCTACAACATTACAAAAGAGTTCGACTGGGACTCGCCGGTTTCGCAAGCCATCTTCACTGTTACCGCCAAGTATGGTGTGCCCAACTTTAGCAACTTCGTAAACAGCGACTTAAACCCCGAAGACGTACGCAGCATGTGCTGCAGACTGCGCATCGATAACCGTGAACTTCGCAAGCGCGGAGGCGGCTTCTTCGGCGCAAACCCACTGACCGGCAGCATCGGAGTAGTCACATTAAACATTCCCAGAATCGGTTACCTATCCAAAGACGAGGATGAATTCTTTGAGAAACTGGGCGACTTGATGGATGTGGCAAAAGCCAGCTTGGAAATTAAGCGTAAAGTGCTTGAGGGCTTCACTGATAACGGACTCTACCCATACTCAAGGCACTACCTCGGCGGAATAAAAGAGCGGTTTAACACGTACTGGAAGAACCACTTTTCCACCATCGGCATAGTAGGCGTGAATGAGGCATTAATCAACCTGTTCGGCCAAAACATCGCCACTAAAGATGGACAAGCCTTCGCAGTAAAAACACTCAATTACATGCGTAAACGCATAATGGAGTACCAGGACGAAACAGGTAACCTCTACAACCTTGAAGCAACACCTGCAGAGGGCACATCCTATCGGCTGGCAAGAATCGACCGTAAACGGTACCGCAACATAATATTCGCAAACCAGAAACAGATAGAAACACAGCATGCCGAACCATTCTACACCAACTCCTCGCAGCTACCCGTTGACTTCCAAGGCGACCTCTTCGACGCACTTGAGCACCAAGATACCCTGCAGACACTCTACACTGGCGGAACCAACTTCCACATATACATAGGCGAAAGGTTACCCTCATGGAAATCAGCCGCGGAATTAGTCAAGAAAGTCGCAAATAACTCCAAGCTGCCATACTTCACTTTAACCCCGACCTTTAGCGTTTGCCCAACACACGGCTACACGACCGGCGAGCATCGCCAGTGCCCAATCTGCGGAGCAAAAAGCGAAGTGTACAGCCGCGTTGTAGGCTACCTGCGCCCAGTGGACCAGTGGAATGACGGCAAACAAACGGAGTTCGCCATGCGTAAAACGTTTGATCGCTCGGTAGTCCTAAACACGGCGCCAGCAACCGTTTAGTAAAAAAAAAACAGACGGAGGCACCTACCTATCTCAGAGGTACCTTCCCCTCCCTTATATAAAGCACAGATTTAGGCGCTGACTTCTGGTGGCGTCCGCACTTTTTTCTTGCCAAGCTTAATGCGCAGCGCTATACGGTAGAGTTTACGTAGGGATTTCACCAGTTGTTCTAGCGTTGGCGCTGGGGAGTAAATCAGGGGGATCTGCTCGTATTCGGCGATGCGGATGGCTTCCTCGTCAGGCGGTGTTTTATGGAAGACTACAACTCGCGGTTTGAGGCTGCTTACGCGGACAATCATCATCGGCAAACTGCCGCCATCGACGTTGGTGAAGATTAATGCGCGGTCAGTGTTAGCGCCGAATAACTGCGCATATTGTGAACCAGAGTAGGCTTCAACGGCTTTTCGGCTGTCGACCACTGTGTAGCCGTTTACTTCTTTAACATACTTGTCCTTGCAGGCAACTACTTCGCCGCCGATAGCCTTGCAGAGGTATTCAACGCGGACGGGAATAGGGAACTCTCGGAGGTCAACCACCGCCATACTCGGGGAACTAGTGAGTTTTGCGAATTCGCGGATGAATCTGCCGCCCTTCTCTTCGTCGATATGCAGCAGCGAATGGACAAATCTGCGGGTGAATTTAGCTCCGGGACTCTGCCGTCTCCCACTTTCGTAGTCACTGATCACAGAAGAGTTGACGCGCATAACTTCGCTGAGGCTGGTTTGGGAGATAGCGAAGAGTTCACGCCATTTACGCATAGTTGTACCCGGCTTGCTTGATAGTATGATTTCTCCAGCGATTCGTCTTGCAAGAATTTCTCTTAGACCAGGCGACACAGACATTGGACGGACGGATTCTCCTACCTTGTACTCCACCTTCAAAGACGAGTATAAAACCATAACGCTTTTTCGAAATGGGCAAGTGCTACATTAAGAAGATTAAGACAACCCCCGCAACAACCACGGCGCCAGCAGCCAAAAGAACCGTGACTAGTACAGCACCGTTTACTGAAAAGCGCACGATATTTGCCGAAATAGGCTTGGTATTAGCTAAAGCTGAACGATACAATATGGGTGCAATTGCCCAGCTGAGCGTCGCACCTAAAGCAGCGAGTTCACCAATCATTTAATCCATCCGTTTATGTTGGCGCTTGGTTGAATTGAAATCTTATTTATTAGGAAGTTTTGCGTACTAAAAAGTAACGTTCAACACTCCTAAAAAGGAGAGAAAGCTGAACGTTGCTTCATCGAAAAACAACAGAAAATAGGAGTTGAAAATACATATGTCTGAAAAAGCTAGTGACGTAATCTTCGTCGGAAACAAACCCCCAATGAGCTATGTGCTCGCCATCATAACCGCATTCTCAAGTGGCGGACAAAAAGAAATAACCCTAAAAGCAAGAGGCCAAGCAATCACCACCGCAGTCGACGTAGCAGAAATTACAAGAAGCCGCTTCATCAAAGAGCTTAAAGTGACCAAAATTGCAATCGGTACCGCTGAGATGCCACCGAGAGAAGGCGAAAACAGGTCCAGAATGGTTTCCACAATAGAGATTACCCTCTCTAAGTAAACCAGTCTGAACTAGAAAAATCGATGGAGAGTTTTTAGCTCTCAACCCTTTTTACTATTTTTTGTTCTCGATAAACTCTTGAACTTTTGCTACAACCTTCATGAATTCTTTAGCTGCAGCGGAGTCCTTGTTCGATAACACGAATGGTGTGCCCTTGTCTGTGTCCTCGCCGACTTTGGGGTCAATCGGGATGCTGCCGAGGAATGGGACGCCTGCTTCTTTAGCCATCTTCTCGCCTCCGCCTGAACCGAAAATCTCTGTTTTCTTACCACAGTGGGGGCAAACGAATCCACTCATGTTCTCGACGACGCCGATGGTTCGCATGTTAAGGTGCTCCGCAAACGTCACGGCTTTCTTCACTATACTGCTTGAAAGTTGAGTAGGCATGGTTACGATGACTACGCCGTCCATTTCTGGTAGAAGCTGAGCTACACTCAAAGGTTCGTCGCCTGTACCCGGAGGCAGATCGATGAATAGGTAATCTAGTTCGCCCCATACGACTTCAGAGAGAAACTGTTTGATGGCACGCATCTTAAGTGGGCCTCGCCAAATCGTTGGCGACGCCTCGTTTAGGAAGAAATCGATAGACATAATCTTCATGCCTAAAGCGCCCTCTATGGGGAAAGCGCCGACTGGGCTGGCTTTAACCTGCTTACCTTCTAAGCCTAAGAGCCGCGGCACACTAGGCCCGTGAATATCGGCGTCTAGGATGCCGACTTGTTTACCTTGCATAGCAAACGCAGTGGCTAAGTTGACGGTGACGGTGCTTTTACCGACGCCGCCTTTGCCGCTTATGATGGCGATTTTATGCTTGATTTTGCCCATGCGCTCTTTTAGTTCAGCGTCTTCTTGGGTTTGCTTTTCTTTATAGGCTTTAAGCTGAGCCATGTTACGTTCATATGCTACTGATGCTGCTGCCAAAAAATTCACCAATACCTGTATGGCTAGGTTTGACTGAGAAGGAAAATAAAAAAGTGACGCCGCAGTTAGCCGAGTTTGTAGCCTATTTTACGCAGGAACGCTCGGCGGTCAGCTATGTCATTGTCTGATTCTACGCCTTTAGTTTTGTAGCCGTCGATGACGCCCATTATTCCTCGGCCCTGCTCGGTTTCAGCGATTACCACCTCGAGGGGGTTGGCGGACGCAGCGTATATGCCGATGACTTCAGGCACGTCCTTGACTTTGCCCAGCACGTTTAGTGGGTAAGCGTTCTTTAGGATGATGATAAAGCTGTGGCCGCAGCTAAGCTCAAGGGCCTTCTCAGATGCCATTCGGCGCAGTTCATCATCGTTTCCTTCATGGCGTACTAGGCATGGTCCTGAGCTTTCACAGAATGCTAAGCCGAACTTTACGTTTGGAACACTATTGACGAGCACCTCGTAGAGGTCCTCGGCGGTTTTAATGAAGTGCGCCTGACCCAAAATGATGTTGCATTCCAGCGGCGGAGTGATCTTTACGGTTGTAAGTTTCAATCTCTTTTACCTCAAGAGATTTTTACAACTCGGACAATATAACGTTTTAATGAAGCTATCAGGTTAACGCGCTTGCAGTCAATTAACCAAAAATACACCATAAAGTATCAAAAAATAAAAAATCTTACATTCACCCTCAAACTGCATAAACTCTAAGGTGCAAAACAACACATTTGCACCTAAACCATCAAGGAGTTGAAAGAAGAGTGTCAGGAAAAGAAATGTTCAAGGCAACCTGTTCTGAATGTGGAAAAGAATGCGAGGTCCCATTCAAAACCCAACCTGAGCAGGCCAGTTTACTGCCGTGAATGCTGGGCTAAAAAACGACCGGCAAGACCAAGAAACAGATACTAAACAGCTTCTGCACAATAACTCATTAGTTTACTCTAATTTTTTGCCCATTTTTCGCCCGCTTTTAGGTGCACTTTTAATGGTTGGCTATCCAAAAGCTAAATATCATTCCTCTGCGTAGTCTTGGCAAAGTGGCGGGCCGGTAGTTCAGCTGGTATGAACGCTTGACTTGCACTCAAGAGGTCGGGGGTTCAAATCCCCCCCGGTCCACTTTATAATTACTCTTAAATTCTTCTATTATCAATCTATTAAATAGGGGATTAGTTTATGCAAAACAACCGACTAATCGCCTACAACATCCTCAAAAAGAATATTCTTACTAACGGCTTTTGCACTGGATGCGGCGCATGCCAAGCCACCTGCCCCGTGAATGCCCTGCGGGTTAAAGACGACCACGTGAAGCGGCTGCAGGACTGCTCACAAAACCTCGATTTATGCCCCATATGCAACGAGGTCTGCCCACACTCCCAAGCGCTGCTGCTTAGAAGCGCCGGAGCCGTAGCTGACGCACCCATTAGAAGCGAAGCCGTAGGGTACCTACGAAAGAGCCTACTAGCCCAAGCAAGCGACCTAAAGGCTCGTAAGAAAGGCTCTGACGGCGCGGTTGTGTCGGCGCTACTTACATTTGGATTAGAAAGCAAAACCTTTGACTGCGCAGTAGTCTCCGGAGCAGATGATAAGAACCCAATAAAGCCTAAAGCTCAGGTAGCATTAACACCCCAAGAGGTTGCGTCTGCGGCGGGCAGCAGATACTTCCCAGCCTCAGTTGTTGAAGCATACAGAAGCGCAGTAATAGAATACGCAAAAGGAAAAATTGCAGTAGTTGGTACGCCATGCCAAGCTCTTGCGCTCCGTAAAATCGATGTGTGGGGGCATAAGATCGGCGGAAAAGCAAAAGTCATCATCGGCCTGTTCTGCTTCGGAACCTTCGCCACAAATCCCTTCTTTAGACATATAGAAAAAAAGTACGGCCTCCTAGCTAACGATGTAACCGGCATCCAGCTTTCACATGACCTCGTATTAACTACTAAGCAGTGCAAAGTTGAAATGCCACTGGCTGAAGCAAAAATGCTCACGAATATAGGCTGCAAAACCTGCATTGACTTTACAGCTGAAGTCGCTGACATCTCAATCGGAAGAGCTTACCCTCATAAAGATTGGGCGATAGTTATTCTTCGCACAAAAGCCGGCGAGGACTTCTTCAACAGTGCACTTCAGAGAGGAGCTGTAGTTACAAGAAATATCGAGAAGGAGCCTGAAGTGTTTGAGCATCTGATAGTTGCCGCGCTCCAGAAGAGAACCGCTGGACTCGTTAAAGCCAGTAAACTGGAGAAGAAACGAGATTTTGTTCCGGTGAGACTGCTCAGAGAGACAAAAACGTTGGCGGACATAAAAGTCGAGGACATCATGACTAGAGAAGTCGTTACTGTTCCAAGCAGCATGCGCGTAAGCGAGCTTTTAGCGATGATGGCGACTAAAACATACATCGGTTACCCAGTGATCAACGAAGACAATGAACTCGTAGGCGTCGTCACAATAGAGGAAGCGACCCGCGTAGCTAAGGAAATGCGGCAGAAAATCCAGGTCGGCGACATCGCAAGGCCAAACGTTAGCGTCTGCTACCCCGGAGAAACAGCCTTTGACGCATTTAGAAAAATGAGTCAATTGGAAACCGGAAGAGTCCTCATCTTAAACCCAGCTAACCCACAGAAAATAATGGGCATAGTAACCAAGCGCGACCTGATGCATGCGCTGATGAAGCAGGCAACCGAAAGTGCCCTTTAGCTCTGTTTTTTCTTGTAGTAGAAGGGGCAATGCTCGGCGCAGTTTAGGCCCGGCTGTGTTCTACCAATACAATTAAAATTCGTATGGCCGTCTATGACGTGTACCTGGGTTCCGCAGAGCGTTTTTTCGTATTTTTCTTCTGGTTCAGGTTGTTCCTTCAACTGTTTGGTATTCCTCTGACCATTCTTTGAAGGCATAATATGTCACCGATTTAAGTTGACGCTAACGACTTTGACCATATTAAAACCTTAAACCTGCAACTTCAGTCAATAACCGCATTATGTAATGTATGGCATAACACTCTGCTTATTCCAGCAACCATAATGTCTCTGTTGTTTGCTTAACCTTTTCCATTAACGCTAAAGCAGCTTCATGAGATAACCCAGTTTTACGCTCAACATAGCCAATATCCTGTTCCCGCAACTGTTTTATTAGCACTATACCCACATCAACCAAACGCATCCGTACTTCCAAGCTGATACCTCGTAGGCAACTCAATGGATACAACTTGTACTTTTCTACTATGTCACGTAAACCAAATCCATCAGGGGAAACCCATCCGATCTGCAGAATCCCTCGACAGCACCCATATTGTATCGCGTGTTCAGAGTAGCGGGTGTTAGTAATTATCATTGCCCGATCAATCTTTAACGTAGTTACGCCATGCTCATAGCTTTCTGCAACATCCTCCATGATTGCTCTGGCGATGCGGCTTTCATCAAGCCCTGTTAGCGCATGATAATTTGCATGATGTTTTGCTTCAACAAAGTATGTTAAACCATCTTTAGATACTACCGCATCTGCCTCATGCTCGCCACATAATCCCCGCATAATTGTATTTGGTCTAACTTCGAAACCAATCTGAGAAAGAAGCACGCGGACAAAAATCTCGAATTCGGGTTTAGGCGCCATCAAGCTTAAACCGCGTCTGAGATCAAAAAGGTGCCTGACAGCGGGTTTACGCTTCCCCATAAGAGCAAAAATGATTTGAAGGATCCTCCGCGTTGTTATGCCCTCGTAGAGTTTACCTTCGACCTGCTGAGCCAGTTCTAAGGCTAATTCTGGATTTGCACCGAGCCGTATAGCGGTCTGCACAACCTTTTCTTTTTCAAATAGCTGTTTAGAGCCATCTGCTTTGGTTACAGAAAATGCCAACCGGGCGCTCACCTGCAGATAAGATAACGCAATATCGCTTAAAAATAGTTCACGTCAAAAGAAGATGGTAATCAAAAAGAAAAAAGGAACAACGAATAGGCACTTTAGTCGCTTAGGGCTTATTTCTAAACACTAAAGCACCCTTCTGCTCATCTACCACGATTACAGCGGCTTTATCGACCTTCTCCTGCAGGATAATCTTCGATAGCTCATTTAGCACATTCTTCTGGATCACCCGCTTCACTGGCCTTGCGCCGAACTGCGGATCAAACCCAACCTTGGCAACGTAGTCAACTGCTTTCTCTGTGAACTCCACTTTTACGTTGTTCTTCTCAAGCATCGCTTGAACGGCTTTAAGCTGGTTTTCGACGATTTTTCTGACCTCTGCTTCGGTAAGCGGCTGGAACATTATGATTTCGTCAACGCGGTTAAGGAACTCTGGCTTGACACTCTGCTTAAGCAGCGTAAAGACTTGTTCTCTGGTGTGGTTCCAAACTTTCTCTCTGTTTTCAGCAGTGGCTTTTTCAAGGTTTTCCTGTATGATGTGTGAGCCAATGTTTGAGGTCATAATGATTATGGTGTTCTTGAAGTCAACGGTTCGGCCCTTGTTATCGGTTAATCTACCGTCATCTAGCACCTGCAGCAGAATGTTGAAGACATCGGGGTGAGCCTTCTCGATTTCGTCCAGCAGCACCACTGAGTAGGGTTTGCGTCGTACTGCCTCAGTTAACTGGCCGCTTTCCTCGTAACCCACATATCCCGGCGGGGCACCGACCAGTCGGCTTACGGTATGACGCTCCTGATACTCAGACATATCTATGCGAACCATGTTATTCTCGTTGTTAAACAGGAACTCCGCTAACGCTTTGGCGAGCTCGGTTTTGCCTACGCCTGTTGTGCCAAGGAAGATGAATGAGCCAATCGGGCGCTTGGGGTCCTGCAGGCCAGCGCGGCTGCGGCGAATGGCATCAGAGACGGCTTCTATGGCGTCTTCCTGCCCCACCACACGCATGTGCAGCTGGGTTTCCAGATTAAGCAGCTTCTGCTTCTCGCTCTCCAGCATGCGGTTAACCGGGATGCCTGTCCAGTGTGAGACGACTTCAGCGATTTCCTCCGCATCAACTTCCTCGTTTACAAGCGGCGAATCCTTCTGTATATCAGCGAGTTTTTGCTTGAGTGCTTCAATGGCTTTGTTATCCTCGGGGATCTTACCGTAGCGGATTTCCGCAACCCTGCCCAAGTCGCCTTGGCGGTTAGCTGTTTCCTCCTCGAACTTGAGCTGCTCTATCTCGTTCTTTTTCTTCTGAATCTGATCAGCAATGTCTTTTTCCGCCTGCCACTTAGCTTTGAGTTTGTTGCGTTCCTCGCTTAAGTTTGCGATTTCCATGTTGAGGGCTTTGAGTTTAGCTTCGTCTTTTTCGCGTTTTATGGCTTCGCGTTCGATTTCGAGTTGGCGGATTTTGCGTTCGATTGTTTCGAGTTCTTCGGGGGCGGAGTTGATTTCGAGGCGGAGTTTGGAGGCGGCTTCGTCGATTAAGTCAATCGCCTTGTCGGGTAGGAATCGGTCGGTGATGTAGCGCTGTGAAAGTTCTACTGCAGCGATTATGGCTTCGTCTTTTATCCGTACGTGGTGGAATACTTCATAGCGTTCTTTGAGTCCACGCAGGATGCTGATGGCGTCTAGTGTGTCGGGCTCGTTTACCATTACGGGTTGGAAGCGACGCTCAAGGGCTTTGTCTTTCTCGAAGTACTTCTGGTACTCTTTGAGTGTGGTTGCGCCGACGACGCGGAGGTCACCTCTTGCGAGTGCGGGTTTTAGGATGTTGGCTGCGTCCATGGCTCCTTCTGATGCGCCTGCTCCGACCAGGGTGTGGATTTCGTCGATGAACATCACTATCTCGCCCTCTGAGCCCACAACCTCTTTTATGACGCTTTTTAGGCGCTCTTCGAATTCACCTTTGTACTTGGCGCCCGCTATTAGTGCGCCCATGTCGAGTGAGTAGAGGGTTTTGGATTTGAGGTTCTCGGGTACGTCGCCGTTTACTATGCGGTGCGCTATGCCTTCAGCTATGGCTGTTTTCCCCACGCCTGGCTCTCCGATTAGGATCGGGTTGTTCTTTGTTCTTCTGGACAGTATCTGCAGAACGCGGCGGATTTCCTCGTCGCGTCCGATAACTGGGTCCAGTTTGCCCGTTTTTGCCCGCTCGTTCAGGTTGACGGCGAAGCGGTTTAGGGCGTTGTAGGTTTCATCTGCTGTTTGACTGTTCACAGTTGATCCCTTCCTTAGTTTTTTGATTTCGTGTTTTAGTTGGTTTTCTGTTACGCCACTGTTTTGCAGATACCGGGTGGCTTGGTCGCTGACTGAGAAAAGTCCGAGGAATAGTTGCTCAAGTGAAACGTATTTGTCTTGGCTTTCCGCTGCGTAGCTCTGTGCTTTCTGTATTGCTCGGTTAGAGTTGGGGGTTAGGTAATGTTCGCCGCCGCTGACCTTCGGCAACGCGCCAAGCAGCTGGTCTAGTTGTGCTGAGTAGGCTTCGATGTTGATGTTTAGTTTCCGGAGTAGGTATGGTACAACGTTGTCATCTACGAGTAGCATCGCCTTTAGCAGGTGCGCTGGCTCTATCGCCTGGTTCTGCCTCGAAGTGGCTAATTCGAGGGCTTTTTGGATGACTTCCTGTGACTTAACAGTGAAGTTTTCAAAGCTCATAGAAACTCACGCTCTTTTAGCGATGCTAAGCTAATGCTTATTTTTGTTGCCTAAAAAGGTAGAGGCTCGCCTAAGCGATTCTTAATGGAAAGAACAAAAAAAAGAAAGGGTTGGTTGTTTTTGGTGTTTTATGGTTTTTTGCTTACGACGAATAGGACTGCTGCTATGCCGACGACGATTGCGATGATGATGCCGATGACTGCTGGTAGGAAGTATAGGTCAGCCATTGATGGAGCCTGTGTTGGTACTGGTGAAGCTGTTGCTGGTGCAGATTGAACGTTGAAGCTTGTTTCCTGTGATGATGGCCAGTAGCCTTTGGAGCCTGCGAATGTTGCGAATATGTTGTATTTGCCTTCGATGTCTGGTGTCCAGACGAGGCTGTAGTAGCCTTTCGCGTCGGTGGCTGCTGTTCCGATTGTGCGGTAGTTGCCATTTGCGTCGACTACGTTGATGGTTACGTCAACGCCTTTGAAGTCTGTTGGGCATGCATCCTGCTGGTAGACATATCCCATCCAGTCTTTCATTGAAGCATCTGAGGAGACTGGTACACCTTCTGGGAAGCGTGCTGCCTGCTCGTTCTGTTCTGTGCCTGCTGAAATATCTATGACTGTTCCTTCGATGACTACAGTGTTGCCTAGTGCTATAGTTTTTGGTCCAACATCAACTTCGGTTTCAGTTGGTCCTCTGCCTAAGCTGTAGATGTGCTGGTCATAGCTGTTGAAGAGCACTGAATATCCGTCTGCGATTGCATAGCTGATACCAATGAATTGGCCTGTGGCTGCTGAGACTGTCCATAGTTCTTCGCCTGTAGTTGCGTTGATTGCGCGTGCGAGTGCACCTTTGTAGATGGGTGTCTGGAATGTGTGTTCGGATGTAGCAGTGTAGACGACGCCGTTGCCTATTGCTTCGATGAATGTTGGGTATGGTCCTGGAACTTCAAAGCCGCTGTTTGTGCTGTTGCCTACGCCACCGTTGCCGTAAGTCCATAGAACTTCTCCGGTAGCCATGTCATAGCAGTAAACGATGCCGGAGTATGCACTGCTGTAGATGCGACCGTAAGCTATAACGTTGGATAGTGTGCCTGGGCCAGGGCTGCCATAGAAGTCTAATGCTGCCTGTGATTCGCCTACCCAAAGTTTAGCGCCGGTTCTTAGGTCGAATCCTACGAACTGCTGTGTTTGTCTGTATGATTCACAGAAGACACCTGCCTTTGCATCTGCACCTGCGAATGATATAGATGGAATGTCTCCTACTGGGCGGGGTACTGTGTTCCACCATAGAACTTGACCGATTGGGCCTTTGGATGCATTGAGGTTGACTGCGAAGTAGGTGTATGGTGCACCTGCGTCACCTACTGCTGGGTAGGAGCCGTTTCTGCAGAGTAAGATGTCGTTGTAGAAGGATGCGATTATACTTGGAGCATTTCCTCCTGCTGCAGGCATAGAATTACGCCAAGCGATAGATACGTTCTGTGTGGCTGCGTCGAGATAGTCATACATTCTGCCCTGGTTTGCTTGAACTGCGGTTACGCCGTTAACGGTTGTTTGCTGTGGGACCCATGTTGTGCTGCTGCCGCCCCACATTCTGCTTGAGTTCCATGAGCAGAGGTACCAGTTAGGGCTCGTAGGTGTTCCGTTGTTGAATAACGTGTAGCGAATGTGTTCGCCTAATGGGCCGAATACTGTTGTTGCGGCTGAACCAGAGGGTACGCCTGTTACGTTGAAAAGCGGTTCACCTGTGTATGCATCGAAAGCTCTGGCGAAATTGCTTGTGAACAGTACTGCAGGATAGACTCCGCGATAGTTGGGGGTTCCTAAGTCATAAATGAAGGCAAAAGACAAGGCGGGTATGTCGCTTCTTCTCCAGACTTCTTGTCCTGTGCGTAAGTCAACGCAGACCATATCTCCAGCTTGGTTAGCGAATGAGAGTGGCTCTTTGTAGTAGAGTCTACCGTAGACGATTATTGGGTTGATAAATCTCTGCTGGTATGCTGTTCCTTCGAAGTAAGTGTTTGCGATGTTCTCGTAGTTGTTGTCGCCGACTACTCCCCCTGGTTGAACTTCCTTAGTCCACATAACGTGATTGGTTAAGGAACCGACTGCGCTGTCAGTGAATGTACGCTGGTTTGGCCCGATCATTGCACCGTATCCGGGTGCACCGCTGCCTAGCCAGTTAGAAGCGATAGTGAACCACATGGTGTTTTCGCCGTAGACTGGACGTGTCCAGTATTCAGTTGGAAGCGGAGCTTGGTCGATGTATTTCACCTGCTCTTCCTGTACAACTAGAGTTGTGCTGGCTGAGCTTGGAAGGTATGTGTCGTTTTTGAATTGGGATGTTGGTGAGTAGGGGTAATCGTTGACATTTTGGCCTGGGAAGTTGAAGTAGATTTGGTATGTGCCAACTTGGTCAGGTGTGAAAGAGTAACCTTGGTTTGAGGTTGTGTCTTGGATTGTTTCGAAAATCTTGTTTGTTACTTCGCCGTTTGGTGCAACGATGGTTAGGTTGAAGTTGTGGAAGCGGTAGTTGTTGGTCATCAACGTGTCAGCATATGTTGGTGTTAGGAACATGTAGATGTAGGTTGTTTGGCCGACACCAATCGGGTTGATTGCTGCGTACACGTGGGCAAATGTCGGTATGCTCCACGGGGGAGAATGTGCCAATGTCGTAGGTAGAAACATCATTGATGCGCTCATAGTAGCGATCAATAATATTGCAAACGAAATAGTCACTAATTTTTTGTTAAGTTTTTTCTGCAATTTTTCTTTCTCCTAAGTTGAACATGCGCTTATGCGCATAGTCCAAAGTCTTGTGAGCTAATGTATATTTAAAACTTGCCGGAAAACCCCTAAATGAGAAATAAAAGCCAAATAATGCTAAAAGACGTGCGTATGCAAAACTATCGACAAAAAATAAAAGGGGCAGCAAATATATGCTGAAAAGGTTTTAGGTGAATTATCCAATCGACCACAAAATTTTGTATCCTAAAAGAAGTCGTTTCGCAGTATGATATAATCAAGTACACCCACGATGTATGATAGCACCCAGAAAACAGTGGTTAACCACGCGATTCTTCTGCTTTTAGCCGGAAACGTAGTTGAATTGGGGCGCCATAGCATGATAAGCCACACTCCAAACGCTAACGCAGGGAACGAAAACACCGCGTGCCCAAGGAACACTGCTATATCTACAGGTGAATCAAAATACTGATCCATCGAGCTGCTGTCACTCATTGGAGACATCGCTAGAACCCCAAGAAAACCCATTATTGTAATGGAAACAACAAGAATCGTCATAACGCCATGCAGGAAATAGTTACCTTTACTTCGGAACCACATGCCCAATAACAGTAACCCCATCCACAGCGTTTGCATGATCATGTTCAGGTCACGGAAGCTAAGAGGGACCTGACTTTCACTTATGGGCGTGGATGCTATGACGCCGACCGCCAATACAAGCCCCAACATGAGGAGGACTTCAAGGAGCTGCTTTTGTTTGACGCTTAATGTAACATGTTTTTTTCTGGCTGCAATTACTATCAGTGATAGAATGGCTGCGGCTGCAACTATAGCCCCAACCAGAGGGTAGAACATTGATTGGCTTGAAGCAAATTCGGGGCTCCAAATGTTGGTTGCAGTTGCCTCTATAGTCACAGTCAAGTCGTCGATGTACCAGCCGTCTTTGTTCGTAACGTTACGGTAAGTTTCTGAGGAGGCTACGAAGACGCCTGTTGCTTGATCCCACTGTTTATGTCTAAACGAGTCGTTACCGCAGGTCACGGTTCGGACTGCGCCCAGCACAGTTTTCTGCTCTTGGCTCTGGATGGTTACGTTTACGGGTTTATGGTTATGAATAGAGGAATCGTAGAAGCTGTCGCCTATGGATAGGTTTGCGGGGATGATTATCCATCCGCCCACGTTGCCTTCAGAGAAGTTGAAGTCCCAGACGGAGCTGCCGACTGTTCCGTTGGCGTATCTGGCGGTGACGTAAACGCCGAACGCTGTATCTTCGACTGAGAGCACTTGAAGCCGCATCCAGCGTACGTCGTGTGTCGGCGGCGGTGTGCCTGTGCCGGAGATGTCTATGTTGTATTCTATCCAGTCGCCTTCTTTTACTCCGATGGAGGGCTCAAGATAAGCTGCTGCGGGTGAAGCTATGATTGAAAGCGTAACTATCAAGCACAAAATCGGGGCGATACAGCTTGAGGTTTTCATTTTCGGTCGAAATAGCCGTGAGTTGAAGCACGCATAAAGCGTTTTTCGTCAAGAAACCTTGACTGAACACCGTGCATAATCCGAATCAGTCTGCCTTTAAATACCTGAATTTTACCTCTATTTTATACACTATGCTTTTTCTCGATTTCCATGTTTACTCTTCCATGCTCGCCTGTTAAGCGATAGAAAGTTTCATTAACCTAGTGTACAAAATATACACTAT